>Ga0209021_1000817_pt1 | contig 34912 bp, 22 predicted proteins | sample PinacodermFT_FD_187299 | JGI IMG/M metagenome (GOLD analysis project Ga0209021, IMG submission 187299) | Host-associated microbial community of the marine sponge Aplysina aerophoba from Gulf of Piran - sponge pinacoderm, lysed by freeze-thaw... | ecosystem: Host-associated > Porifera > Sponge >... | reverse complement strand
GAGCGGAATCTTACGGGAAGTCACTGTAGCGGTGGGAGATACGGTCTATGAGGGCTATCCCTTGGCGGCGATCGAAGAGCGAGAGATCGACGTCGCCAGCCACGAGGGCCCGTCAGATGTGGATCTGAACCACCTCCGGCCTGACTTGGCCGAAGTCCACGCACGTCATGAGGTCACGTTGGACGCTGCCCGTCCCGATGCGGTGGCGAAGCGCCGCAAGACCGGCCAGAGAACTGCTCGCGAGAACGTGGACGACTTGTGCGACGAGGGCACGTTTGTCGAGTACGGTCAGTTGGCGCTCACGCCGGGAACTGGCCTGGCACAGGACGAGGTGATCCGCAAGTTCCCGACCGACGGCATGATCACCGGCATCGGCAGCGTGAATGGCGCCGATTTCCCCGGGGAAGCCTCTAGGTGCGCGGTACTGGCCTACGACTACACCGTGTTGGCGGGCACGCAAGGCGTCCTTAACCACGTCAAGACGGATCGCATGCTCGAGGTTGCGACCAAGTGGCGGCGACCGGTCGTGCTGTTTGCCGAGGGTGGCGGCGGCCGTGCCGGCACGGGCGGCAAGCGCAAGGGCGGCGCTGCAACGACCGCCGCAGGTCAAGGGCGCTCGGACGACATGTACCGTCCTCTCGACACGCCAACCTTCGCCACGATGGGGAGCCTGAGCGGGCTGGTGCCGCTGATTGGAATCACTTCGCGCTTCTGCTTTGCGGGCAACGCGTCGCTGCTGGGCTGCTGCGATGTGATCGTCGCCACCGAGAACTCGAGCATCGGGATGGGTGGCCCGGCCCTGATCGAAGGCGGGGGTCTGGGCGTGTTTCGTCCGGAAGAAGTCGGGCCGATGGAAATCCAAGTGCCGAACGGAGTCGTCGACTTGGCGGTCAAGGACGAGGCAGAAGCGGTAGCGGTGGCAAAGCGGTACCTGAGCTATTTCCAGGGCCCCCTCGCGGATTGGACTTGCAAGGACCAGCGGCTACTGCGCCGGGTCGTGCCGGAGAACCGCCTGCGAGTCTACAGCATCCGGGAATTGGTCGGGATCTTGGCGGACACGGACTCCGTATTGGAGTTGCGGCCTGAGTTCGGCCCCGGCATGGTCACCGCATTGGCCCGGCTCGAGGGTCGGCCTGTCGGAATTGTCGCCAACAACCCCCAGTTCCTCTCCGGAGCGATCGACAGCGATGGCTCCGACAAAGCCGCTCGATTCATGCAGCTGTGCGACTGCTTCGACATACCGGTGGTCGTGCTCTGCGACACTCCGGGCATGATGGTGGGGCCGGAGATCGAGCGCACGGCGTTGGTGCGGCACTGCAGCCGCATGTTTGTCACCGGTGCCAATCTCAGCGTGCCACTGGTCACGATCGTCCTGCGCAAGGCCTATGGGCTGGGAGCCCAAGCCATGGCGGGAGGTCACACGAAACGGCCGATGCTGACGGTTGCCTGGCCGACCGCCGAGCATGGCGGCATGGGACTCGAGGGACAGATGAAGCTTGGGTTTCGCAATGAACTCGCAGCGATCGAAGACCCCTCGGCGCGGGCTGCGAGGTACGCCGAGTTGGTGGCGGCCGCGTACGAGCGCGGCAAGGCCCTCAATGCTGGCGTGGCATTTGCCTTGGATGACGTGATCGATCCGGCTGACACCCGTCGTTGCATCATGGGGGCCCTCGCGTCCGTACCGGCCCCGCCCGCCCGGACTGGCAAGAAGAGGCCCTACGTCGACACGTGGTAGCGCTTCATGGACAGCTCGACGGTCCTCTATGGCCGAGCCTTCCTCCAGCCGTCGCGAAGTTGCGCCGCGAGCGAGCGCACGAGCGCCGCGCTCTCCGGACGATTGGCGATGTTGACGGTTCCGAACGGCGCTGTCTCCAGATCATAGAGCTCTCGCGCCGCAGCCGTTCCCGCGCGGTCGATCCATTCTGTGTAGCGATACCGCTGCGTACGCATGCTGCGGCCCATGTGAACCCAGTCTTGATCCGCCAGATAGGGGCGCGGGATCTGGCTGAATACCGCCTTCTTCCATGGCCGGTCCGGATCTTCCAACAACGGAAGCATCGATGTCCCTTCCAAGTCCTCGGGGGGCTCGATTTCGCACGCTGCGCACAGGGTCGGGTACATGTCCACGAACTCGACCAGCCCTGCGCAGTTCCTCCCTCCCGAGAGCATTCCCGGCACTCTCAGCATCATCGGGGCACGGGCGGCGAGTTCGAAAATCGTGGTCTTGGCCCACAGGGATTGTTCCCCCAGGTGCCAGCCGTGGTCGCCGAATAGGATCACCGCCGTGCTGTCCGACAGGCCCAAGCTCTCCACTTCTCGCAATATCCGGCCGACTTGCGCGTCCATATAGCTGGTGGCGGCGTAGTATCCGTGGATCAATTCCCGGACCTTGGCGGCCGGCAAGGGCCCTTCGCCAGGGATGTCCTTGTAGCCCCGCAACTCGTTGGAGCGGGTGAATGCCATCGCCGGTGCGTCCACCGGGCGCTGGGCATCTTTAGGCACCGGCAGCGCGGCGGGATCGTACAGGTCGAAGTATTTCTTCGGTGCCGTAAAGGGCAGGTGGGGCTTCTGAAACCCGACAGCGAGGAAGAACCGATCGTCTTTCAGGCGGCGGAGCGCGGCCAGCGCCCGGTCTGCCACTTGGCCGTCTTGCAGGGCGTTGTCGGGTACTGCTGGTGCTTGCCAGGATTGCCGCTTTTTCCATTCCAGGGTAGGGATGTCGGAGCCCGACCATTCGCGGCCGGGATCCTCCCGCCGCATCGCTGCCAAGCGTTCCTCGTCGACGTACTGCATTCCGGCCTGCATGCCGCCTTCCGGCCAGGCGGGCACGCTCCATGACGGCGGGTCGTCCATCTTGCCGTGCAGCACCTTGCCGATCGCCTCGGTGTGGTATCCCGACTGCTTGAAGCGCTGCGGCAGCGTGACCAGGTCGGGCATCGTCTCGCGGAAGTGCGTGCGGTTGCCCCAGACTCTCGAGGTGTCCGGTCTCATGCCTGTCAGCAAGGATGCCCTGGACGGCCCGCAGACAGGCGCTTGGCAGTAGGCGTGCTGGAACACCACGCTGCTGGATGCCAAGCTGTCCAAGTTCGGTGCATGGACGAGATCATTGCCGTAGCAGCCCAACTCGGGCCGCAAGTCGTCCACAGCGATGAACAGCACGTTGAGACCGTTAGCCGTTGCCTTGGCAGGCTTTGCCCCCAACCCTGTTGCGCCAAGGGCGCCGGTCAGGAATGCGCGACGGTCGATCATTGGGTTTGCTCCTCCGGTCGGCGCTGCCATGTGTAGGCTTCCGCATCAAAGATAAAGTCCCTCTTGAGCAGCGCCTGTGGCGCATTTACCGCGGGCAGCCACTGAGCGTGCTGCGCGATGATACCCGCATGGGCAGGGTCGCCTGCCAAATTGGTCCATTCGTCGGGATCTGCGCTGTGGTCGTAGAGTTCCTCCTCTCCCGAGGCGTAGCGGATATAGCGGTAGCGCTCGGAGCGGACGGCGTGGTTGTTGCGCCCAAATGTCATCACCGCAGGACGCTCCCATTCTGCTTGAGGATCCTCAAGCAGCGGTCGCAGGCTGACTCCTTCAATCTCTTCCCGAGCGGGCAGGTCGCACAGGTCCGCAAGCGTCGGATACAAGTTGATCAGGCTCACGGGTCGGCTGCAACGCCCGCCCGGCGTGCTGACGCCGGGCGCGATGATTGCAAGGGGCACGCGCGAAGATCGCTCCCAGAGTGTGTTCTTTGTCAAGTGGTGCTTCTCGCCGAAGTGGTAGCCGTGGTCGGACCAGAGCATGACGATGGTGTCTTCTGCGTAGGCGCTCGCGTCGAGTGCGTCGAGCACCCGACCGATTAGCGCATCGGCGTGTCGGATGCCAGCCGTGTAGCTGCGCACGACGTCGTCCATGTCGCCGTGCTCTAGGATCAGTTCAAGATCGGCCACGCGATAGTCGGCCATCTTGAGGCCGGCTTCCGGTATGTCGTCCCGGTCGCCGGGCTTGTCGAGCGGGACGGGTGCATCCTCCGCGCTCACGGAGTCGTACCACGCTCGGGGAGCGTAGAACGGTAGGTGCGGCTGGAACAGCCCAACCGCCAAGAAGAAGGGACGGTCGTGATCTCGAGACAGGAATTGCTCCGCCCAGCGCACCGTTGCGCCGTCGCCCATCTCCATGTCAGTCTTGTCCAACGGCCCCCAGTCGAAGCTCGTCAGGTGGTTCGGGCGGCGATAGGGGACTAGGAAGCCATCGGTTTTGAGGTCGGTGATGAGGTCGAAATATTCGTCCCACGAATCGGGAGGGTTGAAGCCCGGCGTGTGGTGGAAGACCTTGCCTCCGCCTGCCGCGTAGTAGCCGTTGTCCTTGAAATAGCGCGGCAGCATCACGACATCCGGCAGGTTCGGCTTCCACCATTCGCCATTGGCGTAGACCCCCGTCGTCGATGGCCGCAGGCCAGACAGGATCGCCGTACGGGAAGGGTTGCACTTGGGCGAGGGGGCGTGCGCGTTGGTGAACAGCGTCCCCCGTTCGCTGAGGCGGTCGATGTGGGGCGTCTGGGCCACTTCGAAGCCGAGAGCCCCGACCCAGTCGTTCATGTCGTCAACGCTCAGGAAGAGCACGTTTGGTCGTGGCGGGGGCGTCCCGGAGCATGCCGCCAAAGCCAAGGCGAGCGCCACTACGATGAATTGAGATTTCCGCATGATCTGATCGAGCCGACTGTGTCGCAGCCCCAAGGTGAGTGTACTCAAGGTTCGGGTCAGTTTTCGATGCTTGCGGAGGATGCCGGCTTGGTTGGCGCAAGGTACGCGTTGTAGTTCCAGCCCTCGGGCCGCTCGTACTGGCCGTTCTTGAGGGTTGACTCAATCTCGGCTTTCAGGCGGGCGGTATTGGCCGGATCCAGAAACGGGTCGTTGGTCTGCACGCGCCACTGCTGCAGTCTCGCCTTCAGGCGCTCGAAGGCGTCTTGGTGGGCCGGATCGCTCGCGATGTTGCTGAATTCGTACGGATCGGCGGCCAAGTCGTACAGTTCGTACTCCGGTGGACGGGCCATGGCTTGGTATGCCGTTCGCACGCGCTCCGGCGCCCGCTCCAGCGCCTGCAAGAGTTCGGCATCGCCCACGAACTTATCGATTGTGAAGGCATGTCCGGGATTGACGGTGTTTGGCATCAGGTTGCGGATCAACTTGTACCGCTTGTCGCGGACTGTGCGTTGCGGGAAGTAGTTGTGGTTCGAGTGCAGGTGGTATTCGGTGAATAGATACTCCCGCCATGGAGGGGACTGGCCGGCCACGAGCGGGTTCAGAGAGTGGCCGGCCAGCCCCTCGACCTCCCCTGCGGCGGCCGCTTCCAGAAATGTCGGCATCAGGTCGAGGGTCGAGACCAGTTCCTCGCGCACTTGGCCGGCCTGTTGCAGGCCCAGCCAACGGATGATCAGCGGGATCCGCACCCCGCCCTCGTAGGATGTCCGCTTGCCTCGCAGCAGGTCTGCGCCGTGATCTCCGAGATAGACCACGAGCGTGTCTTGGGACTTGCCCGAATCCGCCAGGGCCTGCAGCAAGTCGCCGACCAAGCGATCCAGCCTGTTCATGGAGTTGTAGTAATCGGCCGTATCCTTGCGCAGCACTTGAGAGTCGAGCTGCATGTATTCCAACGGCTCGACATCCTCCGCTTGCAGCGGCCGCTCGGGGATGCCGTCCACTTGCGGCAAGAACGGCCGGTGGGCGTCGGGATAGTTCACCGACAGAAAGAAGGGCTGCTCTGCCTGTCCGATGAATTCGGCGGCAAAGGAGGCGTAGCGCTCCATCCGCTCGCGCTGGAAGTTGGCCGAGGGGATCTTGGCGAAGTCGAAGGGAAACGCCTCGGGCGGGTTGACGTGCAACTTGCCGATGATGCCGGTGCGGTAGCCGACTTGCTTCAAGCTGCGCACGATGTTGGGCGTGTCGCTGCGGTACAGGCCGAATTTCCACGTAGCCAGTCCGATCTGGCCGTTTTGGTGGGGGTACAGCCCGGTCAGAAAGGCCGCGCGCGACTGACTGCAGCCAGCTTGCGGCACGTAGGCGTTCTGGAAGCGCACCCCGCTATCCGCTAGCGCGTCCAAGTGCGGCGTGGACACGTAGGGTGTGCCGTACGCTCCGATTTCCGGTCCGTTATCTTCGGAGACGATCAGGAGGATGTTGGGCCTCACGCCGAAGCCCGAGTCTCCGACCTGGCTCGGAATCGAGCAACTCGCTAGCGAGACGAGAGCCGCCGCCGCGGCTAGGGCACGGGATGTCATTCCTGCACGCTCCAATCGGATGGCGCTTGCCAGCCCTCGGGCGCGGACAGCGGAATGGCCATCGCGTCCTTGGGCTTGAGCTGGCGGAAGCGTACCGCCCGCTCGAGCAGTTCGGCCAAGATATCGGGGTGAGACGCGCTCACGTCCGAGGCTTCGTTCGGGTCGACCGAGATCCGATACAACTCCAGCTTTGCGTCTGCCCGCGGATCCTCGGTCCGATCCAGGTTCGGACCCTCGCGGACCAACTTCCATTCGTTCGTGACGACAGCGTTGCGCTCGCGTCGCTCGGCGTCCGATGCTGCGCCATTGCCCGGAATCGTCTGGCCGTTGAAGTACGAGTGGAATTGGAAGTCACCGCGACCGCTGGTGTCGCCGCGCAAGACCTGGATCACGTCCTCTCCGTCCAAGCGTCCGTCGTGGCGCGCTTCGACCCCGGCAACGCCCATCAGGGTAGGGAAGATATCCAGTACCGAGAGAGGCGTGTCAACCTTGCGGCCTCCCGCTAGGCCCCCTGCTGGCCAGCGGGCGGCCGCGGCGACTCGGATGCCACCCTCGTAGACCGTGTGCTTGCGCCCGCGCAAGGGTTCGTTGCTGGAGCCTGCCGGCGGCACTCCGCCGTTGTCGCTGAAGAACAGCAGCAGAGAATCGTCCAATGTTCCCCTAGCTTCCAAGGCGCCCAGAATCGCGCCAATCTGGTCGTCCATGCTAGCGGTCATGGCAGCCTTGATGCGCCTGTTCTCAGGTTTGATGCCAGCGCTTGCCGCGAGATATGCCGTTGTGGCGTGATTGGGCCCATGGATGGCGTTGAATGGAACATATAGGAACAGCGGCTGGTCGGCCGGGCTTTCGCGAATGAAGCGCACGGCATGCTGTCCGATGAGTTCCGTGCTGTAGCCCTCTTCTCGGCTCAGCGAATAGTTGTGGTGCCAGTCCAACGCTCCGAGGCGCGTGTGCTCGAAGTAGTCGATCGAGCCGCCGTAGTGGCCCACGAACTCAGTGAAGCCCTGTTCGAGCGGGTGAAAGCGCAGTGCATCGCCGAGATGCCACTTGCCGAAGACGCCCCTCCGCTCGTAGCCTGCGCGTCCGAGCATTTCCGCCAGCGTTTCTTCGTTCGGCGGCACGCCCAGGTCCGTCCACGGCTTGATGGTTACCCGTTGCAGCCCGTAGTGGATGGGGTAGCGGCCAGTCAGCAGCGCCACTCTTGTGGGCGAGCAGACCGGAGCGGCATAGAGCCGCGTCAGCTCAACACCCTCAGCGGCGATGCGGTCGATGTTGGGAGTAGGGAAGCCCGCTCCGTGAAAGCCTACATCCTTCCAACCAAGATCGTCTGCAAGAACGATCACGATGTCCGGCAGACGCGGCGCCTCGCGGTCTGACATGCAGGCGACGCTAGCGCAAGCCAGCGTGACACAAGCGATTGTTCCAATGCGGGAAGTCAATCTTCGGCTGCAATTCATGCTAGTGCCCCCATCTCTCGATCCCGGCAGCTGCTGCCGCAACCAAGACCCATGCTATTCCCCAACCCGGTCACTGCGCCACCGGAGTTTTGGCGGCCGAGCCTGTTATCGCCCTGGCTCGACCTCGACCCACACCTGCTCGGGTCCGCGCAGCACTGCTTGCTTCCGAGCCGTTGGCTCTGCGGCCAAGCGTATCGAAGCATACCGTTCTAGCAGGGCTGAGAACGCGATCTTGGCTTCCATCACTGCCAGTGGGGCGCCGAGGCAATAGTGGATACCACGCCCAAACGAAAGATGGCTTGTGTGTTGCCGTCCGATGTCTAGCCGATCGGGATCGGGGAAGGCCTCGGGATCGCGGTTCGCTGCTCCGATCGCGCTAATGACGATGTGTCCTGGTCGGATTTCGCGTCCTCCAACCTCGATTGGGCTGGTGCACAGTCGCCCGTCTAGTTGTACCGGGGCGTCGTATCGCAGGAACTCTTGGACGGCCGAGTCGAGCATTTCTGGATGGTTGCGCAAGCGCTGCATCTGCTCGGGATGGCGCAGCAAGGCGAGGGTACCGTTGCCGATCAGGTTGCGCGTAGTCTCGTTACCCGCGACGAGCAACAGGGTGAGCGTATTGATCAATTCCCTGTGGGTCAGCTTCTCGCCTTCTTCTTCAGCTGCGATGAGGGCGCTGATCATGTCGTCTTGGGGCTTGCGGCGGCGCAACTCTATGATCTCCTCGAAGTAGTCCTGCAAGGCTACGGTGTTGCTCCGGATATATCTGATTTGCTTTGCAGTAACGATCGGCTCAACGCTCAGCGCGATTCCGTTCGACCACTCTTCGAAGCGGTCCATGTCCTCTGGCGGGACCCCCAGCATCTCAGCAACGACCGTGATGGGCAGTGGGTAAGCAAACTGGCCGATTAAGTCAAAGTGTTCCTGGCCGGCCACGGAGTCAAGGAGCCTTCCCACCAAGCGCTCGATCCTTGGGCGGAGATTCGCCACAGCGGCGGGCGTGAAGGCCTTGGAAACCAGCCCGCGCAGCCTCGTGTGGTCGGGAGGGTCGCTATCGAGCAGGCTCTCTAGCCGCTCGTCCAACACCCGGGTGCGGTTCGAGAATGCCACATGGTTGCGCAACACCGCGTCGACATCGCGATAGCGCGTGAGGAGCCAGCCGTCGATGATCCGCGTGCGATGCACCGGATCTCTTGTGCGTATCCTCTCGTAGAACCCATACGGGTCGACCCGCATCTGCGCCGAAATCGGATTGAAGGCGCTGCCCGTCTCCAAGCGCTCCCATGCCAGTTTCGCTGCAAACCCGAGAGGTTCAAGAAGTTGCCGCAGGGGTTGCAAGAGAGCCTTCACGGATTAACCATCCTGCAGCCGCCCGGCCGTTTTACTCAAAAGGCCGGCTTGCAGGCCAAGCAATATTCTACGTGTGCAGTAACGGTGCGGGCCTCTCGGCCACTTTTTGCCGAGACCGTGATCGAGTTGGGCAGGCGAATTCCTAGAATCATAAGGGGTGACCGCCAGCAGCATGATGACGAATTGCGAAATCCAGAATGTGGCCGGGCGACAGCTGCACGATTACGATGCCCGGGAGCCGGGTACGGCGTTCGCCGAGCCGACCTTCCGCTTAGCTCTCGATGATGCGTACCGCGTGCAGATCGAGACCACGCAGCTGAGGGTGCTGCGAGGGGAAGCTGTCGCAGGATACAAGATCGGTTGCGTGAGCGCGGCCGTTCGGCGGCAGCTCGGGACTGAACACGCCGTGTTCGGGCACCTGTTTGCGAGCGAATTCCGTAGCAGTCCTGCGGAACTGAGCGCCGACGAGTTTTGCTGCCTCGCCATCGAAGGCGAGTTGGCGCTGAAATTGGATGCTGATATCGACGACGTCGAGGAGTTACGCGAGGACCCGGTGCAGTTCGTGCGCGAGATCTTTCCCGTGATCGAGCTCCACCACTACATCTTCCGCGGGCCTAGCCCTTCGGCTGCCGAAGTGGTCGCGAATAACGCGTTGCAGGCAGGGGTCGTGGTGCCGGTGGCTCGCACAACGGCTGGTGGTGCCGGTCGGCTCGAGGTTAAGGTGACGATCAGCGACAGGGTAGAGGACGCGGCAACAGTGGATCCGTTGGAAACGGTCTATGAACTTGCCAGCCGGCTAGCTGTGTTCGGCATCAAACCTAAAGCGGGCGAAATCCTGCTGACGGGTTCGCCACTGCCGCTCTATCCCGTAGGCCAAGACGACTACATCCGGGTGGAGTGCCCCGCTGTTGCCGTGGTCACCGCAGAAGTCACTTGAAGGGGCTGGTAGTTGCATCAGTAGTCGAGAAGATAGTTGAACTTGATGAAAAACGCATGCGTCTCGAGGCGCCGTTCGACGCTGTGCGGATCGATGTAGTCGCGCATCAGCATCCCGGTGTTGTAAACCACGAACAATCCCGTGCTCGAGGTTGATAGCAGGCCCAGGCGAATGTTGTGCGAGAGCTGGTTTGTCCGATTGCTGTACTGGCTCAGCGTCTGGAAATAGCTCTTGGTATTGATCGACCAGTTGAAGCGAAGGCTGGCTAGGTCCGTGTTGAAGGCTCCGACGGGGAGGTCGATCATGTTCCGCGCCCAAGTCAGTGTCCACGTGAGGTTCTGCCCCTTGCGGACACCGCCGGTCAGGCTGAAGGCGGTGATGTCACCCGAGTAGAAGTTGCCTTTCGCAACGCTGCCGCCACCAAAGGCGGTGGCGCTGGGATCGCTCTGGAAGTTTGCAATGGTCTCGCCGAATTGATAGGACCCCACCGGCACGTTGATGCCGGGAAACACGCCGAACGGGCGCCGCAGCAGTTCGAAGTTGCGGTTGTAGGCCAAGCCGAGTCGCCCGCCGTTCTGCAGGCGCGAGTCCAGGTGATAGTGCTCGAAGCCAGACTCTTTCTCGTTCGTGCCGAGCGTGTACCAGTTCTGGATGAACGCATGGGGCTCGATCGTGCGCCAAGCCCCTTTCTTGGGATAGTAAGTATAACGATAAGAAGCGCTTGGCTTGCGAAATCTCACGCGACGCACAAATCCAACCTCGGGATTGAAGTTCTCCCCCACCTCCAGATAGCTGACGCTGACCCGGTGGATTGCATCGTCGTAGTCAAAGCGGCTGGAATACGCATGGGAACTGCCTTCCAAGCCGGGAGACTGCGTGCCGGCGACATAGTTGAACCAGTTGCCGAACTTGCCGATGCCGATGTTGGCGTCCGCTCCGAAGGTCCGGTTGTACTCGCGAGCGCCCTCGAGGCTGCCAGAGCTCTGCCGGTTGACCGCGATCACTCCGATCGAGCTGCGGTTGGGAAGTTCGCGGCTCACGCGCCCGACTGCATAGTTGTTCGCCGGGGCACGCCCTTCTACGTCGCGGGTCTGCATGTTCAGCAGGCCGACTTGGTACTTGCCCATCTTGCCGCTCATCCGCGCGCCAACGTCAATGGGCACTTGCTGGCGGCTCTCGTCCAAGCCGATCCGGCGCGAGAAGAAGATCTCGACCTCGCGGGGCGTGCCGAATTCGAAAAAGCCCGAGTTCTCTAAGAAAAAGGGCCGCTTCTCGGGGAAGAACAGATCAAAGCGGGTCAGGTTGATCTGGACGTCGTCAACTTCGACCTGCGCGAAGTCCGTGTTGATCGTGCCATCCAGCGTCAGGCCGGGTGTGAGGCTGTACTTGAGGTCAAGACCCCCGTTGAGCTTGCGCTCGGTGCGGCCCTCGTCCAGGCGGAAGTCTTGCGAGAAACCGCCGATCACGTAGGGCAGGAGCTTGAGGTTGCGATGTGCCTTAGCCTCGATCCCGCGCACCTTTCCGGCGATCTCGATCTGGGTGAACTCGAAGGCCCGCGATACCGGAGACCAGAATGAGAGTTCGTTGCGTCTGCGGATGTTGCGCGAGATGTTGAGACCCCACGTCTGGTCCGCGCCGGGGCGGTAGCGCAGGGTCCGGAAAGGAATGGCGATTTCGCTCTCCCAGCCGCGCTCGGTAACTTGCGAGCGGACCTTCCACACTGCGTCCCAGTTGAGGTTGAACGCCGCGGCGCCGGCACGCTGCGCTCCGCCCCCGCCGGCACCGCCGGCCCTGGCTGGCCCTCCGCCTGAGCCCCGCGTCTGGCCGGCCTTGGTGACTTGGGCGTCAAATTCGATCCCGGTCGGGCTCGTGCCGAACACAAAGGCGTTCTGCCCGTCGTTGTAGGCGTCGATCAGAATCTGTATGGAGTCGGTGTCAATCAAGCTTCCGTCGCGCCGGTTCTGGGTGACGACGATATTCTCGGGTTCGCGGTCGAAGCAAATGATCCCGAAGTAGAGACTGGAATCGTCGAATGCCACGCGAACTTCGGTGCGCTCGGTTGACGGCGCACCCTCGTCTGGGTTTTGCTGGATGAATCCGGTGGCCGGCGCCAGGGCATCCCACATCGCCTCGTTGACCAAGCCATCGATCTCCGGGGCTTGTTCCACCCGCGCGGCCCCAACGGTCGGTACGTCGGTGGGCAAGTCCTGAGCTACTGCCGCGCCTACGCCTAGGATCGCGGCGAAAACGGTGCGAATCTTCAGAATCCGGCTCAGAGCTTGCTGGCCGCACGTCATGACACAGCGGAATGGCACGAGGTGGGAAAGCTCCAATCGTCGCACAGGAAGCCGAATAGGCCGTGGTTCGCCTCTGCGCACAGGATGGAGCAATGTACGATCGATTGACAGCGGGCCTCGTGGCGCGCCCTTGGTGGCAGTGCTTGGGGCCGCAATTTTCTCGGGGCGTGACTATCCGCCCAATTGGCGCGCGAGGAATTCGATCAACACGCCCGTGCTCTCGTCCCCGTCGACGCCAAGATAGGTGTCAAGGGGGGAGTGCGCTCGCCCCTCGCTTTCATGGACGACGGCTTCGACCCCAGCCTCGCGGAATCTCGCTTGCAACGGCAGCACTTGCTCGTGCATGGTCGGTCGTCCGTCGGAGACGAACAGCAGGAATGGCGGGATGCCCTTTTCGGCTCCGATATGGTGCCAAGGCGAAACCGGCATCCAAGCTTCGCGGTCGGTGCCAAACGCATTGGTATGGGCCGCGGCGGCGTTCTTCATCTGCAACGGTACGTTGTACATCGCAGTGTCGATTGCAACCACGCCGCTGAGATCTGCCAGCGTCGCTCCAGCCGCCTCCATGAATGCCTCGTTGGTGCCGACCGCCGCTACCAGGTGCGCTCCGGCTGAATGGCCCATCAGCGCAATTCGCGAACCGTCCCCGCCATACTTGGCGGCATGGCGCTTGAGCCATGCCGCGGCAGTGGCCACGTCCTGGGCCATCTCGGCTAGGCTTGCGGCCGGTCGGAAGCGGTAGTTCATGGACGCGAACAGGTATCCTTCCGGCACTAATGCCGCTGGTTTGAACAGTGCCCGCGCCTTGTCTCCGCGCACCCACGAGCCGCCGTGCACGTAGAGGACCACGGGCGCGTTAGTCGATCCCTCCCGAAGGTACAGATCCAAGCTTTGGCGCTGCGGATCGACTCCCGGAAGCTCGTTGTAGGCAATGTCGGCGATGCGGATGACACCTCGCTCTTTGCGCACTTCCTGCGAGTCTCGGAGAGCGCGGCGGTAATTCAAGGCACCGTCTTTTGTATCGTATGAACGCAGCGTCGAATTGGGCCAGTAGCCGAACGGTTCCATGCCTCGGGCGGCGTGGCCCGCGGCAATGCGCTCGCGCTGACGCTTCACGGCCGGCTCGGGATCTGCGGGTTGGGCCAGGAAGCGCGCCAAGAAGCGGAATCGGTCGTGGGAGCGCTCCGTGATTGTGCTACCGGTGTGGTCCGCCCAGCGTACGAAACGGAATTCATGCCGGAGGCGGTGCCGCCACAGGAGGCGGTGCATGAAATCGACTCCCTCCATATTGCCGAGAAAATCCTCGTCTCCCACTTCGATGTAGATCGCCGAGTCGCGCAGCCGTTCGGGGGCGTTGTGCACAATCGATGCGGGGTTTTCCTGCTGGAAGCGCTGGTCATCGAACGGGTCTCCAAACAACGCGGCGATGCGTTCGGGCGTGCGGATCTTGTTGCGGTCCGGAACTGCGTCCCAGGCCAAGCCCGGCCACGCGCCAGGCTCCATGGCAGCCAAGGCCCCGAACGTCTCCGGGTACTTGAATCCAAGCCGCAGGCTGCCGAAGCCGCCCATGGAAATGCCGGTCACCATCGTGGACTCGCGCGCAGCACTGGCGCGGAATGTGTCCCGCAGATGCGGCAGGAGCTCGGTCATGATGAACGTTTCCCAGCGGTTCTTGCCGTCATAGCTGTCCATGTAGATCGAACCGGTCGCCACCGACGGTGCCGCTAGGATCATCTCGGGCAGTTCCCCGGCAGCCCACATGGCTTGGATCTGGGGTTGGAACCGCACCAGCTGCTCACGGTCGCCGCTCGCCCCGTGGAGCATCAGCACGAGCGGCAGCCTGGCACCGTCGGGGTCATAGCCGTCCGGCAGCAGCACCGCGTATTCGACGGCCCCTGCCTCGACTAGCTCTGTTGCAAGAGACTCCCGGATGATCTGCGCACCGGGCAACGGCACCGCTGCGAGCGCGCACGTGGCAGCCAGTGCCAGAGTGAATCGAACTCTCATGGAAGCGTGGTTCTCCTTGTCGGACTGCGCGCAAGCGCACGGCGCTAGCAACCAATCTCACGCACGAGCCTGTCCCCTACTACACGACGCGCCGGACCCTGCTTGCCCGAAGTATCTCACGGGAGGGTCGCAAGGCTCTAGCCTACGTGAGACATGGATCTTCAAAGGTGGCACCTGTCGCGGCAGCTGCGGGAAATCAGCCCGCAACCAATGTCTGGTGATCACGGGCACATACCGCAGCAGAATCCTCAGTAGCTTCGTGATGGAATGCCGCTTCAGGGGGACGTGCGCCTCGTCCACTAAGAAGTCACCGTCATTCACCGCAGCCCATGTCGCGCAAGCCAGCGCGAATGCTCCTCTTCGAGCAGGGAGGCCGCCCAGGTGCCATGGTAGCTGTACCCGCTGCGACGCTCAATGCCGATTTCGGAGTAGTCGTAGCGATACACCGAGTCACGATCCAGATACAGCGGGCGGTTGGTGCCGAGTTCGTAGAACCGAGCCCAAAGCGGCGACGAGTCCGGATCTTCGACCAACACGCGGTCGACTCGGCCGTCGGGTGTAGGGATCCGGTGGACCCGGACCCCGGACATGGCGACCGAGCGCAGCCAACGCACCGCGCCCTCGATCGCCGCAACGATCTCCGGCGTGGGTTCATCGATTGACATCAGAAAATTCAGAATGCCGACGGATTCCCCGCCAGAGAGCGACGGGGGCTCGTATGAGCGCGCCCAAGCGGGTTCGAGTGTCCGCTCATCGTGCTGGGCGCACCAAGCGGTGAGTTGGCCGCTCTGCCGGACTTGAGAGCGCAGGATCACGTCAATGCCCCTTGCCACAGCAGCGGATGCGTGATCGCGGCGCACCTTGTCCACAAAGCCGTACGGCGCGGCGCCCCTGCTGGCGTCTCGGAGAAGCGTCAAGACATTCACCATCGCGTTGTCGTTGTACGTAATCCGGGTATAGTACCCGTCTCGTAACGGATAGTATTGCGGCCAGCCCCCGTTCGGGTACTGCGCTGCGAAGAGGTAGTCCATTCCGCGCTCGAAGGCTAGGCGGTATCTTGCATCGCCGGTTCCGTCGACCACCAAGGCCAGAAATCGCATTGGGGTCGTGGTGGCACCGTTGTCGATTGTGGGCCGGCCAAGAACGTCGGGGGACGGTGGCGGCACCAGCAGATCGGTGTTCTTGGGCCAGCCCCCCTCCGGCGATTGGTGCCGAATCACGCTGTCCGCGGCTGTTCGCGCAGCGGCTGACGTATACCACTGCCGTGGCTGGCGAAGGATCTCATCACCCCATTGGAGCTGCGATGCCTCGGACAAGATGCCACACCCAAATGCCAAGATAGCGAGAGCTGTCGTTGGCACACGGGTTATTGGCGACGTCATTTCGCCGGTCATGGACTGATTCAGTCTAGCCACAGTTCGCCGCGCGCCGTGGAAAGGCGCACGACGAACTCGGGCTAGTAGGGCCTGATCCGCTCAGGCAGCGGGTCGCGTGCGCCGATGATCTTGCGGATGAGCTGGACGCGAAGCTCGTCACGCAGGCTCGCATGGGCCGGCGACTGCGCCACATTGCGTAGCTCGTGCGGGTCGGTCGAGTAGTCGAAGAGCACTTCCTTCCCGCCATCATCGATCCAGTATTTGGCGGTCTTGGTGCGGATCATGCGGTTGTTCGTTGCCTGCATGTAGATCAACTCCCGTCCCGGCTTGCCTTGCATGATCGGCAACAGGGACATGCCTTGGTTGCCCTTGGGCTTGTCGAGGCCCAGCATGTCGAGCAGCGTGGGCATCACATCAACGATCTCCACCAGTTCGTCCGAAGCCACGTTGTTCGGCACTCCCGGCCCGCGAAAGACGAGCGGGATCCTGAGCGCGCCGTCGTAGGGTCGCGAACCCTTGCCGGTCAGATTGTGATCTCCGAGGTAGTCGCCGTGGTCGCTGGTGATGACAAAGACCGTGCGGTCGGCGACCCCGGCCTGATCGACCGCATCCATGATGCGCCCGATGTTCTCGTCCAGGTGCGACACCATCGCGTAGAAGTACCTGCGATACGAGTCCCAGGTGTCCTCGGGCGTGCTGAGCAGCGCCGTCATGGACTGCGCCATATTTGGCGGCAGCCACGAGATCTCGTCTGCGGAATACCAACGCTTGGGTAAGTCTCGCCCTTCATACAGGGCCAGAGCCGAGGCCGGCGGGTTCAAGGGGGGATGCGGCGCGTAGAACCCGGCATGCACGAAAAAGGGCCGCTCCGGCTGCCGCCGGAGCGTGTCCTCGATGAACGTGAGAGTCTCCGTGGCCACCCACGAGGCGTGAGTCGTGCTGTCCTCGCCTTCGAAGACATAGTGCTCGAATCGCGGCCGGTCGCCGGGCATGGTCACGCGCGCCTTTTCGCGCACGTCCTTGCCCTGGGCCCAGAGCCACCGGCCGTAGGCGTCGTCGTAGCAGCCGGGCTCGTCCGAGATCCGCATCTGATGGAAGCCGTAGGGCGGGTGCGGTTCCCGGTGGTCGCGGTCTTTGTGCGGCAAGAAGTGCAACTTGCCCATCTGGCCGGTGTAATACCCGGCTTCCCGCAGCACGTGCGTGAGAGTCACCTCGTCCTGGGGCATCTTGACGCCGTTGCTGATCACGCCGTGGGCGTGCGGGTAGCGTCCGGTCATCAGCGAAGCCCGGTTGGGGGCGCAAGCGACGCCGACTGTGAAATGCGCCCGGAAGCTGACCCCCTCTCGTGCCAAGCGATCCATGTGCGGCGTCACAATGGCGTCGTTGCCGTTGGCCGCTATGTGGTCCCAGCGGAGGTGGTCGCCGGTGATGAGCACGATGTTGGGATATTCGTCCATCGTGATGCCGGGATCTGGCGGGAAGAACTCGGCCTGCGCCTGCGCCGACTGCAGCGGCAGGAAGAGCGAGCACAGGGCGATTGCGAGAACCCGCAGGGCGCTGGCCGGAGCTGTCGATAGAACTCGGCTTGGCACGACGCGCGGGGACTGGACAGATGCCGGCGAGAAGGCTGGGTGTTGCATCGCAGCTATGATATCGGACGGCCCCGCCAAGACCGGCCGGCATTGCGGTTGGCCCAGCGGGCAGCGGTCGAGAGTGCGGAGGGATTGAGATGACAGTGTCGAGGATCGTCGTAGGCTTGCTTTCCCGGGTGTCGCGAAGTCGGCCCAGCCCAGCGTTGCTCGGCGCTGTGTTCGCCATCGGGGCGCTGCTTGTACTGGCACCGGCTTGCCAACCTACCGTCGAACGGCCAGCACCTCCCAATGTGGTCGTGATCGTCGCGGACGATCTCGGTTACGGCGACATCAGCGCCAACGGCTCCAAGACGATCCACACTCCGCACATCGATGAGTTGGCCGAGATGGGCGTGCGCCTGACGGACGGCTACGTCTCGGCGGCGGTGTGTAGTCCCACGCGGGCGGGCCTGTTCACCGGCCGCGTGCAGAGTCGGTTCGGGTATGAGTACAACCCGACCGCGAACTACGCCCGCGGAGCTGATGCCGAACTAGGCCTGCCTGTAGACCAGCGGACTCTTGGGAATCTGATGCAGGATGCAGCATATGCAACAGGCTTGGTGGGCAAGTGGCACTTGGGCGTGCTTGAACAGTACCACCCGTTGAACCGGGGCTTCGACGAGTTCTTCGGGATACTCGGGGGCGGCACGAGCTATATCGACTCGGCCGAGCCGGGCGCTCATTCTTGGCCTGGCGCGATTTCGGGGGATCGCACCAGCACGCACAACGCACGCGAAATCATGGATGGATTCGAGGTCGTCAAGGTGGAAGAGTACTTGACTGACGTGTTTGCGGACCGTGCAGTCGACTTCATTGAGCGTCACGCGGACCAGCCGTTCTTCCTGATGCTGACGCCGAACGCTCCGCACACGCCGATTCAGGCCACCGAGGAGTATGTCAGCCGGTTCGAGCACATCGAGGCAGAGGGAGCGCGGATCTTTGCCGCAATGGTGGCATCGGTGGATGACATGGTCGGCGATGTAGTCGCGGCCCTGCGAAAGCACGATCTCGAGCGAGACACGCTCATGGTGTTCCTCTCCGACAACGGCTGCATCAACTATGCAGCCGACGCCATCTGCACGAACGCGCCGCTCAGTGGTGCGAAGCGCTACCACTTGGAGGGCGGCGTACGTGTTCCGTTCATCGTGAAATGGCCCGCCGGGCTACCCCAGGGAGTGGTCTACGAGCAGCCGGCGATCTCGCTGGACTTGTACGCCACCCTCGCGGCGGCGGCGGGCGCTGACCCCAGCCAAGCGGAGAACCCGGACAGCGCGAACCTCTTGCCATACCTGCGCGGCGAGATGGATGGCGCACCTCACGAATTCCTGTTCTGGAGATCCGCGCCGAACATGTCGGTGCGCTGGGGCAAGTGGAAGCTGTGGAAGGTGGATCTGACGGATCTCAAGCAGGAGGACATCTCTGGCAGCAGGCTGCTGCCGGAGGTCGACTATCCGCCGGTCTCACCCCATGGCCAGCTGACGGTGCTGTACGATCTCTCGGCCGATGTCGGCGAGCAGGAGAATCTGGCAGAGGCCCATCCAGACGTCGTCGTGCGCCTGGAAGCAGAACTCGCCGAGTGGAACGCGCAACTGGCGGAGCCGCTGTGGTTGAGTCGGCGGTCAACCATCGACGAGCTTGACGGGCGCATGATTCAGCTCTACTTCTAGATTGTGCGCAGGGGCTCGCTGCCCCACTCGCGAATAGGGTTAGTCTCCAGAAATCGGCTGGTATGCCGGCTGTGGTGCGCCCACCCGGCAGATTCGCCGGAACCAGAGGCCCAAGTCATCCAGGATCACATAGTAAGTTGGCAATACCACCAGCGTCAGGGCGGTGGAGGCAAGCAGTCCGCCCATGACCGTCCGGGCGAGCGGGAAGTAGCTCATGCCCATCAGATTGGCTTCTCCCCACGCCAGCGGGATCAGGCCCACGATCGTAGTCGCGGCGGTCATGCAGATGGGGCGCAGCCGCTCTTCGCATCCGCGCAAGATCGCCCTGCGACGGGCGATCCCCGTGCGCCTGAGGTTGTTGATGTGATTGATCAGCACGATGCCGTTGTTGACCACGATGCCGATCAGGATGATCAGGCCGATCTGCGCCATCACGTTGAACGGCGTGCCGGTCAGTAGCAGGAACAGCACGATGCCCACAGCCGAGAACGGCAGCGAGAGCATGATGGCGAACGGGTGCAGCAGCGACTCGAACAACGCGGCCATCACGAAGTAGACCATGACCAACGCCAGCTGCATGCTGAAGAGGAACTCCTCCGCGTCCTTGTTCTGTTGCTCGGTGAAGAATCCGTAGCTCCAGAGGTATCCCGGCGGGTACGGCAGTTGATCCAATACCGCCTTGACCGCCTCGCGTCCGTCCTCGATCCGCTGTCCGCGGTAGACCACTTGAATCTCTGTGAATGTCCGGCGGTTCTCCCGCATGACGCGGCTGGACACGCGCTCGACGCTTAAGTCCGCCACGTTGCCGAGCAAGACCTGCTCGCCGGAATCAGATCCGCCCACTACGATCGCCTTGAGATCCTCGATGCTCTGCATGTCCGCTGGATCGAGCCCCATCCAGAGTTCCATCTCGCCTTCGGGCGTGCGAAAGTTCCGCATGCGTCTCGAGCGCACTGCGATCCCCAGCACCTGAGCGACTGTGCGGGGGGAGACGTTGTATTTGCGCGCCACCTCCCGGCGCAGGCGCACGCGCACCTCGTCGCTGGCTCCCGATATGTCGGTGTAGACCTCCGTGATTCCTTCCTTCTCGAGCAGCTGCTCCCGGGCCTCTTGCGCAAGCGCCCGCAATACCGGGGGTTCTTCGCCGTGAATATTGGCGCCGATCCAGTTGCGGTCGCCGTTGCCCTCTTGGCCTAGTTCGATCCGCGCCCCCGGAATGACGGGGAGGCCCTCGTTGATCGCCTCGCGTATCACGCCAATCTCGTCAGGCCCGATCGCATCCGCGTCGAGGTACGCACGCGTCCAAGCCCAGTTGTTTCCGTAGGCGCTCGAAGTCGACTCCAGCTTGAACCGGTCGCGGTTGGCATGGAGGAATTCCTCCACCGGGCCAACGAATTCGTGCTCGATTTTGGCGTAGTGGTAGTTCTCGCTGAATTCGTAAGCTATGCGCAGGGACGCCACGGCATTTGCGTCCGGCGAATTGTTCGGCACTATGTTGACCAAGGCCCAGATGGCGGCCCCCAGCACGGCCGGGACGCCGAGCAGTCCGACCGCGTATCTACGGTCCAAGTGCCAGCTCACGGTTGAAAGGTAACGTCGGACGAATGGCGTGCGACGGCTGGGGTGGCGACCTGGCCGAGCTAGGCGGAGAGCGAATCGCACCGGCGCCGCAAGCGCTTCCGACGCCCTGCGTTCCAGCTTGGACACGCCCTGCGCCCTGCCCTTGAGCAGCTTGGCCGCTGCCAGCGGAATGAGCGTCAGGGAGATGAACAAAGAGCAGAGCAGCGCGAAAATGATCGAGATTCCGGCATGGCTGAGCATGATCGAGATCTGCGATTCGCTGTCAAACAGTAGCGGCACGAAGATGATCAGGGTCGTGGACGTGGCGGCGACAACCGCGACGCTGACTTCGCCTGCACCGAGTCGAGCGGCGCGCACGGGCGGCTCGCCCATTTCCAGCCGTTGGAAGATGGATTCCAGCACGACGACGGCGTTGTCGACGAGCATGCCCGCGGCCAGCATCAGGCCCATCATCGAAATGATGTTCAGCGTATTGCCGTTGAAGTAGAGCAAGCCCACGGCCGTGAGCATTGAGAACGGTATCGCCAGCCCGATGGCAAGGCTGGCGTCGAGGCGTCTCAGAAACGCGAACAGCACAATCACTGCGAGCACAGCGCCGTAGAAGCCGGCCTTGACCAGTTCTCCCAGCCCGTCCTCGATTTCTTCGCCCGAGTTGTGCCACCAGCGTGCCGCGAGGCCATCCATGGAAGGATCCTGGGCCCACGCGTCGAAGGCGGCCATCACTTGGTCGACCACGTCTACGGTGTTCGCCTCGGACGTCTTCTGAATTGCCAGCCCCACCGCGTGGGCTCCGTTTTGGTGTCGGCCGGAGTTGCGCGGGCGTTCGTCGAACACCACGTCCGCAACATCGGCGAGCACTAGGTTGTGCCGATCGATGGGGAAGTTGGCGATCGCGTCGACCGAGTCCAGGGCTCCTTTCGAAATCGCCGTGTAGCGCTGGCCTTTGTCGGAGACCTGTCCTAGCGAAAGATTCAGTGCCGACCGGTCTAGCGCTTGGAAGAGCTCGGAGATGTCGACCGCGTGGCGCTTGATGTCGTCAATCCGCAGGTAGACGTCCACCTGCTTGCGGTTGGTCCCCCACAAAACCACCTCTCCGACGCCGGGAATCCGCTCCAAGGGCTTGCGCACGCGGTCGTCGAGGAATTCGAAGTTGGTGCGCAGGTCCCGGTCGGCCGTCAGCGTGCCTTCGAGGATCGGGATGTCGTCGGTCGAGAAATTGTGGATCGTGATCTGGCGCAAATCCTCGGGCAGGGTGTCACGGATCTGCTCGATCTTCTCGCGGATGGCCGAGCGCAGCAGGGACGTGTCGGCGGCCATGCCGCACCAGATCTGCAGGCGCATGCCTTCGGGCGACGATGTCGAGTTCATCCGCTGCACGCCCGGCACCGTCGCCACCGCCTCCTCAATGGGCTTGGTGATCGACTCGAGCACTTGGTCCGGCGTTGCGTTGGCGTAGTTCGCCATGACGTACATCACCGGGGCGTCGAGCTTCGGCACCAGCATGAGTGGAATGCGGCCAACCGCGATCGCGCCCATGACCACGATCGACAAGAAGATCATGCAGATCGTGACCGGATTGCGGATTGCCATCGTGGCCAGGCGGGCTCCGGAGCCGCTGTTCTCGGCTGGTGGCATGGTTTCGGGCATGTCAGGACTGGGGCAGGGGACTGGGGGTGGGCCCGACTTGGCCGTCCGCGGGCTCGTCCCTGCCATCGTCCCGGGCAGGTGCGAACTGCTTGCGATCAACGAGCTCGTAGACGACTGGGATCACGAACAGGGTGAAGGGCGTCGATGTCAGCAGGCCGCCGATCACCGCGACCGCCATGGGCATGCGCACCTCGTCCCCCTCGCCCCACCCGAAGACCAGCGGAAGCAGCCCCAGCAGCGTGGTCAGCGAGGTCATCAGGATCGGGCGCAGGCGAATGCTTCCGGCGCACAGCAGGGCGTCGCGCTTGGACATGCCATGGGCACGCAGACGGTTCGTGTAGTCGAGCAGCACGATGCCGTTGTTGACGGCGATGCCGGCCAGCACGACCGCGCCCAGCAGCACGATTACGCTCAGCGCTACGCCCGTTAGCGCGAGCGTGAACACAACGCCGACCAAGCCCAGCGGGACGGTTAGCAGGATGATGAATGGGTGCAGCAGCGACTCGAACTGCGATGCCATCACGAGATAGACGAGAAACACCGCCAGCGCCAAGGCGAACGCGAGGCTCCGGAATGAGACCTCGAGTTCTTGGTTTTGGCCGCCGATGCTGGCCGTCGCCCCCACCGGCAGTATCGGGCGCAGTTCGGCGAGCATGGCTCGGATCTCAGCAGATGCGCCGCTAAGGTCGCGCCCGCTGAGGTTGGCGCTCACGACCGCGGCCCGTTGCGAGCGGATGCGGCGGATCTCCGCTGGACCGCGCCGGACCTCGACCTCGGCTACTTGGCCTAGCCGGATCGGCACGAACGGTGTCCTCGCCCGCTGGCTGGGGGAAGGCTCACCATCGCTGCGGGGCTCGCCTTCTCTTTGGGGGGATTCCTGCGCCGCCGCGTCGTTGTTCTCAAAGTCGCTGCTCGACGGACCTTGGGCGCGTCGGGGAGAGCTATTGATGACCATGCTCTCGATGTCGGAGATTGCGTCGCGATCAGGCTCGTCGACGCGCACCAAAATGTCGATTTGACGGTCTCCCTCGCGATAGCGCGAAGCCACGTTTCCGCGGATCTTGTTTCGCAGCACGTTAGAGACCTGCTCCTCTCGCAGGCCAAGGCGCTTCAATCGCCGCCGGTCGAAACGGATCTGGATCTCCGGGCTTCCCAAGCGGGCGGTGGTCTCGACGTCACGCAGCCCTTCGATGCGGGACATGCGGTCGGCGATCAGGCTGGCCGCGAGCCTCTGGTCTTCGATCTCGTAGGCGAAGATCTCCACCTCTACCGGTGTCTTGAAGCTGAACAGGGCGGGACGCTGGAAGGTCGGCTCAGCCTCGGGAATCTCCACAATGAGCGAGCGGATCTGGCGAATCACTGCGTCCTCGAGATCGTCGTCCTCGCGGTCCGTGAGCACCACGTGCAGCGTGCCGAGATGCTCTTCTAAGTCTCCGCTCGCGAATTGGTTCTCTTGGCTGCCACCTACGGAGGAGAAGACAGCTGCGACCCCGGGGATGACTTGGGCCTGACTCTCGATCTTGCGCATTGCAGCGTCGGTGGCCTCTAGCGGGCGGCCCTCGGGCAGCTCAACCTCGAATGAGAACTCGCCTTGCGAGAGCGCCGGGATCAGCTCTGCTCCCAAGAATCGGAGGGTGATCCCAGCCAGCAGCACTGCGCCTAGGACACCGCCCAGGACGACGCGCTTGGCGTTCAGCGAGCGCGCCAGCAGCAGTTCATAGCGCGCCTCCAGCACGGGAAACGCTCGGTCGAACGCTCTCAGGGGCGGCCCGGCCAAGCGCGACGCCCACGAAGACAGAGAGCGCAGCGCGGCCCGGAGGTCGCTGACGATAACTCGCGGAGCATCGACAGCGGCGAAGGTCAGGGCGCCGGCCCCCCAAGCGGCGAAACGATTAGCAGGCCGCGCGGAGCGCTTGGCCGACCCGGCTGGCACGCCTAGCTCGCTCGCGTCGCGAAAGCGGGCCGCCAGCAGCATCGGGATCACAGTCAGGGCGATCCCGAGGGACGCCAGTAGCGAGAACGTGATCGTGAGCGCTTGGTCGCGGAACAGCTGGCCGGCGATGCCTTCCACAAAGACGAGCGGGAGAAAGACTGCCACTGTCGTTAGCGTCGAGGCCGTGACCGGCATCGAGACTTCCTTGGTGCCGTTGTAGACGGCCTCCGCTAGCGGCATGCCTGGCTCGCGGTGGCGATGCACCGCTTCGAGCACCACGATCGAGTTGTCCACCAGCATGCCGATGCCCAGTGCGACGCCTCCTAGCGACATGATGTTGAGCGTGATACCGGATTGGTACATCGCCGCGAACGTTGCCATCACCGAGATCGGTATCGACGCGGCGATGATGGCCGTGCTGCGACCGTCGCGGAGGAAGACGAACAGAACGAGGGTCGCCAGCAGGCCGCCGACCAAGGCGGCCGACAGGACGTTGTCGACACTCTGGGTGATGAAGCGCGACTGGTCGAAGACTGCCGAAGTCTGCACGCCCTGCGGGAACGTCGGTTCCTCGCTCATCTCTTCGAGCAGGTCCATGACCGCGCGCGAGACGGTCACGGTGTTGGCGTCGCCCTCCTTGTACACCGCCATCTCGACGCTCTCGCTGCCGTTGTAGCGTGCGATGATCTCTCGTTCCTTGGAACCGCGCCAAACGTGCGCGACATCGCGCATCAGGATCTTGCGTCCGCCCTCGTCCGCGACTACGATCTCGCGCACCTCGTCAACCGAGCGGAACTCGTTGACCATGCGGACCATGTAGTTCATGTCGAGGTCGTACAGGCTGCCGCTGGCTTGGTTAAGGTTCTCTTGCCGCAAGATGTCGGTCACTTGCGTTATCGAGAGGCCCAGTTCGGCCACTCGCCGCTCGTCGATCTCGACACGGATCTGCTCTTCTCGGCCGCCCACCACTTTCACCGCGGCGACCCCTTCGACCGCTTCGAGGCGTTTGGAGAACTCCCGGTCGGCGACATCGCGCAGACGGGCCAGCGTCAGGCCGCCGTGGACCTGGATGCGCAGGATCGGGTCGTTTGCCGGATCGAATCGCAGGATCACCGGACGCTCGGAGTCTTGCGGGAACTCAATCAGGTCGAGTTTCTCGCGCACGTCCACGCCCGCGATGTCCATCTCGGTGTCCCAGTTGAACTCTAGGACTACCTCGGACTGCCCCGGGCGGGAGATCGAGCTGATGCGATTGAGGCCCCCGACCACGCCGACGGCCTCTTCGACAGGGCGGGTGAGCAGCGCTTCGATCTCTTCGGGCGCTGCGTCTTCGTAGTCGGTCTGAATGGTCAGTGACGGATAGGAGATTTCCGGCAGGAGATTGAGTGCCAGCCGGTCTAGCGACACATAGCCGAAGAGCAGTACGGCCGTGACGGCCATGAAGACCGTGACCGGGCGCCGAATCGCTATTCGCGTGATCTGCACTGGCTGGTCCCGCTGCCCCAATGGCAACTGCGGGGCTCCCGGAGGCGCTCGCTAGTTCGCCACCACACGGGTCTTGTCCCCGTCCTTCAGCTTTCCCTGGCCTGCGGTCACAACGATTGCGCCGGCATGCAATCCGGACGTCACCTGGATCGCGGTCTGGTCTTGGTAGCCGAGTTCTACGGCAGTGCGCTGAGCCGTGCTGTCCTCCCTGACCAGCACCACATAGGTCTGCCCGTCTTCCTCAATAACGGACTGCTTCGGGATCAGAATGGCGTCATCCAAGGTGTGCGTTTCGATCTCGACGCGCACGAATGCTCCCGGGCGGAAGGCAGGGCTAGGCGGCTTGAACCGCACGGCCACCTTCACCGTGCCAGTTTCGTCATCAACTACCGGGCTGACGCGCTCGACGGCACCTTTTGCCGACTCGCCGTCGGCGCTGCCCAAGCGCACGGCAGCCTTTTGGCCGGCGCGCACCGAGCGAGAGTCGTTCTCTGGCAGATACACGTCGGCATACAGGGGAGAAAAGGCTCCCAGCTTGTAAAGCTTCTCCGCGCTGCGGATCGATTGTCCGAGTTCGACGGTGCGCTCAGTGATCCGGCCGGCGAACGGCGCTGTGATCGCTGTTTGCGAGATCTGCAATTCGACCTTGCGAATCTCGGATTCGAGCTGGTCCTGTATGTGGCGGTTCTCCCGCACGGTCGACTCCACGGCCCGGATCTCGTGCTCCAGGTCGTCGATCTCGTGGCGCTGGACCGCAACCTCCGATTCAGCGAGCAGGCCCTCCCGCAGAGCCTCTTCGTTGCGTTCGAGTTCGGTGCGCTTGTTGCGCAGTCGAGTCTGGGTCTGTTCCGCGCGGATCACGGCAGATTCGAGTTGGATCTTGGTCTGGGCCAGCCTCTGTCTGGCTAGTTCTAGGTCGATTTGCAAGTCCCGGTCATCGAGCGCGCAGAGCACTTGTCCCGCCTCTACAAAGTCACCCTCTTCTGCCTTCACCGAAGTGACGATTCCGGCCGCTTGTGCTGCAACGGCTACCTCGCGTCGGGCACGCAGGTTCGCGGTCGATCCGAGCAGGTGCGAGATCGGTCCTCGCGTGGCAACTTCGGTTGAGACGGGTACGGCATCACCCGAAGCCGACGTTTCGGATCCAGCTTGCCCGGACTTGTCAGCGTCCCCGTCGGCGAGCCAACCGTTCGCTGCGTAGACGCCCGTGGTGAGGAGCACTACCACGAGTAGCGATGCATAAGTCTTGCCGCGAGTGGTCATCTACGGAATCTTTGGAGCCCCTCGTGAGAAGCAAGGCGCATACCTGTCAGACGCGCCAGCCGTTGTATCAGTTAACCCCGACCGCCGCCGAAAGTTTCAGCCGTGCGCAACTCCTCTTTTGAGTATGCACCATGGTTTCTTGCGCATTGAAGTATTTGGAAATCCTGTCTCTGGCAGCGGTCTCGCGGGGACGCCAGGGCTGTCAGGATTAGGATAGGGACGGGCAGGGACGGCCGAAGGTACTGGCGATGTGTGGAAGATTCACCCAAGATGTTGATGGCCACGATCTGGTCAATCTGTACGAACTGGAGTCGCCTCCGCTGCAAGCCGAGCTCCGCAGACGTTGGAACGGTGCGCCGACACAAGACTTTGCAGTCTGTCGGACGGATCCCTGCGGACGGCGCGAGCTTGCCACGCAGCGATGGGGATTGATTCCGGCTTGGTCGCGGGATCCCAAGATCGGTTCCCGCCTGATCAATGCCCGGTCCGAGACGGTGGATTCCAAGCCATCGTTTCGAGCCGCGTTCAAGCGCCGTCGCTGCTTGGTGCCCGCCAACGGCTGGTTCGAGTGGCAGCATGCCGGGGCGCGCAAGCAGCCTTGGTGGATCTCGAGTGGCGGCGAGCCGTTCTCCTTCGCGGGCCTGTGGGAGACGTGGGATCGCGGTGCTGGCCGGGTGGATTCCTTTACGATCTTGACCTGTCCGGCGACTGCATCGATGCAATGGTTGCACCACCGCCAACCGGCGGTCATCCCTCGCGAACGCTATGCCGAATGGCTGGACCCTGCGGGCCGGGAGCCAGACCTGCTCGCGCTGGTCCAAGCTCCCTTGCCCGGGCCGTTCGATTGCCGCAAGGTCGGGACAGCGGTCAACAACGCGCGGAACGACTTCCCCGAACTGCTAGCCGCCATCTGAGTGCGCTGCGCCAACCGGACGGGCTCACGCTTCGGGACTTGGAAGGCTTTCCGGCATTGGCATGCCAGCTTGTTTCATCAGCTCGATAGCGTTGCCGCGCATGGCCGGTCCGTCATGGAGCTTGTAGTCGAAGCGCATCTCTCCGTCGCTGAAGACATCGCGGAAGTGGGCGTTGGTCACCCGCTCGGGGCCTTGCTCCGCCCACCGCGTCACGTTGCGGTCATGGGTTGACAGCACTGCCAGCGACGACTCGCATCCCAACAGGAATTCCGCTAGAACGACCGCACCCGCGTAACGGTCGTATGAGTTGGTGCCGGCGAAGAGTTCATCGATCAAGACGAGGGTCGGGCGGCCTGCCCGGATGCTCTCCAGCACCAGCCGGATCCGGTTCAGTTCCGCTGCGAAGCGCGACTCGCCGCGCTGCAGCGAGTCCTTGACGCGAATGGAGGCGACCACGTCCGTGGCAGAGATCGTCATCGACCTTGCCCGGACCGGCGCCCCGGCGTAAGTGAGCGCGACGCTCGTGCCGATTGTTCGCAACAGCGTGCTCTTGCCTGCCATGTTCGCGCCGCTCACGACCAAGACGGGATGGTCTTTGTCGAGGTTGACATCGTTGGCTACCGCTTCTTCCGCCAACATCGGGTGGGCCAAGCCTTCGGCCTTGAGCACGGGCCCGTGCTCGACCAAACTAGGAAAGCTGTACAGCGGGTGCTCGAAGGCGAAGCAGCTGAGCGACGAATACGCCTCGAACCCGCCGATGGCATCGATCCAGGCTGGCAGTCGGTGGGCGTGTTCCTTGCGCCAGCGCTCCAAAGCGAGGGCGGTCTGGGTTTGATACAGCACCAGCGGCCCGAAGAACCCGACAATCTGGTTGCGCCTGGCCTCGAACAGCGAGATCAAGCGGCAGAAGCCGCTGAGCAACTGGCTGGCACTGTGGCCATCGTGGCGCAGTTTGTCGGACAGCTCTCGCAGGTGGGGGGACTCGAATTCCTGTGTCTCCACGACCTTCACGAGCGAGCGCAGTTCGCTGCAGTCGTGGTGGATGCCCTCGGAAGTGACGACCTGCATGGTCATGTAGCGCTGGCCGAACTTCCAAAGCACAAGCTCGGCGAGCAGTATGCTGGCGACGGTGAGATAGCCTTCCGGGGTCGGGCTGAGAGCCAGTAGCACGGCTTGGACCACGAAAAGGGCGCTCAGTGCAAAGCAGGTCGCGGGGAACCATTTGGGGGCTGCGACAGGCTCCATCTCGGCCCAGGTTCTCAGCAGGTCCGTTCGGATGAAGGGCAGCTTCTTCGCCCCTTCCACGAAGAGCTTCTCGCGCAGGTCGAGTTGCGCCTTGAGTTCCTTGACGGCGGCCTGGCGTTCGATGATCACTGGCCGCGAAGCGGGTTTGGCCAGCATGTTTGCCAGAATCAGCAGACCGTCCCGAGTCGAGGCCAGGTTGAGGAAGTCGATCAGTCCCCCATCCTCGGTGAGGTCCACGTCGCGCGCATACGGGTGTTGTTCCGGCAGCGTGAGGTCGTTAGACTTGCTTGCATCAATCTTGCGGCTCTCGCCCGTGACCGGCGTGGCGTACAGGATCATCGCGAGGCCGGCGGAGCGGCGCGAGTCTTCGATCCGCGCAAAGACCTTGGAGGAGGCGAGAAACGCCGCCGCCAGCAGGCCCACCGTCCACCACGTGAGGGAGGGAAGCGTGCTCTCGATCCACCACAGTCCGAGCAGGCTCAGTCCGGCCGCGACCAAGCGGGCGTTGCCGAGCCAGCGGTGACGTTTTTTCCAGAGCTTGTACTCACGGTTGCGGCTTTCCAGCCGCTCTCTGCAAATTTCAACTGGGCCCATGCGTGAATTCCATCGTGGTCAGGTAGCCAAACGGCCCACAGGGCCATCTGCGTGTATGAAGGTGTCTCGGGGGTCGTTGCAACTCAGTGCCCGCAGGCAGGCTCCGCCGGCCGGAGTGCAGACGAGCAGGGCAGCGGGTGGTGCTGGGCCGTCATTCAGGCGTCGCAGCGGGGCTGCTGCTCGCTGTGAGCTGCGCCCGCGTGGGCAGCCGCGACGTGGCCTTCGGGCTCCTCCGCTCCGAACCATTCAGCGGCGTCGAATCCCCAATAGTTGCACAGCAGCACGCCCCCGGGTGTCTCTAGTGCATCGCCGACTTCGATAGGACGCGGAACGTCGGCCTCGCCGCGCTCGGACTGCTGGCGCAGCGTGCGCCACAGTTCGTAGGGGCTTTCCGCCGCTACCTCCGGCCCCGCCTCGTAGTGCGACCGGCGCAAGACGAAAGGAGGTTTGCGGGGGCTCTTGTCCCGGAACGCCTCGCCCGCGTCGGCAGCGAGATACATGATGCGGAAACTGGTCATCGCCTTGATCTCCTATTGTGCCGAACGCGGCCGGTCAGTACAAGACCCGCAGGAATGTTTCCTGCCCGCGTGCGATCTGCGGCACGTCACTGTGCCGACTCGTCAGCCGTGCGCAGCAGGGCTCGCGCGCTCGCGCGGGCGTCGGCCAGCATCGAGATCCCCGCGTACGAAAAGCCGCTCAGGAAGAGCGCGATCACAGGCACGCCCAGCCAGTGTTCGATGTGGACTGCGACGCCCAGGCAGATGGCGAAGTAGGCGGCCGCGGCGAAATTGGCGACCATGCGCCAACCCCCGCGGCGACCGTACACCCTGCGCGCCTGAGCCGCGGCGGACCGGTCACCGCTGAATTTGGCGGTGCGCTCGAAGGCCGAGCGCGACCCGCACATGGCACCGACCACGGCCCGTGAGTTGCTGAGGGCCAGCGAGATGCCCGCAAGCACCAGCGGCGGGACCAATCTCAGGTGGCGATGGACGCCGCCACGGCCCAACTCTGCTTGGGACAGCGTGTAGAAGCTGGACAGCGAGCAGAAGGTGAGCAGGAACGCGGGCAGATCCAGCCAGAGCAGCCGGCCCCCGAGCAGTTCTTGGCGGACAAGCATCGAGGGGAGGATCAGCACCGCCAAGAGCAGCATCATCGGGTAGGCGACGTTAGCCAAGAGGTGGAACGCTGCCTCCACCTTGACGGTCCCGGGCTGGCCTGAGCGCAGCAGGCTGGGCAGCAGCTTCACCCCGGTCTGGAGCAGGCCCTTGGCCCAGCGGAACTGCTGGACTTGGAAGCCCGCCATGTCAGTGGGCAGTTCCGATGGCGCTTCCACGTGTGGCGCGTACAAGAACTTCCAACCGCGCAACTGCGCCCGGTAGCTCAGGTCGGTGTCCTCGGTAAGCGTGTCGTGTTGCCAGCCGCCCGCGTCCTCGATCATCGCCTTGCGGAGCACGCCGGCGGTGCCATTGAAGTTGAAGAAGCGTCCCGAACGGGCGCGGCCGCCGTGCTCGAAGACGAAGTGGCCGTCCAGCAGCATGGCCTGCACGCGGGTCAGCAGCGACAGGTCCCGGTTGCGGTAGGTCCAGCGAGTTTGGACCATGCCGACATCGTGGTCGGCAAAGTAGTGAACAAGCTTTTCCAGGAAGTCCTTCTCCGGGGTGAAGTCTGCATCGAAGATTGCGATAAGCTCGCCGCTCGCTTGCCGCAAGCCTGCCGCAAGAGCGCCGGCCTTGTAGCCCTCCCGATTCGTGCGGTGGATGTACTCGATCGGCACGCCTGCAGCGCGCTTCTCTCCCACGATGCGTTCGAGGACGGCTGCGGTCTCGTCTGTGGAGTCGTCCAGAACCTGAATCTGCAGCAGGTGTCTGGGGTAGCGCAGGGCGCAGACGGCATCGACGAGTTCGGCCACCACGAACCGCTCGTTGAAGATCGGCAACTGCACGGTCACCGCGGGCAATTGCCCGTAGCGCTTCGGCGGCGGACCCTGCGCGCAGTCGCGATGGCGGTAGTACAGATAGACCAGCGCATAGCGGTGCAGGCCAAACAGGCTAAGCATGGCCATCAGCCCGAAGTACGCTCCGAGCAGCAGGAAGTCGACGATGCTCATCTGCGTTACGCTTGGGGCGATTTTGAACCCGCTTGCTCAGGCGCCGGCCGAAACGCTGCCGACCGCGCCGAGTGCCCGCAGCCTGGCTGTGGGCCTCGGACTGGCTGGCGCCCTCATTGAGGGCGGGCTGCTGCTAGCGTTGCGTCTCGAAAGGCCGGCCAGCCACGTCCCGGAATTCCTAGCTTACTATCTCCTGCTCTCAATTGCTTATTTCGCGGCTTGCTGGATTGTAATTCGCTGGGGAGAGCGCTTAACGGCTCTCCGATCTGGTCGTTGGATCTGGGCCGCCGCGCTGCTGTTCCGGATCACGGTCTTGCCGCTGGACCCGAGCCTGTCGGAGGACACGGCGCGCTACCGCTGGCAGGGCATGGTCCAGCACGCTGGAGGCGATCCCTATCTGGCGTTGCCTCAGGATGCGGAGTGGGAGAGTCTGCGTGACTCGACTTGGTCGCGAGTCGCCGCGAAAGACAAGCCGTCAGCGTATGGCCCGGTCTTGGAGCAACTCAACCTGTGGACTTACCGCTGCGTTCAACTCTGGGAGAGCGAGCCTTGGAGACAGGTTTGGCTCTTTAAGTTTCCGTTTGCTTTGGCCGAGCTGGGCGTAGGCCTGGCGCTGATGTCGCTCTTGGCGGCGGCGGGACGTCCCCCGGCATGGGCTTTGATCTACCTGTGGTCGCCATTGGCGGTGACAGAATTCTGGATTGAAGGCCACAATGACGCCCTTGGCGTCGCGTTCGTTGTCGCGGCGCTGGCGCTCTCACTGCGAGGGCGTTCCACTTGGGCACTGGTCTTGCTGACAATCGCGACACTGTGCAAGTTTTGGCCCGCTGTCTTGTTCCCGTTCCTGGCCCTTACGCGAAGTCGCGACCGCTGGCAGGTGCATTGGAGGGGACTGGCGCTCGGCGGAGCGGTTGGCGTGGCGCTTTGCCTCTTGTACTGGCGAAACATCGCTGTGGTCTTGGAGGTGCTAGAAGGCTTTACGATGGGCTGGCGCAACAACGACAGCCTCTTTGCAGGCCTGCTCTGGCTGGCAGGCGGAGACATGGAATCGGCCGCCGGAGCGGGCAGGTGGATTCTGATCGCTTGCGTGGCCGGCTTGCGCTGGCTGCGGCTTCCGCCGTGCTCAGGGGAGTTGGGCGCTGTGGCCGCGGTCCTGCTGCTGTCGGCGAACTGCTTTCCTTGGTACCTGAGCTGGATGCTGCCGTTCCTGGCGGTGCAGCCGGTGCGGCCGCTGTTGCTTTGGACAGTGCTGGCACCGCTGGCCTACCACGTGGTTCCCGGCTATGAGGCTACGGGTACGTGGGAGTACGATGCCGGCTTGGTCTTTTTGGAGTACGCACCTGTGCTGGCTTGGCTGGGAGTGCTGGGTATCGACAGGTCGCGACGTCTCTTGCACGGGCTAGCCGGCTCGTGAGAAACTCCGTCCCGCTTGTGGAGCGAGCAGCGGGGCGTTCGCGACTGCGAATATCCATCCCCCGGCCTCTGCGGACCGGGACTCTGCTGTTGCGCGGACTCGTCGTGCGAGCCTGCGGTCGATCGTGGCGAATCAGCTCGCCTGCTCGCCTGGGTGGACGCTGATCATGCGGCCCATGCGGCCGCGGTTGCGGAATTCCACAATCCCGTCGATCTTTGCGAACAAGGTGTCGTCCTTGCCCCGACCAACGTTCAGGCCGGGGTGGAAGCGCGTTCCACGCTGGCGGACAAGGATGCTACCGGCGGTGACTACCTGTCCGGCAAACCGTTTCACGCCGAGCCGCTTCGAGTGGGAATCGCGCCCGTTGCGGGAAGTGCCTTGACCTTTCTTGTGCGCCATGATTGCTCCTTACCTTGATTAGTGCTCAGTCACCCGGCGAGGCTTCCTTTCTGCCGACCGCGTGGGCTAGCGCATCGTCCTCGGCCGTCATCGCCTGCGGCTGGTCAGGCAGTTCGTTTCGCTCGGCTAGGTCGCTTTGGGCCTCCTTCAGGCTCCCGTATTTTTCTTCTAGGTCGTCGGCGTTCTCAATCTCGGGCAACGCGAATCCCTTGTACGGACCGATCGGGAGCTCAGTGGACTCGATGGAGTCGATGCGAACTTGTGTGTAGGACTGCCGATGTCCGATGCGGCGGCGGTACATTTTGCGACGCTTGAATTTGAAGACGTCGATCTTCTTGTGCCGACCATGGCCGGAGATGGTTCCGGACACGGTGCGCCCCGATACTCTGCCCGTATGCAAGGTGCCATCATCGTCCGAGATGGTAAGGACCTTGTCGAAGGTCACCAAGTCACCGACGCCGCCGTTGATCTTCTCGACCTTGATTTCGTCCCCGGGGGAGACGGTGTACTGCTTGCTGCCGGTCTCGATGATCGCGTACATGGTGCTGGATCCCAGTTAAGGAAAAGACGCAGGCCCTCCATGAGGAAGGTAACTGCGCCATACTGTGTTGATTGTAGCGGGTGGCCACGTTACCGGTCAACCGCCGCCCCGGCGGTATCGCGGACCCCGGCCTAGCTGCTTGAGAAGGCGTGCCTGTAGGTTGCTACGCTAGCCGGTGATGAGCATCACAGTCGACGCCTTCGCCGTCCTTCTGTTGTTGGTCCCGGGTTTCCTCACATCCAAGATCCTCAACGCCATCGCCGTTCGTCGCGGCAAGGGGCACATGGCCGAGATCATAGAGGCATTGGTCTTCAGCTTTCTTATCTATGCCGTGCTCCACGCTGTCGGATGGAGCGTCGTGACCATGAACGAATCTGATGGAAGTTACACGCCACAAGTAGATCTTGAGTACGTACCGCACGCGCTTGTGCTAGCAGTTGTACTTGCGCTGGCATTCGGTATCTCGATCAACCGAGATTGGCACATGGGACTCCTAAGGCGGGCAGGGATTACCTCAGACACGGCAAGGATCAACACATGGGTGGACGTATTCACAGACCACGACAGTGACGTTCTGATCACCTACACGGACGAGCGGCGCTTGACCGGATGGCCTGCATACTTCTCGGACGGACCTGAAGAAGGACTACTTTACCTACGCAATCCAGCGTGGGTCGACGACAGCGGAGCAGTGCAAGAGATCGGGGTTTGAGGTGGTCCGATGTTTTAGACCACGGGTCGGCGAATTTAAGGTGTACTCCGCAACTACTCTGAAGTACCGACCAATGTGAGTATACCGCAAAGGAAG
>Ga0209021_1000815_pt1 | contig 35090 bp, 22 predicted proteins | sample PinacodermFT_FD_187299 | JGI IMG/M metagenome (GOLD analysis project Ga0209021, IMG submission 187299) | Host-associated microbial community of the marine sponge Aplysina aerophoba from Gulf of Piran - sponge pinacoderm, lysed by freeze-thaw... | ecosystem: Host-associated > Porifera > Sponge >... | reverse complement strand
CGCTGGCGAGGGACAGGATCTGCTTCTGGCTGAAGATCTTGACGGGAAAGCGGCTCCGAACATCCCCGGGGCTTGGACCCCAATTGTCTCCTCCCAAATGCCGTTCGATAGCGGGCCGGCTGCCCGCTCCGTCCCAGTTCAACCGATAGCAGTCGCCAGCCTTTTCGACGGTCACGGTCACTCTCGTTTTCTCGGTAAGTGCTCCAGAATCGGATCGTGATGTGGGTATCCTCGCGAAGCGCTCAATGTCCGCTTTCAGGTCTTCGGGCACCTCTTGCTCCCTGCGAAGGCATAGGCGCATCATCTCCACCAATGTTGACTTGCCGGTCCCCCTGCCTCCGATGATAGAGGTCATCCAAGGGCTGAACTGCGCTTCCAAGGCCTTGCTGTGACCCGCGAACCTGCCTTTGCTAACACTGACGCTCTTGATGATCAGATCGGCATGCCGATTCGGGCTCTGGAGGCAGTCCACGCTCCGCCGAACTGAAAGCGATGCTCCGTCCAATAGCGCCAGCCGGAGTCCATCGATAGAAGGGCTGCCCATCTTGACCCATGTGAAATGGCTCCCCGGGAATCTCTGCCCTTGGCCACCGGTCGGATGGTGGCTGTCCGAGCCGATTACGGCAGTCCAGCCAGGACGTTGATGCCCGGCCGGTCCCACTTCGAGGCTCGCTGGATCGTCGACCTCGGCAGCGATGATCTGATCCGACTGAAGTATTCGCCCGAGGGTCTCTCCTTGATACTCAGCGAGGACACCGTGTGGGCGGTCCACGTGCGCTGGAACCGCCAGGCCCCCGTGTTCGGCAATCAATCTTGTGACGTCGAGAAACGATTGGCTCGTGCTGTGGGAGGACGGATTTGGAGGATTTGGCTTGAGGCCCGCTGCGCCCAGGAATGCGGTGATGTCCTCTGCAGGATTGGAAGGGTCGAAGATTGCGAGCAGGTGCGCTCCACCATCTACAGTGATTTCGGCACCGGGAAACAGATACAATTCCCGGAAGCCCTCCAGACGCTCCAGTCTTAACGTCTCATATTGTTCCCTTAGCTGGCCGATCCAACTCCCGGTGTTGTGATCGGTGACGGCGACACAATCGACTTCCGCCTGCATGAAGTCAAGGAGCCACTGCCGGGGCGACCGCCTTCGCAGGGCCGACTGTTGAGGGCCCTTGCCGTAGTCATATGAAGCCGGGGAATGCGTGTGGAAGTCGAACCGCCACCAGCGGGCGCCGAAGAATTGCTCGCTCATAGCCAATTGACCACGCACCGGGCATCTCCGGGTGCGCACGACCCAGCCATTGATCCAACTATACCAGCGGGTCTGATAGACATTGCCCGGGGATGATGTTCCCGGCGGTTTTTCGTCCGGGCGCATGGCGACGGGCAGTTGCGAGGGCCTGCTTGCGCCTTTCCGCGGTGCGTTGGGGTCATCGTAGGCGCATTACACCTCAGCGAATTGCATGCCTCATGCTCGCTCTGGGGATGTAGCATCGAAGTAGGATCTGCAGCGTCCAAAGCTTGACCGCATCGTGTAGGTCCCTGTCACCCGATGCCAACCTACTCGTTGCATAGCCGCGTGATCCTGTCGGCGCCCTTGGCAGAAGTATTCCCCTTCTTTGCCGAAGCCCGCAACTTGGAACGCCTCACGCCGCCTTGGCTCAGATTCGAAGTCCTCACGCCGCCACCGATCCAGATGCTGCGCGGAGCCAAGATCGACTACCGGCTCAGGCTGCGCGGCGTGCCTCTGCGCTGGCAGAGCGAGATCACCTGCTGGGAACCGCCTGTGCGCTTCGTGGACGAACAAAGGCGCGGCCCTTATCGCCTCTGGAAGCACGAGCATCTCTTCACCGCCGATGGCGCGAACACGATTGCCGAAGACAAGGTCGAGTACTCCGTGCCGGGCGGCTCGCTGATTGACCGCCTCTTGGTGCGGCCCGACTTGGAGCGAGTGTTTGCCTACCGCCGAGCCAAGATGGTCGAGATCTTCGGCGAGGAAGCCTAACCGCGAGCGTTCGCTATCCGCCCCCCTCTCCCTGATGGGTGTACGTCAGATTCTTGAGACTCGTCCCTAGTGCGCGGCTGATCGACTTTCCCAGAAGTCCTCATAGCGACCAGACTTGATCCAGCAGCGTAGCGAGAGGATGGTGTTGGCACCGTTGACGGTCCATTTCATCCCGGCCATTCTAGTAGTCGCAATATCTTGGTCGCTTCGCACCCCACTGCCTCAGCAGAAGGAATGACCTTGCACGCGGAGCATCCGGGCTCTCGTTCAGCTTCCGCAATGATTTCGTCGGGGCCGAACAGCTCCCGTGGATCGAGCCAACGTCGAAACGTCAAGTGTTCCGCCAGCAAACCGCAAGGGGTAGCGCCAAGCTGTCATGACCGGGCAGTTCGTCAGCCGTTTCGCGAGCCTCGCCTAACTCGCTGGGGGCGGCTTGGCCGCCGCCAGTCAGGATTGGTTGGGCCTTTGGTCCTAGAAGCTCACCCGTAGTCCGAGCTGCTGCTGACGCGGCAGACCCAGTGTGCTGGTGATTTTTCCGACGTCCGGGCTCGAGAAGTTCGTGTTCGGCGTGCCATACGACGGATGGTTGGTGACGTTGAAGGCTTCCCAGCGGAACTGCAGCCGGACTCGCTCAGTGACTTGGAAGTTCTTCATCAATCCGACATCCCAGTTGAAGATACCGTCTTCCTGGAGTGAATTGCGCCCCAGGTTCCCGAACGTCGGGTTGCCGTTGGCGTCCAACGGAGTCTCGAATGCCGCTGGATTCAGCCACAAGTCGGGTGTCGGATTGCTCAGCCGGTGGTCGCCGATGACGTTCGGACGCCAGACGCCGGCGCCGTTGGTGCCGAGATTCGCGGTGGCGTTGGCCAGCGTCAGGTCATAATACTGACCTGACTGCAGGCTGAGGATGCCGGTCATCTGCCAGCCGCCGAAGATGGCGTTGAGTACGCCGCGCCGGTCTAGGTACTGCTGTCCGCTGCCGAATGGCAGGTCCAAGACATAGCTGTTCACCCAGCGGTGATTGGTGTCGTTGGAGGACGGTCCGCGCTCGCAGGCGAAGCAATCCTTGTTCTGCGCGGCCCCGTTATCGCCGGCGACGAACAGCTCCTGCGTCTGGCTCATCGCGCGCGACCAAGTATAGGCGCTGGTGAATGTGAACCCCTTCGAAAAGCGCTTCGTCAGGGTTGATTCCAGTCCGTGGTAGGAGGCGTGCGCCAGGGGCGAGCGGTAGGTCAGCCCGTTCAACGACTGGAAGTACAGCCGACGTTGGCGTTCGGTGTTCGATGGGCCGATCCCCGGTGCGTTGAGGTTGTAGGAGACCTGGATATTCTGCGTGGACGAGCCCACGTATGACGTCGTCAACGCCATCGTGTCATTGAGCTGCCGCTGCACGCTGAAGTTCCACTGGTACACCATTGGCATCGGGAACTCCTTGGCCCAAGTACGCATCACCGAGTTGTTCGGCAGATCGTCTACCGAGTCGACGGTTGCATTCAAATCGCCCAAGAAGTCGGATGGGAAGCCATCTTGAAGCAAGAAGACGGGAGCGGACCCGCTGCCTCGAGCATTGACGGCGGCCACGAACGGGAAGTTCCGCAGCATGCGCGCGCTGGCCCCCAGGCCCTGCGAGCCGCCGTAAAAGACGCCGCCGCTCGCGCGGACGGTCCAATGGGCGCCGGGCTGCCAGGCGAAGCCGACCCGCGGGGCCCAATTGTTCTTGTCGAAGCTGATCAGTGCCCGATGCTCGATGCTATTGCCGAGCTCTCCGGCACGGATGATTCGGCCGAAGTCCGAGCCGGTTTCGAACTCGACCCGGTTCATGCGGTCGTCCTGCTCGATGTAGGGCGTCGTCAGCTCGTAGCGCATACCCAGGTTGAGGGTGAAATTTGGAGTGATCTTCCAGTCGTCCTGAAAGTAGAACATGTAGCTGTCGAACGTCATGTTCGCATCGATCGTCGTTCCCGAACTGCCCCGGTCTACCCAGCCGAGCAGAGCGTCGCCAAGCGCCAGGCCCGTGTAACGGCCGTTGAAGCGAAACGTCCCTGTGGCCTGCTGGGAGCCTAGGATGTCAGCGAAGTCGTGCCGCAGATCGGCCCCCATTTTCAGACTGTGGTTGCCCCGAATGACGGTGAGATTGTCGATGAACTGCGAAGTCTGGCTGACCTTGCCGTTCGGCAGGTTGGGGCTGCCGCCCAGACCGAGGTGGGCCAAACCTCCGGTCAACTGGATCCGCGGCAACCCCAGGATCGACGGGTCTTCATTGAGGCCGTTGAGTCCGAACTGGTCGTTGAGCTCCGATTGCGGCGGGGCTTGTTGGACCTTGTTGACCTTCAACCATTTGTAGCCCACGCGGACTTCATTGATGATGTTGGGCGAGAAGACGTGCGTCCAAGAAGCAGCCAAGTGGTCGCCGTCGTTGTCGTCCAGGCCGCGGTCGTTGCCGGCGCCGCCCCTCGCGATCCCCGGCAGCGGAGCAGCGCGGAGGTTGTCGTAGCGGTAATGGCTGTAGCGCACAAAGAAGTTGTCGTTGGCCGAAACGGTGTGGTCGTAGCGGAAATCGAGCTGATCCCGGTCGGTCTTCCAAGGGGGATTGTTGACGAAGTTCCGCCGGGTGTTGTCGGCAAAGTTGGGGCTTGGGTACAGCTCGACCAGTTGCTCGAACGATGAATCGAAGCGCTCCGACGGGATCGTCTTGTTCGGGAACACGCTGCCGAGCGGATCCTTCAGGTCGCCCAAGTTTGCCGTCTGGCTGAAATCGCCCGAGCGTTCGGCCTGCGTCGGCACGATCACGATGTCCGATTGCGACTTCCGAAGCTTCCAGGCTTCCCAACTGGCGAAAAAGAAGGCCTTGTTCCTTCGGATTGGCCCGCCGAACGTGGCGCCGAACTGGTTCTGGCGCAAGACCTCCGGATCGGCTTTGCCGTCACCGTCACGGTCGTTGCGCGCGAACGATTCGCGGGCGTCGAAGAAGTCGTTCCGCATGAACTCGTAAGCGCTGCCACGGAACTCGTTGGTGCCGCCGCGAATCGTCACATTGACCACGGCGCCGGCGTTGCGACCGTACTCGGCGGAGTAGTTGCTGGTTTGAATCTTGAATTCCTGGACGGCGTCCATGGATGGAATCATCGCCTGCGCCTTGCGGTCTTGCTGGCCCATGATCGTCGAGTTGTTGTCGATACCGTCGATCAAGAAATTGTTCTGGCCGACCGGCTGGCCGTGGCTCAGGAAGCCGCCGCCAAGCCGCGAGTCGCCCAGCGGTCCGCGGTCGCGCCCGCCGATCTCGGGGACGACACCGGCCGTCAGCTGGGCGAGCGACTGATAGTTGCGGCCGCTAATCGGCAGATCCTCGATGTGCTGGCGCTCGACGGTGTAGTCCAAGGTCGCCGATTCGGTCTGCAGCAACGGCGTCGCGCCGGTTACCTCGACCACCTCGACCAAGTTCCCGATTTCCAGAGCGAAGTTCAGGCCAATGCGGTCTCCTGCGTGAATCTCGACGCCGGATCGAACGGCCGTCTTGAAGCCCTCGGTTCCCACGGAGATCTCATACATCCCGACCTTGAGGGGTCCCGAGACATAGGTGCCGCTGGCATTCGCCTGTTTCTCGACGGTGATTCCGGTATTCATTTCCTGGATCGTGACTTGCGCCCCCGGGACAACTGCTCCGGTGGCGTCGGAAATCGTGCCCGTGATGACGCCCTGGTCTTGCTGAGCCAGGACGGCTGCGGACAAGAACAGTAGCCCCGCCAGGACGCTAGCGCTGATTCGGTTCCTCACAGTCAACTCCTCTCGGTTCCCGTTGAAGTCGGGGTTCAAACGATTGGATTAAGGGGGCACCCGGCGGCGCTACGGCTCAATCCGTTGCACCGAAGGATCCGTTGCACCTCGAAATCCACCCCCGCGGTAATTGTTGAGTAGATGTCGAGAATGTCAACGACTCGGAGTTGGTGTATTTGGGTGTCCGCACCCCTCTCATGCCTTGACTTTTTCGAGGTGCTACGCGATCATGGGCGCACTCCCTTCCGCCCTGCCGCACCCTTAGCTGACCACTAGTTCGGAGCCGGTCCGATGCTGCGGCAGCATTTCTTGTCGGAACGGATTCCCGCTTGGCAGGCTGTGCGCCGAAATGGAACCGGTGAGATTGGCGGTTGTAGGTGCCGGACTGGTTGGCAACAGGCACGCACGGCTGGTCAGTTCGCAGCAGCATTGCTCGCTCGTAGGGATTTGCGACACGGATTCCCGCCGCGCGGCGGTGGCGGAGCAGTGCTACGCACCCTTTTATCGGGATCTCGAGGCTCTGCTGGAAGAGCGGAGCCCCGAGGGGGCGATTATCGCCACTCCTAACGGGACCCACTCCGCCATTGCCGAGGCGTGTATTCGAAAGGGCGTCGACATCCTGATCGAGAAGCCGATTGCTGACAGCCTGCCGGAAGCACGACGGATCGTTCAGTTGGCCGATGAGGCCGGGCGCCAGGTCCTGGTGGGCCATCACCGGCGCTACAATCCGCTGATTCGAGAAGCACGCACCATCGTTCATGACGGCACGCTTGGCCGATTGGTCGGGGTTTCGGTGATGTGGGCCCTGCTGAAGCCGACAGACTACTACGAGGTGGGTTGGCGGTGTCGCCGTCCGGAGGGCGGCCCGGTTTTGGTCAACCTCATTCACGACTTGGACGTTCTGCGCTTCATCTGTGGCGAGATCCGCCAAGTCTATGCGCAATCGGCATCCATGGCACGGGGCCTTGAGGTCGAGGATTCATTGAGTATCACGCTATCCTTCGCTAACGGAGCGCTCGGTTCCGTAATGGCCTCGGACGCCACACCCGCGCCTTGGTCCTACGAGCTAGGAAGCCGGGAGAACCCCTACTACGCTCACACGGGCGAAAACTGCTATTACCTCTTGGGCTCGCGGGCTTCGCTAGCGCTGCCGAAGATGGAACTGTGGCACTATGCGGACCCGGCCCGAGCGGGCTGGCAACACCCGCTGGCCTCTTCACGACGGAAGGTAGTCCCGGCCGATCCGCTCACGCGGCAACTGGAGCATTTCTGCAGGGTGGTGAGGCGCGAGGAAGCGCCGCTCGTCGACGGCCCAGACGGCACTCGTTCACTGGCGGTCGCGCTGGCAGTTTTGGAATCGATCGATCGGAAAATTCCCGTCGAGCTAGATTGACGCGGCGACGCCGGCCCCAGTTCTGTCCGGGTGTGCTCGGGACCGTGTACCGCTCGTCACGGACTCCATTGACGCCGCTTGGCGCGGTCTGACCACTCGCCCACCGCCACGCCAAGCGGGTCGAAATCTTCAGCGCGGGAGCCTGGCCGCCACCGTTTGCTATTCGCGGTGTCAGTCCTTATCGCAGTCACACACTGAGGTCTCGAATGTAGTAGACTAAGTTGACCGGACTAAGTCTCAAGGGTGCCCGCATGCGAACTGTCAATATGCACGAAGCCAAGACCCACCTTTCGCGTCTCGTTGCCGCCGCAGCCGACGGTGATCCGTTCATCATCGCCCGCGCCGGCAAACCCGTTGTCAAAGTCGTCCCGTTGCACTCTCCGATGCCCGCCAGGGTGCGCCGGACGGGCTTCCTGAACGGACAGATATCGGTTCCGCCTGACTTTGACCGGATGGGATCCGATGATCTCAATAGCATGTTTGAGGCTGGTTCGTGAGATTCTTGCTGGACACCCACATCCTGTTGTGGGCGGCAGGAATGCCGGAGCGGCTCTCGGACGAAGTTCGCGACCTCATTGAAGACCCGGGGACGGAGCTCGTATTTAGCGCAGCATCGGTGTGGGAGGTCGCAATCAAGAGCAGCCTAGGACGCAAGGACTTCCGCGCCGACCCCAGCCTGCTGCGGAGAGGCTTGCTGGAGAACGGGTATGTCGAACTGGCCGTGACTGGCGCACATGCTGCCAGAGTCGGCGTGCTACCCCCGATTCACCGGGACCCGTTCGACCGCCTCCTGGTCACACAGGCCCTGGTGGAGGGGATCACGCTATTGACATCCGATTCGATCGTCGCACGCTACCCGGGACCGATACGGGCGATCTGACGCTGCCGAGTCTCGGCGGAGGGTCGCCCGGAACGACCAGCCCGTGCGCCAGGTGGGCCATCGCTGTCGGGTGGTCGGGCGCGGGGTAGCGTCGCTCGGCGATGGCCCGGACGGTACCCGTTCGCTGGCAGGTTTGGAACCAATCTGAAGATTCCTGTCGCGCTGGATTGGCGCGGGGATGCCGACGGCAGTTCTGCCTGGGGCTCGAGACTGCTCGTGACGGACTCCGTCGACGCCGATTGGCTCGGCCCCGACTTGGAGCGAGCGTCTGCTTACCGCCGCGCCAAGCTGGTCGAGATATTCAGCGCGGAAGCCGGCCGCCCTCCATTGCTCTCGTCCTTCAGCGCGTGCCCTATCCGACTACGATGCGCAGGACGTGCGCATGCGCGTCCGGCAGCGGCCCTGCTAGCTTCACCGTCAGCTTGCCGTCAGCCACGGTCGCCTCCGGCGCTTGGTCTTCTCCGACTACCGTGACGCTGGCGTTGCTGCCATCGGCTGCGAACTCGAGCGCGACGGTGTTCGATGTGGGCTGGCCGAGCACGATGGCGTAGACCGCGTCACCCTTGGCCGTGAAACGCACCGGGATACCGTCGCTGGTCTCGCCGGTCGCCCGTTCCCAAGGACGAGTGCCGTAAATGGCCTCGCCGTTCTTGCGCAGCCAAGCTCCGAGGGCTCGCAGGCGGCTCGCTTGCAACTCGGGGATAGTGCCGTCCGGCATCGGGCCGGCATTGAGCAGCAAGTTTCCGTTCTTGCTCACGATATCGGCCAGCAGGTGAATCAGCTCGGCCTCACCGATGGTGTGCTCGGGGGTTTCGACGCGGTTGTAGCCGAACGAATACCCCAGACCGCGGCAGGTCTCCCACTTGTAGTCCGTGATCTCGTCCATCTTGGCGTACTCGGGAGTGATGAAGTCGTGGTGTCGCCGCGGCGCCCCCTCCTTGCCGGTCTCGAAGCGGTTGTTGATCAGGCCGTCCGGGTGCGTGTTGTAGAAGTCGGCCACGATCCCGGCCAGATCAGCCTGTTCCGGGTAGCCGATGTCGTTCCACAGGATCGAGGGATCGTACTTGGCGATCAGCTCGCGCCAGTGCGCATCGGCGTAGTCGGCGAATTCCTGCGTGTGGATGATCGTGCCCCAGACCTCTTCGAGTGTGTCGATGGGCTCGGGGTTGAAGCTCCAGTCCAGACCGCCGGAGTAGTAAAATCCCATGCGCATTTGCGCTGCCTTGACCGCGGCGGTCAGTTCGGCCACGACATCGCGCTCGGTGGATCGCCGTCCCTGCGGCAGGTTCGGGTTCTCGACGTCGCTAGGCCAGAGGGTGAAGCCATCGTGATGCTTGGTCGTCAAGACGACGTATTGCGCCCCGGCATCGGCGAACAGGCCCGCCATGGCGGCGGGGTCCCACGCCTGCAGCGCCTCGTTGAACTGCGGCGCGAAGTCCATGTAGTCGAAATCCGCGCCATAGGTGTTGCGGTGGTGCTCCTGCGTGGGGGAACCGTCGATGCGCAACGAGTTGAGATACCACTCCGAGTAGGGGTTGTTGGCGAACCACCTGTTCCAATCGATCTCGCCGAGTTCGCCGATCGGGGTGGCCCAAGCCGGGACCGAGTACAGGCCCCAATGCACGAAGATGCCGAGCTTGGCGTCGTGGTACCACTGCGGCACTTCGTGCGTTTGAATGGATTCCCAGTTTGGGTCGAACTTGCCGGCGCTTGCAGGAGGCTGCTCCGAGGCTCCGCCGCAGCCGTAGATCGCACTGGCACCGGCGGCTGCCATGAAGGCCCGCCGGGAAAGTCTGGATTGCATCGCGGTGGTCTCCGGATCGGGGTGCAACGAAGGGTCGGCGCGTGCCAGGCGTCAGGCCAGCAGGGGCTCGACGACCTCGCCGTGGACGTCGGTCAGGCGGAAATGCCGCCCTTGGTACTTGAAGGTGAGGCGCTTGTGATCCACGCCGAGGCAGTGCAGGGCCGTAGCCTGCAGGTCGTAGACATGGACCGGGTCTTCGACGACGTTGTAGCAGTAGTCGTCGGTCTGCCCGTGCGTGACGCCGGGCTTGATGCCGCCGCCCGCCAGCCACATTGTGAAGCAGCGGGGGTGGTGGTCGCGACCGTAGTTGGTCTCGCTGAGCTTGCCTTGGCAGTACACCGTGCGCCCGAACTCGCCGCCCCAGATCACCAAGGTGTCGTCTAGTAATCCGCGCTCTTTGAGGTCCATCATCAAGGCCGCCGAGGCTTGGTCGGTATCCCTTGCCTGCAAGCGGATGTCGCGGGGCAGGTCGGTGTGCTGGTCCCAGCCCCGGTGGAAGAGTTGCACGAAGCGCACGTCGCGCTCGGCCAGGCGGCGCGCCAGCAGGCAATTGGCAGCATAGGTGCCAGGCTTGCGCGAGTCCGGGCCGTAGCGCTCGAACACGTGATCGGGCTCGCTGGACAGATCCATCAATTCCGGCACCGAGGACTGCATGCGATAGGCCATCTCGTACTGGGCGATCCGGGTCTCGATTTCCGGGTCGCCGAACTCCTGCGAGCGCAGGCGATTGATTTCCGAGACCGCATCCAGCATGCTGCGCCGCGTGGAGGCGTCGATGCCCTGCGGGTTGGACAGGTAGAGCACGGGATCGTCGCTGGAGCGGAACTTGACGCCTTGGTAGCGCGACGGCAGGAATCCGGAGCCCCACAGCCGCGAGAACAGGGGCTGGGACTGGTTGAGGTTGCTGCCCTGCGAGATCAGCACGACGAAGCCGGGCAGGTCGCGATTGGCGCTGCCCAGCCCGTAGCTGACCCACGAGCCCATCGAGGGGCGTCCAGGCTGCTGGAACCCGCTCTGGATGAAGGTGATCGCCGGGTCGTGGTTGATGGCGTCGGTCTGGACCGTCTTGACGAGCGCGATGTCGTCGACGACCTTGGCGGTGTGCGGCAGAAGCTCGCTCAGCTCCGTGCCGGACTGCCCGTGCGGCTGGAACTTGAAGAGCGACGCGGCGACCGGGAGGCGGTCCTGGCCGGAGGTCATGCCCGTGATGCGCTGCCCTTTGCGGACCGTGTCGGGCAGGTCTTGGCCGTGGTACTTGCGCAGCAGGGGCTTGTGGTCGAAGAGGTCGATCTGCGATGGCGCCCCGGACTGGAACATGTAGATGACGCGCTTCGCCCGCGGCGCGAAGTGCGGAAGGTCCGGCAGGCCCCCCGAGGCGGGTCCGGTGCCTTGCGTCGCGCCGTAGCCCTCGCCTCTCAGCAGGAACGACAGGGCCGCCGGGCCGATGCCGGCGGCGGTGCGGCCAAAGAACTGGCGTCGCGTGGCGAGGAGGTCGCGCTCGAGCTGCGGGTTCATGTCGGGATCACTCCTTGCTGATCGTCTCGTCGAGGTTGAGGATGCTGCTTGCCACCACCGTCCAAGCCGCCAGCTCGGAGGGGTCTAGGCTCGCGTCGGCCCGGAATTCGCCGACCTGCAGCAGGTCCCTGGCCAGCTCGGGCGCGTTGCGGAACTTGTCCCCCTGCTCTTGGGCCAATTGGCTTAGCAGGCGGGTTTCGACCTCGCTCGGAGGCCGGCCCACGGTCCGCGCGTAGCCGGAGCGGACGCGGCCTTGCGCCGTGCCGCCGCCCTCGTGCAGCATCGTTTCCGCCAGGGCGCGGGACGCCTCTACGTAGGTGGGGTCGTTCATCAGCACCAGCGCTTGCAGCGGCGTGTTGGTGCGGGACCGCCTAGCGATGCACTTCTCCCTGTCCGGAGCGTCGAAGACGGCAAGCGACGGGGGCGGTATGGTCCTCTTCCAAAACGTATACATGCTGCGCCGGTACAGGTCGGCTCCCGACCCTTGGCGGTAGACCTGGGCGGTGAACATGTCCCCATAGGCCATCTCCCTCCAAAGCCCGTCGGGCTGGTAGGGGAAGACGCTCGGGCCGCCGATGCGGCGGTCCAGCAGGCCCGCCGAGAGCAGGGCGTTGTCGCGCACAGATTCGGCCGGCAGGCGGTAGCGCGGACCGCGGCCCAGCAGCCGGTTCTCGGGATCGCTGGACTTGAGTTCGGGGCTCAGCCGCGAACTCTGGCGGTAGGTCGCGGACATTACGATCTTCTTCTGCAGCGCCTTGACGTCCCAGCCGCTGTCGGAAAACTCGACGGCCAGCCAGTCCAGCAGCTGTGGGTGCGTCGGCAGTTCGCCCTGCAGGCCGAAGTCCTCGGCGGTGCGCACCAAGCCGTGGCCGAAGTAGGACTGCCAGTAGTGGTTGACGGCCACGCGGGCGGTCAGCGGATGTTCCGGGCTGGCGATCCAACGGGCCAGGCCCAGCCGGTTGCGGGGCGCGTCGGCCGGGAAGGGCGAGAGCCAGTCCGGCGTGCGCGGGGAGACGGGCTCGGCGCGGTTGCGGTAGTCGCCCCGGCCGAGCATGTAGGTCTCGCGCGGAGTGGGCAATTCTCGCATGACCATCACGTTCGGCACTTGCTTTTCGACCTTGCTCCGCTCGGATTGCAGGTCCTTGAGCCGCGCGTAGAGCCGGCGGTCTGTCTCCGGCGCGGCGTGGGTTAGGTAGTAGTCCTTGAGCAGGCTGGAGCGACTGCGGCAGCGCGAGACCGCGGTATCCGGCTTGGGCGCGTAAATGTCGTCGGCTGGCTTGGCCGGCGCGTCGGCCAGCACGCTCGCGCAGTCGATGTATGGGGCTGCCAGCAAGGCCGCCAGCGGCTCGTGCGTGCGGATCGTGGCGATATCGGACGTAGCCAAGACCCGCGAATAGATGCGGAGGTCGTCCAGCACACCGGTGTAGCGCCCGCCGAAGCGGCCCGCGCCGATCTCGAATGGCGCACCGGACTCGGGATTGCCGGTAAGCGAGTCTTGCAGGACCGTGCCGGGGACGGGCTCAGCGTTGAGGTGGATGCGGAAGCCGGCCGCCTTGCCCGAACCGTCGTAGGAAATCGCGACGTGGTAGTTGGCATCGACGCCGCGCTGGTCGCGCAGCGGTTTCTCGGGCTTGATGACGATCGCGTCGTCCGCGGAAGCGGACAGGCGAATAGTGAGGTCGTAGTCGCGACGCAGGGTGTCCGGGATCGAGACCGGACGGCTCAGCCGCAGTTCGAGACCTTGCCTCGACTCGGGGTCGCCCATCTTGTGCAGGAGCGACTTTTCGACCAGCCCCGAGTGCCGCATCCAGAACGCAATGGTGAACGGCTTGGAGACATCCAGCGCGCTCGTCCCGGGAAAGGCGATGTGCGTGTCAACGTCGAACGAGGCGCCCTGGCCCGCCTTGGAGGTAGGGAACAGCGGCTCGCCGCGCATGATGCGCCCGTGGCGGTAGTTGCCGGAGGAGTCGGCGAAGCCTCCTTCCAATTCGTAGTGGGCTTCGAGATCGGTACGGTCGGCCCGGGGAATGGCCGCCATGGCGGCCGCTTCCCAGTCGGCGACTTGCCGACGGATCCGGGCATCGGGCAGGTCTGTGCGCACCGAGCGGATCGCCTCGTCGAGCCTGGACAGCTCGTCCGCTTGCTGTGTATCGGGCAGTTGCAGCATTGGCACGGCGTTGCCGTTGACGCCATCGAGGCCGAGTTCGTCCACGGAGTTGAAGAATGCGTAGAACTCGTAGAATTCGCGCTGCTTGATCGGGTCGTACTTGTGATCGTGGCAGCGGGCGCAGCCCACGGTCATTGCCATCCAGACCGTCGAGACGGTCTCGACACGGTCCACCACGTACTCGGTGTGGTACTCGGCCGGGATGGCGCCGCCCTCGTGGTTGATCATGTGGTTGCGGTTGAAGCCGGTGGCGATTTTCTGCTGCGCGGTCGGTTCGGGGAGCAGGTCGCCCGCGATCTGCTCGATCGTGAACTCGTCGAACGGCTTGTTCTCGTTGAATGACCGGATGACCCAGTCCCGCCAGTGCCACATGTCGCGGCGACCGTCGATGTGAAAGCCGTGCGTGTCGGCGTAGCGCGCCAGGTCGAGCCATTGCATGGCCATGCGCTCGCCATAGTGGGGCGAATTGAGCAGGCGGTCCACCTCTCGCTCGTAGGCGTCCGGCGAGGTGTCGCTCAAGAAGCGGTCCATGTCGGCCGGGTCGGGCGGCAGGCCGGTCAAGTCGAGGGCCAGTCGGCGGAGCAGCGTCCGCTTGTCGGCTTCGGGTGCAAGCTCCAGGCCCGCTTGGCGCAGGCGTGCGGACACGAACCCGTCAATCTCGTTGGAAGGGCGGTTTCGGGCTGCCGTCTCGGGGACGGCTGGCCGGGCGGGCGGTTCGTAGGCCCAGTGCGAACTCCATTCGGCGCCTTGGTCGATCCAGCGACGGATGGTCTCGACTTGTTCCGGCGTGGGACGCCGCTCGGCCGAGGGTGGAGGCATGCGCGCCACGGCTTCGGAATGGCTCATGCGCTGGTACAGGCGGCTCTCGGAGGCGTTTCCCGGGATGATGAGGCGGTAGCCGCCGCGATCTGCGAAGGCACCCTCGCGGGTATCGAGGCGCAGGTCGGCTTGGCGGGCGTTAGCGTCGGGTCCGTGGCAGGCGAAGCAGCTGTCGGAGAGGATCGGGCGGACGTCTTGCTGGAAGTCGATGCCCGCTGGTGGGTTGATCGCGGGAGCCGCCGCTGCGGCGGCAGCGAAGCAGGTTAGAGCCATCGCTAGGGGAATACCGTTCATCACCTTGCCTCTGGGTCTAGTGTACGGTTTGCAGGCCTGCCCGGGCCAGCCAATGATGTCACGATGGCAGTCGCCGCGATCCGACCTTCAATCTTGGCCCATGCCGCCGCTGTGTCAGGGGGCGGGGGATGCTTCCCCAAGCCGATCCTCCGACAGGCCGCCAGTATCGTTCTTCAGGGGATTTCTCAGTGGCAGAGCCAGGCGGCGAGCGCCGGTCGCTCCGCTCCCACTGCCCGACGCATCGTGTCACTCCGGAACTGGTGGGGCAGGTCCACGAAACTCGTAGCGGATCGTTCCCGGGATGTGTGCGATTTTCAATTGTCGGAGGTGCGCAATTTTCGGATGCCATTGCCGAGCGGCCATGGGTCCGGCTGCTTCTTCTGCTGGAATTCACCACCGGGGCAGTTCCGCTGGATTAGGCCGGAGTCAGGACCCCAGCCCGGAAGGGCACAGCCCGGCAGCACCCCGGATCAGTCCGGCAAGTTAGTCAACAAAAAGGTTGACAACAATACTGTTGAATAATATTGTAAGGTCTGCGGGAGGCGGAACAGTACGGCAATGAGATCATCCACCGGCCGCTGGGTGAGCGGCGATGACTTCTTCGGTCGAGACCGTGAGTTGCAAGTCTTGGAGGCACGCGTTCGAGATCGCAACCATGTGCTGCTAACGGGGCAGCGGCGCATGGGCAAGACGAGCATCGCACGGGAGCTCGGTGGGCGGCTCGAGCGCAAAGGCTGGGTTTTTCTCTTTGCCGATATCGAAGGGGCGATTTGCGCGGAGGATGTGGTCAAGAGCCTCGCAGAAGCAGTGCACCCGGTTCGGTCGATCTCGTCGAGGCTCGCGACTGGAATGCGCCATTGGATCAGCGAGAGTGTCGAAGAGGTCAGTGCGCAGGACTTCGGAGTCAAGATCCGCGCAGGGCTCGATGCGGGAAGCTGGCGGACTTTCGGAGGGCAGCTGCTCGGCGAGTGCGCTACGCATGACAAACCTGTACTGCTCGTCCTAGACGAGTTGCCAATCTTCCTCAAGCGAATGCTGCGCGAACAGGGAGGCGGGCACCGTGTCGATGAGTTTCTCAGCTGGCTGCGCGGCGCGCTACAGGCTGTCGGTGGCGGGTCCCGGAGCTTGATCGTCTCCGGCAGCATCGGACTTCGGCCTCTCGTCAATCGGCTAGGAATACCTGACCGAATCAACTACTTGGATTCCGTTCGCATCGGTCCATGGGACAGGGAAACCAGCGTCAGGTGCTTTCGGCGTTTGGCCGCGAGCCACGCCTTGCCAGTCGAGGAGGGCGTGGCCGAAGCGGTCTACGATGCTCTCGGTATCGGAATCCCCCATCATGTGCAGTCCTTCTTTGCGCGTCTGCGGGACTTCGCTGTCATGCAGGGGCGCCGTTCCGTCACGGTCAGGGATGTCGGCGAGGTTTACAGGAACGAGTTGCTGGGGCCTAGTGGCCAGAGCGACCTCGTGCACTACGAGACGCGGCTCAAGGACGGATTGGAAGATGGGAACTACTCCATAGCGATGGAGATTCTCGCCGAGGCAGCGACGCAAGGCGCGTTCAGCCCGGCCGCCAGAGTCTGCCTCAGGCAGTTGTACTCCGAGGTGCTCGACGACTTGCCCGGCCGGATCAGCGACACACTCGAAGTCCTCGTGCATGACGGATATCTCGAAGCAGGGGAGAGTGGTTACCGGTTCCCTTCGCGCCTGCTGAACGACTGGTGGTCCGCGCGCTTTCGAGACCACCACGCAGCGCTCCGGGATCGGCCTAGGGGCGATAGACGGGAGGAGTCTCTGTGATGAACGAGACCGTTGTCCGACCGATTCGCAAGTTCAATCCCGGCACGTTCCAGTCCGACGAGGAAGTGATCGAGCAATTCGTGGTCAGGCAGCACCAGCTCGACAGCGTGCTCGACGTTGTCCGCGGGAACATCGACTCTCCATCTTGCCAGCACCTCCTCGTCGTCGCACCTCGCGGGAGCGGTAAGACGATGCTACTGGCACGGGTCGCAGCGGAGTTGCGCAAAGACGGAGAACTGTCCCGGCACCTGTTGCCCGTTCGATTCATGGAGGAGAGCCCAGAGATCTTCGACATGGCAGATTTCTGGCTCGAGACGCTTTTCCATTTGGCCAGGGAGAGCGCTGCCCAAAAGCCGGAGCTCGCCCGCGAATTGCGCGCGAGCCACGCGGCACTGACTGCTCGATGGCGAGACCAGGCAATCGAGGACAGCGCCCGTGCCATCGTTCTGAGTGCCACGGATCGGCTGGGCAAGAAGCTCGTGCTCATGGTCGAGAACCTGCAGTCGCTGGTCGAGAACGCCGACGAGGACCTAGGCTGGAAACTGCGGGCGGTGCTGCAGTCGGAACCGCAGGTCATGCTGCTCGCCTCTTCCACGAGTCGGTTCGAGGGTATCGATGACGCGAGCCAACCGTTCTTCGAGATGTTCCGGACCGTAGGGCTCAAGCCGTTGAGCGCCGGGGAGTGCGCTCAGCTGTGGACGGTGGTGAGCGGAGCGCGAATCAGCGAGCGCGAGATCCGACCGCTGCAGATCCTGACGGGCGGCAGCCCCCGCCTGCTGGTCATCGTCGCCGGGTTCGGCCGGCAGCATTCGCTGCGGAAGCTGATGGAAGAGCTGGTGGAACTGATAGACGAGCACACCGAGTACTTCCGCGGCCACTTGGAGGCCTTGGGAAAGACCGAGCGGCGTGTCTATATCGCGGTGATCGACCTCTGGCAGTTGTCGAGGCCCGGGGAAATCGCGGCCCGGGCCCGCATGGATGTCCGGACCGTGTCCACGATGCTCGGGCGTCTCGTGAATCGGGGTCTGGTGCTAGTGGAGGGGCAGGGCAGGAAGCGGCTGTACACGGCGACGGAGAGACTGTACAGCATCTATTACAAGCTTCGGCGCGAGCGCGATGAAGCTGCTGTGGTCCGGAACCTGATTCATTTCATGAACGTGTTCTACAGCGATACCGAACTGGCGGAGATTTCAAACGGTCTGATCGAGGAAGCGGAGGGATCACCGGCGACTCGCCAGGGTATCTTGCAAGCGACCGACGAGTTGCCGCCACTCCGCAGCATCTTCTCCGGGATCATTCGACCGGGGCGGGACGAACCTGCAGGCCGAGTTTCGCCGAGCGATCGGAGCAGGGCTGGCCGCTTCCTCCGAGAGATCACCGAAGCCTTCCAAGAGCGTGAGTTTGAGAGCGTCGTTGAGGTGGCCGACCGAGCATTCGCTCCCGGGAGTGCGGACTGGTCCCTAGTGCCAGAGCCCCAAATGGCTCAGGCCCTGTACGCGAGAGCGGCAGCGCATCGGTACTTGGACGACGAAGAAGCGGCGGTCAAGGCTTACGACGAAGTGATAGCTGCCTACGGAGCTAAGCGGCCGCCGGCGCTCCAGCGGATCGTCGCCATCGCGATCCTTGACAGGGGGAACTCACGATTCCTGCTCGGCGACCGAGACGCGGCGCAGGCGGCTCATGAGGAGGTGATCGAGCGTTACAGCAAGAGCACAGCGCCAGAACTCCAGCAGGTGGTGGCCGAGGCGTTTTTTGGGGCAGGAACCTGGCTCATTGAGAAGGGCGATGACGAGAGAGCGTTCGCAGTTTTGGACGAACTCGTGGAGCGCTACATTGCCAGCGATGAGCCCGAGATCCAGCAGACGGTCGCACACGCCCTGCTCCTCCGAGGACTCAAGCGGGGAGAGCGCGGCGACGTCGAAGCGGAGATCGCGGACTGCACGATGATGATCGACCGGTATGGCGCTTTCCAAGTGGCCGGGTTGCCGAAACTCGTCGCCATGGCGATGGAGCGCAAGGGCAGGGTACTTGCCAAGATCGGTCGTGCGGAGGAAGCGCTGCGAGTTTGCGACGAGCTGGAATCAAGAATCGAGGCCTTGGGCGTGGTGCCGCGCTTGGTCGTCGGTTGGGAAGCTAGGTGGGTGCGAACCAGAGCGCATCTCATGCAGGGGAACCTGCCGGTTGCTGTTGACGCGTTTCGGTCCGCCTACGCAGCGTATACCCCAGATACTCCACGCATCCTACCGGTGATGCGTTGGATTCTGGCGATCGTGGTTGACTTGGTAGCAGCTGGTGTTCCGGTGGGTGCAGTTGTTGAGATCTTGGAGGGCGACAAGCCGAAGTCAGACGAGTTCGTACCTCTCGTTGTGGCTCTGCGGCAGCTCGCGGGCAACCAAGTTCGCGCTTCAGCAGAGGTTCTCGAAGTTGCTGCCGATGTTCGAGAGCGCATCGAATCGAGACGCGCAAGCAAAACGCCCATAGATTCCTGACTTGGTTCGACAATCGGGCGGGGCGGGATGGTCAGAATGTGCCGGAACCCGCCTGCGTGTAGTCGAAGAATCACGAAACCGGGAAATTCTAATCACTCTATTCTGGAAGTAGTCGGTTGGGTGCTACAAACGACACTAACGCCTGCCCTCTCGCAGCGCACGCCACTAAGACGTGACTCCCTGAATTGCAGTGACTTTGTAAGATAGAAGTGGACACCCCCGAAACTCTCGGGTCAGCGGCTCTTTGCCGGGAACAAGTACTTGGCTACCAAGATCAACACTGCCACTATGTTCGCCGTCGTCGTTCCTAGGAGCATCAGCAACACGTTCTCTCCTAGACACAGCTTCTTGTTGAAAGCTAGCAATGCGATCACTGCAAGAAGCCAACCGACAACGAGCAGATAGTAGCGAAGTGCATATTTCTTCCGCTCTGCTCTGTCCTGCTTGAGTCCTTCGATTTTCTCTTCGTACTCTTCTTTCTGGAGTCGCTCGATTTCTTTGGGTGAATCCGGGGAATCGACGATATTGCTGCTCTTGAGGCTAGCTCTTATGGATTCGAAGAGTTTTTGAAGGTCGTTTGGTGCGGGAGTCGGTTCTATCTCATCGGCCATTGTTCCCTTCCTTGGTACGCGCTAAGATCTTGTTGAAATCTGCTTTTATGAGTTTGTTGGGGATGTCGACGTGCTTCAGGCGCGGGTATTCACGCACAGTCTGATCCCACGCTGAACCTTCCTGATGTGTCAATGTTGACAGTTGGCCTGCCGATAGACGCCCATACGTGTCACACACGAATTCAAGGACCAGTCTCATAGATTCCGGTATCTCGTCCGTGGCTATTGCGGGGGTGTCCGTGTATTCCAAGGTTTCAAAATCAAAATCCGTGGCTTGCCTGGGAAGCGGTCTCGCTCCAAACTCCTTGAACTCGTGGTAGAGAGTGGGAACGACAGGACCGTACTCCCATGCCTCGAAGTGTTCGTTAATGAGTGGTTCGTTACAAACAGCTAACGTGTATCCATGCGCAAAGTACACAAGCTTCTGGAGCTTCATTTGCGTCAGCCGACCCAGTCGATGACGGTTCTTTTTGCTGAGAAAATAGTTTGCGACAGCCTTCGGATCGTATGGCTCTTGCACTGGTACCCTCATTATGCCACGGAGTGCTGTGAAGAGGTGTGCATTGTTAGCCCACCTGCTGGCACTCCCAGACTAGAAGCTCAGCCCCAAGCATTGTATGCAGCTCCCCTTGCCTTTCATACTATCAGATATGCAATTTCCTTCGTATCTGTTTCGCATAGACCTTCAAGTCTTACTTTTCGGGCACAGTAGGGCATACTTCGCTTGTTCCATCAGACGGGAGCCCGCTTGGTCGGGTCTTCTGCTGAATACAACAGGCATGCACACAAGGTCGGGGAGTGGCTACCCCAGCGGCCGTGAATAAGCAGAACAACCCACACACTCCCGCGTAGATGGAACAAGTCCCGGCATCACGGTGCCGGAGGCGAGGCCACCGCTAGCTTGCCAGGAGGTATACGACGCGCCACTTGGGACTCCTGTCCCTTCTTCTTGTTCTCGGACTTGCTGCCGAGGAGGCTGCAGTTGAAGCAGGAGACTTGGCCAGCGACAATCAAAATGACCGGCGGCCAAAGTAATTGTCTCTGGCCACTGGGCCCACTTCGCCGTCTCGGGAATCAAGATTCGGAGACCGATCCGCACTTCCTCGTTCTACACAAGACCCTTGCTCTGTGTTAAGTGTGTCTCAGCGCTAGTTTCATTTCATGGGAACGGAACACACTTGTGCCAAGATCTCATAATGGTCAATTTACTCTGGCGAGATTCCTCGGCTCACTTGCTGAGCCGCGACTCGCCTCGTACCTAAGCCTTGACCACCCACTCGAAATCGCCGGCGTCGGCCAAGCTTGGTCGCATATTTCTCGCAGCCGCGGTCTTGATCGCGCTAGTCGCAATGTTCGCGTCGCGTCCCGCCCCCGCCATGCCGAATGTCATCTTGCTGATGACGGACGACCAAGGCTACGGCGATCTCGGATGTCATGGCAACGCGATTCTTCGCACTCCCAACATTGATCGCTTCTACGGCGACGCCGTACGGCTGACGAACTTCCATGTCAGTCCCACCTGCTCGCCTACGCGTGGGGCGTTGCTGACCGGGCGCGATACGAATCGCGTGGGCACATGGCACACCATCATGGGGCGCTCGCTGCTGTGCCGCGACGAAGTTACGCTTGCCGACTTGGCATGGGGCGCCGGTTATCGAACAGCAATGTTCGGAAAGTGGCATTTGGGCGAGAACTATCCGTTTCGACCGCAAGATCGCGGATTTCACGAGTCCCTCACATTTGGCGGAGGCGCTATCGGTAACGCCCAGGACTATTGGGGCAACGATCTTTTTGACGACACATACATACGCAACGGCGTGCCCGAAAAGGTGAGCGGATATTGCACAGATGTGTGGTTCCGCGAGGCGCTGCGCTTCATCGCTGCCAACCGGGGCCTGCCGTTCTTCCTGTACTTGCCGACCAACGCTCCACACCGCCCCTTCGTGGTGCCAGAGCGATTCAGCCAGCACTACGAGCAGCTTGGCATCGACTCTCCCCTGGCGGAGTTCTACGGGATGGTCGAGAACATTGACGAGAACTTCGGGCTGCTCCTGCGCCGGCTCGACGAACTGGATCTGGCCGACGACACCATCGTGATCTTCATGACTGACAACGGCTCGGCGATGGGCGGCCGGGCGTTCAATGCCGGGATGCGGGGTGCCAAGGGATCGGAATACGAGGGCGGGCACCGCGTGCCGTTCTTCATCCGGTGGGCTGGCGGGGGGATCTCCGGCGGTCGCGACATAGACCAGCTGGCGGCTCATGTCGATGTGCTGCCGACGTTGGCGGAGCTGGCCGGCGTGCAACTCCCGCGCGAACTTGAACTCGACGGCTCAAGCTTGGTGCCGTTGCTGCGCGAGGGGGTTGGAGCGTGGTCGGACCGCATTCTGATTACCGATTCGCAGCGGGTCGACCAACCCGTCAAGTGGCGCAAGAGCGCGGTCATGCAGGACCGCTGGCGCTTGATCAATGGGGAGGAACTCTATGACTTGCGGACCGACCCGAGCCAGACTGCGGACAACTCTCGAGAGCATCCGGGAAAAGTGGCGAGGCTGCGGCAGGCTTACGAGGACTGGTGGGCGGGGCTCGAGCCGAGCTTGAGTCGTTATGCGCGCATCGTTCTCGGTTCGGAGCGAAAAAACCTACATGGCTCTCGACTCACGACATCCACGGCGAGGTCGCGTGGCTGCAGTCACAGGTACAAGAGGGCAAGCACAGCGATGGGCATTGGTCGGTCGATGTGGACCAAGCGGGGATGTACGAGGTCAGGCTGCGCCGCTGGCCTGTTGAAGTTGACCGTCCGACTCGTGAAGAGCGGCCCTCCAGCGGAACAGATGCCGCGCCGCAGCCCGGATCGATCTTTGCGGAGATTTCCGGGGCCCGGCTGAGGGTAGGGCCGCACGACATCGCTCGGCCAGTCCCCGCAGATGCGAGAGAAGTGGCATTCCGGGTCCGGCTGGCGGCCGGCCCCGCGAAGCTGCAAGCCCACTTCTTGAGTGCGGAGGGTAACGGCACGGCGCACACCGCCTACTATGTCGGTGTCCTGCGCGTAGCCGAGCCGCGCTGAGTGCGAGTGTCCTGAAGGCCAAATTGCTGGCCTAACGACTCGTCGACGGCTGGGGCGTCGCGTCCGCTTCGACGTCTTGCAGCCAGGCGCGGGCCTGTTGCAGCATTTCCGCTGTGCGCTCCGGTTCCTGATCGGCGAGGTTGGTCTCTTCGGCCAAGTCTGCGGCGAGATCGAACAGCCTCGGCTGTTCGTCGCCATCCTCGCCGACGACCAGTTTCCAATTCCCATCGCGCATGGCCAGCCCATCCATGAAGCTCCAATAGACCGGGCCGCGCTCCACGCTTGATCCCTGCAAGACCGGAACCATGCTGATGCCGTCTAGCGGGCGGTGCGGCTGTGCTTGGACACCGGACAGTTCGGCAAGCGTGGGCCAGATGTCCATTGTGGTGGCCAGCTGATCTGTTGCGCTGCCCGCTTCGATCGAACCTGGCCGCCAAGCGATGGCCGGCACGCGGTGCCCGCCTTCCCAGACTGAACTCTTGTGCCCGCGAAGCGCTCCGTTGCTGCCGTCGGCGGTGGCGCCGTTGTCGGAGAAGAACAGCACGAGCGTGCGCTCGGCGATTCCCAGGCGGTTGAGAGTGTCGAGAATCGCGCCGACGCCGCGGTCCATTGCGACGACCATCTCGCTGTATTTCTGCTTGATCTGCTCGCTGGAGAGATCCTGGCGCCCGGAGAATCCGCCCACCGAGCGGAAGCCTGCCGGATCGTCACCAGGTGCTTGGTAGGGGAAGTGTGGTGCCTCATGCGCGACATACAGGCAAAATGGCGCGTCTTGGCGCTCCTCGATGAAGCGCACGGCGTGCTGGTTGATCAGCGTGGTGACGTAGCCAGGTTCGTCCGAGACTTCCATGTCGTGCCACCAGTCAAAGCGCCCGGCACCGTCAACGTGGGAGAAGAAATCCACGTTGCCGCTGACGTAGCCCTTGAATTCTGCGAAGCCGTGCCGGACCGGGTTGTATTGCGGGTAGTAGCCAAGGTGCCACTTGCCGAAGATGGCCGTGGCGTAGCCTGCCTGTTGCAAGGCTTCGGCGAACGTCCATTCGCTGTCCTGCAGGCCGTCCACGTGGGTGGGCCGGTCTTCCGGCGCGAAGATCACGACTGGCACGCCCGCGCGCTGCTGGTAGCGCCCGGTCATCAGCGCTGCGCGGGTGGGGCTGCAGACGGCTCCGTTGGAGTGGAAATCGGTGAACTTGAGGCCCTCGGCGGCCATGCGGTCGAGGTTGGGGGTGTCGATCCAGCCGCCGTAAGTGGACAGGTCGCCGTAGCCGAGGTCATCGGCCATGATGACCACAAAGTTCAGGGGCTGCTCGTCGCCGCCGCGTGGGGCCGCGCAGCCGGCGAGCAGGAGAATGACAGCTAGCGGGAATCGCACTTCCCCCACTAGACTACGCCAGTGCCCGGTGTAGTCTCCTGATTCTGCGTGACGCGCTTCACCCTCCGTTGCCGCCTCCGGCGATCCTCGCAATCCAGCGCACTAGCTTGGATACAGGACCGGCCGCGATGAGGGTAGCAAGGATTGCTGGAATGATATTGTGTCCGTTCATTACGAGGTAGGCGATCGTTGCAATGGCGCAGCCCACCAAGACTTTTCCGAGCAAGCTGTCACCGTAGCTGAGCCATAACGCTCTACGCTCCATCTTGTGCCTGTGGTCCTGTTCGCTCTTTGCCATCGCCATGATCTGCGCACCCGTTCCCGGCATGAACTGCTCATAGCTCTCCATCCATTCCGGCGGAGGTATTGGGCCACTGTACGCAGCCGCGACTATGCGGTCGTCGCCCTCTCGTTGTTCTTGAACCCCGCCCGTGCTCGGCTTGAGTTCATTTCCGGGCATGGCGGAGCACGGCGCCGTGAATAAACGAATCTATGCGCTTCCAGTCGTCTCGGCCACCAGAGAGAAGCACCGGGCGACGGGACAATCCACTAAACACTGGGTCATCCGGCCATTCAAGCCCGATCCCCTCCAAGATGGTCAGGGACCGCCCAAACGCACTTGCTTCAAGATCCAACTGAACTGGACGCCTCCCTGCAACATGGACAACAACGACCTGAGAATCATTGGGGCTTCCTGATTGCGCGGGAAGCCCGCGGCGGTTTGCTGGCATTGTTACACCCAGAAGATGGCTACCAGTCGGTGGTGTCCTGGGTGGATGGGAGGAGGGCTGGATGGTTGGTCATTGTGTGCCGTGCTTCCTTGCTGTTCGCAGGCATGTGATACATATCTGCTATGCAAAGAATACGGCATTTTCATGGTGATTGTCAAAAAGTGCTTCACTGAGCCTGCAAGTGTCGGTGGAAGATGGTTCGTTGGTGATGTTGTAGGACCTCGATCGGCTGCGAATTTCATGCTAGTCAGCTTAGCGTCGTGGTGCGAGCGCGGCGAATCATGGCAATTGTGGTACTCGTATCGCACTGCTGCCGGGTCACAGCCACCGAGTGTTGGCCCCGGTCACTGGCCGAGGGCTGCGGTGGCGGTGATGCCTTGGCCTCGGCTGACCGTGACGAGGGTGTTTGCCTTGACAGATCCGAGATCCTCCTCGGAACCGTCCGGCCAGTTGATCGCCAAGTCCGCCGAGGCGGCTTCGCCGATGCCGAAGTGCACGCGCAGATCGCTTTGCGAAATGTGGTAGCCGCCGCTCCTGACTTCGCTGATCTGGCTCTTGCCGTCCGCACTGACCCGGATGCGCGATCCGATCGCGGCCCGTCCCGAGCCGGTCCGAGCGTCCACCAGGATGGCGTTGGCCGTCGGGGCGAACTGCTTGAGCAGCGAAGGATCCTCGTGCATGTTGACGGTGACGATCTCGAGAGTGCCGTCGTTGTCCAGGTCGGCTACCGCGATGCCGCGTGAGGAGTGCATGGCATTCACGCCCGGGCCGGCCGAGGCAGTGAGGTCATGGAAGCGCCCGCGCCCGTAATTCCAGTACACGAGCCGCCGCTGCTTGAACGTCTCGCCAACGCCCGCCTTGTCGACGCCCGGGTAGACGTGTCCGTTGGCGACGAAGATGTCCTTGAGGCCATCGTGGTCGATGTCGAGGAAAGCGGCGCCCCAGCCCAGGTACTTCGTGTTGACAGCCAGGCCCGTCGGCACGGTCTCGTCGATGAACATCTGCATGCCCTCGTTGAGGTAGAGCGTGTGGGTGTCGTTGGAAAAGTTGGTCTTGAAGATGTCCAGATCCCCGTCCAGGTCGAAATCCGCCGCGGTCACGCCCATGCCGGCCTGCTCCTGGCCGTCCATGTTGTAGGCGGTGCCGGAGATGATGCCCATCTCTTCGAAGGTGCCGTCGCCTTGGTTGTGGAAGAACAGGCTGGCCGTGGAGTCGCACGACACGTAGACATCGACCCAGCCATCGTTGTCGAAATCGCCCGTCAGCGGCGTGAAGCCGTAGTACTGCTTGTCGGTTTCTACCCCGGCCGTCGCGGAGACGTCCCGGAACGAGCCGCTGCCGTCGTTTTCGTACAACGACATGGACTCACCGGGTAGCCCGCGCGGGCCGCAGAGTACCGAGATGCCCTTCCAGCGGCACTCGGAGTTCTCGCCCGGCCTGGGAGTCTTGTCAGGGTCGAAGCGCAGGTAGTTGGCGGAGAAGAGGTCCAAGTCCCCGTCGCGGTCGAAGTCTAGGAAGGCGCAGCCGGTGCCCCAGCGGGTGCTGGGCTCGGTCAGGCCCCGCTCGGCAGTCTGATCACGGAACTTGCCGTTGCCGTCGTTGACGTAGAGGCGATTCTGGCCCCAATGCGGGATGTACAGATCTTCGAAGCCGTCCTCGTCAACATCGCCCACGCAGACGCCTTGCGCCCAGCCGGTGTGGCGAATGCCTGCTTCCTCCGTCACGTCGGCAAAGCGCAGCCCGCCGAGATTGCGGTAGAGGTAGTGGCGGGGCGCGGCCCCTTCGGCGTCAAACTGATCGGCCCCGATGAGCAGGATGTCAAGCAGTCCGTCGCGATCGTAGTCGAAGACGGCAGTGCCGGTTCCGGTGGACTCGACGATGTAGTTCTTCGCGGTCGGCGACCCGGACACTGCGACGCCGCGCAGGCCCGCCTCTGCGGCGATGTCGCGGTATTCGATCGCGGGTGCCCCAACCCCCTCGGGCAGCGGCCGCTTGGGTTGGGCGGCGGCGCCGCTCGAAGCGGCACCTTGCCCGAACGCCATGCCTGCGCAGAACGCGGCACCTATGGCGACCGCGGGCAGGGCCGCTCCATGACTCGTCGACCTCAAGCGCACGTCCATGTCCAGAATATCTGGTTGGCGCTATGCATGTCTGCCGGCCGTGCTGCAACGCGATGGAGCTGGCGGGTGCAGGGAAGGGAATGCCCGAAAGGATTAAGCTGTTTGGCTTTCAGCAGCTCCTGGCATCTTGGGCAGACCAACGACTGATTTCGAAGGCGCAGTCGCAGCAGTGGGCGCAAGATCTCTGTTGGAGGGGCAGAAACGTCAGACGATCCGTCTGGCCGCGAAACGGTGGGATATGATAAAGTAATATCAATTCTTGATATCTATTAAGTACTCATGCCAGCAATCTCCCTGAAGCTTCCGGAATTCCTGCTCACTAGGTCCGGTGAGTGCGCAGCAGCCCTGCATCTGTCGCGTGCCGAGTACATGCGCCAGGCGTTGGAGCATATGAACCGTGAAACGAGGGCCCGGCTGCGGGACGATCGGCTCCGGGACGCCTCTCTTCGAGTGAGACGGGAGAGCATGCGCATTAATGCCGAGTTCGACGCTGTCGAAGGGGACGTTGATGCCTGAGCGCGGTGAGGTATGGGTCGCGGATCTGAATCCGAGAAGCGGAACCGAGCCCGGAAAGACCCGGCCCGTACTGATCGTGCAGGCGCAAGCGCTGCTCGACGCAGGGCATCCGTCGACCCTCGTGACCCCACTCACGACACGCTTGGTGGCTGATGCCGAGCCGCTCCGGATCAGAGTTCCGGCAGCGGGGGGTCTTCAGCGCGACTCGGACGCGCTGATCGATCAGGTTCGTGCGATCGACAACCGCCGACTTGTTCGGGGGCCACTCACGCGAGTGGGGCGGCACCTGATGACCAAGGTGGGACGAGCCTTGCTCGATGTCCTTGATCTGGCTCGGGACTGATTGGCGGGAGTAGAGGCACCTGCCCTTGGCCGAGAAACCGTGCCCGCCGGGCTAGGGATTCGCGCGCTTTTCCGCGCGGATCGCCCGGAAAAACTCCACGGCCTGCTGTCCGTGACGCTTGTTGATGACCGAGTACGATTGGCGGATTGCCTCGGCGTCGCCCTCGTCTGCGGACAGCGCCCTGTAGATGATCGAGCCCATCTCGTCTTCTGAGCCTTGGCCCCAGCGCACCCGCTTCGGCGGGTTGCTAGGGTTGCGCGGATTCTCGGCCGAGTTGTCGTAGGTGATGCGCGAGTGGATCGTGGCCCCTGCCGGGAGCACGACCGGCTCCTCGTACACGTACATGTCCTGCCAGGCGAAGTCCCAGTCCTTGACCCAGATCAGAGGCACTTCGCTGCCGTCCGGCAACTCGGCCCACGACTTGAACTCCTTGCCAATGTAGTGGGCGTGCGGGGTCACGCTGTGCAGTTCGATGGCGGCGGGCAGGGTCCACGACTCGCCGATCGTGAAGCTCGGATCTCCGGGAGCAATGTCAATGCCCGCTCCCCGGCCGTAGCGCGGCGGAAGTTGGAACGAGATCTGAGAGCGCGATGCGGGCCTGTCTGCGAAGTACAGCGCGATGGAGGAAAGCTCGCTCTCCTGCTTGCCCGAGGGATGGAAGTGCGACTCAAACAGGAAGTCGCTGGCGGCCGGCAGCAGCAGCGGCGCGTCTTTGGGAAAGACGCGGGCCTGTCCGCCGACGGCCCAGCCGGAAAGGCTGCGCTTGCCCGGGATCACCCCGCTCATGCCCTTGTAGCCCGGGGTTTCGTCGAGTGCGTCGAATTCGCGCGCCTTGCCGGAAGTGTCGAGCCTGAACAGGCTGTGGTGGACGACACTCCGGGCCTGCGGCCGGAATTGGATTGCCTGGACCCACTTGTCCTCGACGGTCGGCACTCGCGTCGGGAAGTTGCGGTAGATATCGGGGCCGTCGGCCGGGACAGTGAAGGGCTCTTCCATGGTGAGCACTAGGTGCGGTTTGCCTAGCAGCCAGCCATCGGGGAAGTCCGGCGGCGCGGGTGCGCTGCCCGGCCCCTGTGGAGCCCCTGCATCGGCCCAAGCGGCTAGCGTCGCGACTTCTTGGTCGCTGATCCGCCGCTCGCCCTTGAACTTGCCGTAGTCCGGCTCTGCATGCCACGGCGGCATGTAGCGCGTGCCCGTGACGGCGCGGATCAGCTGCGCGCGCTTGGCAGCATCCTCATAACTCAGCAGGGAGAAGGGCGCGGACTGGCCCGGGCGGTGGCACGAGGCGCAGCGCTCGTGCATGATCTTTGCAACATGCTCGTTGAAGTTGACGGAATCGCCGCCGGTCGAGTCCGCGGCCAGAGCCGTGCCGGAACCCAGCAGCGCGAGCGCGCAGGCGAGAGCGATGGGTACGAGTCGGGTTGTCATGGTGATTCTTCCTCCTTGGAGGTGCCAAACGGGGAAATGAAGCATCCCACCGCTTGCGTGCGTGGCTGGGAGACAGCCTTGCCAGCCAACACCTCGTCGAGCGCATCCCTCAAGTCGTGCTGCGTCGCTTGGCGGCGGGGCTTTCCGAGGTCTGCGTAGAAATTGTTGATGCGACCGCGGTAGGCGAGGCCCCCGCTGCGATCGAAGAGGGCCGCTTCCGGCGTGACGCTGGCGTCGGCCAGATCCACGAGGGCGTGCTTGAGGTCATGCACGGCGGGCACGTCATTCTCGTAGGTTTGCCGGTGCTCCCGAATCTTGTCGGCGCTCACGGTCGGATCGACATAGGCCATCAGGCAGCGGGCGCCTTGGCTCGAATACTGGTCGCAGATGCGCCGGATCTCGGGCATGAAGCGGTTCGAGATCGGGCAGTCATGGGTCACGAAATAGACGATCGTGGCCTTGGTGGCCGGATCGGGCAGCAGGTGCTTGTTGCCATCGATATCCGTCAGGGTCGACGCGGGCAGCGACAGCGAAGCTATTGCCAGCAGTAGGCAAGCGATGGGGTGGCTCGTCATCGCAGTGCAATGTCCATCGTAACAACGCCACTTGCCGGATTCCAGCGTAGCTTGCTGCGAAACGGCGTAAGCTCCGCTCTTGCTCGCCGTATGTGGGCCCGTCCGGAGAGTGTCTGAGCGTCGGGCGACCGGGTACCGAGGGTCGGAATGCATCATTGCCATGACCGATCCAACAGGTGTTGACGCGTTTTGTCGTGGACTGGTTATGTACGACGGAGGTGCCCTTATCAAAGATCAAGATGAATCGACCGGCGAGCAGCGCTTCGCAAAGGCGTTTTCGAATGCATTCTTGATGCCAGCCGCCGGCGTCCGCCGAAGATTCAATGAGCTAGTTGAATCGAACCACGCTTTCACGCCGCGCCATTTGAGGCAGATGCCAACAGTGACCGGGCCCAGTGGTGACAGCAGTTGGAGCACCACGTCCAGAACGCTGGCACTGATGATCTAGGACGGCTAAGCGTAAATCTGCGCAGGGCCTGACTCCTTTCCTTCCAAGTACTCTTGGATATCGGCTGCGACTTCGCGCACTTCTGTTGGCACGCGCACATCTTGACCGATTCGCTCGCGCAGGGCTGTCACGAGCGGGACTAGGACACCAGATTCTTCCCGATCGCTTGACAGTATCCCCACGATGGCGTCTTCAGCAATTCCGGCTTGAATAAGTTCGCGCACGCACTCCGTGATGCCCTTGATCATCATTTCGTTCCGCGGATTGAACAGAGAATAGTTAGCCTGGAATGCATCGAGCGCCCCCGGATGTCGACCGTGGGCCAACAGCGCCTTAATCCGCGCCCTTGCAACTCGCCACCCGAGCTGAATCCGGTACTTGGCAGTCAATGCACCGAGGCTGCGGTCGGCTTCCCTACACGACCGCAGGGCTGCCTCCGTGCGACCGAGTCTGACAAGCAACTCGCTCTTCTTAACGAATGCCTCGGCAACGAGAGTTTGAACTTGCGGCAAATGGGTCGCGCCAACGCGCTGAATGAGCTCGTCCAGAAGGGCGAGTTCTCCTTCGTTGTCACCGAGCGCCGCCCGCATGGCTGCCTTGTAGCACAACAGCAAACGGAGCTCGGCCTGGCCGGCCGTGCTTACATTGCCGTAGCGCCGCTCAACCACTTGGTCGAACTTGGTGAGGGATGCCTGTGCGCTTCGGAGAATGCCTTCCGAGACATGCTCGTTGGCCAACACTTGGGCGACTTCCACCAGAAGATCGGGTTCGTCGCTATTCCCGAACCGCCTGACTAGTTCGTCGAAGGTCTCGCGAGCACCATCGCGGTCACCGAGTCCCGCCAGTTGATGCCCTTTGAGAATAAGCGCCCTGGCCACTTGCGTCTGGGTCTTTGGCGCAGCGCTATCGCCGAACCGCTCTACGACTTCGCTACTCACAGAGATGGCGGCTTCAGGTTCGCGGAGTTCAGCGAGTATAGATCCCTTGCCGACCAAGGCACGGGCAACCTCAGTCTGAATCTCGGGCCTCTCGCCGCTTGCTAATGCCCTACCCACTTCGTAGCAGGCCATCTGCTCTGCCACCGGATCGCCGGAATCCCTCATCAAGTCCGCTTTCTCGGACAGTGGGCGTGCGGACCGCTTCCAGACTTCTGTCACACCTCCCGTCCCGAAGCGCCTGCGTACTTCGTCCATTGCCGAGATCGCCCCGGGGCGATCTCCTAGCCTTGCCAAGGCGGCTCCTTTATCGACAAGCGCCCGGGCAACTTGCACTTGGATTTCTGGAGCCTCGCTGTCGCCAAACCGCTCGACTAGTTCCCCAATGGTCTCGATCGCCAACTCGTAGTTGCCTGATTCCATCTGTACGGCTGTCGCTGCCGCGACCACGGAGAGTAGTTTGTTAACAATGTCTGACCGCCCTGCCAATTGTGGGCTTTGCTTGATGAGTTCCAGAAGCGTGTGAACGGCCCCGAGATATCTGCCGGGGTCGTCTCCTTCGGACGCTGCTTTGAACTCGTGCATACACGTCTCTAAGCTCTGGTGGAGGCGCCCCATCTCTTTGGTCTGGCGCAGCACCTCCTTGGTGAACACTGGCGCGAATTCCCGCGTGTCGACCAACGCCCGCTGTATTCCCTCGCGAGTGGTCTCCGATCGCCACCCTTCAGCTATCAGCGTTCCCGACAGATCAGTCAATTCCGCCTCGCTGTAGAAGACTGACATGAACTGAATCAGATGCCGAACCACGACAGCCTCGTCGCGTTCGCGACGCAGCTTGTAGTACAAGCAATAAAGTCGCTCCGTGGCGGAATACAGGCGTTTCCTGCCACTCCCGTCCACGATTACTGCGCCCCGGTCCACCAAGCGTCCCAAGGTGGCGGATACGAGGCGTATGTCCCTGCGGGCTCTCGCCGCGATCTCGGACGGCTTCGATGGCTTCCAGAGATCGATCACTGCAAGGTAGACGCGCCGCTCGGTCTTGGGCAGGATCTCAATGTGACTGCGGAAGTACTCACTGTGCTCATCGATCAGTGCTGCCAGCTCCTCCATCAACAGGCTCAGCGACCGGTGCCGCGCAAACTCAGCCACCATCATGATGAGCCGCGGACTGCCACCGGTTAGGATCTCGAGCGGCCTGATTTGGCGCCCGGTTGCTTCGTCTCCGCTCGCAGCTTGCCAGAGCCTGCGGCACTCATCGGTGGACAAGGCATGTAGCTCTACGGTTCGAAACAACTCGAAAAACGCTTGCTCCGCATCGTCCAGGCCCTCGAAGCGGCTGGTGGCCGAGGCGAGCAAGATGATCTTTGGCTCGGACTGGAGTGTGTGCCGAAGCTTCCACCCGAAATCATCGGCATTGCTCTCGCACAGCGCCTGCAGGTTCTCAACCATGAGGACCAGCTGCTTGTCCAGTAGGTCCGCCGCATCTAGGACCGCAGCTCGTGCGTGTTCGTCGAGCGCCTGCTCCTGCCAGCGCGAGGAGAGACTTGCGTGTGTAGCTCGCAGATCCCGTGCGAGCACCGGATTGTCCGTGGCGACCTCCCGTGCGAGCTGAAACAGCGTTTCGAGCCAAAGGTCTGCTAGGTCGAGGATTTCGTGGCTCTCTTCGATGACCCTGACGGGCAGCAGGTGCTCCGAGAGAGCGGTCTCGGTGCGCAATTCCGCCGCCACACGGGCTAGGAGCATGGTCTTGCCGCGCCCGCGCGGAGCGACGATCAGGACGTGCTGGCACGACGGCGAATCAACGTTCGAGCGCAAGACGTCCAGTACGATGCGCAGCTCGTGGCCGCGAGCCACGAACTGATCGATCACCTCGAGGTCCGACTGCAGCATCCCGGGGTTGAACTTGCGGATTGTCTGGACGGGTGTTTCTTTCATCTCAGTCACATCTCCGGCGTGCCATGAGGACGCCGCATTGCAAGAGGGGTGTGGTGATCACGGAACCGTGCCATCCACCAGTCCTCGAGCAAGTGCGACATAAAGCGATGGCCACGGTCTGCACGTTCTAGGTAACCATCGTGCTCGAGAATTTCAACAACGTCTGCGATGCTACCGGCAGCGTCCTCGACGCGAAGCGCGGAATACGAGCGCTCGAGAGCTGACCTTGCTGCTGGCGTGAATACCCCCTGAGTGGCCGCCTCGGCAAGGATCTCCATTGCCATCGAGTAGGCGTTTTCGTCTCCCAGTCCCTCCTTGAGCCGGGTGACGTAGTCGATGAGATCGTTTTGCCCTGAAGGGCCGAGAAGCCCAGTGCGATACACCTCCCGAGCATCCGCTTGCGTTACCCGGTTCCGGCCGTGCATCGTGGCAAAGTCGTGCAGTCGTGCGAAGAAGGACTGTACATGGTGGGGAATGCCGATGCCGAGCGCCTCGTAGACACCGCTTGCTACGCCGGCCTCGACGAATAAGCCGCAGTTCTCCGCGAGGCGCTCAAAGCAGCGGATGCTTGCAGCGCGATCCCAAGGACCTAAGCGAAACGTGGATAGATGGTTGATGCGGTCTGGTATGCCGAGCCTGTTCACGAGCGGTTGAAGTCCAATGCTGCCCGAGACGACGAGAACAGGCGAGTCTTCGCCGAGGGACTGAACGACTCCGCGCAGCCAACTTAGGAATTCGTCGACTCTTGCGGAAGATCCATCTTCGGTCTCCATCCGCCTCAGGAATATCGGTAGTTCGTCGACGACAAGGAGAACTGGGCGGTCTTGCGCGGCACAGTCGCCAAGCAGCCGCTCGCCGTAGCGCCGCCAGCTTCCGGGATTGAGGCGGGCCCGGGTCTTGACCCGCAGACCGTACGCGCTGACTTCCTCGAAACTGCGATTGAACCAGCGATCCATCGCTCTGAAAACGCGGGACTTGGAAGGCAGAACCGGGAATGCGGCCCTTGCTATTTCTGCAATTGCATCCTCAGGACAGGTCGCTGCTTCGACATCAGCAAAGAGGAAGATCCAGCCATCGACGGCGAGGCGACGCCCGAGTTCGCGGACAATGCTGGTCTTTCCCATGCGGCGCTGACCGGTGAGCAGCACATGGTTGTGTTGTCGAATCCGTGTCTCCAGAATCTGCAATTCCGATTCACGATCAAAGAAGTCGTTGCCGCCTACCCAGCGGCCAGTCGAAGAGTTCATGACTCAGGCCCATTGAATGAAGCTAATTGAACTGTATCATACAGCGAATCTGCTGTCAGCAATTCTGCTGACAGCAGATTCGCTGACTATTCGCGATCCGTACGTGGGGGTTGCCGGATGGGATGGGGCGGAACGCGCAAACGCTTTGGGGAGAGACGGCGTCCGTCAGGAGGAAGGCCAGGTCTGTCTGGCGTTAGGTGTGCTCGGTGGCTGGTTGGCAGTGCCGTCAAGAACTCAAGGGTGCCAGTGAACTCGTCGTTCGCCAATCGCGCTTTGGGGTCCCGTTGCGGGCGTTGTCGGCAGTTCAGTGCCCGGGCCGGGTCAGTCTCGACCTGCTATGTGGTGATTGGCTGCGAAGGCGGACCGGTAGCGGAGCTCGCCGATACGGGGACCAGTGTGCCCCACCATCTGCTAGATGCGGGGTTCCATAACGACACACGCACAGTTCAATTCCTCGCCAAGGGGGCTGGCCGCCGTGTTCGTCTGCGAGGATTGGCGACTGCGAGGCACACTTCAACATCACGGGTTGCCTCGACTAGGAAGGCCCTGCCCCAGATTGGCGTCGAACTGTACTGCTTGCCAACGATTTCGCTGGAGTCCCATTACGCTGGGCCTTGCGGATTACTGGTGAGGGGCTCGAATTCGGAGGTAGCGCAGCCTGAACCCGCTGCGCTTGCAAGAAGTCTGCTAGCACACCGCAACAGCGTCTCTGGGCCCTCTGCCGACCAGCGGTCTGGCTGGTAACTCCCCGCATGTCGCTGGCGGGGCCCGCCCATCGGAAAACACCCCCGCCGGTGCAAGCTCGGCTGGAAAACTGTCCCGGGCGCT
>Ga0209021_1000814_pt1 | contig 35096 bp, 31 predicted proteins | sample PinacodermFT_FD_187299 | JGI IMG/M metagenome (GOLD analysis project Ga0209021, IMG submission 187299) | Host-associated microbial community of the marine sponge Aplysina aerophoba from Gulf of Piran - sponge pinacoderm, lysed by freeze-thaw... | ecosystem: Host-associated > Porifera > Sponge >... | reverse complement strand
TGAGGCGGGGAGCGGGGTGTGGTTTCGACCGCCTCTCGGCGGTCGATGCCGGCTGGAAGCCGGCGCTCCGAGCCGTGGCGCCGTCAACGGAAGCCGGCGCTCCGGGCCGGACTCCCCCGGCGTAACATTCCGGGAACGGTCGACGAGTTCCGGGATTTTTCTTGAGCGATGCCCAGCGTTAGCGAAGTCAACAGGCTCACCTCGAAGGGCCGTGAGGTCCGCTCCGCATTCGCCGACCGCCTGACCGCCGAACTCGGCCGGGTCGTGGTCGGGCAGGAGGACGTCGTCAAGCGGGTGCTGATCGGCCTCCTCACCCGCGGCCATCTGCTCATCGAGGGCGTGCCGGGAATCGCGAAGACCCTCCTCGCGAAGAGCGTCGCGGAGAGCGTGCGGGCCGATTTCTCGCGGGTGCAGTTCACTCCGGATCTGCTGCCCGCGGACCTGATCGGAACCCTCATCTACGACCAGCGCGACCAGACCTTCGTGCCGAGGAAGGGACCGGTGTTCACGAACTTCCTGCTCGCCGACGAGATCAACCGGGCCCCCGCGAAGGTGCAGAGCGCGCTGCTCGAAGCCATGCAGGAGCGTCAGGTCACCATCGGCGACGAAACCTGGAAGCTGGAGGAGCCGTTCGTGGTGCTGGCGACTCAGAACCCGATCGAACAGGAAGGGACCTACCCGCTCCCCGAGGCCCAGGTGGACCGCTTCATGATGAAGTTGAGGATGGGGTTCCCCGGGCTGGACGATGAGCGGGTCATCCTGAAGCGGATGGCCAACTTTGCGGCGCCGCAAGTCGAACCGGTCGTCGGACCTGACGAGATCGCCTCCGCCCGCGACGCCGTCGAGGCGGTCTACGTGGACGACCGGATTCGCGACTACATCCTTTCGCTGGTGCGGGCGACCCGTGACCCGGCCGCGTTCGGGGTGGACATCGCCGGGCTCGTCGAGCACGGGGCATCGCCGCGGGCGAGCCTGGACCTCTACCGCGCGGCCCGCGCCCGCGCCTTCCTCGAAGACCGTGACTTCACCGCCCCCGAAGATGTGAAGCACCTGGCGCCGGACGTCATGCGGCACCGGATCATCCTCTCTTACGAGGCGGAAGCCGAAGAAGTCGATGGCGACCAGATCGTGCAGCGGGTGCTCGACGCCGTGGAGGTTCCCTGAGGACCGAACCCCGACAGGTGCCCCGAAACGGAGCCGCCGCCGGCGATCAGCGCGAGGGACTCCTCGCCTCGTTCTTTGCACCCTGGCGAGGCTCCGCCGCGAAAGAGGACCGGGCCTCGGCGCCGGTCTCGACCGCCGAACTGCTCGCCCGGGTGCGGCACATCGAGATCCGGACCCGGAAACTCGTGACCGAGGCTCTGGCGGGGGCGTATCTGAGCACCTTCAAGGGGCAGGGGATGGAGTTCTCGGAGGTCCGCGAGTACGCCCCGGGCGACGACATCCGCTCGGTGGACTGGAACGTCACTTCGCGAACCGGAGACCTTCACGTCAAGAAGTTCGTGGAGGAACGGGAACAGACGGTGCTGTTCCTCCTCGACGTCTCGCGCTCGTTCGCGTTCGGGAGCCGGCGTGACTTCAAGCGGGCGACGGCCGCCGAGGTCTCCGCGGCGCTCGCCTTCTCGGCCATCCGATCAGGGGATCGGGTGGGGGCGGTCCTGTTCACCGATCGCGCCGAAATCCGGCTTCCGGCGCGGAAGGGGCGCCGGCACGGCCTGCGGGTCCTCCGCGATCTCCTCTATTTCGAGCCCGAGGGCGCCGGGACCGATATCGCGGAGGCTCTCGGCTTGCTGAATCGGGCGGTGCGCCGGCGCGCCACCGTCTTCCTGGTCAGCGACTTCGTCGGAGATCCGCCGGCGCGCTGGGTGCGCCCGCTCCGGGTGGCGGCGCGCCGGCACGACCTGATCGCCGTCCGGGTCACGGACAGAAGGGAGCACGAGATTCCGGATGTCGGCCTTGTCGAGCTCGAGGACGCCGAGTCCGGTACGCCGGTCCGGCTCGACACTTCCGATCGGCGGGTCCGGGAGGCCTTCTCTCGCCGTGCCCTGCGGACCCGGGCGGCGGCTTCCCGCGCGCTTCGCGAGACGGGTGTGGACATGGTGGAGATCACGGCGGGAGAGCCCTACGACGCTCCCTTGAGGAAGTTCTTCCGCATGCGGGAGAGGCGGAGGCGATGAGAACCGCGTCTCGCTGGGCCGCGCTCTTTGGCCTGGCGGCCGCCTCGGCCGCGTTTGGGGCCGGCCAGCCGGGGCCGGATCCCCCGGCTGGCGCGATCTCCGAAGTGGTTGCCGAACCGGTCGAGGTCGGGGCAGTCTTCGAACTGGAGGTCGCCGTCGAGCATCCGGAGGGTGCGGAGGCTGCTCCGCTCGTCGAAGAGGGCCTCGGCGCGTTCCGGGTTCTGGGCGTCCTCCCTCTGGAAATGGAAGGAGCCCCGGCGGGGGAGAGCCGGTTCCGCCTCCGGCTCGGCGCGTTCGTGCTTCCCGGCGACCACGAGATTCCCGGGGTGCCCGTGGGCATCCGCAGCGCAAGCGGTGCGTTGTCCCTCATCGAGACGCCGCCGGCCCCGGTCCGGGTGGTCTCTTCACTGCCTCCGGAGGCGGAGGATGCCGGCGGAGACATCCACGACATCCGGGGGCCGTTCGAGCTGCACGTTCCGCCGCGCTGGGGCCGGATCGGCCTGCTGGCGCTCGGGCTCCTCGTTCTCCTCGCGGCTGTCTGGTGGCTCTGGCGGCGCCGGAGCGCCCGGGAAGCGCCGGTGGTACCGCTTCCCCCGCCGGCAGCGGAGGCGGAGGCCGCGCTCGCTCGCCTGGCCCGGGCCGGACTTCTCGAGCGGGGCGATGTCGTCGCCTACTACGAACGCCTCGGGGGGATCATGAAGCGCTACGCAGGGCGGCGGTTCGAGACGCCGTGGAGCGAACGGACCACCGGCGAGATCCTGCGGGATCTGCGGCTCACGGCCGCGCCGGAGTACCGCGAGGCGCTGGTGTTGCTCGCGGCCGTCCTGGGTGAAGCGGATCTGGCCAAGTTCAGCGAACACGCCCTCCGTCCCGATGCCGCGGAATCGCGGTTCCGGGAGGCGGGAATGTTTCTGGACCGGACGCGGCCTCCTCTCGTTCCGGAAACGGAGCCCGCGAACGGCGCAGCGGAGGGAATCGGTCCTCCCACTCGCAGCGACGGGGCCGCCGCGCGCCGGATCGATGCCCCCCGGATGGAGGGTCCCTGATGCGGTTCCTCTGGCCGGCGGCGCTCCTCCTGCTGCTCCTCGTTCCGGTGCTGGCGGTCCGCGCGCGGCGGCTGGCTCCGCCGTCGCTCCGGTTCCCCGGGGCCGCCGGACTCCGCGATCTGCCCCGTTCGCTCCGTTCCCGATTGGCATTTCTTCCGAGAGCGCTCGTGCTCGGCGCACTGGCGCTCGCCGCGGTAGCGCTGGCGCGTCCCCAGACCGGGATTGCCGAGGAGACCGGCACCAGCCTCGGTGTGGACATCGTCCTCGCGCTCGACATTTCCTCGAGCATGCGGGCCGAAGACTTCGCTCCGGCCAACCGCCTGGCGGCGGCCAAGGAGGTGCTCGAGGACTTCATCGACCGGCGGACGGAAGATCGTCTGGGGGCGGTGGCGTTCGCCCGCAATGCAGTGACGCTCAGTCCCCTGACGCTCGATCACGGCGTCCTGACGGACCGCCTGCGCGAGGTGGACATCGGCGACATTGCCGACGGCACCGCGATCGGCAATGCCATCGCGGCCGCGGTGAACCGTCTCGACGGCTCCGAGGCCGAGAGCCGGGTGATCGTCCTCCTCACGGACGGGGTCTCGAACGCCGGGGAAATCCATCCCCTGACAGCCGCCGGGTTGGCAAGAACCCGGGGAATCCGGGTCTATACGGTGGGCGCCGGAAGCGAGCGGGGCGGCCGGATGGTCATGCGGCGGCCGGATGGCTCGCTCGATGTCCGGACGGCGCCCGGAATCGACGAGGAGATGCTGACCGAGGTCGCGGACGCCACCGGTGGGCGTTACTTCCGAGCTCGCGACAGCGAGGGCCTCAGGGCCGTTTACGAAGAAATCGATGCGCTCGAGCGGACCGAAATCCAGGCCCCGACCTGGACAAGCTGGTCGGACGACGGTCCCGTCCTCGCCGGCTGGGCGGCGGCGTTGCTGTTTTCCGGGATGGCGCTCGGCGCCACCGTGCTGAGGACCGCGCCATGACTCCCGGGACGAAGCGACTTCCGGTACCTGTGGCTGGAAGGGAGGTTCGCTGAGATGCGTTTCGGGGAGCCCTCGGCGCTGTTCCTGCTGCTGCTCTTCCCGCTGGGGGCGGCGCTGGTCCTTCTCGCCGCACGCCGGGGACGGACGGTCCTGGGGCGCTTCGGAACCCGGGCGGCGGCGCTCATCGAAGGAGACAGTCGAACCCGCCGCCTCCTCCGGGACTTCCTGTTGCTGGGTGCGGTCCTCCTGCTTGCCACCGCGGCAGCGCGCCCGCAGTGGGGGAGGCAGGAACAGGAAGTGACCCTGGTCGGGGTGGACGTCGTGCTGGCGATGGATACCTCCTTCAGCATGGACGCCCGCGATGTGGCGCCCTCCCGCATGGAGCGGGCGCGCTACATCGCCGGCGAACTGCTCGGCCGGATGGTCGGGAACCGGGTCGGAATCGTGGCGTTTTCGGGAGCGGCCTTTACCCAATGCCCGCTCACCCATGACCTCGGAGCCGTTCGGACCCTGTTGGCGGGGATCGCCACCGGTGCGGTGGAAAGCCCCGGAACGAACCTCGCGGCCATGATCGAGGAAGCAGCGCGCGCTTTCGAGCGGCAGGAGAGCCGGCACCGGGTGGTGGTGCTGCTCACCGACGGCCAGCAGGACGACCTGCGCGTTGCCGAGATCGCCGAGGTGGCGCGGATCGCCAGCGAACACGAGATCACCGTCCTCCCGGTCGGTGTGGGAACGCCGGGCGGCGCCACCATCCCGGCGGACTCGGAGTCCGGGCCGACCCTGATGCGCGACGCCGCCGGCTCCCCGATCGTCAGCCGGCTGGACCGGGCCGCGCTTTCGGAACTGGCCGCGCTCACCGGGGGCGCCTTCTTCGAGGTTTCGCCCGATGACCGCGAGATCGAGGGACTTGCGGCGCGGATCGGGGGCATCGAGGGAGGGGAGCTGGGAGCCCAGGTTTCCCGCCGCTACCGGGAACAGTTCTGGATTCCCGCGGGACTTGCGGTCACGGCAATCGCGGGAGCCGCGTTCTTCGGTCCCGCGCGTCGCCGCCGCTCGCTGCCGGCACCGGGAGGGGTCTCGTGATCCGCGCGGCAACCGCCCTGCTGATGGCGGCGCAGCTCTTCGGTGGCGGCGAAAGGAACACCCGCGAGGGTACCGAGCACTTCGAAGCGGGCCGCCTGGAAGAAGCGCTGCGCGCCTTTTCGCGTGCCGAGGGGGAGGTTCCGGAGGCGCCCGAGAACGATCTCAACATCGCCGGGGTCCACTACCGGCTGGGCGAGGCGGAGGGTGCGGCCGCCGGCGAGGAGGGACCGCTTGCCGAAGCGCTCCGCGGGTATCAGGCGGCGCTCAAGGGCGGCGTGAGCGGCGAGGTCCGGCGCGACGCCTACTTCAACCTGGCCAACACGCTCTTCCGCGCCGGAGCGTTTCGCGAGGCGGCGGCCGCCTTTGGAGAAGCCATCGCCCTCGATCCCGAGGACCTCGAGGCGCGCCAGAACCTGGAGCGGGCGCTCCGGGCGGCCGAGGAACCACAGCAGCAGGGCGGGGGACAAGGGGAGGATCAGCAGGAGTCACCGCAACCGGAGCAGGACGAGGGAGAACAGGATCAGGACGGGCAGGGCCAGAGCCGGCAGGATCCCCCCCCACCGGGACAGGAGGGCCAGCAGGACCGGGAGTCCGGGGAGGAGCAGGAGTCGCCGCCGGAAGGCTCCCCTCCATCCGCGGATCGGCCGCCCGCCGGCGACCCGAGGGAAAGCACGCCCGAGGAGGCCGGGCCGGACGCCGACAACCCGGAGTCCGTTCCGGGGGAGGTGCCTGAAATCAGCCCGGAGCAGGCCGAGCGCATCCTGGCCGCCCTCGCCGACATCGAGCGGGCGTTTCAGGAAGAACAGCTCGAACGGCGCCGGGCTCGGGCGCTCCGGAGGGGCCGGCACTGATGACCCGTCTTCTCCTGGCGGCGCTGGCCGCGGTCGCGTTCGTCTCTCCGGGGTACGCCCAGGAGGCCGCCGAGGCGACCGTCGACGCGAATCGCATCGGGATCGAGGACACGTTGACCCTGACGGTTTCGGTTCCGGAAGAGCGCGGCGGAGAGCCCGCGCTCCCCGATCTCGGTGGATTCGAGGTGCTCGGGAGCCAGCGGGTCTCGAAGACCGAGATCGTCAACATGCGGATGAGCCGAACGACGGAGTGGGTCTACCGGCTCCGCCCCGTAGCGGTGGGGGAACTGGTGATCCCCGGAATTCCGGTCCCCGGCTACGCCCCCACGTCCCCGATCCAGGTGCGCGTCGAGCAGGGCAGTCTCCGTCCCCGTGCTCCCGATCCCTTTGCCTCTCCCTTCTCGTCGCCTTTCTCCTCTCCCTTCGGGTTCAGGGATCCCTTCGACCGGCTTCGTCGCCGGGAGCAGCGGGTTCCGGAGGTTCGGGAGGAGGACCTCTTCATCCGGGTCGAGGCGCCGGACTCCGAGGCCAAGGTGGGCGAGCAGGTTCTTGTGCTCTACCGGCTCTGGTCCCGGCTCCCGGTGTTTGCGGCGGCGCCGGTCGAACTGGCCCAGCCGGAGGGCTTTTGGACCGAGGAGGTGGAACTCCCCGACGTTCCCTGGCTGGAACGCGGCCTCAACGGCGACGAGACTCGGGAGCGCCGGAGTCTCCCGGGGCCCCGGCGCGAACGCCGCACCCTGAACGGAGTGGCGTACGAGACCTATCCGCTCCTCATGCGGGCGGTCTTTCCTACCGGCGCCGGAGAGCGCGAACTCCCGGGCCCGCGCTTCGAGATCGGGATTCAGGGCGAGGGGCGGTCCTTCTTCGGTCCGGAGCAGGTGGTGCTGGCGCGGCAGGCGCCTCCGGTCACGATTCGCGCGGAGCCGCTGCCCGAGGCCGGCCGGCCTCCGGGATTCACCGGCGCCGTCGGGGACTACCGGCTGACCGCCGAAGTCAGACGGGAGGACTCCCCGCTTGGCGACCGGACCGCGGTGGCCGGCGAGCCCCTGGTGCTGCGGGTCGAACTCGAGGGGAACGGCAACCTGCGCGCGGCGGGCACTCCGGTTCTTCCCGACAGTCCCGAAGTCAGGCGGGCCTTCCGGTTCTTCGATCCCGACTCGACCTCCGAGACCGGCCTCCGGGAGGATGGGGCGGAGCTCGCCTTCGGCGGCCGCCAAGTCTGGGAATTCCCCATGGTGCCCGAAGCCGGTGGGGTCCGGAACATCGCCGCGGTCACTCTCGATGTCTTCAACCCGCGGACCGGCGCCTATGAGGCGTTGGCCTCGGATCCCCTCCAGATTCGCGTGGAAGGGGGAGCCGTGGCCGCTCCGGGAACCGAGGGGCCGGTTGCGGTGGAGCGCTTCGGAGAGGACATCCGCTACCTGAAGCCGGTGGGGCCCGGGACGGGTGCCCCGGCCGGCCCCTGGCAGCCTGGCCCGGTCTTCGTGCTCAGCCTGGCGCTGCCGTTCCTGTGGAACCTGGGGCTCCTGGCCGTCCGGCGCCGCCGCGCCTGGCGGGAGGCAAATCCGGCCGAGTTCCGCCGCCGCGGGGCGGCCCGGACCGCCCAGCGGGCACTCGCGCGGGTTGCCGGAGACGGGGCCGACGCCGCGGCCCGGGTGGGAGCGGCGCTCACCGAATACGCCGCCGCGCGGCTGGGAGGATCGCGGCACGGCCTGACGCCCGAGAGCGCCGCCCGGCGGCTGGAGGAGGCGGGTGCGACGCCCGATACGGCCCGCCGGTTCCGCGCACTGCTTTCCCGCTCGGAGGGAGCGCGTTTTGCGGCGCCCGGAGGTGGGGGAGAGGGGCGCTCCGATGCGGAAGCGGCCGCCGAACTCGTCCGCGAGCTCGAAGCGCAACTGGGGCGGAAGGGCGGTGCGGGATGAGGCGCTTGCGTCTTCCGGGTTCCCTGGCGCTCGCCATCGGGATCGGACTGCCCGGGATCGCGCTTCCCCAGGAGGCACCCGAGGCGGAGGCCGCTGCCGCTCGCAGCTATGACGGGGGTGATTACGAGGCTTCGGCGGCAACTTATCGCCGGCTGCTCGGTGAGGCGGGTGCAGATCTGGACCGGGCCGCGCTTCACTACAACCTCGGAAACGCCGAGTACCGGGCCGGTCGGCTCGGCTACGCGATGTTGCACTGGGAGCGGTCGCTCACGCTCCGGCCCGGGGACGAAGACGCCCGGGCGAACGTCGCCCTCGCGCGCGCCGTGCTCGATCGGCGGCTGACCGACGCCGCGGCGTCCGGCGACCCGGACACCTTCCTGCTGGAACTCCTTCGTTCCATGCAGGGGTTCCACGTCTGGTTGCGCCAGATGCCGCCGGCGCGCTTCGCCTGGTCGTTCAGCGCGTTCTTGCTCGTGGTCGGGACCTGCTGGACCTTCCTGATGATCCGGCGCGGCCGGCGCGGGCTCCTGCTGGCCGTCTTCGGGCTCTCCCTCGTCGCCGCGACCTCCTCCGGAATCCTCCTCCGGCTCCGGTTGGACGTTCCGCCGGTCGCGGTGGTGGTGCAGCCGGGAGCGGCGCTCCGAAGCGGCCCCGGCCACTCCTTCCCGCAGCTCGCCGCGCTGCCGGAGGGGCTCTATCTGGAACTGGACCCCGAGGCCGGCGCGTCGCCGGATGGTTTCCGGCGGGTGGTCGCCGCCGGCATCGTGGGTTACGCCGGCGGCGAGAGCGTCATTCCGGTCGACGAGCATTAGCAGTCGGTGGTGAAACCCCCGCGAGCGCCGAGGCCCCCACCGGGAGAACTGGGGGCGAGACGCCCGTCGAACGCCGCGCGGGTTTGCTACCGGCTGCTGGTCCGAAGTCAGCCCAGGACTCCGTCCAGGCGGCGGAGCGTCTCCAGCAGTACGCGGGTTCCGTTCGTGGTGTCGGCGACGCTCGTGAATTCCCGCGGCGAGTGGCTGATGCCGTCCCGGCTGGGGACGAAGATCATGCCGACGGGCGCCAGCACGGCGATGGACTGGGCGTCGTGCCCGGCTCCCGACGGCAGCCGCAGGTTCGAGAAACCGAGGTCGTTCGCGGCGGCTTCGACAGTGTTCATGAACACTGGATCGCAGGGGGCGGCGCGGCTCAGGTAGTAGGGCTCGAAGGTGATCTCCGTCTGGTTCCGGCGCGCAAGTTCGCGTCCCAGCTCCTGGAAGCGCTGGTAGAGGGCCTCGATCGTTTCCATCTCGAGGTCCCGGATCTCCAGGCTGAGGTCCACCGCGCCGGGAATGACGTTCGGGGCGCCGGGATGCGCTTCGATGCGGCCCACCGTGGCCACCTGCCGTCCCGGCCAGGACTGGGTCTCCTCGTGGACCGCCACCAGGAAGCGGCCCGCGGTCACGAGTGCGTCCCGGCGGATTCCCATGGCGGTGGTGCCCGCGTGGTTCGCGAATCCCGACACGCGGACGTGGAAGCGGCGGATGCCGACGATGCCCTGGACCACCCCGATCTCGATGCCCTCGGTGGCGAGCGTGGGGCCCTGTTCGATGTGCAGTTCCACGAACCCGGCGTAGTGGCCGGGCTCGAGTGCGGCTTCGGTGATCCGTTCCGGCGACCCCCCCACGCGGGCGAGCGCCTGGCCCAGGGTCAACCCGCCGTACACCGGCAGGTCCATTTCTTCCTGAGTCACCTCCCCGGCCAGGGCCCGGCTGCCGGTCTTGCCGTTCTCCTCGTTGAAGAAGACCGCGACTTCGAGGGGATGGCGGAGGGGAGCGCCGGAGGCGGCGATGACGGCCGCGGCCTCGAGGGCGGCGATCGAACCGATGACGCCGTCGAAATTGCCCCCTTCGGGGACCGAATCGAGGTGCGATCCGGTCAGCAACGGAGGCAGCGAGGAGTCCGCCCCGGGGAGATGTCCGATCAGATTGCCGGCGAGGTCGGTGCGCACGGCGAGTCCGGCCTCCCGCAGCCAGCCGCTGAAGGTCTCGCGGGCCGCGAGGTCGGCGTCGCTGCCCGCGGTCCGGGATCCGCCGCCCTCCGGAGTGGCGCCGATCCGGGCAATGGTCTCCATCCGGCTGGCGATGCGTTCGCCCTGCACGCCGTCCCGAACGGTTTGGAGGGTGCTGGCGAAAGTGGGTGCAGACCAGAGGGCCGTGGTGGCGGGAACCGTGCGGGCCAGGAATTGGCGGCGGGTGGATCGAGGCATGGGCGCAATTGTGCGCTTTCCGCCGCTTCGGGAAACCGTCCCGGACCGAGGCCCCGCCGGAGCAGGCCCGTCGCCGGCACGCTGGTATCTTTGGGCTGGAGTTTCGTGGAGCCCAAAAAGCCATGACGAGCCCGGGGCGCCGCTTGAGTCGGCGGGCGTTTCTGCGGCCGGGATCGTCCCGTCAGCGCGACGCGGAGCCGCTCACGCCCGCGGAGTATGGCCAACTGGTGTCGCAGTACCGGTCCGGCCGCTACGTCGAGACGGCGAGGCGGATCGGGAGCCGGATTCCGGTGGAGTTCCGGAGGGCGCAGGAGGGCTTTTTCGATTCGCTCCCGCCGGCGGACGAGCTCGACGGCTTCCGCGGACGGCTGGCCGCCGCGCTGATGCACACCGAAACGGTGGCTCATTTCGGTTGGAACCGGGCGATCTGGCCTATCAGGGAACCGGTAAGCGACCTGCCGCGGGAATGGGTCCGCGGCATTCCGGACCATCTCCGGGAGGAAGCGGTGGCGGGGTGGGGCGAGGAGGGGGCCTCGGACCTCCGTGAACTGCTCTGGCGGGAGGCCGTGCTGTCGGCCGCGCGCGCTCGGCTGGCGCGGATGGATCTCTTGTCGGCCACCCGCGTTCTCGAAGAGTCCGATCCCCGGCGGGACGCCGCGCTCGCCTGGCAACTCGCCGTCGTCTGGTCGGTCCGCGCCCGCTACGTACGGGAGGAGGAACTCTGGCGGGAAACCCGGGATGTCTTCCGGGAAGCTGCCGGGCGCGGCCTGGTGGACCGGGCGGTTGCTCTCCGTTCACCGCGGACGGTTGCGAGGGCGCTGGGGGATTCGGACGACCTGAATCTTCGCTTGGCGCTCGTCGCCCTGGGGCAGGGGCGCGCCGGCCGAGCTGCCGACCGCCTGGCGGAGGTCAGGGAGAAGCCGGCGCAGTACCTGTGGGTGCCGCGGCTCATGCTGCTGGGCGAAACCCGCATTGCGCAGGAACGACTCGATCCGGCCATCGCCGGACTCCGGGAGGCGGTGGAACTCGCACCCACCTCGCACGCCGTGGTGGCTGCCCTGGTGGCGGCGCTCGAGGCCCGCGGGCGCTGGGATGAGGCAGCGGAACTCGCGACGGAACAGATGGCGCTTCCCCGGGGAGACCGGGTCTGGGCCGATTTCCTGATCACGTGGGCGGACCCCGTCGAGCCGTCCCTCGACTGGCTGCGCAACCTGGTCAGCACCTGACCCACGGACGGGAAGGCATTGCGGCGGTCGCGGGCACTGGCGGCGAGGGCGGGGCTTGCCGTCGTCCTCGCCTCGCTTGGCGCTCAGGGCGACGCGGGGGCCCAGTTCCGGGTCGAAACCCGCGCCGTCCTGGTGGATATCTCGGTGACCCGGGATGGTCCGGTGCGTGGGCTCCAGGCAAAGGACTTCGAGTTGTCGGTAGCGGGAGAACCGAAGGAGTTCCGGCTGCTGGACCCCAATTCCCTGCCGCTGGCGGTCCTCTTCGCCATGGACGTGAGCGCGAGTACGGCGGGCGAGCGCCGCCGGCGGCTGGCCGCCGGAGCGCGCCAGTTCGCGGGCGCGCTCACCGAGGACGACGACTGCGCCGTGGTCGCGTTTTCCAACCGCGCGTCGTGGGTCCGCGAGTTTGCCTCGTGTAGTGGCGAGGTGGGAGACGGTCTGCTGCAGACCGGGGGAGGGGGCGCGACGGCGCTCTGGGACGGCGTCGTCATGTCGCTGGCCGCCCTCCATTGGGGTAGCGGCCGGCCGGTGTTGCTGCTCTTTACGGATGGGCTCGACAACCTGAGCTGGGCGCGGGAACGCCACATCAGGAGTTCGGTGCAGGCCTCGGAAGTACTCCTCTACTCCATCATCGCTCCGGCGCCCCGGCCCTCACGGATCCTGCGAACCGATCGGGAAGGGATCGAACTTCTGGAGGAACTGGTCCGAACCACCGGCGGGCGATCGGTGACGATCCGTTCGGACGCCGATCTCGAGGAAGCCTTCCGCGAGGTTCTGCGCGACCTGCGGGTGCGCTACGTGCTGGCCTTCAGTCCCGACCCGGGACGCCGGGGCTTCGTGCCCATCCAGGTACGGGTCAAGGAGCGCCGGGTCCGGGTCCGCGCCCGCGAGGGGTATACGGCGAGACCCTGAGCGCGGCGGGCGTGTCCAGGCTGCCGCCCGGTGTCCGGCCGCCTTCAGCCCCCGGCAACGGGAGCCGCGCCGCGTGTCACAACGGGAGCGTGAGCGGGAGGTTGCTGCTCGACGGTTCAGGCGGGAACGGCGCCGGCCGCCGCCACCCGGGCGGACCAGCTCGTTTCGGTGTCCTTCGCCAGGCTATGGAGGACGCTGCAGTATTTGGCGAACGAGAGTTCAACCGACTGTTCGAGCCGGTCCTGAACCACGGCGCCGCCGGTGGCGATGAACTCCAGGCGGACGCTCACGAAGCGTTTCGGATGATCGTCAGCGCGTTGGCCCGAGACGCGGGCGGACAGGCGCTCGGGGGCGCGCCGCATGCGCTTCAGGATGTGAACGATGTCTATCGCCATGCAGCCTGCCACCGCCGCGAGCAGGGCCTGCATGGGAGAGGGGCCATCCCGGGCTTCGCTGTCGAGAAGGACCGAGACTCCCGAGGGGGTGGTGACCGTGTAGCCGGTGGCTCCGTTCCATTCGAGATCGATGTGCATCGGTTTTTCCGTCCGGGGTGGTGGCATGGGCGTACGGTAGCGCCCGGGAGTGGTGGGGGCGGGCCGTTGCCGCGCTGGCGGCGTGGGGTTCCGAGCCCGTTTCTTGTGGTGAAGGGGAGTGAGGTTGTGTGGTTCCGCGCCCCTCGCGGGCCGCGGGTGCCGGCCTGAAGTCCGGCGGTCCCGGGCGTTGCTGCGCCAGCGGGGGGGTGGGGTTTCTGCGGCTTCTACCGACGGGTGGGTGGAGGGTGCGATTTCGACCGCCTCTCGGCGGTCGATGCCGACCGGAGGCCGGCGCTCCGAGCGGGTCTCGGCTGGAGGCCGGCGGTTCGCCGTCAGCGTTCGCGGCGGAGGACCAGGGATATGTTCGTGCCACCGAAGCCGAACGAGTTGGAAAGCGCCCACTCGGCATCGGTGCCGGTGGGCCGGAGGACCGGGGGGTAGTCGGCGAGTTCCGGGTCGAGCGGTTCCGCGTTCACCGAGGGGGAGAGCCATCCCTCGCGGAGCATGAGGAAAGTGAAGGCGGCTTCCAGGGCGCCGGCGGCCGAGACTGTGTGGCCGGTGTAGCCCTTGGTCGAACCGTAGGGGACGAGAGCGTCCTCGAAGACATGGCGAATTGCCCGCACCTCGGAAACATCGCCGAGCGGGGTGGAGGTCCCGTGGGTGTTGATGTAGCCAATCGCCTCCCGGGATACGCCGCTGTGACGGAGAGCCCGCCGGATGGCGAGTTCCGCACCCGCGCTGTCCGGGGCGACCATTTCGCCGCTTCCGTCGGAAGACATGCCGAAGCCGCGGATCGAGCCCAGAATCTCCGCGCCGCGCCGCTCGGCGGACTCGCGCGACTCGAGCGCCAGGATGCCGGCGCCCTCGCCGAAGATGAAGCCGGCGCGGTCGGCGGCGTAGGGCCGGGAGGCCATCTCGGGCCGGTGGTTGTCCACTCGGGTATAGGCGCGCATGGAATCGAAGCCGAGGTGGAAGTGCACGTCCTCCGCCTCGACGCCGCCCGCAAGGGCGTGGTCGACGACGCCCTCCCGGATCCAGGACGCCGCGATGGCGAGGTTGTAGGCGCCGCCGGCGCACGCGGCAGTCACTGACAGCGACGGCCCCCGCGTCTTCAGTACCGTGGCCAGGTTCGCCGAGACCGTAGAGGCCATGATGCGCGGGATCGTGGTGGGAAGGACCCGGACGCGCCCGCCGCGTTCCACGCGGCGCACCACCTCGCGGTGGGTCTCGATTTCCCCGGTGCCGGTACCGACCACCACGGCGAGGTCCCGTCTCGGGAGCCCCGATTGTTCGAGAGCGATTTGCGCGGCGCGCACGGCGAGCAGGGACATGCGGCCCATGAAGCGGGCTTCCGAGCGGTCCAGTCCGAGGTCTTGAGGATCGAGGGGGTCGCGGTAGGCGCCCACCAGTTGGCACCCGGTCTGGCACTGCACCCCGGGTTCGTAGACCGAGAACGGAACCTGCGTTCCGGACTTCAGTGTTCTGCGGTGCTGGGCCGTTCCGGTACCGACCTGGGAAAGCAGCCCCATACCGGTGACGACCGGATCACGGGGCGAGGTGGCGGGAGGAGGTTCTGGCAAGGGTGACGACCTGTCCGGGACCCGGATCAGAATGGGAACCCGGAGGGGTGGCGGCGGAACGGTAACGCCTTCGCGCAGCCGGGCGTCCGGGCCCGCTGGCGATCCGGCCACCGATCCGGATGGCGCCCGCGAATCGGCTGGCTCGCCTGCGGGCCAACGCCTTCATTCTCGGCGCGATCCGGGAGTGGCCCCTCCTCGGAGCCAGGCGACCGTTTGCGTGGCACGTATCCTGCTACATTCTTCGTCCATAGGCCTGTGCGTTTTTCTTCGACCTCCCTTGTCCTGTCGCTGGTCGCGGTCGTCGCTTCTCCCAGCCTCTCGCCGGCCCAGAGTCGCATCGATGCGGGTGGCTATCAGGAATTGCTCAACGAGGTCCGCGGCGGACTCTTCATCAGTTCCGGCCGGGTGCTGGCGGGGTTCGATCCGGATTCGGTGGAGCGGGTCGTCGCCGACCTCATTGCTTCCGGACCGGACGCCCGGGAACTGAAGACCGCGGCGCTCCTCCACACGGAAGCGGCCGGCCACGGGTACTCCGAGACCCACCTGCAACTCGCGCGGAGTTTGCTCAAGGCGATTCCGGACCCGGAGGACCGCGGCGACTGGATCCGCCGGTGGTGGCTGGCGCTTTGCTTTTCCTACCAGGTACAGCTTTCGGTCGGTCCCGGGGTCGCAGCCTTCGAGGGGGCGATGGAAGACATGCCGGATGACCGGGATCTCCGGCGGGCGTTCGCCGCGACGCTGTGGATGTTCGGGAAGCAGCGCGAGGAGCCGACTTACCTGACGCGCGCCGGAGTGATGCTCCAAGCCCTCCTGGAAGAGACTCCCGACGATCCCGACCTCCGGATCCGCTTCGCCGGCGTGCTTCTCGATCTCGGCCGGCCGGAGGACGCCGCCTTCGTTCTCGATCAGCTCGGCGACGCTCGCCTCCGGTCGGGTCCTCGATTGGCCTTGTTGCTCATTCGGGGCGAGATCGCACTCGGGGCCGGAGAGTTCGACGCCGCCGAGGCCGCCTTTGCCGAAGCCGTCCGGCGTTCGCGCCGCTCACCGGCGGCCGTCTCCGGTCTCGTGGCGGCACGTCTCAGCCAGGGAAACGCCGAAGGCGCCGCCGAAGCGGCCGGGGCCCTGCTTGCCCGGGCGCCGACGGGGTGGGAACCCGAATGGCGCTACTGGCTCGGTCCGGCTCTCGATTACCCCGGGATATTTCAGGCGATGAAGGATGAGGTGCGGGAACCCGCCGAGGAAGGGAGCGAACGATGAGAGTGCTCGCGGCGATGGCGCTTGCGATGCTGGTCCCGGGTGTACTTGCCGCCGGGGAAGTGGCCAAATCCGTCGACGGGGAAAGCGCGCGGGAGTCGGTCGCCACCGTTCGGATCCAGGCTCATCCCGAGGCTCCCACGGCTCCCGGGGTCGGAGGTGCGGGACTTGACCTCCTTCGACGTCGGCGGGAGGACCTGGTCCGGCCGGTCTGGACGGGGCAGGAACCGCTCTCGGTGGTCGCGGTGTTCGATCTGAGTTCCAGCGTTTCGGGGGCGCGGCTACGCGCCGCGGTCGCCGGGATCCAGGCGCTCTTCTCGGCACTCGATGACGAGGATCGTTGTGCGCTCCTCGGGTTCACCCGCTCGGTGGAACTCCACGCCGGCTGGGACGGAACCTGCGCCGATGCCGCTGCCGCGGCCGCGGAGTTGCGCAGCGGCGGTCCGGCGGCGTTCAACAATGCGCTCACCCTGGCATTCGGCCTCCTCGCGGACAGGCCGGGACGCCCGGTTGTGGTCGTCTTCACGGACGGTGTGGACGGCGCCAGTTGGGCGCGTGACTCGTGGCCGCTCTTTGCCGCCGCCGGGGTGCCTCCGACGGTGCTGGCGATCACCGCTCCCCCGAACCTGACCCGGTCCGGCCGGGTCGGTGGGACCTACGGGAGCATCAGCGCCGACGATCTGGCGAACCAGATCACGTTCGAGGGCCGTCATCTGCAGGATGAGGGCCGCGACATGCGGGGCTTGAGGAGTGTGGACCCCTTCTGGGCATTGATCTACCTGGCCGAGGTCAGCGGAGGACAGTTGGTCCGTACCTCGGGTGACGCCGCGGAGATCGAGGCCGCCCTCGCGAACGCGCTCGACGCCCTCCATCCGGAATAGCGCGGCGGTGGATCCCGGAGGCGGGGGAAAACCCCTAACAGCCTTTGGATGGAGTGGCGCGAGCGCCGAGGCCGGTGAGGCGCCCGGCTGACAAGGCGCGCGAGGGAGGAATACCGGGCGTATTTCGACCGAAGCGCAACGATGAGCGAAGCAAAGCGGAGTCGGTCAGCCGGGATGCATCGCCGGTCGAACGCCGGGGCACTCCGTCCACAGGCTGTTTTGGGGCGCGGGGCCGTTTCCAACCCCGCCGGCCGGTTCGAGGCGCTCCGCGAGGAGGCGTTCGACGACGGCTGGGACGCGCGCGATCCCCCGCCGGAACGCGTGCCGACCGAGGTCATCATCGACCGGACGAAGAGCATCATCGCCCGGAACGATTCGCCGGACATCCCCTTCGACCGTTCCATCAACCCGTATCGCGGCTGTGAACACGGCTGCATCTACTGCTTTGCCCGGCCGAGCCATGCGTACCTGGGGTTTTCGCCCGGTCTCGATTTCGAGACCAGGATCGTGGCGAAGCCGGAAGCCGCGAATCTGCTGCGCCGGGAACTCCGCAAGCCGGGCTACAACGTGGGCCCGCTGGCGCTCGGCTCGAATACGGATCCCTATCAGCCGGTCGAGCGGGATCTACGCATCACCCGCGAGATCCTGGAGGTGCTCCGCGAGGCGCGCCATCCAACCGGCATCGTCACCAAGTCAGCATTGATCCTGCGCGACGTCGATCTCATCGCCGGGATGGCGGGAGAGGGGCTCGCGCAAGTGATGGTCTCGGTGACCACGCTCCGGCGCGATCTGGCGAGGGCCATGGAACCCCGGGCAGCGGCGCCGGCGCGCCGGCTCTCCACGATCACCGCACTCAAGGAAGCGGGAATTCCGGTAGGGGTCCTGGCTTCACCGATGATCCCGGCGCTCAACGACTCGGAACTCGAAGCCATCCTCGAAGCCGCCGCGGAAGCGGGAGCGAGTTCGGCCGGGTTCATCCTCGTCCGGCTGCCCCACGAGCTCAAGGAGCTCTTCTCCGAGTGGCTCGAAACCCACGCTCCGACGCGTGCCGCGCACGTGGAGCGCCTCATTCGGGACACCCGCGGCGGGACGCTCTACGAGGCGAAGTTCGGGGAGCGCATGCGCGGGCAGGGGGCCTACGCCGAGTTGCTCGCCAACCGCTTCCGCGTAGCCTCACGGCGGTTCGGCCTCGACCGAAAACACCCCCCGTTCCGGCTCGATCTCTTTCGCCCGCCCCGGGCGCCCGGCGCGCCGCGCTCCTTGTTTGACGGTTCGGTCTGAGCCCGCCGCTTCCGCCTCAGAAACCGTCCTCGGGCTCGTCCTTCCGGTTCGGGAGGAGCGGCAGGCCTTCCGCCCGCTTCGCGGTGATTTCCTCGTGGGTGGCGTCGAGGCGGACGAAGCGTTCCGGGGTCGAGGGATGGGTGGACCGGTGGTCGTTCTTGATGGAGCCGGTGTGTTCGACGGCCATCCGCCGCCAGAACCGGGCGGCCTCGGCGGTGTCCACTTCGGCGCGGGCGAGGAGATACATCCCCACGTAATCGGCCTCGCGCTCGAAGTCCTGGCTGTACGCCTGCGCCCCGGCGGAAAGGCCCGCCGCGGTCAGCACGCCGCCGGTGTTCACTCCCGTCGCCCGCGCGAGCAGGATGTCCGCCGCCAGCCCGAGCAATCCCCCGACCGCCATGTTTTTCTTCCGGTCGGTCAGGTGTCCTTCGAGGTTGTGCGCGAGCTCGTGCGCGATGACGACCTGCAACTCCTCGTCGCTCTCGGTGAAGCGGATCATCCCGTTCGTGAGGTAGGCCGCCGAGCCGTCGGCGTAGGCGTTGATCGCGTCGCTTTCGACGAGGACCACCGGATACTCGCAGACGACGTCCGGGACCAGTTCCTGGACGTGTGCCTCCGCGTTGCGCTCGAAACGGACGGGGACCGCGGGATACGGGGGTCGCCCCGAGGCGAACTCCGCGAGCCACCGGTAGCCTTGTTCTACGCCCGCCTCACCCTCGCTCAGGCGGTAGCGGCCGACATGGGTGAGGACGTCCCCGGGCCGGATGTCCGCGTGGTCGGCCGGGCCGCCGCTCACCACGGTCGTCACGGTGGGGAGGCGGCCGACGCCGAGCGCGCTCTGGATTGCCACGCGTTCGCCCGGTTCGTAGCGCCCGGAGGAATCGAAGGAGAATCCGAAGCCGGCCGTTACCTTGTCAGCGCAGAGGGTGGCGCCGTCACGCCGGAGCGGCCAGGAGAGGTCGGCGAGGCGCTGCCGGCGCTCCTGCTGAACCTGGAACGCCAGTTCCATCTGCAACCGGCGTTCCTGGAGGAGTGCGGCCTGATCCGCGGCCGGCAGCGAGCTGCGGGGCGCCGCGCAGGCCCCGGCCAACGCGAGCGCGGCGGCGGCGGCTCCCAGACGTGCGAGGAGCGTGCGTTGGGCGTGCCCGAAGCCGTGTTTCACAAGCGCCGGATGATACCGGCGCACGACACTGCCGCCGGAAATCCCGTAGGCTTGCCGACGGGAGGCATCCGGCCCATGAGACTTCGCTTCGCGCTTCTCGCCGCGGCGCTGCTGACGCCCGTTTTCACTCTTGCGGGGACACCCCAGGAGTCGCCGCGCGCCCGGGATCTCGGGGCGCCCTTCGAGGGAACCCCGGGTCCGCTCAACGCCATCACCGACGTGGCCGGGATCGAGGTGGGCCATCACACCATCATCCGCGGTGAGGGAGAACTCGTCGTCGGCGAGGGGCCGGTCCGGACCGGCGTGACGGCCGTCCTGCCGCGGGGCCGGGCGAGCCGGGGACGGGTGTTCGCCGCGTGGTTCACGCTGAACGGCAACGGAGAGATGACCGGGACCACCTGGCTCCGCGACCGGGGAATCCTGGAGGGGGCGGTGATGATCACCAACACCCACAGCGTCGGCGCCGTGCACGAGGCCACCATCGCCTGGGCGCAGGCGAACCTCGACGCGCCCGACTGGAGCCTCCCGGTGGTCGCGGAGACCTGGGACGGCTTCCTGAACGACATCAACGGCTTTCACGTGCGCGAGCAGCACGTCTTCGCCGCGCTTGACTCCGCACGGAGCGGTCCCGTAGCCGAAGGTTCGGTGGGAGGCGGCACGGGGATGCGCACGTTCGGGTTCAAGGCCGGGATCGGCACCTCGTCCCGGATCGTCGAGGCCGGTGGCGACCAGTACACGATCGGCGTACTGGTGCAGTCGAACTTCGGGAGCCGGAACCTGATGACCGTTGCCGGGGTCCCGGTCGGCCGGGAGATCCCGGACCTGACGCCGGAGCGGGGACCGTTCGACGCCCCGCCGGGCCCGGATGACGACGACGGTTATGGACGCGACGGCTCGATCATCATCGTGGCCGCGACCGACGCGCCGCTCCTGCCGCACCAGCTCAACCGCTTTATCCGCCGCACCACGCTCGCCCTTGGCCGGGTCGGGAGCATTGCCTCGAACGGTTCGGGAGATATCTTCATCGCCTTCTCCACCGCGAACGAGGCGGCTGCACACAACGAAAGCGGCGTCGCCCCGCTCGAGAATCTCGCGAACAACAACATCAACCCGCTCTTCGAGGGAGTGGTGCAGGCCACCGAGGAGGCCATCGTCAACGCGCTGGTCGCCGGGCGCGACATGGTCGGGGCGAACGGGCGGAAGATCTACGGGTTACCGCACGACCGGCTCCGTGACATCCTCCGGAAGTACAACCGGCTGAACGAGCCGGAGTAGGCCGCCGCCGGAACTCCCGGCGCAAGGGGTTCCATGACCATCGACAGCACGGACGCCGAGACTCCGCGGCCGGCACGCACTTCCTGGAAGCCGGTTGCGCTGCGCTGGTGGTTCTGGGCAGCGGTTTCCACGCCACCCGCGGCCCTCTTTCACGAGTTCGGTCATTTCCTGGTCCTCTGGTCGTTGGGCCTCCCGGGGGCCGCCCTTCACTACGGCTCGGCGGGGTTCGCCGGCATGAGTGACTTCCTCCGTGCGGTGAGGGAGGGGGACCTGGCAGGCGCCGCCGAGATCGCTCCCGTCTGGGGCATGGCGCTGTCTCTCGCGATGGGACTCGTGGCCACCTACGTGGTTGTTTTCGCGTGCTGCTACCTGTGCGCGAGGTGGAAGGCGCACCCCCTGCTGGTGGCGATGGGCTACCTCTCCAATCTTCGGATCACGGCCGTGCTCGGGGTTTTGGCGCTTCCGATGTTCGGACTCAGGGTTCGGGCCGGATGTGATGAATGCTGGCTGGAGCGGATCACGGGAATCCCGCTGGCCCTATGGGCCCTGCCCGGCGTCGTTTCCCTGGTGTGGGCCGGCATCTTCCTCTGGAAGTACTTCCCGCGGCCGCACCGGTGGATCGCCGTGACGGCGGCGGTGGTCGGAATCGGGACGGGCCTGGGCATCTGGGGCGGCTTCCTCGGGCCCCTGGTGCTGCCGTAGGGATCCGGTCCCGCTTACCTCCGCTTCGGGGGCGTCCCGTAGGGGAAGAACTCGCTGAGGTCCACGTTCTCGTAGGGCAGCGCGTCCAGAAACGTGGTCCCTACGAACGGTTCGGGCGCCTCGACGATCTGGATGGTGCGGGCGTAGCCGGTCTCGTCGAACCCGCGCCGGAAGTGCACCCGCGACTTCACCACGAAGACCTCGTAGTCGTCGGGATTGATCGGCCCGATGCGGAACGCCTCCGGATAGAGCACCTGTTCGTAGGCGGGAACCAGGAAGACGACGTTGCCGTCACCGAAGGAGACGATGGCGATCCGTTCGTAACCGAAGCCCTCGTCGAAGTACTCGAGCGTTCCGGTAATGCGCCGGGGTGAGCCGCCGGAGGGGGTGAAGCCCCCGATTTCGTAGTCGAACGGATCGCCCGGCTGGACGTCTTCGGCCGCGAGAGCCTCCAGGGTGGCGGGCGAGGAGATCGTGCCATACAGCGTCTTGCCGATCCCCGCCGCGGTGAAGGCGTTCAGGATGTGCGTCGCGTCGCCGGGACGGTCGCTGTGGTCGCCCACCGCGACGGGCGTCTCGCCGTTCGCGATGGCCGCCGCGACCAGCGGCGCGGCCTCTTCGGGGCCGGGATAGCCACCGACGGCGAAGTCCTCGCGAACCCGCCACATGAAGTCGTCCATGTCGTCGGCGATCCGGTCGGCGAGTTCCTGATCCCCGTTGGTCATGACGTGGACGGTGGCGCCCACGTCGGGGACGTCCGACCACGGATACCCGTAGAAGACGCTCACGTAGGCGTCTTCCTCACGGGCCTCCCAGCGGCGCGCCCGCTCCATGATGTCCATCGAGGGGGACTGGCCGGTCCACTGCAGCACGGTGGCGGTGATGATCCCGGGCTTCCGGGTCGCGGTGGTGGGCTCGTATTCGCCGCGCGCGGTGATCCGGAGCGCGCGGGCCGCGCGCTCGCCCTGGATGTAGCCGTCATAGTGGGGGTAGCGCTTGGTCACGAAGGCGAAATCGGCATGTTCGAGGAACTCCCCGTCTTCGTTCCCGTGGAGGTCGAAGGTGCCGGCAATGGGAACGTCGGGGCCCACGAGTTCGCGGAAGCGGCGCGCGATCTCGGCCTCGGGACGCGGCACGTCCCGAACCGCCATGGCCCCGTGGAGCGCGAGATACACCCCGTCGACCGGCAGTTGCGCCTCGAGGTCGGCGAGCATCCCGTCCAGGAAGTGGTCGAAGGTCTCCCTGGTGTTCCAACTCCGGGAGGAGCCGCCGAACACGCCCACCGGCGAACTCAGGGGCACGAGCTCCACGTCGCCGAACTCGCGGGCGCGGTGGACGAAGCCGCCCACGTAGCCGCCGCCACCGAGCAAATCGTCGCCCGAAATCGGCTCGCTGACGCGGAGCCAGTCCTCGACTTCGGTGTCGCCGCCCGGACAGAAGGTGCAGGTCTCGTGCTGGAAGCGCGCCACGGCGAAGCGGAGGCCGGGTTCCGCCGGCGGTGGGCCGCAGGTGGAGAGGACCGCGGCGGCGGCCAGGAGAAGCCCCAGCGGCAGGAGCCGCCGGCGGGCCGGCGGGGAATTCACGTTCAGGTTCGGCATCGTTGTTGGTCCTTGGGGTTGGGATCAGGTTGTCGACTGATCTCCGTTACTGCGAGCCCGCTTCGCGAGCATCATGTCGCTGAGCTTCTCTCCCTGTCCGGGTTCGGACCAGGGACAGACCTCGATGCAGATCGCGCAGCCGTAGGTCTTGGTGAAGTAGGGGACGCACTTGTCGAAGTCCACGTACCAGCGCTGCTCGCCGCGCACCCACTGCTTCTCCTCGTGGATCGCATCGGGCGGGCAGTCGATGACGCAGCGCCGGCAGTGGGCGCAGACGTCGTCCACCCCGATGTCCCGCGGCGCATCGAGCGCGAGCGGCATGTCGGTGAGGACGGCCGCGAGCCGGAAGTTGGAGCCGTGCTCGCGGCTGATCATGGAGCCGTGCTTGCCCAACTGGCCGAGTCCGGCGCGGACCGCCAGCGGGATGTGGAGGATGTCCGTGGCGTTCGGATCGCCGTAGGCCTTGGCGGGAAATCCCCGGCGCCGGATCGCCTTTCCGAGACGGATGGCGATGAGACCGATCCGGCGGTAGGCGCGCATCACCTCGGCCGCTCCCCGGGGGCGGGCGGCGTAGGCCATTTCCTCCCGGGCCATCGGCAGCCCCAGGCAGATGGCGTAGCGGTGCGGCGCCTCGCGACCCTCGAAAACGTCCGTTTCCCGGATGTCGGTGATGCCGACGAGGCTCGCACCCGCTTCGCGAGCGGCCGCCTTCACGAATGCCGCGTTGTTCTCGGGACCCTCGTCCACGACCCGGCGGCGGACCGGCCCCCGCTCCTTGCGCAGCTCGAACTTGTTGAGGAGCCGGTGCCGCACGACCTGCCACGGGTTGACGCACATGAAGAAGTCGTCGAGCCCCTGCCAGTCGATCGGCTTCGACGCATCGGCGTTGTGGAACACCTGGGTGGCGCGGCGCCTCTCGCGTTCGCCGTGGCCGTTGATCTCGTTCCCGGAGCGGGGGGAGTCCCGGTAGCCGAAGGCGTACTCAGGGGGCGGAACATCGCGGATCTTCACGAAGAGTCCGGTCAGGTCGTGCCTTCTCCGGCTTCCGGACGGAACGGTCCGTGGTCGAGCCAGATGGTCTTCCCGTTGCGCTCGGCTTCGGCGTAACGGCGCCGGACCTTGCGGCCGGCGGTGAGATAGAAGACGACGAAGCGGAGCAACATGGCGAAGAACCGGAACGTCTGGAGTCGGCGGGCAAGGAAGCCGCCGAGGCCGTGCGCGGTTTCGTCCAGAGGCATCCGGGCTTCAGTTCCCCCCGGCGTCCGCTGCGGGATCCTTCAACCGGACCGCCCACAGACCGCTGTTGAAATCGGCGAGGAAGATCGTTCCCTTGTGGGGCTGGGGGCCCCAGGTGAAGGCGGCGTTCGCGAGGAAGCCTTCGTTGTCCTCGGGGAAGAAACGGGCGATCTGCCGGCCCTGGCGATAGAGGTCGCCGAGCAGGTCTCCGGAGACGTCCACCACCCGGAGGCCGGCGTCGTAGTAGCCGACGTACATGATCTCCTCTTCCCAGTCGACCCACAGGTTGTGGGGTCCGGAGTCGGCAAGTTCGAAGCGGGCCACCTCTTCGGGGTTGTCCGGGTCGGTGAAGTCCACGAAGTGGAGCCAACCCTTGGCCCGGGAGGGAATGCCCTCTTCCCAGAGGATCCCTCCGGCGTCGGGCCGGCGGGGGTTCAGGTAGAAGGCCTCATCCCCGCCGATCACGTACAGCTTGCCGGTCGAGGGGCTGCGGAAGGGCCAGACCGCATGGTTCCAGCCGGTGATCTGCGGGAAGCGGCCCATTTCGACAGGAGTGTTGGGGCTGCCGCCCATACCGCCGCCGCCCACGTCCACCATGATGAGCCCGTCGCTGCGGCCCGCCTGGTAGGCGATTCCGTCGCGGATCCAGACGTCGTGCACCGACCGTCCGGGGGTGTCCGTCTCGAAGCGCGAGACCCGGAAGGGATTCCGGGGGTCCTCGACGTTCACGACATCCCAGCGCCGGCCGTTGTTGACCGCGTAAACGTGGTTGTTGTCGAGGAAGACGTTGTGCACGCCGCCGGTGAGCCCCTGGTCGAAGGAGCTCAGGATTTCGACATCGTGCGGGTTGGTGCAGTCGATCATCACGATCCCGTTCCGCCGGTTCGAGGCCCCCTCTCGACTGATGACGCAGAGGGTGCCGTCCTCGGAGACCTTCACGTCGTTCACGGTGCGGGCGTCCACCTGGACCGTGTCGATGAGTTCCATGTTCCTCGGATCGGTCACGTCGTAGAAGTAGGCATGCCCCTCGGCGTTCCAGGTGCCGTGGACGGCGTAGTCGCGTCCGTCCACGCCCTCCCAGACCCACAGATCCCCGGTCACCCGGTCGGAGACCCGGGCGTGCCCGAGGAATTCGACCTCGCGCTGGACGTTACGGGGAACCACGCGGACGGTCTGGCGCGCCAGCCGGTCGCCGCTCATCGCCACCACGGTGTACACCCCGGGCTGCTCGGCGACGAACCGCCCGTCGGGCGTGACCTGCGCCGGCGCGCCGGCCCCCAGCGACTCCGGCCGGAACGGGTCCGGACGGGACTCGACCGCGAACCGGATCGCAGGTCCGGCGATCTCGTCGCCCGACGCATCGAGGGTTGCTGCCCGGAACTGCAGCACGTCCCCGGTGCGGACCTCGCTCGGGTCGGGGGCGTCGAGGGCCACCCGGACGGTCGGGTTGGGCAGGACCTCGACTTCGTGGTAGATCGTCATCTCGCCGTGCATCGCGGCGACCTGCACCGACCCGGTGGTGAGGAAGGACGCCATGCCGACCTGGTCCACTACGGCGACGCCGGCGTCGCTCGTGGCGTAGCCAGCCTCGAGTCCGCGCCGAACCGCTCCCGCCCCGTCGCGGCCGGCGAGCCGGAACGGCACTTCGGTGCCCACCCACACCCGGGGCGGCGCATCCTCGAAGAAGATGTCGGTCAACCCGGGGACGGCCACGCTCACCGGGATCGAGGCGCGCAGGCCCGGGTCGCGCGAGCTGTAGTAGTCCCAGTTCCCGTCAAACGCCTGGTCCGGCAGCAGCGCCGTGACCTGGTGTTGCCCGGGCTGGTTCGCGGAAACATGGCCTGAAGGAGTCACCGTGAGGGCGCGCCGGTTGCCGGAGAAGAAGACCACCTGGATATCCGGTATCGGATTGCCCGCGGAGTCCATCACGGTGGCGGTGAGCTGCGCCGTCTCGCCCACCTCGAGGGTGAGGGAGGCCGGCTCGATGACGATGGAATCGGCTTGCCGCGCGCCGGTGGCCGGGGCGGCGGAGACGGCGAGGCCGCACAGCACGCCGGCATTGAGGGCGGCGCGAGCAATCCGCTGAAGAGCGAGCGGCGAACGGGACATGGCGGATCTCCTTGAAGCGACGGCCGCAGATCGGGCCGGAGAAGTCTGTCGAAATTAGCCGAAACGCGCTGATGCCTGCCATACGGAGGTTTGTGGAGGCGCCATTTGCACCGACGTAGTACACGTTTTTGCCGGCGGCCTTAGGATTCCGGGTTCCGTTTCCGGTTTTCATGACCTTCGAAGCTCTCTGGCCGCTTCTCCTGCTGCCGCTCCTTGGCGTGATGCTGTTCGTGGCCCTGCGGTCGGATCTCCGGTGGCCGAAACTGCGGTTGCGCGCCTCGCTGGTGCTGCGCCTGCTCGCCGCGGCGTTCCTGCTGCTCGCGCTCTGCCGTCCGGTGATCCGCGCCGGGTCGCGGGAAGTCGCCGTCGCCTTCGTGGTGGACGTGTCCCGCAGCGTGGCCTCCGGGTCGATGGAGGAAGCGGTTGCCTGGGCGCGGGAAGCGAGCCGGGCGCTCGGCAGCGAGGACGCGCATTTCGTGGCCTTCGCCGATCGGGCGGTGTCGGTGCCGGATGCCGATTCGCTGCTGGAGGTCCAGGTGTTCGACAGCGGCGCCTCCGCGGGACGACCGCCGCCTGGCGCCCTGGATCAGGGCCGGACGAATATCGAGGCTGCGCTTCGTCACGCGGCCGGCCGGCTTCCACCGGACCGGCTGAAGCGCGTGGTGCTGTTCAGCGACGGACGGGAAACCGAAGGCGACACGGCCGCAGCCCTGGCGTTTCTCAAGGAGGCGGGTGTCCGGGTCTTCCCGGCGCCGTCCGGAGTGCGGAGCGACGGCGGGGGCTTCGTCAACGCGATCCGGCTGCCTCCGGCCGTCCGGGCCGGGGAAATGACCGGGGTCGAGGTGGATGTGTTTTCGGCCGCCGGCGGTCCCGCGGAGATCCGCGTGCTCGCCGATGGCGAGACGCTGTCCGCCATCGAGGTCGAGCTCCCTCCGGGGGCATCGACGGTTCCGGTGCCGGTGCGCGTCGACGATCCGGGCATGACGGTTCTCGAAGCGGAGATCCGGGTGGCCGGGGATCGGCTTGCGGTCAACGACCGGCGCGCCGTCGAAGTGCCCGTGGAGGATGAGGCGAGCGTGCTCTACGTCGAGGGGCAGCCCGAGAGCGCGCGGTTCCTCAGGAACGCGCTGGAATCCGAGGGGGTTACGGTGAACACGGCGCCGGCCTCGGCGATCCCCCGCCTCGACCTGAACGTCTGGGATGCCGTGGTGCTGAGTGACGTGGCGCCGGACCGCCTTCCCGAGCCGGTGATGGAACAGGTGGCCCGCTACGTGCGCGACGAGGGCGGGGGGTTGATCTTCGCGGCGGGAGAGTCCAGCTACGGGGAGGACGGCTATTCCGAGTCGGTGCTCGAAGAGGCGCTGCCGGTGGACTTCCAGATCGAGGAAAAGTGGAAGGATCTTTCCCTCGTCATCGTGCTGGACAAGTCCTACAGCATGTACGGGCGAAAGATCGCGCTGGCCAAGGAAGCCACGAAGGCGGCGCTCGATCTGCTCGAGGACACGCACCGTTTTGGCGTCGTGACCTTCGACTGGAACCCCTACACCACGATCCCGTTGCAGTTGGTCGCCGACCGCGAATGGATCAAGGAAGGGATCAGCCGTATCCAGGCGAGCGCCCAGACCAACATCTATCCCGCGCTCGACCGTGCCTACGAGCAGCTCGACGAGAGCCCTTCCAAGGTCAAGCACGTGATCCTGCTATCCGACGGGAAGACCTATCCGGACGACTACGAAGAGCTGGTGACCCGGATGATGGAGGACGAGATCACCATCTCGACGGTCGCGGTCGGCGAGGAGGCCGACCGGGAACTGCTCTCGGATATCGCCGAGTGGGGCGATGGACGCAGTTACTTCATCCGGGACGCGGCGCGCGTCCAGCAGATCTTTGTCGAGGAAACCCAGATCGCCCTGGATGCGACCCTGGTGGAAGAGCCGTTCCGCCCGGTGGTGCGGCAGATGGCCCGGGTCCTCGAAGGGCTGGACTTCGAGGCCGCGCCCGAACTCAAGGGATTCGTGGCGACCATGGCGAAGGACACCGCGGAGGTGCTGCTCGAGGGTCCGGACGAGGAGCCGCTGCTGGCCCGTTGGCAATACGGGCTTGGCCGGGCTTCGATGTTCACGTCCGACTGCAAGAACCGCTGGGCCGCCGATTGGGTGGAATGGGACGGCTACGGCAAGTTCTGGACCCAGGTGGTGCGGGATGCGATGCGCCGCGGAGAAGGGGGCGATCTCGACTTCGAGGTGTCACGACGCGGTAACGCCGCCGCGGTGAGCCTGTCGCTGATTCGCGAGGACGGCAGCTATCCCGAAGATGTGGTGCCCGAACTCGAGATCTCCTATGCGGGACTCGTCGGGCGCACCACGATTCGCCAGACCGGCCCGGGGCGGTTCGAGACCGAGGTTCCGCTGGAGCTGCGCCCCGGCGACACGGCGCGTTTCCGGATCGTCGGCGAGTCGCTCCCGGGCGATCTTGCCGAAGGCGCCGACCTCGAGCGGGCCATCCACCTCACCTATCCCGACGAATATCGCTTCCTGCCGGCGGACGGTGAGGCTCTTGCCGCGCTGGCCGCGGAGACGGGGGGAGTCGTCGCCCCGACCCCGGCCCAGGTGCTCGCGACGGGCGGAGATCGGGTCGTGCGCTCGCGTGCGCTCTGGCCGCTGCTCGCGCTGTTCGGACTGATCGCCTACCTGCTCGACCTCTCGGTCCGCCGTGTCCCCTGGCTGTGGACCCGGATCGGGCGGCAGTTGCGGCCCGCCTGACACGGGACCGGGGGACGCCCCGGGCCGCCACCGACAACGCGCGACATCCGATTCAGAACAGGCGATTCACTTCAGGCCTTCGGTGCGGGCGTCGGCGCGCTCGCCGCGAAGGAAATCCGGGAGGAAGGCTAACCGGTTTGCGCCAGCGTCCGGCGGGTGCGCCGCGACCGGTGTGCGAGGCCGTGGATTCCCAGTTCCCGCATCAGCCGGGCCACCCGCTTGCGGCTCACCCTCCAGCCCTGGCGCTGGAGTTCCCCGTGGATGCGAGGAGCACCGTAGGCGCCGTGGTGGTACGCGTGCACGCTGCTGATTTCCTTCTTGAGCAGCTCGTCCGTCTGCGCCCGCGAGCTGAGCGGGCGCGTCTTCCAGGCGTAGTACCCGCTCCGCGACACTCCCAGGACGCGCGCCATCGTCGCAATGCGGTGTTCTTCCCTGTGAAGATCCATGAAGCGGTAGATCACCTCGTGATTCACCGCGGAGAGCGGACTCTCGCCGCTCCGGATCGGGGTAGGTTCCGAACCGGGAGCCGCCCTCTTCAACCGGCCCCTCCCACCACGACCGGGAGGTCGGCGCGCCCGGCGGCGTACGCCGGGCCGTATCCGCGGAGCGGAACCCGGTGCGCGGTTCGTGACCCCGCCGGGCCGTGCGTGTCAAACATCGCGCATCGGGCGCACGCGGGCGCAATCGCTTCCCTGGTTCTTTCGGCGAAACGGGCCCGTTTCATTGACACGGCAACTCCTTTTTCCCAATAGCGCCAAGCGACATCAAACTCCGTGCGCGTTCGGAAATCAGTGTACACAGGTTACTGATTCGCACATGACACAACACCCCAACGCGCATCGTTGGGGCGGTTGGAACATGACCGACCGAGTTGGGGAACTCGCTCGCCGGTGGCGGGAGGCTGGTGCGAAGGGAACGCGCCTTCGGTGGGACCGGCGCCCCGGTCCGATGCCGGCGCCTCGCAACCGGGGGACCGCGCGGGGCTCCCCAAGTTCCGCGTTCATCGCCCTGAGCGCGAGCAGCGGGCCGGGACGTCGAGACGCTGCCAGACCGCCCAGTGATCCAGCCCGGCGCTTCTCCGCTGGTTGGTGAGAACCGCAAGGACGCCACCTGGAAACGGGGAGAGCCCGCTGCTCGCGCGTTTCGGCTACCGGATGCGGTACGGCGAGCGGTCCGGCGGAACAGTGCGCGGTTCGGGGCCGGTGGGCGGCGCGTCGGGGGCGGCCTGACTTACTTCTTTGGACAAAACTTGGACGCGTCTGCGCCCAAGCCAAGGGACTGGCCACCAAATCGGGGTAACATTTCCCGCCGACGATGAAGTCCGGTTCCGTCCCGTGTTCGGCCCTCGTTGGGAGGCGCCCGAGGACTACCGGGTTTCCCGCCGTGCTGGTAACGCGCACGCCATTTACCGGGCAGCCGGGCTCCACCGGTGGAAGAGGCCGGGGGCGGGGGCTCCGTGGCCGGATCGGGATCGGCCGCGAAAGACTCGCAACCGTCGGCGCCGGCGCGCCGGAATCAGGAGACATGGAAGCATGACCAGGAGGCCCCGGCGCTATACGGAAGACTTCCGGCGCCAAATGATCGACCTGGTTCGAAGCGGCCGGACTCCTGAGGAGTTGTCGCGCGAGTTCGATCCCAGCGCGCAGGCCATACGGAACTGGGTCGCGGCGGCCGGTGTGGAGGACGGTGGGGGTGACGACTGGACCGAGGGCGAGCGGCGAGAACTCCGTGAGGCCAAGCAGAAGATTCGGCGACTCGAGGAGGAGATGGAGATCCTCAAGAAGGCGGCGGTCTGGTTCGCTCAGGAGGCGGGACGAACAGATCGCCGCTGACGGACGGGGAGCCGGGTGGGGCTCCGTGAAATCCCCTCACCGGGACAGTTGGGACACGCTTGGGGTTTTGCGGGGCCAACAGGGTCCCAGGCGCCCAGTCTGGATGGAATGATGGGGCTCCGAGAGCGGTTGGCCGGGAGCGACGGAGAGGTCAGCCGGCCGGGCGCTACGGAGGTCCCGAGCCAGTTGGAGGGGCGGTAGTCCGCTCCCACGCGGCGACGGGCCCGGCTACGACCCGGAAGAGCGGATGCGCCGCGGGGAGCCCAGCAGCCAGGATCGCGGGGAGCGTCTCTGGTGTGGGTACGCGCAGCTTGTTCGCGAGGTGACGGGCTTCGAACCGTAGTTGACCCGTCGTCACGACGACGGGAGCGGTGGTCCGATCCGGGGTCGCGATCCGGGTGCGGTCGAACCGGTATGCGCGCCGGCCAGCTTCGTCGGCGACGGCATGCAGAAAGGCCGCGATGGTGGAAACCGGCGCGGAGTGCTCGCGGAATCGCCACAATTGGGGGTGGTTCCGGTAGCCGATGGTCCTTCCCGCCAGGGCCTTTTGGGCGAGCAGTCCTTCGCGCCAGACCGCCAGCAGCCCCTGCCTGTCGAGCAAGTGGGGATGCAGCGACCAGAGGCGCACGAGGGCATTGTCGCGCGCGATGTGGACGGTGTTTCGCGGTTTGAGTGGTGGCTAGCGCAGTTCGTGGCGCGCGAGGAGACGGCCGCCCGCGTGAATGGTGATGCGGCGCGTGCCGCGGTGGCGGGGAGCGGGCAGGTTCCAGAACCAGTAACTGTGGGGAGGCTCGTCCTGAATCTCGGCGACGAGTTCGGGCTGCGCGGCGCCCTCGAGCCGCACGTGGATCCGGTCACCGGGTGACCCTCCCGCGAGTGAGAGCCCGATGCCGAGCGTCCCCGCGGGTGAGATCCGGGCCGCGTTCGCCGGGGGATCCTTCAACTCGTCTTCCCCCGTGATCGCGCCGTCCTTGACGACGAAATCCATCAGGGTGAGTGCGGGTTCGTAGGGCGGCGGATCGGTCCAGAGGTTCGGCTCGAAGGGATCGACGACCGCGCCGTCGGGGCTGAGTACTTCGAAATGGAGGTGCGGCGCCGTAGAGCAACCGGAACTCCCGACCTCTCCGAGTGGTTGCCGGGCGGCCACGGTTTGCCCAAGGGAAACGCGCACCGATCCCCGGCGGAGGTGGAGGTAGAGGGAGCGCGTTCCGCCGGCGTGGGTCAGCTCGACGAGATTCGGCTGCTTGAGAAGCCCCAGGAAACCGCAGGAGACGCTCCGGTCGAACTCCCCGTCGTGGACCGCTGTCACCTGGCCGGCGGCGGCCGCGAGGGCCGGGAATCCGCGATCCATCCAACGGAAGTTGGGCAGGTCCAGATCGGTTCCCCGGTGGCGGTCATAGGTCTTCCGGCCGCCCTGATAGTCGCGCACCCCGGACCCTGGACCCCGGTCCACGTAGTTGTTGACGACCCAGTCGCGTCCCGGGGTCCCGCCGAGCGGGAGGACAAAGCGGACGGACGCGACGGAAGGGGGTTCGGAGCGCTCCCGGTCGCCGCAGGCGGAGAGCGCCGCGACCGAGAGGAGCGCGGCCGTAGCCGCGCGGCGCCGGTCCGGAAGGCGCTCTCGCAAGGGGCCCCGAGCGCCGTCAGGGATCCACCGTTGCTTCGTTCTCTTTCCGGATGGAGTAGAGGTGGTTTTGGGTGCGGATCAGGAGGCGGTCTCCCACGATCGCCGGAGAAGCCAGCGTCCAGTCACCCAGGTCGTTGACTCCCGCGAGCCGGTATTCGTCGCCGGCCTCGATGACGAAGGTGTCGCCCTCTTCGCCGAGCGCGAAGATGAACCCCCCGTAGGCCCAGGGGGAGGCGGTGAACGCGGCGGCGCCCTCCGCGATCCGCGAGCGATAGACGCGTTCGCCGGTGTCCACGTCGTAGCGGGCGAAGATCCCGCGGGAGTAGAGCACGTAGAGCGCTCCGTCGTAGATCACGGGGGTCGGGAGGTAGGTTCCGCCGGCGAGGCGGTCGTACCAGAGGACGTGCTCGTTCGAGGTGGTTCCCTCGGGCGGCGTGATGTCTCCCGAGCCTCCGGGGCGAATCGCCGCCAGCGGCCGGTACTGGCCGCCCGAGGCGCCGGCGGAGATGAAGAGGCGCCCTTCCCACGCGAAGGGGCTCTGGATCGGACCTCCCGCCATGCGCTTCATGTGCCATAGCGGGTTTCCGGCAAGGTCATAGCTGATCACGATGCCCGGGCCCAGGGTCACGATCTCGCTGCGGACCTCGTTTTCCCAGACGAACGGAGTGGACCAGCCCGTCTTGCGCCGCTCGCTGATCTCCCGCGGGGTGCGCCAGAGCTCCTCCCCGCTGCGCTTGTCGAAAGCGGCGATGAAACCCGTCTCCTCGTTGTCGTTCAGGACGTAGAGGCGGTCTCCGTGCAGCGCCGGGGAAGCGCCGGTGCCGAAGTCACGGACGGTCGGATGCGCCGTGAGCGGTGTGTCCCACGCCGGGTTCCCTTCCATGTCGAAGGCGAACAGGCCGTGATGCGTGAAATAGGCGTAGACGTTCGTCCCGTCGGTCACCGGCGTTTCGGAAGCGTAGCTGTTCTTCCGGTGCCGGCCCCCGAGCGGCTGGCCCCGGTAGAGCTCCCGCTCCCAGAGCATGGTCCCCGTTTCGAGGTCGAGACAGTAGACATGGAGGCCGATCACGATCTCCTCGGGCAGTTCACGGTCGCGGGCGAAGAGGCGCCGATTGACTTCCTCGGGGGGCAGGCCCTGCGCGCGCAGTTCGGCGATGTAGTTGTTGCTGAAATCGGTCCCGAGCGACGGTCCCTTCATCTCCTGGGTGCTGGTGGCGGCGGTCAGGAAGATCCGGTTTCCCCACACCACCGGCGAGGACCAGCCCACCCCGGGGACCGCCGCCGCCCACTCCACGTTTTCGGTTGTGGACCAGGTGACCGGGAGGTCCGGATGGCTGCCGACCGGATTCGCGGCGGGCCCCCGGAAGCGGGGCCAGTTCGCGGAGCGGTCGGTCTCGGCTCCACGGTCCTGGCCCGAAACGGATGCCGGGAGGAGGATGGCGAAGGCGGCGAGCGCCGGCAGCGACCGTCGTTTCATTCCGGGGCGTTCGGGGGATCTCATTCGGGAATCAGGGACGGGGGCATTCCGGTACGTTTGCTGCCGGCATCCTTCCAGGCGTCGTAGCGAAGGCGGAGGGTGATGACGGGGTTGGCGTTTTCATGGGGCTGGATGTCCTCGTCGCTAACGGCGAGGTAGGCGTAGTAGTCGCCGTCGTTGTGCGACGCGCCCGGTGCGTCGTCGCGGTTCGCGATCGCGATGTAGGCGACGTGCGAGGTCTTGCCGTCGCAGGGGGCGGCCGGCTTCGGTTCCTCCTCGCAGGTGCACCGCTTGTCCCCGCCGGCCCGGTCCGCGCCTTCCATGGCGGCCATCACCCGGTCCGCGAGGGTGCCCTTCGCCCGCATGAACGCGAGCACCGCGTCTTCCGCGACGTCGTCGTCAAACAGGATGTTCCCCTGCACCTGGACGAAGATGTCGTCACCAACCTGGCCGGCCACGTAGAGCGACGCCGCACTGTTGCGACTCCCGTTGAAACCGGCGCTTCGGCCCTGCAGGTCCAGGATGCCGAACTGCCGCCGCTCCATCTGGGATTCGTCCTTGAGGCCCTCCTGCTCGCGGAGGAGTTCGATGATCCGCTCCGGGTCGGTCCCCTTCCGGATCTCCTCATAGACGAGCATCTGGTTCGCGCGGGTGTTGTCCACGCCGGCCTGACACGCGGCGACGCCCACGCCGGGCACGATCACCGCCTGGATGTCCATCAGGTCGCGCGCGGGCCGGGGAGGGAAGCGGGACTGCCGGACGCAGGTGGCCGAGGCGATGATCACCTGACCGGAGTTCCGGTCCACCGCGATCACCGACCAGGTGGCGAGCGCGGTCGCCGGCGCGAGCAACAGCGCCGTGGCGAGGAATGCGATGCGTCTCATGGGCGCCTCCTGCGGGAGCCGGTATGGTGTCAGATCGGGGCCGGGGAGGGTGGGGTCAGGGACCGCCGGCCGGTTCTCGCGGTAGCGGCCTTCAGACCGGCATCAGGCGCCCGGCGGCCCGTGAAACGGCCCGCCGCCGTCCGGGACCGCCCGGAGCGCGAAACAGCAGGTGCTCCCGCGCCGGCGCCGTGTCCCAGCGCCACGCTGGCGAAGTAGAAGCCGCCGGAGACTGCGGCGGCCGCAATGAGAGCGAACAGGAGAGCGATGACCGTCATGAGGGCATCATCGCGGGCAGGTGCGCCAAAAGCGGTCACCCCCGCGGACGGCGAGGCCAGGGCGATACGCCTTCCGCGGCGTCGGCCGCAGGTGCCGACCGGAGGTCTATACCTTTCCGGGCATCACTTTTTCATGTGGCAGACACCTTGCGCACGACGGGCGGCGGCGGGGGTGCGTTGGGGCGCGGC
>Ga0209021_1000808_pt1 | contig 35257 bp, 29 predicted proteins | sample PinacodermFT_FD_187299 | JGI IMG/M metagenome (GOLD analysis project Ga0209021, IMG submission 187299) | Host-associated microbial community of the marine sponge Aplysina aerophoba from Gulf of Piran - sponge pinacoderm, lysed by freeze-thaw... | ecosystem: Host-associated > Porifera > Sponge >... | reverse complement strand
CTTGCGTTCAGGGCAGATTTCTGCAAGTACTTGTCTGGTCGTGGCTCCGCTGGTGTTGTTGCGTATGCCCCTGCCATCTTCATTGGCGATCCGGACGCAAGGACACAGCCCTGCGCAAGTAAGGGTGTTCTGGAACCCGCCCCTTGGGTAACCAGCCGTGGGCAAAGAGGCGGATGCAGCGGCTCAGATCGCCGGGTACGTACATTTGCTGCGTGTCCAGCAGAGCGATTGCCTGCCAACCTGGCCGGTGTCGCGCCACGGATGCTGGAAACAGGGCATCCAAATCTGCCGTCACCGAGAAAATCATGGAAATCAGGTTGTGGGGCTGGAGTTGGTTGCGTGTGACCAGGGCATCGAGGAGTTCCGATACGGCTTGGTGAATGGCCGCAGCGGTGTTTTCAGTGGCTGTGGTGGCGCCACGCCACGCCACCAGTTGGTCTAAGGATGGATCAGTCATGGACGGTGCAGCCATAGGGTGCTGGAGCCATGGAGAAGTTCCAACTCCAGTTCTCGACTCAGACAGCTGAGCAGCCCGGAACTGGGCAGGAGTCGCCGCAATCCCTTCGGGCGATCCTCAAGTTTGACCAGTCGAGCCTTGTCGGGGTCCAGCCCTGCCAGGGTGGCTGCCCGGCGCCGTGCCAAATCCTCGTCCCCCAGGTGATCCACCAAGCCCAATTCCTTCGCCTGGGCTCCGGTAAAAACACGGCCGTCCGCAAAGGCTCTCACCGTTTCCTGGTCGAGACCACGGCCCTGGGCAACAGCCTCCACAAACTGACGATAGCTGGAGTCGATCAGATCCTGCAAAAGCCGGCGTTCTGCATCGCCGAGGGGCCGATCCGGGGACAAGATGTCCTTGAAAGGGCCGCTCTTGACGGTTTCAAAGCGTACCCCCAAGCGTTGCAAAAGCTCGGAAATGTTGCTGCCCCGCAGAATGACCCCAATACTGCCGGTGATGGTTCCGGGATTGGCCACCACCTCCTTTGCCGCAACCCCCACATAGACACCACCAGACGCGGAAATATTGCCGTAGCTGGCCACCACGTGGCAGCCATGCTGCTGTTGGAGACGACGCAAGGACTGGTGAATTTCCTGGCTGTCCCCCACAGTGCCTCCGGGGCTGTCGATGCGCAGCACCAGAGCGGGGAACTCGCAGGTTTCAACCCGCTTCAGCAACTTGAGAACAACGGCGCGGGTGCTGGCTGTGATGGGACCGCGGAGTTCAATGCGCGCGATCTGTCGCCGTTTGCAGTAGCGCCAGGGCCGAAGCCAGGACATGGAAGAAACCTTCAGACGGGATGATCCTACGGTTTGTTCTGGGGGTAGTCACCACGAACAGTGTTAAAGCACCGGGCCGCTGACCACACGCCCTAGGCTCTGGCGAGAACATGTTCCCCTGCCGCCGGTGCGCACAGGAGGCCCTCTCCACTTCACTCCGTCATGCGCCAACGTTGGATTCTGATGGTTCTGCCCTTTGCGCTATGGGGCAGTTCCATGGTGGCGATGAAGCTGGTACTCGGCCATGTGGATCCCTGGACTGTGGCCTGTTTACGTATCTTGCCAGCGGCCCTCGGCATGATGATGGTGTTGCCGATTGCAGGCATCTCCCTGGTGGTGGCCCGTGAGGATTGGGGATGGTTGGCCCTGTTCTCCCTTGTGGATGTGAGCTGTGCCCAGGGCTTACTCAGTACCGGCCTGCAGACGACAGGTGCAGGACTCGGTTCCGTATTGATCGACACTCAGCCTCTGCTGGTAGCCCTCCTGGCCCGCCAGGTGTTTGGCGAAGCCATTAACCCTGTTGGCTGGTTGGGCCTGTTGATGGGGCTGGGGGGCGTGGCCTGCCTGGGACTGCCTGAGCCCTTGTTGCAAAACCTTTGGCTCCAAGGACCAGCTTTGGGCGGCTTGCCTTGGAATGGGGGCGTGGCCCTGCTGCTGGGTTCCGCCATGTCCATGGCCTGTGGCGCTGTGCTGTGTCGCTTTGCAGCCCGCCAATCCCATGTGCTCAGCGTGACAGCCTGGCACCTCCTACTAGGTGGATTGCCCTTGCTGGGGATCAGTGCATGGCAGGGTTCTGCGCTGCAGACGTTGCTTCCCCAGGACTGGTGGCTCATGGCCTATGCCAGCGGTGGCGGTACAGCTCTGGGCTATGGATTGTTCTTCTGGTTTGTGACACGGAGAGAACTGACAGGGTTCACGGCACTCACCTTCCTGACACCGGTGTTTGCCCTGGCCTGCGGCTGGCTGGTGCAGGATGAGCACCTGGAGACGAGCCAGTGGATCGGGGTTCTGCTGGCTCTGGTGGCAGTCACACTGATCACCCGCCGCCAGCAACTCTGGATGCCAAACCAGTAGGGCATCAGGGAGCTCACATAGCAAAATGCCCAGGCTGCAAGCCCTCCAACACTTGTGTCGTGCAAGCCTTAAGATAATCTTACCTTCGGTTAATTCACCAAATACTTGAGGAAAGACTGGATAACCCTCTCACCACGAGAAAGCTAGTCTCCGAGAGGATATGCATAAGTAGGCAAGCCTTCTCACGCAGGGAAAGGAGGATTTTCCGAGGTGTCTTTAAGAAGCTTTTCTGTTGCGGCAGAGTGTATCTTGCAAAGCTTCCGTGAAAATCTGGACTATTATGTCAAGATCAGTGTCGAATTTGATCAGTCTTTCAATAAATTCTATGCAATTCTTTCTAACTTTAATTGCAAAGGAACTTCTGAATTAGGCTGCAAAGATATTTTATAGAGGAGTTTGTATGACGATGAGCGGGATAGGCCAGTCAAAACTGTCCCAAGGTGCCCGGAAATAGTCGGGAAATAGGCTAAACTCTTGCTAAATTGTTGGATTTCCGTCTGATTGGTGTTCGTCAGACACACCAATCCTATGAGACTCACGCCATACAAGACCGAGCACGCAGCAGATTGGCAAATCCAAGCAGCAGGGCCAGCCGATTCTCGTTCTTCGCCAGGCCTCGATAGCGCACCTTGCTGGCGCCAAACATCTGCTTCACATAGGGAAACAGGTGGTCCACCTTTGCCATCACACTAGTCTTTCACTCTTCCATCAGCCTCTCCAATTGGTCTCTGGCTCATGTCCTGCGTTGGCCAAGCCCCATGGCAATATGCCAGGCCACCTTGCGATCCTTATGGGCTTGGCCCTTCTCAATCCCCTGATAACCTGCATCACCCCGGACACGAATCTCCCCGTTGGATCATCCATTCCCATATGCAGCTTCATGCCGAAGTGCCACTGGTTCCCCTTCTTACTCTGTTTCATCTCGGGATCATGTTCTCCTTTCCGGTTCTTCCTCGGTGCTGGCGCCGCAATGATGCTGGCATCCACACAGTTCCTTTAAAGCGGCCCACGCTCTCAATCTCGTGGAGCATGTCCTCCATACCCGGATCACCGACGTTGTAGAAGAGTTGGACACAATGCACTCGCAACATCCACTTCAGCGGGTAGGGCACTTTCCCCCTTACCAGCACTGGGTAGCACGGCCTGATCTGCTCCAGCAGCTTCTCCCGCGGTATCAGCACCTCCATCCGTTTCAGAAACTGCTCCAGCGTCAAGCAGGCTGTAGAGCATCTCCGTATCTCCCCTCAGGATAGCTAAATGTAGGGGAGTGTTGCCATCTTTATCAGGTGTATTGATATCATCAGGAGATATCTTTACCAGGAGAGGTCAGTCTAAAGCATATTGTGCGCTACCGTTATGGGCTTCCAGGCTATGAAAATTGACGTAATCCGGGACCGAGGTCAAGGGATCTGCTTGTGCTTGCATATGCCCCTTCCCGAAAAAAGCATTGTCACCAGAAGAAAGCTTGTGACCGTGAGCTTTGCTATCAAGTCCTTCGGTAATCCATCGCACCACGGGAGTCGCTGCCTTGCTCTTCGCGGAGATAAAGCCGCCGCAGACGACCGTTACCATCACAGGCTAAGTTGGGTGGTTTCCTATTCATCAAAACCTTTTGCACTACTGCTGGTGGATCGTATCAACTGAGTCAGATCAGGTGAAGCATCCTCCCTTGGGGGGCCAGCAGCGTAAACGGTTATAGAAGTTTTTGTGGGGTCTGTAGGCGGCCGGCGCATCCACCCACCGTAGCCCTTTCAAGATTACGTGAATCATCCTGCTCGACATCCTGCTCCTCAAATGGTAAGCAAGCAGGTCTACCCTGGAGTTCTACCAGACCAGGGGAGACAACGATACCGAGACTTGGCTAGAAGGACAGTGTGTAGATCCTGCAGGAAACAATGTCTCCACGTTTTTTCGCCCTGTTGGCCTGTTGTCTGGCTTTATTGGTCTTGTTCCCAGGGCGGGTCGGTGGGACGCCATCCACACCGGCTGCTGATCGGCCCAAAGCACAGGAGCCGGTCATGGTAGAGATGCTGCGCCTGGCGGTACCCACCACCCTTCACGATGCCTGGTTAAACGCTGAGGTTGAGGTGTGGAAGCCATGGCTGGAACAGCAGCAGGGCTATTTGGGTCGGGATCTGTACTGGGACCCCCAGGAAGAGCAAGCCTATGTGCTGATCCGCTGGCGCTCCCGGCAGAAGTGGAAAGCCGTTACCGATGAGGAAGTGGCCGCTGTTCAAGCCCGCTTTGTGGCAGCGATCAACCAAGCCGCCGCTGAGGATGCTGCTGATCCCATTCCCCTGATGGCTGCCAGCCAGTGGCTACTACTTGCCAGTGAGGTGCCCAGGGACACTTGGGGATCAAGCTGAAAGTCACACTCTGCCTGCAGGGTGGCCACAAAAAAGCCCTCGCTTTGCGAGGGCCAACATCTCAGGGAACAAAGAGGGCTTTGGGGGACACCCTTAGCCAAACCTGCTCGATGTAGAGGCGATGAGGAAGGCCGCGTAGGTGAGAAAGAACCCAACGGTGAAGTGGGTTAGACCAACAAGACGTGCCTGCACAATGGACAGGGCCACGGGCTTGTCGCGCCAGCCAACCAGGTTCGCCAGTGGAGTGCGCTGGTGGGCCCAAACGATGGTCTCAATCAACTCCTGCCAGTAGCCACGCCAGGAAATGAGGAACATGAATCCAACTGCCCAGGCCAGGTGAGCCAGCAGGAAGATCCAAGCCCAAATCGACAGGTTGTTGACTCCAAACGGGTTGTAGCCGTTAATCAACTGGGAACTGTTCAACCACAGGTAATCCCGGAACCAGCCCATGAGGTAGGTGCTGGACTCATTGAACTGAGCCACATTGCCCTGCCATATGGCCAAATGCTTCCAATGCCAGTAGAAGGTAGTCCAGGCGACGGTATTCAGTGCCCAGAAGAGCGCCAGATAGAAGGAATCCCAGGCGGAGATGTCACAGGTACCACCCCGTCCAGGGCCATCGCAGGGGAAGGAGTAACCGAAGTCCTTCTTGTCGGGCATCAGCTTGGAGCCACGGGCATCCAGGGCACCCTTCACCAGGATCAGTGTGGTGGTGTGCAGACCCAGGGCAATGGCATGGTGAACCAGAAAGTCACCAGGACCAATGGGGAGGAACACATCGGTGTTGCCATTGATGGCATCCAGCCAATAGTGAGGACCAGGGATGTTTTGGCTGGCCATGGTGGCAGCGCTGTTGGCATTCGCCAAGAGCACATCAAACCCATACATCACCTTGCCATGGGAGGCCTGAATGAACTGGGCAAAGACAGGCTCCACCAGAATTTGCTTCTCGGGCGTGCCAAAAGCCACCACCACGTCATTGTGGACATAAAGCCCCAAGGTGTGGAAGCCCAGGAACAGAGACACCCAGCTCAAGTGGCTGATCAAAGCCTCTTTATGCTCCAGCATCCGCGCTAGAACGTTGTTCCTGTTGGCGGCTGGGTCGTAGTCCCGTATGAAGAAGATGGCTCCATGGGCAAAAGCACCGCACATCAGGAAGATGGCAATGTATTGATGGTGCGTATAGAGAGCAGCCTGTGTCGTGTAATCCTTGGCAATGAAGGCATAGGACGGCATGGCATACATATGCTGTGCCACCAGGCTGGTGATGACCCCCAGACCAGCCAGGGCAAGACCCAACTCCATGTGCAGAGAGTTGTTCAACGTCTCAAAAATGCCCTTGTGGCCTGCACCCAGGTCTCCCGGTGTGCCCGAAGGAGGATTGTGGGCCTCCAGGATATCCTTGATGGAGTGGCCGATCCCGAAGTTGGTACGGTACATGTGGCCAGCAATCACGAAGATCACCCCAATGGCCAAATGATGGTGGGCAATGTCCGTCAGCCAGAGGGATTCCGTCTGGGGATGGAATCCACCAAGGAACGTGAGGATGGCGGTGCCAGCCCCTTCGGAGGTTCCGAAGACCTGACCCAAAGTGTCGGGATCCTGGGCGTAGACCCCCCAGTTGCCGGTGAAGAACGGTCCCAAACCAGCAGGGTGAGGCAGGGTGGAGAGGAAGTTATCCCAACCAACGTGCTGCCCTCTGGCCTCGGGAATGGCCACGTGGACCAGGTGACCGGTCCAGGCGATGGAGCTAAAGCCAAAGAGAACCGCCAGGTGGTGATTCAGCCGGGCTTCGGCATTTTTGAACCAAGCCAGTGAAGGGCGGAACTTGGGCTGTAGGTGGAGCCAACCTGCGAACAGGGCCCACGCAGAGAGGATCAGCATAAACAGTGATCCCTGGTAGAGCTCCAGGTTGGTGCGCATGCCGATGGTGTACCACCAGTGGTAAACACCGGAATAGGCGATGTTAACAGGAGAGGAGGCACCGGCCTGTGTGAAGGCATCGATGGCTCCTTGACCAAATTGAGGATCCCAGATCGCGTGGGCGATGGGACGCACATGCAGCGGATCAGCGACCCACTGCTCGAAGTTGCCTTGCCAGGCGACATGGAACAGGTTGCCCGAAACCCAGAGGCCAATGATGGCCAAGTGACCGAAATGGGTGGCGAAGAGCTTCTCGTAGAGACGCTCCTCCGTCATTCCGTCGTGGCTCTCGAAGTCGTGAGCCGTGGCGATCCCGTACCAGATACGACGGGTCGTCGGGTCCTGCGCCAGACCCTGGCTAAACGAAGGAAATTTCGTTGCCATTGGTAAGGTCGAGGAAGAAGGGTCAGCCGACCGCAAGACTGCGGGCGAGGAAGAAGGCCCAAGTGGTACCGATACCACCCAGGAGATAGTGGGCAACACCCACAGCTCGGCCTTGGGTGATACTCAAGGCACGGGGCTGAATGGACGGAGCCACCTTGAGCTTGTTGTGAGCCCAAACAATGGACTCGATCAGCTCTTGCCAGTAGCCGCGGCCACTAAACAGGAACATCAAGCTAAAGGCCCAGATAAAGTGCGATGCCAGGAACATCAAGCCGTAGGCACTGCTGGAGGAGCCATAGCTGTTGAGCACCTGAGTGGCTTGTGCCCAGAGGAAGTCGCGCAACCAGCCGTTGATGGTGATGGCGCTTTGGGCAAAGTTACCGTTGGTGATGTGCTGAACGGTGCCGTCGGGAAGCACGGAACCCCACACGTCGCTCTGCATCTTCCAACTGAAGTGGAAGATCACGATGGAGATGGAGTTGTACATCCAGAACAGGCCCAGGAACACGTGATCCCAAGCTGATACCTGGCAGGTGCCCCCACGGCCGGGGCCGTCACAGGGGAACGCAAAGCCCAGGTTGGCCTTGTCGGGAACCAGGCGGGAGTTGCGTGCGAAAAGAACGCCTTTCAGCAGGATCAATACCGTCACATGGATGGTGAAGGCATGAATGTGGTGGACCAGGAAATCCGCCGTGCCCAAAGGAATGGGAGCCACGGCAACCTTCTCGCCAACGGCCACCATGGAGCCGTTGAACACCTCGCTGACGCCGGAGAGGGCGTTAGGCGCGGTAGCTGCCACGCTGAGAGAAGAATTAACCTGCTGTACCCACTGGGCAAAGATGGGCTGCAACTGGATACCTGTATCGCTAAACATGTCCTGGGGACGACCCCAGGCGCGCATGGTGTCGTTGTGGACATAGAGCCCGAAGCTGTGGAAGCCCAGCCAGATGCACACCCAATTCAGGTGACTGATCAGGGCGTCCCGCGCCTTCAGCACGCGATCCAGAACGTTGTCCAGATTTTGGGCTGGATCGTAGTCCCGCACCATGGCAATTGCGGCATGGGCTCCTGCACCCACCACCAGGAAGCCGCCGATCCACATGTGGTGCGTGAACAAGGACAATTGCGTTGCGTAATCCGTGGCCAGGTACGGATAGGGCGGCATCGCGTACATGTGGTGGGCCACAACGATGCTGATGGAGCCCGTTAGCGCCAGGTTGATCGCCAGTTGAGCGTGCCAGGACCTGGTCAGGAACTCGTACAGTCCATCGTGACCGCGGGAGGCAGGGAACAGTAGGGGATCACCCTTCTGGCCTTCCAGGATCTCCTTGATGGAGTGACCAATGCCGAAGTTGGTCCGGTACATGTGGCCGGCGATGATGAACATCACGGCAATGGCCAGATGGTGATGGGCAATATCTGTCATCCATAGGCCACCGGTCACCGGGTTCACCCCTCCCTTGAAGGTGAGGAAGTCGCTGTAGGCAGCCCAGTTTCCACTAAAGAACGGCGCTAACCCCGCATTGAATCCGGAGAACAGTTGCCCCATCACGTTTTGGTCGATGAAGGCCTGCGCCGGGGGCATGTCGGCCACTGTGGCAATGGTCTGGCCGTTGATGCTGAGGGGATCACCCGCGTCAATGGCGTCCAGCAACTGGTTGACGGGAAGAGAGACATGGATGACATGCCCGGCCCAGCCCAAGGACCCCAGGCCGATGAGACCAGCCAGGTGGTGATTGAGCATGGACTCCACGTTCTGGAACCACTCCAGCTTGGGTGCTGCCTTGTGGTAATGGAACGCACCAGCGGTGAGCATCAAGCCAGCCGCCACCAAACCGCCAATGGCTGTCACCAGGAGTTCATATTCCTGGGTGAAGCCTTCTGCCCGCCACATTTGGAACAGGCCGGACGTGATTTGAATGCCGTGGAAACCGGCTCCAACATCGCCATTGAGAATTTCCTGGCCAAAGATGGGCCAGACCACCTGGGCTGAGGGCTTGACGTTGGTGGGATCGGCAAGCCAGCCAGAGTAATTGGAGAAGCGGGCACCGTGATAGAAGGCGCCGCTCAGCCAGATGAAGACAACGGCCAAGTGGCCAAAGTGAGCACTGAAGATCTTGCGAGAGATGTCTTCCAGATCGCTCGTGTGACTGTCGAAGTCGTGGGCACGAGAATGAAGGTTCCAGACCCAGGTTGTGGTCCGGGGGCCTTTTTTCAATGCACGGTCAAAGTGACCGGGTTGGCCGAGCACATCGAAATCGATGGGCACGGTGTCCCTGTCAACACTGACCTTGCCTTTTGTGCCACGCTCCGGTGGGCTGATGGTCATTGAGACGTTCCCTGAGATGGGGTTCGCGGGAGAAGCCGACAGATGCCGGCCAAGACCATTCCCAAACGAGGAAATGGTGACGGCCACCACCACGGTTAGGAAGCAGACAGGGCAACTCAGTCAAGACAACTGAAAGAGCCTGCTTCGCCACTGGTAAGTCACGCCCTGAAAAGGGGACCGCTGGGGTGACTATAGGCTTTTACGCTCAGCCCAACCCCCATGACAGTTACAAAGGTTCAAGCCCTCCATACTGCTGACAGACCTGCTGACTTGCACTGTTCTCCATGCCGTCTTCCAGGCTGACCCAGGCGCGTCTCGGGGTGGCTGTTCATCAGCATGGTCTGGAGCCTCTTCTGGATTTGCAGGCCGGCGGCTTCCTGGACGAGGTGGCTGCTCCCGCTGCCCTGGCCACTGCCACAACCGGACTTGGGGTGACCGGGTTTTCCCGAGGCTTGGCCCACTTCCTGGCAACCCGCTGGCCCCAACTGCAACTCCTGGTGGCTGCCATGGCCAGCGGTGCCTTGATCCGCAGCCTTGCTCCCCTGCTCCGGAATAAACATCGGGATCCAGCCGTGTTGCTTCTGGATGGCAGCGGCTGTCATCTGATCCCCCTGTTGGGGAGCCATGGGCGACATGGGGACCAGTTGGCGATGGCCATGGCAGCGTACCGCGGTGGCCAGGTGTGGCGCAGCGGCTACAGCAGTGGTTCGGGGCAGTTGGCTCCGGATTGCTTCGGTTCCAGCCTGGGCTGGCAACGGGGCTTGGGAAACTGGGATGGGCTGGCGAAAGCCTTTGCTCAGCGACAAAACATGGCCCTGGTACAGGAGAGTGGCTCCACGTCCTGGCGCGCCACTGATGCTGCTGCACGGTTGCAGCCAGCAGCAGGCCCTTTGCCTCCTGGCGAGCCCTGGCTCTACGTCGGCCATCGCTCCGCCACCGGGGCAACGGCCCACTGGCATCCACCGGTGCTCTGGCTGGGTCTGGGTTGTGAGCGCCACACCCGGCAAGCGGTTCTGGAGGCTGTTGTGGAGGAGAGCCTGGCGTCAGCCGGTCTCGCTGCTGCCGCTGTGGCGGGGGTGGCCAGTCTGGACCGCAAGGGTAACGAGGCCGGCCTGCTGGAGCTCTGCCAACACCATCAGTGGCCCCTGAAGGTCTTCACCGCAGCACAGTTGGCAGCTATTCCTGTGCCCAACGGATCCCTGATCGTGGCCCGGCAGGTGGGGACCCCCAGTGTGGCGGAGGCGGCTGCGCTTGCTGCTGCTGGAACAAGCGCCCAGCTTTTGGTACCCAAGACTGTTGTCCGTGGAGAACGGGCATCCGGTGCCGCGACTTGTGCCGTGGCTTTGGCAACCAATCCCTGGGCGCCCGGTCGGGGTGCGCTGGATCTGGTTGGCAGTGGTCCGGGTGCATTGGATCAACTGACGCCTGCAGCCCGATCCGCATTGGCCGCAGCCACCACCTGGGTGGGCTACGGACCCTATCTGAACCGTCTGGAGCCCCTGCGCTTTCCCCATCAACTGCGTCTTGACGGGGTCCTGGGCAAGGAGCAGGAGCGTTGCGCAACCGCATTAGCCCTGGCCTGTCAGGGGCAGCGGGTGGCCCTCATTTCCTCCGGCGACAGCGGCATTTACGGCTTGGCAGGCCCGGCCTTGGCCTGCTGGCTTGACCTACCTGAACAAGAGCGTCCCGATTTTGCAGTGCATCCTGGCATTTCCGCGCTCCAAATGGCAGCCGCCCGACTCGGTGGGCCTTTGATGCATGATTTTTGCGTCATCAGCCTGAGTGACAAACTCACCCCCTGGGCCACCATTCGGCAGCGCCTCCAAGCCGCTGCCCTGGGAGATTTCGTGGTAGCCCTCTACAATCCTCGTTCCAAGGAGAGGGTCCGGCAATTGCAAGAGGCCCGGAGAATCCTGTTGGCAGAGCGCTCCGGTAGCACACCGGTGGCCATCTGCCGCCAGTTGGCCAGGCCGGAGGAGCGCATTACCCTCACCACCCTTGCGGCACTCGAGAGCAACATGGTGGATATGCTCACCCTGGTGTTGGTGGGCAATCGTCAAACCCGACGCCAGGACTCATGGCTGCTGACACCCAGAGGTTATGGCATGGACAGGACCGTGAAGTCGGGATGACAGGATTTGAACCTGCGGCCCCGTCGTCCCGAACGACGTGCGCTACCAAACTGCGCCACATCCCGATAGAACCAATCTTAGCAGACCACCATGGTGAGCCCTTCTCCGTTATCTGCAGCAGCAGGAGCCGCAACATCCGCCAAACCCCCATGGCTTCGGGTCAAGGCGCCCTTACAGGAGCGGGTGGGTCCGGTCAGCCATCTGCTGGCGGACTTGCAACTCAACACGGTCTGCCAGGAAGCCAGTTGCCCCAATATCGGCGAGTGCTTTGCCGCAGGGACAGCCACCTTCCTCATTATGGGACCCAACTGCACCCGGGCCTGCCCCTATTGCGACATCGACTTTGCCCGCCATCCCCGTCCACTGGACCCCAGCGAACCCCAGCGCCTGGCGGAGGCAGTGCAGCGCCTGAACCTCAAGCACGTGGTGATTACCTCTGTGAACCGCGATGACCTGGCGGACGGAGGGGCTGCACAGTTCGCCAACTGTGTCATGGCAGTGCGGCAGCGTTGCCCCGGCACCACCATTGAGTTGTTGGTGCCGGATTTCTGTGGCGACCACAAGGCCCTTGCCCTGACCATGGCCAAGGCCCCGGAAGTGCTCAACCACAACGTGGAAACTGTGCCCCGGCTCTATGGTCGGGTCCGTCCGCAAGGACGCTATCAGCGCTCCCTGCATCTGCTGGAGGAAGTGCGTCGCCATTGGCCACGCACCTACACCAAGTCCGGTCTGATGGTGGGACTGGGCGAGGAAGACAGGGAGGTGCTGGCGGTGCTGGAGGATCTACGCCAGCGGCAGGTGGACATTGTCACCATTGGCCAATACCTGTCACCCGGCCCCAAGCACTTGCCGGTCAGCCGCTTTGTTCCACCGGAAACCTTTGCCCGCTTTCGTGAATACGGCGAAGCTCTGGGATTTCTTCAAGTGGTCAGCACGCCCCTGACCCGCAGCAGCTACCACGCCGAGCAGGTGCAAAGGCTCATGCTTGAGCACCCCCGTTGAACGTTGGAACCGACTCTGCCTCAACCTGTCCTGGACTGTAGTTCGGCATGCCAGGTCACCTGGGGGCGTTGACAGCGACATGGAAATCACAGGGCACCCAACCAACCTGTCGAGCACCAAGTCGACCATACGGGTGTTGGTACATCCTTGGGGCCTTGGCGTGACTCTCTTGCAGTTGTCCTGGCCCAGGTGTTTGCTGAAGCATGCCCCGAGCAGTCGGTCAAGAGGAAATGTACGACCTACAGGAAGAAGTTTACAACGCCTGCAGTGGCGCATAGCTCATTGTGGCGTTGAACTGCTTGCACCAGATGATCACGGAGTTGTTCTCGGATAGGTCCATGTCGGCAGGCAATTCATAGTCTTGAGCACCCGTGACTGACGTCAACTCGGCCACGGTCACGTATTCACTGTTATCCAGGGGATAGGGGTGTTCTTTGTCTGCGATGGGGTTGGCGGTGTTGCCAATGACCAGATAAAGATCGGGCGCAGCGGGGTTGGTGGCGAAATCCTCGCTCAGGCGCAGCTTGGTTGTCTCTCCATCCTTGTAGATGTGGAAGGTGCCGGCAGCAGCGAATTCCCCCTTCCGGAAGGCGCCGCTGAAGATGGGGTTACCCATGGACGTTTGATCATGGGCCTGCTCCCCGGACATCATCGTCTTGTCCTCCTGCGAGGTGGCCGGTGCCGAGCCCATCCTGGGCGTCTTCCCTTGACAGGCAGCCAGTGTGGCGAGCAAAGCAACTCCCGTCAGAAACTTGAGTGGGCGCGCAAGCATGAGTCGAAATGTGACCGATTACACAATACACCGTCCGGAAGCAGGCATCGACACCCGGTACCTCATCCGGCAGACGGCGTTTTCCCGGCGCTCTTGGCGCTCTTACGGCGCTGCGGTTGCGGATCTGCTGGCGGGCTCTGGCCCAGGGCCTGCGCCAACCGGGCCCGGCCGGCTGTCAGAACCGCGTCGATCTTTTCCGGCTGACGGCCGCCTGCCTGGGCCAGATTGGGGCGCCCGCCCCCACCACCGCCACACCCTTTGGCCAGGGCGCCAATCAAGGCCCCGGCCTTCAGGCCACGGGCCACCACCTGGGGGCCAAATCCCGCCACGAGGCTCACCTTGCCCGGGGAGGATTCCCCAGCCAGCACCACCGCTGCCCCAGGACCCAACTGGTCCACCAGGGCTTGACCAGCCGTTTGCAGGGCTGCAGGCTCCACGCCGTCCAGACGCTGCACCAGCAGTTGAAACTCGCCATGGGATCGGGCCTGTGGAATCAAAGCGACGGCCTTGGCCAGCGCCAGGGCTTCCCTGCTGGCGGCCAGGGCTTTGCTGGCGTGTTTCAGTTCGGTCTGCAGAGCCTCTACTCGAGCCACGATCTCCGTGGGTTGTGCCTTGAAACGCTCCCCCAATTCGCGACAGGCCTGGTCTCGGGGCTTGATGTACGTCAGCACCGCCGGACCGGCCACTGCCTCAATGCGGCGGACGCCCGAGGCCACGCCACTCTCTGCCACCAGCCGCACCAGGCCGATTTCAGCAGTGTTGTTCACATGGGTGCCACCACAGAGTTCCATGGACACACCAGGAACATCCACTACCCGCACCACATCCCCATACTTTTCCCCGAACATGGCCACAGCCCCGCGGGTCTTGGCCTCTGCCCTGGACATCTGGCTCACCTCCAGGCTCCGGGCGTCCAGGATCCACCCGTTGATCAAGGACTCCATCCGCTCCATCTCGCTGGCCGTAACCGGTCGGGGGCAGTTGAAGTCGAAGCGGAGCCGGTCGAAATCCACCAGGGAACCAGCCTGGGAGATGCCTGGATCCACAACCCGCTTGAGTGCCTCGTGGAGGAGATGGGTGGCCGTGTGATGCACTTGGGCCCGCCGCCGACAAGAATGGTCCACCCGGGCGGTGACCACATCTCCCAGGCTCAGCACACCGGATTCCAGGCGGCCCTTGTGCATAACAAACCCATCCACTTTCTGCACGTCCTCAACGATCATCTTCATGGCCTGACCTGACGTTGTCGTGCTCAGCAATACGCCTCGATCTCCCACCTGGCCTCCGGATTCCCCATAGAAGCAGGTGCGCGACAAGCCCACCTGCACTGTTGCATTGCCATGGTGCGCCTGCTGCACTGCCGCACCGTTGACAACGAGGGCTACAACTTCGCTCTCGTCATCGAGTTGTTGATAGCCGGTGAAGGGGGTGGCTCCCAGCTTGGCGGCCAGTCTTTCCGTAACCCCGCCACAGGCGGGATCCACGTTGACGGCGGCCGCCCTGGCCTGCTGCCGTTGGGTCTCCATGGCAGCGGCAAACCCTTCCCGATCCACACCCAAACCGTGCTCACAGGCAATTTCCACGGTCAACTCCAGGGGAAAGCCGTGGGTGTCGTAAAGCTCGAACGCCTGGCCACCACTAATCTGCTTTGGCCGCGTCATCAAGATTTCGCCGAGGCGCTTTTCGCCCCGCCCCAAGGTGTCGAGGAAGCGCAACTCCTCCTGTTGGAGTTCCCGCTTGACGACATCCTCCCGTTGCCGCAACCGGGGATAGGCTGATGCCATCAGTTGAACGACCACATCCACCAAGGGCTCCAAAAACGGTTCACGGATGCCAATGAGGTGCCCATGGCGGACCGCACGGCGGATGAGGCGCCGCAGCACGTAACCGCGCCCCAGGTTGGAACTGGTGACCCCATCGGCAACCAGGTGGGTCACTGCACGGCTGTGGTCGGCAATAATTTTGAGGGAGGTTTGCTGATCCGGGCTGGCGGCAAAGTAGTTCTCCAGGGGTGACCGCTGAGCAACAGCAGCCATCAGGGGATAGATGAGGTCGGTTTCATAGTTGTCGGGCTTGCCTTGCAGGATCCTGGCCATGCGCTCCAGACCCATGCCAGTATCAATGTTCTTATTGGCCAGAGGGGTCAGAATGCCGTCGGCATTCCGGTTGGACTCCATAAACACCAGGTTGTAAAACTCTATGAAGCGCTCGTCGTCCTCCAGATTGATGTCCTCATCGCCCTTCTCGGGCTGCAGGTCGTAGTACAGCTCCGAGCAGGGACCGCAGGGACCCGTAGGGCCAGCACTCCAGAAGTTTTCGGCTTCACCCATGGGCACAACCCGATGGGGGTCCAGGCCCACCGTCCCTGTCCAGATGGCGGTGGCTTCCTCATCCTCGCGGAACACACTCGCCACCAAGCGCTGAGGGTCCAGGCCGAACACCTCTGTGCTCAGTTCCCAAGCCCAGCAAATGGCCTGTTCCTTGAAGTAGTCTCCGAAGGAGAAATTGCCCAGCATCTCGAAGAACGTGTGATGCCGTGCCGTGCGCCCCACGTTCTCGATGTCGTTGGTGCGAATGCACTTCTGGACACTGGTGGCTCGATTGGCGGGACGCTGTTTCTGTCCAAGAAACACCGGCTTGAAGGGAAGCATTCCCGCAATGGTGAGCAGGACGGTGGGGTCATCCGGCACCAGGGAGGCGCTGGGCACCAGGCGGTGGCCACGGGCTGTATAGAAGTCCAGGAAGGCGAGGCGGATGGCCGCACCACTACGGGGCGGCTGTTGTGCCGACGTCACGGTGATCGGGGATGCAGACGCCTTCATGGTGGAGAAGCATAATGAAAGAGAATGATCGCGCAGTCCCAAGGCACTGGTCATGGCGGGCCATGATCTGGCAAGTTAAAGAAGGAGCACGACTGACCAACCCCAGCCAAGGTCGGAGTGTGCCACGTCTCATGCTTTTCGACCAAAAGGGTCTATGAGCCTTCTGCACGCCCTATGGGATGGCGACGGTCTGGTGCTGTGGGCTGATGACTGGTGCCTGGCGGATCGACAGACACCTGTGGATCAACCGCTGGTGCATCCCTTTGCCCTTCCCCGCCAGGACTTACACCGTTGCTTGAGCAATCGGAAACGCTTGCCACAGGCTCCTCTGAAGCCTGTGCATCGTCTGCTGAGCTTGCCGAGTCGGGATCTGCGCCGCTCTCGACGACGGCGAGGTCGCTCCAGGGGCAGCGGTAGTGAGTGGGAGATATGGAGTGGGCTTCCCTTGCTTGCCGGAGAGGCGATCCCTGAGGCGGTCTCCGAGCAGTGTCAGTGGTGGCCTTGGCGCATCGAAGGACTGAAGCTGGCCATCGCGGATCTGCCCAACTGGCTCAATGGACTGCCACTCAGTGGTGAGCACCCGGATCTGGGGAGCGAGTTGCGTTGGCTGGCCCATCTGCAGCGCTGGTGTCTCAGCCTGATGGCTCGGGGCCGCTGGCTGCCTGTGGTGGAGGCCACAGGGGATCAATGCCACGCCCGCTGGCAACCGCTGCTGAATCGTGAGGACGACCGTTACCGCCTGGAAACCATGGCGCTGCACATGCCCCAGGTACTGCTCTCGGGTCATGATCCGCTGAACACTCTGGCCTGCCGCCGCCCCGAGCAGCAGCGCCTGCAGGTGGCTGGCATCGTTGCCGCCCTCCTGGATATCCAGATGCGGGTTGCCTTTACTCCGCTGGAGGAAGGCCTGGATGACCTGCTGGACAGTTGGCAGCAGGCCCTCGCTTCCGTGGAGGGTTCGCTGAACGGCGATGCGGATGGTGTGGAGCGCCTACAGGTGGCCACCAATCACTGGCGCCAAGGGGTCACTGGCCAGTTGGCGCCAGCACGGGCTTGTCTGGAGCTGCAAGCCCCGGCAACACGGCAAGGGGAGGAGCAGGAGAACAACCACTGGCCACTGCGCTTTGGTCTCCAAGCTGCCATTGATCCCACCCTCTGGCTGGATGCCGAGGCCATTTGGGCCGCTGGTGACAATGCTGTCCATGTTGGTGAAATCCCGGTGGAAAAGCCCAGCCAGTTGCTGCTGGAGGGCCTGGGTCGAGCTCTGTCAGCCTTTGAACCGCTTGAGCGAGGGCTTGAAGGCGCCACCCCATCGAGCATGGACTTGACGCCGGCGGAAGCCTTTGTTCTGGTGCGTACTGCCAGTCGTCGGTTGCGGGATTTGGGGGTTGGCGTCAAGCTCCCTGCCACCCTCGGCGGTGGCCTTGCGGGACGCATGGGTCTGTCCATCCAGGCGGATCTACCACCGGAGTCCCGAGGCTTCAGCTTGGGAGAATCTCTGCAATGGCGCTGGACCCTCATGATCGGTGGCCAGCCCATCACCCTCAATCAACTGGAGCGGCTGAGCGCCCGGAAGAGTCCTCTGGTGAACCACGGGGGGCAATGGGTTGAACTGCGCCCTGGGGACATCAAGGCAGCCGAAACGTTCTGTCTGGAGGAACCACGGCTCAGCCTGGAAGACGCTCTGCGACTGACCGGTAGCAACCTGGAAACTCTGCAGCGACTGCCGGTGCATCGCTTTGAGGCGGGACCACGCTTGCAGCAGGTTCTGGAGCAGTACCACCACCACAAGCAACCCGATCCCCTGCCCGCACCTGAAGGGTTTTGCGGCCAGTTGCGCCCTTACCAGGAGCGGGGACTGGGCTGGTTGGCCTTCCTCTATCGCTTTGGTCAGGGGGCCTGCCTAGCAGATGACATGGGCCTGGGCAAAACCATTCAACTGCTGGCCTTCCTTCAGTATCTGAAGGTGCAAAAGGAACTCAAGCGGCCGGTATTGCTCGTTTGCCCCACTTCGGTGATGACCAACTGGCACCGTGAGGCCCGGCATTTCACCCCTGAACTACGTGTGATTGAACATTACGGCAGCCGCCGCCCCGGCACAGCCGTGGAGCTGGCTTCCGCCCTCCGTGGTGTGAACCTGGTGCTCACCAGCTATGGTCTGCTGCAGCGGGACCTGGACATTCTCGGCAGCTATGGATGGCAGGGGGTGGTGATTGACGAAGCCCAGGCCATTAAGAACTCCACCTCCAAGCAGTCTGCTGCCGCACGGGAGTTGTCGCGCGTGGGCCAGAAGTCCTGCTTCTGCATCGCCCTGACGGGAACGCCGGTGGAAAACCGTGTGAGCGAGATCTGGCCCTTGATGAATTTCCTCAACCCGCGGGTGCTTGGGGAGGAAGGATTCTTCCGCCAACGCTACCGCCTACCCATTGAACGGTATGGCGATATGTCCTCCCTGCGGGATTTGCGCCGTCGTGTTGGTCCATTCATCCTCCGACGACTCAAAACCGACCAATCCATCATCAGCGACCTGCCTGAGAAAATTGAACTCAACGAGTGGTGTGGACTCTCTGATGAGCAAAGGCGGCTCTACAGAAAGACAGTGGACGAAACCCTGGAGGCCGTCGCCCGCGCCCCCCTCGGTGAACGCCATGGTCGGGTGCTGGGTCTGCTCACCAAGCTCAAGCAAATCTGCAACCACCCCGCGCTGGTGCTCCAGGAGCAGGAGGTGAGTGGGGACTTCGGGCGCCGCTCCGCCAAGCTGCAGCGACTGGAGGAGATTCTGGACGAGCTCATGGCTGTTGGGGATCGGGCACTCCTGTTCACCCAATTTGCCCGCTGGGGTCATCTCCTCAAGCAATACCTGGAGCAGCGCTTCCAGGGGGAATTTCCCTTCCTCCACGGGGGAAGTTCCAAGTCGGAGCGTCAGGGCATGGTGGATCGCTTCCAGCAGGATCCCCGTGGCCCACAGCTATTTCTCCTGTCTCTCAAAGCCGGCGGCCTTGGTCTGAACTTGACCCGCGCCAGCCACGTGATCCATATTGATCGCTGGTGGAACCCTGCCGTGGAAAACCAGGCCACGGACCGTGCCTATCGCATTGGCCAGACCAATCGGGTCATGGTGCATAAATTCATCACCAGCGGCAGCCTGGAGGAAAACGTGGACCGCATGATTCGCGAAAAAGCCCGGATGGCGGAAGACGTCATTGGTGGCGGAGAGGACTGGCTGGCTGGCCTGGCGATCAATGACATCAAGGATCTGGTCAGCCTGCAATGAACATCCTCAACACCAGCGCCGGTCAGGACGCCATGGCAGAGCAGCCCTGGTGGGTGGCCCAGTGGATGGATCTGATTCATTCCTATCGCTACAAGAAGCGGTTGGAGCGGGCCTGGGACTACATGCATGAAGGTCATGTGCTGTCCATTCGCTTCGAGGGCCGCCGGGTGCATGCTCGGGTGCAAGGCACCGGTAAGGATCCCTATAAGGTGAAGCTCTGGTTGGACACCCTCAGCAACGAGGACTGGGACTACGTGCTGGATGCCCTGTCCCGGAAAGCCCGCTGGACGGCTCAACTGTTGGCTGGGGTTATGCCCCAGGACATTGAACGGGCTTTTGCCGCCAGTGGCCGCTCTCTTTTCCCCTGGGAACTCCGGGAAGTGCGCAGTGAATGCAGTTGCCCGGATAAGGCCAATCCCTGTAAACACATCATTGCTGTCTACTACTTGATGGGGGACCGCTTCAGTGAAGATCCCTTTGTCCTGTTTCAGTTGCGGGGCCGAACGCGGCAGCAGCTCCTGGACCAGTTGGCCCAGCGGCGGATCAGCAATGCCACGGAGCAGGGTGTCACGGTGCAAACCGGGATGCTTCCTCCCCAGGTGCGCCGCACCTGGAGCTATGAGGAAGACATGGATCCGGAATTGGTGGTGATCACTCCTGCTCTGGAAGGGGAGTTGGGCGTGGATGAGGCTGGTGCCCTACCTGTGGCGCCGGATACCCACAACCCCGATGCCAACCGGTTGTTCCTGCATCATCTCCATGAGCAGGGCCAGCGGATTGGCCAGCGGGCCATGGGGCAGGCCATGGGGGCTGGCCCTTGAGTTCAGCGTTTAGTCGGTTCTCCCTCCCATTGGGATAAGGGCAACCGAACGTTGTGGTGGCTGCCGTACCCGGAGGATCGGTTGCACCCCTAGGGGAATCTGTTTGTGCAATCAAGACTGGTGACGTGGAGAAGACATCTCCATGACTCATCCAACCTTTTCATCTTCTGGAGGAACCATCCATGCTTGCTCTATCACAATCCCCCTTTTCTCTGTTTGAGCATCTGGATCGGCAGCTTCATCACGCCGAGGGCACACCCGTCGCTGAAATCCGGGAAAACGACGACCGCTACCAACTGGCTGTGGAGCTACCCGGTATCAGCAAAGACGCCATTGACATCAAAGCCACTGAACATGGCATGACGGTCGGCGCGGAGCGGCCAAGTGTCGATGTAGGCGAGGATCGCGTGCTCAGCGAAATTCGCTACGGTAGCTGGCGGCGTAGCTTCTACTTTGGCAAGCGTATTGATCCCAACCAGCTACAAGCTGAACTTCAGGACGGCGTGTTGCACGTCATTGCCCCCAAAGTGGACAGCGTCAAAGCAGTAAACGTCAAGGTGCGCAACTGAGCAACCCGTTCACCGGGTCTACCCTGCTGCCCTGCTTGCTGTGACCTCCCCCCACAGCAAGCAGGGCAGGACAGGTTGCGGGGGCAAATCGGCTAGTGTCGGAGTCGTCACTATTTCCCCCCATGAAACGACGCCATGCCCTCACGACCGCTGCCTTCGGCTTGGGCAGTGCCGCCCTGGCGGCCTGTGGTGGACGGAGGGAAACACAACGCCAGTCATCATCAGTTATGACGGGTGGCGACCAACCTAGGATTCGCTGGCGCATGGCCACCAGTTGGCCGGAATCACTTGACATCATCTATGGCGGCGCGGTCACCATCGCCGAACGGGTCCGGCAGATGAGTGACGGCCATTTTGAAATTATACCCCATGCTGCTGGAGAACTTGTCCCTGCCCTGCAAGTTCTGGATGCCGTACAACAAGGCTCTGTGGAATGTGGCCATACCGCCAGTTATTACTACATCGGCAAAGATCCTGCCTTTGCTTTTGGCACTACAATGCCTTTCGGTCTCAATGCCCAACAACAAAATGCCTGGCTCTACGAAGGTGGTGGCAACGAGGCCATGGATCGCCTGTTTGAAGATTTCGACGTGTTGGGGTTCCCCGCGGGCAATAGTGGTCCGCAAATGGGAGGCTGGTTCAAGCGACAGGTCAACAGCGTTGCCGATCTACAAGGCTTGAAGATGCGGATTCCAGGTCTTGGTGGTCGGGTCATGGCGGCCTTGGGTGTCAATGTGCAAGTGTTGCCGGGGGGAGAAATCTTCCTGGCGCTAGAGCGGGGCGCGATTGACGCGGCAGAGTGGATTGGTCCCTATGACGATGAGAAATTAGGCCTGTGGAAGGCGGCAAAATACTATTACTATCCAGGTTGGTGGGATCCAGGTCCAACGATCCATGCCTTTGTCAATCGAAGGGCCTGGGAGCGGCTGCCCAAGACCTACCAACAGATGTTTCGTGCAGCAGCCAATGAAGCGAATTTGCAAATGCTGGCCCGCTACGACTACCACAATGCTGCTACCCTGGAGCAGCTAGTGGCCAAGGGCATTACCTTGGTTCCTTTTGATCAGGAGATTCTGAGCACGGCGGAGCAGGCCAGTTTCGAGATCTATGAAGATTATGCGATGAAGAATCAACATTTTCGTCGCATCTACGAACCATGGTCTCACTTTCGTGAAACAATCTTACGCTGGAACCGCATTCATCAGCCCAACCAGGCTCTTTCTGTTAAGGATATAGATTAAATGGGCCGCAGTCTTGTCAGCACCTGTTTGCCGTGGCTGAAGCGCTGGGCAGACGCCGTTGATCGGTTCAATTCCTGCATGGGTCACTTTGCCAGTGTGTTGGTGCTGCTGATGCTGATGGTGGGCGTCTGGAACGTACTGGGCCGCCATCTAGGGCTTTTTCTGGGCCGGAATCTCAGTTCCAACCGTCTGATCGAGGTTCAGTGGTATCTCTTTGCCGCCTCTTTCCTGTTGGGTGGCGCCTGGACTCTGCAGCGCAATGGCCATGTGCGAGTTGATGTCTTGCAAAGCCGCTGGGGAATACGACGGCAGACGGGGGCCAATCTGGTGGGTACGCTTCTGTTCCTGCTTCCCTTCTGCCTATTGATGATTATGTCGTCCTGGGGGGCGGTTCAGTTGTCCTGGCGCATTCTGGAGCAATCTCCTGATCCGGGAGGTCTACCCCGTTATCCGTTGAAATCTATCCTACCGTTCAGTTTCTTGTTACTTGCTCTTCAGGGAGTTGCGGAGATGATTCGGAACCTGGATGTCTTGCGTTCCGGGAGAAAGCGGCGGCTGTGATGGAAGCAACCACCTCCTGGCTGGGGCCGGGCATGTTTATCGTAGCCATGGGGTCCCTGCTGCTGGGTTATCCGGTTGCCTTTGCCCTGGGTGGTGTGGCGGTGCTTTTTGCTGGAGTCGGCATTGTCACCGGCGCCTTTGACGGGGTGTTCCTCACGGCCCTGCCCCAGCGTGTCTTCGGCATTATGGGCAACTTCACGCTTTTGGCCATTCCAGCCTTCGTATTCATGGGCGCCATGCTGGAGTCCACTGGCTTGGCAGAACAACTGCTGGAGGCCATGGCTCGGGTGTTGGGACGGGTGCGTGGCGGATTGGCGCTGGCTGTGGTGGTGGTGGGGTCACTGCTGGCTGCCACCACCGGCGTCGTTGCAGCCACAGTGATTACCATGGGACTCATCTCTCTGCCCACCATGCTCCGCCATGGTTATGACAAATCCCTGGCCACGGGAGTGATTAGTGCGTCAGGAACGTTAGGGCAAATCATTCCCCCCAGTATCGTGTTGGTGGTTCTTGCGGATCAACTGGGAATTCCCGTGGGAGATTTGTTTATCGGTTCCGTGATTCCTGGGTTACTCATGGCAGTAACCTTCGCAATCTATGTCATCATCATTGCCCAACTAAAACCCAATCTGGCTCCACCGCTGCCCTCCTCTGAGCATGACTATTTTCTATGGAAGGAGCTACAGCAGGCCGCGCCGTTGCTCTTACCACCGTTTGTGCTGATCATATTGGTGTTGGGGAGCATCTTCTTCGGGATTGCTACACCCACGGAAGCTGGAGCAATGGGGGCAGTGGGGGCCATGATCATGGCAGCGTGGAATGGCCGGTTGACGCTGCGCACCATCAGAACCGTGAGTGAAAACACTTTGTCCACGACGACGATGGTCATGTTCATTCTGCTGGGATCTACGGCATTCAGCCTGGTATTCCGTGGATTTGACGGGGACAGATTAATTGCCGATCTACTCCTCCGTCTTCCAGGTCAAGCCGTGGGCTTTCTCATTATCAGCATGGCCACGATTTTCGTTTTGGGATTTTTTATCGACTTTTTCGAGATTGCCTTTATTGTTGTCCCATTATTTGCACCTGTCGCCAAGACCCTTTTTGGTTCGGAAGCTTTGGTATGGTATGGTGTAATTATTGGCGCAAACCTGCAATCGTCTTTCCTCACGCCACCCTTTGGTTTTGCATTGTTTTATCTCCGCAGCGTTGCCCCACCGCAAGTGACGACAGACCATATCTACCGTGGTGCCATCCCTTTTATTCTCCTCCAGATGCTGGTCCTGCTGCTCATTATCCTGTTTCCCCAGTTGGTCACTGCTTTACCACACTTGCTGGCATGAATTCAGTCGCTTCAATGGGAACTCCGGAGACATCCTAGCCTGTCCGGAACGTCCCGACTCATGTCCGGAATGGGGCGTCCCCCTGGGGCAAGCTGGCGAGGAGCTTCCCGCAGCCAATGACGCAGCCGGTTCCGGGTAGAACGCACTTGCCGTTGCCAGATGCTGCGGGCCAGAAGCAGTTCATCCCCCAGGCAGTCCAGTCCCAGCGTGATCAGCCATTGCTGCCGCTGGAATTCTCTCTGGTTGCAGCGTAGTTGCCAACCCTTGGCGTCCGTCTGTGCGCCAAGCTGGGGGGCCAGATCCAGGAGTCGTGCCAACTCGGCTTGCAGGGTCAGCCCGTAGAGGTGTTCATGGCCGGGATGGACCACGATGGACAACTGCGGAGGCAGCTGGGGGTGGGGGCGAAGGAAGAGCAGCGCCGCTGCCAACTCTCCCGTGTGGCTCTCCAGCAATACTCCTCCAACGGTTGTTTGCCGGAGATCTCTGCTGCTGCTCTCCAGGAGATGGCGCAACTGGGTGGGGGTAGTGGCATTTTCCAGGTGCAGTAGGGCGGGAGCCAGGCTCCGATCCCAAAAAAGCCGGCGATACCCCGCTGGGTCTGCCGCAGTTTGGGGCCAACGGCTGGTAGCGGCCGGATCCAGGCGCCAGATGCTTTGCTGGAGCAAGGGCTGGAAACCCGCTTCTCGTAGCAAGGGCAGGCGGAGAGAGTCCGTGCTCCAGCAGCGGGCAAACCAGCAGCGGGCCTCGGGTGCAACAGCAATGACATGGCGCACCAGAGCCAGAGCAATGGCGCGGCGAGAGTGCTGGGGCAGTGGTTCCGCCAGGCAAAGCTTGTGTAAGCTCCGGCAACTGCCGTTACGATTGTCCGCCAGCGCCATCACCAGACCTTGAATTGCGCCGTTGCGCCGAGCGCTGAGCAGGAGCGGTACCGGCTGCCGACCGGGCAGAAGGCGTCGCAACCAGCGGTCTCGGGCAGTGGACAGGAGAACATGACTCCAGAGTGCCCGGTCGTTCCCGATCAGTTCCTCCGTGAGTCCACCCAAATCCGCAATGGCCAGGAACCGCAGCTTGAGGGGCTGCTCCTCGTGTCCCGTGGTCCGGCCGTGGGGCAGCATATCCTGGACGGGAGTCATGGCCGGGACTCCTCGAAACAGGAGGGGCGGATGATCACCAAGGGAGTGCTCTCATTGGCATTGCCGGCGGGATTGGCCGCCAACGCCCCATGAACAAGATCCGGATCCACACCACCACTGCTGGCCACAATTTTAACCCGCCCCAGATCGTTCACATCCACCACCGCCACGGGTTGTCCCATGGCCTGAGCCAACTGGGTCACCAGGATTTGGCTCCTCTCCGGACCCAGAACAAGGGTCCGGTCATAGGGGGGAATGGTGCCCGTGAGGTCGTCGATGAGTCGTGCCTGCTCCCCTGCTAGACGGTAAAAGCCCCCGCGGATTCCCAGAAGCCGCAACAAGACGCCCCCCAGCCATGCACAAAGCACCCGTGCAGGACCTACCAGATCAATGAGGGCCTGAAGGCCACAAGCGGTGGCCAAGCTGCTGTGGGGATGAAATACCCGACACAACTGCCGCGCCAGGCAGGAGGGCTCCACGGTGGCGCCCAGGCGGTAGCGGCCCTGCATCACTGCCAGGGGGGTTTCCGCAAGGGCCACCACATCCCCAGGCTGCAGATGAGGTCCAGCATAGCGCCGGAGCACCTGGAGGGGGTCATCCAACCAGCCCAGCAGATGGGTGGCCAGGGGCAAGACCTGGTAGCCCGACCCTTGCCGCCAGGTCGGTTGCCAATCCGCAGTCGGTCTCGCGAGGGGGACCACCAGGCCATGGCACTGCCGGAGGTGACCAAACGATCCGTAGGCCTGCCAGACAATCTCCAGCCATAGCGCCTGAAGGCTCGGAAGATCGTCACCACACAGCACCAGATCCAGGCGGGCGGCCATGGACTGTCGGGGTTTCAGGATGAAGACGGGCCAATACCCGTCAGGGCGGGGCGAAGCATCCGGATGGTCCGGAGTGACCCGTATTTTCACGTTGATTCCGTCAACGGCCTGGGTGGCCAGCACGGTGGGCTCGGCCCGGAACCGGGAGAGCATCACCTCCTTGTGGATATGGGTGTTGACCAATACCACCTGCAGATGAACCCGCACCTGGTTCTCATCCACGTGCAACTGACAAGGTCCCGGCTCCATGCGCAGTGGGCTGGCGGGGCGGAGGCGATGACGTAGCTCCAGCAGTGCCAGCAGGCCAAGAAAACTGCCACCAAGCACTAGCGTGACTCCACCCGAATAACTCATCGCACCCTGACCACCTCCGCATTGATTTCGTTCACCTCCATGGCTTCGGTCCGACGCTGGGTCATAACCTCCGGAAGCTCCAGACCTGAAACTGCAGAAAGGCTCTGTTCCAGATCTTCCAAGGGTATCTGTCCTGTACGGTCTAGCACCACATCCCCGTTCTGGTCAAAAATCACCACCTGGGGAATGAGGCCACGCCAGTAATAGGAAGGGTTATCAGGGGAGGCGCCCTCGGCGGGGTCCAGGCTGTCCGTGCTCAAGGCAATCACATCCGCCGCGGTCCGGAACTCTCCGTTGAGTCGGGAGAGGGTGGGGGCAAAGCGCTTGCAGTCGCTACTGTCGTCCAGATAAAAAGCCAAGACGGTGGGGCGGTGCCGCCGCAGGCTGTCCGCCAGGCTGTTGCGGGGTGGCACCATGGCCCCATCCCCTGCATAGAGGGAAAAGACGTTGCCGTCATAGGTGTTGTCCAGGCGGCTGGCCCAGGCGGAGGAGGGCAGCACCACTACAAGGACCACCACCACAAGGGCCAACATCGAGAACCGGTAACGACCGTGTTGTGGCTGTGTCGGCATGACGTCCCCTTAGCGTCCACTCCCCTGCAGCGTACGCCCCAGCCCCAGCAGCACCCCTCGGGCAACCAGGCCGATACCTCGACCAATAACCTGCGTCAGCACGGTCACCAGGAGGTCGCCCAGTCGCTGACTGAACACCCGCAACTGGGGAGCCAAGGCGTCCCGCAGTTCCAGGGACAAGGTCACCGTGCGCTGCAAAGGCCCCAGTTGTCGCAGTTCCTGGTCGCGGGGGTCGATGAGCGTTTGGGTGATCACACCGTCCATCTGCAGGAGCAGCAACTCACGGCGACTTTCATAGATGCGCAGGGGCTCAAGGATGAGCTGTTCATAGCGCTCATGGGAGTTGATGTGGTTACGGAGCCTCTCCAACTGGCGGGTCGGCAGCAGGTCACGGCGCAGCAGGAAGCGGCGCAGCTCCGGCCACTGGCTGGCCTCCTCCAACACCAGACCGGCAAGCGCAGAACCCGTACGCAACAACCAGTCACTCAGCAATAGCTCCAGGCGCAGCAAAGCTGCCGGGGTATCCGGCGCCAACAGGTGGCCGTCCAGTAACACCGGCTCAGCCCGCACCAGGGCTGCCAGCATGGGCTCTACGGTGGCGCGGGACGCAAGGTTCAGGACGTCGGGCCTGGGCAGTTCCACATTCAGCAGTTGCTCACTCACAGAGACCAACACCCCATCCCGGGGGATGCGTAGATAGGCCCCGCCCAACTCCTGGAGGCCATGGAACATGATTTCCTCCTGAAGATCCCACCAGCGCTCCAGCAACGCCTCACCCCGCAGTCCTTCGCGACGCACCTGCTGAAGGGCCAGGCCCATATGGTCCAGCAACTGCTGCAGCAAGCTTGCGCGAGGTTCAGGGGCCAAGGCGCCCAGGGCCGGCAACTGCTGCTCCAGGGATTGGGGATTCCTGGAAATCCGTTCCAGAAGCCGTTGGTGAACGGTGTCCCATAGCCCTTTTGCCGTACGGCTGCGCAGGGTGAGCCCCGTGGACGCTGAAACCGATTTCCCTGCGCCAAACCCGGTTGTAGTCAAGCCCTTCAGACCCAGAGTCCTGGCACTGGCGGCATGGAGCGTCAGCACCAGGAAACGGGCCATGGCCAACTCCCGCTGCCAACCTTCCAGCACCCAGCACAGCAGAGTCCCGGGGCGCTGGTTCAACTGAGCAGTCACCATCTGGGCTTGGGTCTGGATTTGCGTCAACCCCTGCGAGAACACGCCATTCAGGCCGCGGTGCTCCTCAGAGGCAACAGCATGGCGGGTATGTACGTCAAATACCCGACCCCCGCCGATCAAAACGGGAAGGGCATGGCGCAAGGTGGGGGCGTCAGGATTTTGCAGGATACCTGCAATGGGCAACTCCCCCAGCGGTAGACCACCAGGCTGGATAGGGCCCTGGAGCACCAGAAGAAAAGGTGCCGGATGCCAGCGCTGATCCAGCGCCAGCGCCTCCCGCGCCAGCGCACCGGTGTCGTTGAATGCCCGGGTCACCCAGATCACCAGGTCAGGCCGTCGCCGGGTTGCCTCGGCTTCGTCAATGCACTGCACGGAGATGCCTTCGGCTCCACCCTGGCCCAGAACCGCAGCCAGTTGACTCTTTTGGCTCAGCGGCGTATAGACCAGAACCCTCTGCATCGGCAACCCCATGAGGATGGCACCCCAGGCCAGTGGTCAAGGGTTAGCTGGCTTGGGCGGGTCCTGCAAGGGCTCACCCACCAACTGCACGGTGAAGCTGGTAATTCGATAGCCGGTCCGGGCCTCGATCTCCGCTAGCAGGCTGTAAGGAAGCTGTACGTCCAGGTCTTGAATCCGACCCGTGACACTGCAAATCAAGTGGCTATGGGAATCTGCACGGTAGCTGTAGAGCCTGCCGCCACTCCGCTCCAGACATTCGATAATGCCGAATTTTTGCAGCGTTTCCAGATTCTGATACACAGAGGTCTGGCCAATGCTCCTCTTCTCCTGGACATTGAGTTTTTCAAAGATGTCCCGGGCGCTCAGGTGTTCCCGCTCTTTCCAGAGTAGTTCCAATACCAGTCGACGCTGGTTGCTCATGCGCAAGCCTGCGGCAGCACAGCGCTCAACGGCCCCCTGCAGGGACTTCTGGACGCTCGGATTGGCAGACGTTGATTCGGCAGTGACGATGGTCATGACTATGGATTCCGAATATGGCCAGAGGCCACATCTACATTAACCATTCTAGGGACTCTTGCCGGGTCTTGGGAGATTCGGTCGGTGCTCCTGCCACAGTTTGCAGGGCAGTGGAAAGGGTAATGCGGCCGTCGTAAAGGGCACGGCCAACAATCACGCCAGCCAGAGGCGGTCGAAGGGCCTGCAGGTCCTTCAGATCCGAGAGTTTTGCCACACCACCGGAGGCAATGACGGGAATGGTGCTGGCGCGGGCCATGGCTTCCAAAGCGGCCAGGTTGGGACCCGCCATGGTGCCGTCACTGGCGATGTCGGTGCTGATGATAACCACCACGCCACTGCCGTCCAGGGTGGCGGCCAGCCTGGTGGCTTCCATGGGGCTCTGATGTAGCCACCCGCGGGTGGCTACAAGACCGTTGCGGGCATCAATGCCCACGGCAATGCGACCCGGGTGGGCCTGGGCCAATCGATGCACCAGTGGGGGGTTTTCAAGGACCGCAGTGCCCAGGATGACCCGATCCAGGCCACAGGTAAGCAGGTCATTGGCCCGCTCCATAGAGCGCACTCCACCCCCCAACTGCACCGGGATCTCCACAGTGGAGGCAATGGCTTTGATGGCGGCGTCATTGCCGGACTCACCACGGCGGGCACCGTCCAGATCCACCAGATGGAGCCGTTGGGCCCCAAGCTGCTGCCATTTACAGGCCATGGCCACAGGATCGTTGCCGAAGTGGGTCACCTGGCCATAGTCTCCTTGACGCAACCGCACACAAGCGCCATCCAGCAGATCAATGGCGGGAATCACCTCCATGGCAACAGCAGCAAGCAGGACCCAGTGTCCCTGATGGCGAGACAGAGTTGAATAGCAGAGACTGCCGTGTTGCTGGATGGACATTCTGGTCATGGGTGGCACCCGGTTCATCGGTGTGGCCCTGCTGCCGCGGCTTCTGGCGGCAGGTCATGCCGTAACGGCGTTCAGTCGGGGCAAGCGACCGGTCCCCGGTGGGGTGGACCATGTGCGTGGCGACCGTCGGAACCCAGGAGATTTAGCCCAACTGGCGGGGCGTCGTTTCGACGTGATTATTGACACCAGTGGCCGTCAGTTGACCGAGAGCCAACAGGTGATTGTCCACACCGGCTGGCCAAGGCACCGGTTTCTTTACGTGAGCTCGGCGGGGGTCTATGGCAACAGCGACCAGTGGCCCCTCACGGAGCAGGCCCCCCTGGATCCCCGGAGCCGCCATGCCGGCAAAGCGGAGACCGAGGCCTGGCTGCGACGGGAGGGGATCCCCTTCACCAGCTTCCGCCCCACCTACATCTATGGACCGGGTAACTACAATCCCATCGAAGGCTGGTTTTTTGCCCGGATCCTGGCAAATCGCCCTGTACCCGTTCCTGGCGATGGCCAGCTCATCACCCAACTGGGCCATGTGGACGACCTGGCGGAAGCCATGGCCGGCAGCCTGGAGGTGGATGCCAGCACCAACCGGATTTATAATTGCTCCGGCGCCAAGGGGGTCACGTTCCGTGGGCTGGTAGCTGCCGCAGCCCGGGCCTGTGGCCACAGCCTGGAACAGGTGGAACTGCGCAGCTTCGATCCCCGCCTGCTGGAGCCAAAGGCCCGCAAGGCCTTTCCTCTGCGCATTGCCCATTTCTTTACGGACATCAACCGGGTGTGTCGGGAGTTGGCCTGGCAGCCGCGCTTTGATCTGGTTACAGGCCTGCAGGACAGCTACGAGAAGGACTTCCGCCAACAGGCTCATCAGGCACCGGACTGGAGTCGGGATGAAAAGCTCTTGGCCCATTCGGTTCTCTTGCCATGAAATTGATGAAGGGGTCTTGGCCGATCCGAGCCCCTGTTTCCAGCACCGCCGTGCAGAATGGACGGCAGTGCTGCCGTGACGTTCGTCGGACCAGCCCCTACGCCTTGATCCCATGAGCCTGATCACCCAGCCCGAGCGTTTCAGCGAGGAGGCCTGGGAGTTGCTGTTGGCCGCCCAGGCCCAGGCCCAGGCTTGGCAGCACCGGCAAATGGACGTGGAACATCTGCTGTTGGCCTTGCTGGAGACCCCGGCTGGAGAGACCTGGCAGCGACGGCTGCGGCTCAATCCGGCCCACATGTTGCCCCGGCTGGATGAGTTTTGTGGGGATCAACCCACGGAAGACAGTGATGCCCTCTACCTGGGGCCTGACCTGGATCAACTTCTCAACGATGCGGACCGCCTGGCCCACCGCTGGGGATCCAGCAGTATTGATATGGCCCATCTGCTACTGGCCCTGGCCGAGGATGAGCGGATCGGTGCTGCGCTACTGGAGGATCAGAAACTGAGCCCGCCCGAGATCATGCGGCGGCTGCGGCTGCAGCCCGTGCCCCCTGCCGCGGCCAAACGGCCTTCAACGGCTGATGGTCGTCAGCTCCCTCGGCAGAGTCATAACGCGCTGCCACCGCCCCGCTCCTCCAACAGCCCACCACCAGAGCAGCCCAGCCGCCAGCACAACGCCAGCCTGAGCGCCGGATCGGGCGCCACGGAGTTCCCAGCCCGGAGCCGGCAGCGCCCCCCCTCTCCCCAGGAGAACGGTTCCGTGACCAAAGCAGTCCCTCCGGACTCACCGGACGGCCAGCCCGTGGAGGCCCAACAACCCGCCCCGCCGCCACCGCCGGAGCCGTCGGCCCTGGAACGCCATACACAGGATCTAACCACCTTGGCCCGGGAGGGGAAACTGGATCCGGTGGTGGGACGTGACCTGGAAATTCGCCAAGTGGTGCAGGTGCTCTCGCGACGCACAAAGAACAACCCGGTGCTGGTGGGCGCCGCTGGGGTGGGCAAGACGGCCCTGGTTGAAGGCCTGGCCCAGCGCATCGTGGCTGGCAAGGTGGCGGATTCCCTCCTGGGACGGCGCCTCCTGGCCCTGGAGCCCGGCAGCCTGATCGCTGGCGCCAAATACCGTGGTCAATTCGAGGAACGTCTACGGGCCGTGCTGGAGGAGGTGGCCATCGCCGATGGTCAAGTGGTGTTGTTCATCGATGAACTCCACACCCTGGTGAACAGCAGCCGCTCCAGCAGTGATGTGGGTAGCTTGCTAAAGCCTGCCCTGGCCCGGGGTGGGCTGCGTTGCATTGCGGCCACCACCATGGAGGAGTACCGGCGCAGTGTGGAAAAGGATCCGGCTCTGGAGCGTCAGTTCCAGCAGGTGCTGATTCGTGAACCCTCACCCCGGGACTGCCTGGCCATTCTCCAAGGTCTACGGGAGCGCTATGAGCGCCACCACGGCGTCACCATTGCGGATCAAGCCCTGGAGGCCGCCATCCGCCTGGGAGACCGCTACATCAACGACCGCTGCTTGCCGGATAAAGCCATTGACCTGATTGACGAGGCTGCCGCCCAACTCAAGCTGGACGCCACCTCCAAGCCAGCCGTGGTGGAGGAGGCAGAGCAGGAACTGCGCCGGCTGGAGCTGGCCCTGTTGGCAGCGGAACAGGTGCCGGAAGCAGAGCGGCAACACCTGGAGCGGCAACGAACCGAGGCAGCGACCAGAAGCCGGAACCTGTGCCGGCGCTGGGAGGAGGACCGCAAGCAATTAAGGCAACTTAGCCAATGGCGGCAGCAGGAGGAAGATCTGCGCCAGCAGATGGCCAAAGCTGAGCAGGAGGGGGATCTGGAGACGGCAGCGCGGTTACACTACGGAGAGTTGCGGCGTCTGGAGCAGCAGTGCCAGGCCTTGGAAGCCCGGCGGCGGGAAGCCCAGGGGCGAGGGGAAGCCCTGTTGCGGGAACAGGTGGAGGATCAGGATATTGCCGAAGTTGTGGGCTGTCGAACGGGCATCCCCCTGCAACGACTCATGGCAGGTGAGCGGCAGAAGCTGCTGAAGCTGGACCAACAGTTGTCCCGTCGGGTCCTGGGACAGACGGCTGCGGTGGAGGCGGTTACGTCCGCCATCCGTCGCGCCCGCGCCGGGATGAAGGACGTGCGGCGCCCCGTGGGATCCTTTCTCTTCCTGGGTCCCACCGGTGTGGGCAAGACGGAGTTGGCCCGGGCTTTGGCAGCGACACTGTTTGACCAGGACGACGCTCTGGTGCGGCTGGATATGTCGGAGTACATGGAGCGCAATGCGGTGGCGCGTCTGTTGGGGGCCCCGCCAGGGTACGTGGGCTATGAGGAGGGTGGACAACTTACGGAAGCAATTCGCCTGCGGCCCTATGCGGTTGTGCTCCTTGATGAAGTGGAAAAGGCCCATCCCGACGTGTTTAACCTGCTGCTCCAGGTGCTGGACGACGGCCGCCTGACGGACTCCCAGGGCCGCGCCATTGATTTTCGTCATACGGTCCTGGTGATGACAAGCAACATTGCCAGCCGCCAAATCCTCGCCGCCAGCGGTGAATCGGAAGGGGAGCAGGCGTTGAAAGAAGCCATTGACCAGGCCCTCAAGGCCAAATTCCGCCCGGAATTCCTCAATCGGATTGACGAGGTGATCCGCTTCCAGCCCCTGGGGCCGGAACAGATCCTCCCCATTGTGGAACTCCAGCTCCAGGAGCTTGGGGAACGGCTGGCGGAACAGAATCTCCATTTGGAGGTGGATGCAGAGGTGGTGAAGGTCCTGGCTCAGGATGGGTACGATCCGGAGTTCGGGGCGCGCCCCTTGCGCCGTGTGCTGCGGCGGCGCCTGGAAAATCCCCTCGCCATGGAAGTTCTGGGGGAGCGTTTCACGGAGATGCACGGGTTACGCGTGCAACTCTGCGGTGACGGAACGCTGGAGTTCGTTGCCCTGCGCTGACAGTGTCTGTCCGCTAAAGTGGCGCAGCAGAACCCCACCCCGATCCCTGATTTGTCTGTCCCGTCAAAGTCCGGTGCTGCCCCCTCTTCGGAGGCTGGCGCTGCAGTTGAGGAGCCTGCTGTTCGTCAGCCGTTCTTCTCCCAGGTCCTGGCGGAGTTAGGGCGGGTGGTGTGGCCCAGCCGTCAACAACTGCTCAGCGAGTCCGTCTCCGTCATTCTGATGGTGGCCATGTCGGCGGCGGTGGTGGCGGCCTCCAACCGCTTGTTCTCCTGGATCTCCAACCGGGTCTTCCTCGGTTGAGTTCTTCCCTCTCCGAATCCGTACATGGCTTCCGAATCCTTCACCCCCACTGACAGGCCGGAGTCTCTCCAGCCCATGCAGCACGCAAATCTCGACAAGGCGGCCCGTTGGTACGGGGTGCAGGTGGCCTCCAGTTGCGAGAAAAACGTCAAGGCCACCCTTGAGCAGCGCGCCATCACCTTGGGGGTGGAAAATCGCATCCTGGAAATTGCCATCCCCCAAACACCCGCCATCAAGGTGAAAAAGGACGGCAACCGCCAGGTCATCGAGGAGAAGGTGTTTCCCGGTTACGTGCTGGTGCGGATGGTGCTGGATGATGAGACCCAGTCTGCGGTGCGCAGCACACCCCATGTGATCAACTTCGTTGGCGCCGAAGAGTGGCGCACCATCGGCAGAGGTCGTGGTCATGTGAAGCCCGTGCCACTGACCCAGAAGGAGGTGAATCGCATCTTCCGTCGCACCCAGGAGAGGAAGCCCACGGTGAAAGTCGATCTCGCCGAGGGCGATCAAATCCGTGTCGTGGACGGTCCGTTCAAAGACTTCGAGGGTGAGGTGATCGAGGTATCCGGGGAGCGCAACAGGCTCAAGGCCCTGCTCTCCATCTTTGGCCGCGATACCCCTGTTGAACTGGAGTTTTCCCAGGTGGCCAAGCAGGAGTAAACCTTTCTCGTTTCGTTCTCGTTCTCGTTTTCCTTTTTCCCTATTTCATTCCTTCATGTCATGGCAAAGAAAGTGACGGCGCTGATCAAGCTGGCTCTCAACGCGGGCAAAGCCAACCCGGCGCCACCCGTGGGTCCCGCCTTGGGTCAGCATGGGGTGAACATCATGGCGTTCTGCAAGGAGTACAACGCCAAAACACAGGACAAGGTGGGGATGGTCATCCCCGTGGAGATTTCGGTCTATGAGGACCGGAGCTTCTCCCTGGTCCTCAAAACACCCCCGGCGTCCGTACTCGTCAGCAAGGCGGCCAACATTGAAAGGGGCTCCGGTCATTCGTCCAGGGGCCAGGCCGGGAGCATCACTACGGCCCAGCTTGAGGAGATCGCCAAAACCAAGCTGCCCGATCTCAACTGCCACACCGTAGAGTCCGCCATGAGGACCATTGCGGGAACAGCCCGCAACATGGGCGTGACCGTGCAGGACTGATGCCGGTGTCTTGCCCATAGAGTACCCCATTCACCACTGTGGGGAGAACCGCCGCAGAGCAGTTCGTTTGAACCCCAACCCGAGACCATGCCCAAACCATCCAAACGCCTCGTCGCCGC
>Ga0209021_1000805_pt1 | contig 35273 bp, 30 predicted proteins | sample PinacodermFT_FD_187299 | JGI IMG/M metagenome (GOLD analysis project Ga0209021, IMG submission 187299) | Host-associated microbial community of the marine sponge Aplysina aerophoba from Gulf of Piran - sponge pinacoderm, lysed by freeze-thaw... | ecosystem: Host-associated > Porifera > Sponge >... | reverse complement strand
CGCCGCGCCGGGCTGCGCTGGCACCGTGTCCAGGATCTTGTCGATGCGTGGTCGGCTCTGGTGGCTGAGCGCCGCCGGAGCCGCCGGTGCTCGGTGCTGCTCGTCGATGAGACCTCGATGCGCCGCCGGCACCGCTACGTGACGGTGATCGTGAACGGCGACTGTGGCCGCACCCTCGCGATGGTCGAGCACCGCAGCTCGGCTGCGCTGTCAGCGTTGTTGGCGCAGCAGGGGCATCGCTGGTGCAGGCAGGTCAAGGTGGTGGTCAGCGACGGGTCCCGCGCCTACAAGGCGGCCATCGGCGCCCACCTGGGCCACGCCCGTCACGTGCTGGACCGGTTCCATGTCATCAGATGGTTCTGTGCCGGGCTCACCGCGGTGCGCCGCGACGTCCAGCGCCGAGAGCCCCACGGCGCCACCGTCGCCTTCGACCCCGAGGTGTTCAGAGCCCGGTTCGTGCTGCTGCGTCGAGGCGACACCCTCACCGACGCGGACCGGGCCCGCCTCGATGGGCTCTTCGACGCCCACCCCCGCCTCAAAGCCGGCCGGCAGGCCCTCCAGGAGCTCCACAGCCTCTACACCGCCGACGACTATGACGGCGCCCTCGACGCCCTCGGACGGTTCTACAGACCTCTACGAGACGGGCGATCTGCCCGAGTACCACGACACCGTCGACACGTTCATCGCATGGTCAGAGGAGATCCTCGCCTGGCACCGCGCCGCCCGGGTCACCAACGCCGCCACCGAGGCCGCCAACAACCTGCTACAAGTCCTGCGACGCACCGCCCACGGGTTCACCAACCCACGCAACTTCGAGGCCCGAGGCATCCTGACAACATGACCCCAAACCGGTGCCAGCAACCCTCAATCCCACGTTTTCGCGAAGGGCCCGACGAATTGGCCGACAGCATCGGCGGCGAGGTCCTCCAGGGCGTAGGCGGTAGTCCAAGTCGTCGAGGACCACCACCAGGTCGATGTCGCTCGAGGCAGGGTTTCGCCCTCGGCGACAGATCTGAACACCATCAACTCGCTGGCGACCGCCTCGGTGAGCGCGTGGCCAGCTCGCCGGGCGTCGTCAATGGCCGGTGCAGCCACCTCTCCCACGGCCTCCTCGCTTCTAGGAGGCGCAACTGCACGATGCAGCGCCGGGGAGGCTTGACGTCGCAGCAGCGACCCCGAGCGAGCGGGCCCCCTCCCCCGAGTGAGGGTCTACTGATCGCGTGGAGAGCCCAGCGACGTAGGCTCTGCGAGGCTGGTCAAGACATCGGTCCGTCTTCATGCTGGGCTGGACGCACGGACTTTGCCGAGGCCTAAGCCGTTGTCGCTACCGCCGACTACGGTTGTCGCATGATCCTAGACGAATCTGCCGTGGCGCGGCCGGGACTGTACGTGCGGGGAATTCGTGACCGGAATCACGTCCTCGGGGGATGACCGTGGCATCTCGCGGCGCTGAGGGCGGCCTGCTCGAAAGGGCATACCAGGTACTCGACCTAGAGCAAGGACGGTTGCTGCAGACCTCCCGCGAGCCGACCGCCGACGACTGGGACTCTGTTGGCGAATGGCTCATGCTGGCCCACCGGATGGGAGCCAAGCGTGTGTTCTTCGTGGAGGATGACCCAGTCATCCTGTTTACCGAACTACCGCCGACAGCCCGAGACGCTGACATCCTTCGGGCTTATCGAAGCGCTTGGTCTCTGGCAAGGCCACAGTGCCTGTTTCTTGCGACTCAACAGGAGTTGCGGGTATATGCCCTGACTGCTCCGCCCGCGCGCTCAGTCGATGAAGCGGACGTGCCAGAACCGATCAGAACCGTCCGTCGCGCAGCCGACGTAGCCGAGGCTCTTGCTCCATATCACCGGGAGAGGATCGAGTCGGGCACCTTGTTCGACGAAGGACCCTACGCATCCCGGGATGGAAAGGCAGACGCCCATCTCCTTCATGATCTTCGAGAGGCAAGCAGTGCACTCGTTCGGGAAGGGTTGCCGTCCGCTGTTGCTCACGCTCTGATCGAGCGTGTGATCTTGGTCCGCTACTTGGAAGATCGGACGATCGTCGACCGTGGGTATTTCGCTAAGGTGGCGGATGCTGCAAATGCGGGTGCTGCGGAGCCCTGGCTCAGGGTACTCGACACAGTTCCTGAGACCCCTCAGCTTGGCGCCGAGAGCAAGTTCGTCTCGTGCCTCGCGAATCGGGACTTCACCTACGCAATCTTCGAACGACTGGAAGAGCACTTCAACGGCGATCTCTTTCGGGTTGAGAGTGAGGAGCGGGAGGTCGTCCAGCAGCAGCACCTCGACCTAGTCCGCAGTCTTCTCACGGGAGAGGGTCTTGGTGCTCAGAAGCCCTTGTTTCTGTGGGCCTACGACTTCAGGGTGGTGCCAACGAGTCTGATCAGTTCACTGTACGAGCAGTTCTACCGGGCGGGGACCAAAGACGACAAGGGAACTCACTACACCCCGCCAGAGCTAGTGGAATTCGTGCTGGGCCGTGTGCTCACCGACAAGACGCTCGATACAAGTCCAACAATCTGCGACCCGGCATGCGGATCAGGGATCTTCCTGGTCGAAGCCTTCCGGCGCCTAGTCCGCCACGCGTCTTCCGTTAAGGGGCGTGCGCTCAGTTCTAGCGAACTCAAGGATCTGCTGCTGAGCCGGGTTGTGGGGGTCGATGTGAACCCAGAGGCGATACGCCTCGCAGCGTTCAGCCTCTATCTCGCCTACCTGAACTACCAAGATCCGCCAGACATCCTCCGCGAAGGCTCGCTCCCGCCGCTAATCCACCGACCTGATGGGCCCGCCGGCAATGGCGTGCTCGTCACTGCTGACGCCTTCTCCCCGGCAAGCGACGAGCCACACGATGAAGGTGAAGCGACCCTGCCTTGGGCCGCTAGGGCATTCGACATCGTGGTGGGGAACCCTCCCTGGGATGAGCCCAAGGGGTCCGAGGCCCAGTTAGCCGACCAATGGGTACACAAGAATCGGCTTCCCGTCGGAGATCGCAGTCCCTCACAACAGTTCCTTTGGCGCTCCTTTGGCTTCCTGAAACAGGGAGGTGTCGCCGCGCTGCTTGTCAAGGCAACCGCGTTCCACAACTCGCGCAGCACCTCCAGAGAGTTCCGCTCGTGTTGGCTCCAAGCAGCTGAACTGCGAGAGGTTGTCAACTTCACCAGTTCTCGTGCCCTCTTCTTCGACAATGCCGTCGCGCCCTTCATGCTGCTCGTGTTTCGACCTCGGCAACTCGAGAGTTCCTCAGGCACATCGGAGATGCTCTCGTACAGCACGGTCCGGCCATCGCGATCGCTGGCAGCCACTAGGGCGCTCGCTCATGCCCATCTCGAGAGACGATGGGTCAACCAAGACGCCCTTGCTAGGCGCGATTACCTCTGGAAGACGTACGCATGGGGAAATCATCACGATGAAGCCCTCATGGCTCGCCTAGATGCGGAAGAGCGGCTCGAGGACTTCCTACCGAGTCATCCGCGACCAGGCTGGGGGTACCAGTACGGCGACGATCAGCCGTCAGAGGCGTTGCTCTCGCTGCGCTCGCTCAAGCGCTTCGACTCCTGGGGCCCACTCAACTCCTGCACCTTCGAGGAGCGGCCGACTGCCGTCGGCCGGCAACCTAAAGAGCACCTCTACCATGGTCAACGCATAATCATCGCCGGTGTCAGGAGCGGCATTGGACCGCCGGCTCGCCTTGAGACCAAGCCATTCTCCTTCCGGCACACGATCTATTGCCTACCATTGCCCGCCGCCCCGCCATGGCAGGCGAAGACCATCCTCGGCACGATGTTGTCGGCTCTCGGTCGCTACCGGCTGTTCATGACAAGTGGGGCGTGGGGGCTGTGGCACGACAGAATCGCCGCGAGCGCCATTCTCGCTCTGCCGGTACGCATGGCGGGAGAGCACGCACCCGTCACGGAGCGGATCTCGCGCGTCGTTGACGGGTTGGCCAACATCAACCTCAGCAGCAAACCTCGTCTCCGGTCTAGGCATGGGAGCGGAACCGGCGATCCACAACTCGACGAGATGCTGTTAGAGCTCGACGAGGCGGTGTTCGACTTGTTCGGCGCGACAGAAGGCGAGAGGGACCTCATTCGCGACTTTGTGAACTTCACCCTCCCCCTCGTCGGGCGCAAGACCGACTGGCTCAAACAACCAATCGTCACAATTGGCGAGGACTCCCAAGGCACGGCGACGGATCTCGCCTCGTCTTCGAGCACCTCGCCGCTCGACAAGTATCTGTCCGTGTTCCTTCAGCGATGGAACCGTGAGCTAGCACCCACGGGCGAGTTCTCATGGTCCGCGGTAGCGTCACCACGCGCTCCCATGATGGCAGTCGTGTTCGAGACCCGACACAGCGATGAGCGCGTTCTCGATGTCAGCGGACAGACCCATGAGAGTTGGGAGTCGGCGCTCAAGCGCTTAAGCCAAGCGCTGGAACGCCCCGTGACAACATCCATCCGAGCGGCCGGAACCCTGCGCAGCGTGAGCGATCGCAACATCGTGATCGCCAAGAGGAACGAGGCGCGTCTCTGGACCGCGACGGCAGCGCGCGAAGATGCAGAGGCAACGATCCTGCAAGCGATCAATCTGCAGTCCACTCAGTGAGCGGCCCCCTCATCTCACATCTGCCGCTTTGGGAGCGGCACGAGCAGCGTGTACTCGCAATCCTGCGGGCCGCTCTCGTTCGCTTCAGCTCCAAGGACCCAGCAGGCGACGAGAACTCACTCAACCGCGAACTCTATGACTGCATTCTGGAGGTGAACGGGCAGGACCAAGCGTCTGGTGGCAATGACTGGTTCGACTATCCGCCGATCCTTGACGGCCCAACCCCACCAACACCTGGCACCCATGGTTCGCTACTCGCGCGGAAGAAGCCCGATCTGCAATGGAGCTACATTGACCACCAAGCAGAGGACCGGCGCCGTGGCGTGCGCAACTTCGTAATCGAGTGTAAGCGTCTCGGCGTTCCGTCGCGTTCGGGGTGGGCGTTCAACGTCCATTACGTCGACGATGGTGTTCGCCGCTTCGTCGACCCCCATTGGAGGTACGGAGAGGATGTCGCTACCGGAGCGATGGTCGGGTACGTGGAATCATCCACATTCGCGCAGATCGTCGCTGATGTAAACGGGGCGCTCGGTCCACTCGGAGTGCTAGCACTTGCGCTGCCCCCAATCACGGGCGGTCCACTCACAGAGATGGAGCACCAGTTCGGTCGCTCGTTCGCGATCAGCCCGTTTCGACTGGTTCACCTTTGGATCGACATCCGTTGACCTGATTCGCTACCTACGCGATGCGCCCTGAGGCCAAACCGTGGCGGACGTGATGCGTCGCGTAGCCGTCGCGTGGCCTACAAGCTGACGCCGAGAGAAGCTTCGTGCCGGTAGATGCTGGGAACGTCGGCCCAGGTCTCGCCTCTGAGAATGTTGATCAGGGTCTGAGTGTCGATGTTGGCGTCTTTGGCGAGTTGGAGCTGACCCGTTCTTGTTGACTGAACCGCCCTTCGTCTCCCTGGAGGGTCTGGTGTGCTCTTTGCGTTTTCGCGTAGAAGGATGGTGTGCCCTGTGTTCCACGCCGTCGGATCGTTTGGTACCAGGCGGTGGAGGCGTGGCGAATCTCGTCCTCGGCGGGCCCGAGCGTGTGGCTACGCGATGTGCCGTGCCCAGGCATTCATGACCTTGCGGCGCTGCTCTAGCAGGTCGGAGCGGCGGTAGGCGGCTTCGACGGTGTTCTTGACGACGTGCGCGAGGCACGATTCGGCCAGTTCACGGCTGACGGCCGACTCGGCGCACCAGTCGCGGAACGATGAGCGGAGCCCGTGTGGGGTCATGCCCAGGTCGAGTTCGTGGCAGAGTTGGAGAGGGCATCGGGAGTGATCTGCGGCCACGTGCGGACGGGAACACCAGCGCGTCGGGAGCGCCGTCGCTGTAGGGGCGTGCCTCGTCGAGCACGGCGAGCGCCTCGGGGCTCAGCGGCACCGGGAACTCGCGCCCGACCTTGGTGCGCTCGCCTGGGATCGTCCAGATGTCGCTGTCGATCTCGTCCCAGCACATCCCGCGGACCTCGCCTGAGCGGGTCGCGGTCAGAGCCAACATCCGCATGGCGAGCTTCGTGGTCGGGTAGGCGCCTGAGTTGTCGATGGCCGCGAGCGCGGCCCGGCACCTGGCCCGGCGGCAGTGCCGCCATGTGGCGGCGGGGGACGCCGTTGCGGGGCAGCGCTGCCGGCAGCGCCTCGCCGGCGGGATCGTCGGGACGGTGTCCAGCGGCCATCGCCCACCTGAACGCCAAAGAGAGCCGCTGGCGGACCTTCTTGGCAGTGTCGTAGCGGTCGGCCCACAGCGGGCCGATGATGCGCAGCACGTCTCCGGTATCGATCTGATCCACCGGGCGGTCAATTAGGTTGTCGGCGTGGTTGCGGACGCTGTTGCGCCAGATCTCCGCGGAGCGGCCGCCGTTCTTCCACGACGCCGAGCGGCCCTCGATCACAGCTTCCAGCGCGTCGGCGAGAGTCGGGGTCGGGTTCTGGGTGATGCGCGGGTCGATGCCCTGCTCGATCTTGCGGCGGTTGTCCAGCGCCCGCTCGCGTGCGGTGGCCAGTCCCACCACCGGGAACGATCCCAGACCCAAGTTGGTGGCGCGGCCGTTGATGCGGAGCCTCTGAACCCAGATCTTCGACAGCCGCCCGTTGGTCATGCGCCGCACCCCCAGGGTGAGTCCGTAGCCGCCGCGGCCGTCGCCGTAGACGCCGGGGCGGTTGACCTGCTTGACGAAGGTCGCGGACAGCGGCAGACCGGCCCGCGAGATCGATTCTCTCACTTCTGGGTGTCACTTTCTCTGTCGCGAATGTCACTTGATGGGATGCTACGCCCTGCAACCCGCTGAAACAGGTATAGGCCCTCTCACCTGCGAATATACGCGACTCCAAGCAACAAACTGCAACCCGCTGAAACCCCAAGAAAATTGTCCCCACCACACCACGACCTCTTGTGTTGACAACAGTTGATAGCTTGCGCAAGACTTCTCCCCATGAGCCGGAACACCATGAGCTTCGCCCTTCCCGAATCCATGCGCGACTATGTGTCCGAGCGGGTCCGTTCAGGCGAGTACGGCAACACCAGCGAATACCTCCGGGACCTGATCCGTCGCGATCAGCAGGAACAGGCAGCCCGCCACCTCCGCCGGCTCATCACCGACGGGCTCGAATCAGGCGATGGCCGTCCTGCCACCGACGATGTTCTTGGCGGGCTTCGCCGCTCCGCCCTCGGCACAGACCAGTGACCCCGGCGCAGCTGCGCCCACTCGCCGAGACTGACCTGGTTGAACGAACCCGCTACTACCGATCCGAAGCCGGCCACGACGTCGCCGCACGCTTCTTCGACACCGCAGTCCACACACTGCAGACGATCGAGAGCCTTCCAGGCATCGGCTCGCTCCGCCTGGGAGAACTCTGTGACGTGCCCGGCCTACGGTCGTTCCGCATCGCAAGATTCCCGTGCGGATGGTTCTACTTCGAGCGGGCGGACCACATCGACGTAGTCCGCCTCCTCTCCTACACACAAGACCTCCTCTCGCTCCTGGCCAAGGTTGACGACACCTGAACGGTGTCGTCAACTTCGACACCATCCACACCCTGCCCCGTGAAGCGTTCCGTCGCCCGGTAGCGACGCTCGGCCCCGCCCGGCTCGAAGAGGCCTGCCAGACGCTCAAAGCCGCCGCAGGCTACTAGCCGTTCGGCGACCGGCCCTCAGAGCTTCGATGGGTTGGATTCGGCCACCGCCAATGCCTCACGAACTCACGAGGCCAGCCAAACCCCCGCAAGGCCTCTCATTGGGACCACCCAATGAACATCCCTACCCACACCCCGAGAGGCACCCGAATGCTGTTCCGTGACGACTCGGGCCACCCGCGCCCAACCACGCCTCCAGATTGCTACGCGGCCATTCGGATGAGCCGATCGCCGGTCTTGGTGTCGACGTAGGCGAAGCTCTGCGGCGGGCGGAAGCCCTTGGGCCTCGCTCGCAGGTCTTGGAGGGGAATCCGCCGGCTGAACGCACATGGTTGGATCAGCGTCAAAGCAGTGCCGACGTGTACGCCCTCGTAGTACCTCTGGAACTCGTGGTACAGCAACCCGGACCCGGAGCCGTGCTCTCGCCACAAGGTCACGAGGTCCAGGGGCTGGACGCTGGTGATGATGCATGTGCCGAGAAGCGCCCGCACCGGCGACGCCGCATACAGCAGCGCCCGTGTCGGGACCACGATCTTCGGTTCGGTGCGTCGCAACTCGACTGTCTTGACGCCTGCGAGGATGGCCTCGGCGAACCTCGGCTTGAGCGACAGGACAATCATCCGGTCTGGGTCGAGTCCCTGCACTTCAACCGTCATTGCTTCTCATCCCCTCGTCGTAGAACCTACGGACGACGTCCTCATCGATTCTCTGTGCTGTCTGGAAGAACCCTGCCGTGTTCATACTGTCGCACAACTGTCGTGATCGGCCTATGGGGACCGGCGCCGGGAAGACCTCCGTCTGGCTGAAGAGCATTGCGGTCGCCTCGGGCCGGCCACCCCGGCGAGGTGAACTAGCGGCGTCGAGCACCTGTGCCTCGTCGAGCACTCCGTAGTTGTGATACTTGCGATGCAGTCGACGAGGGTGCCCCGTCTCGGCCTCGTCTAGCCAGGAGACGGCTCGCACGCCTCCGAGCGACCCTCCGCCTGAGATCCACCAGATGAGCCGCGCCGGGCATTCGAAGGCCCGCGGCGATCGGTAATACACGTTGTCGCGAGCAGCGGCCGCGCCGCGGTTCATTTCGATCAGCCGGCCTTGCGGCTCCTCGTAGCCGAGGATGACGCGAGCGAACTCTGGCTTGATCGGCACCATGTATGACGTGACCATGCCGCTGAACACCTTGGACGGCCACGCAAACCGCTCGTAGTCCCGCACGAGATGAGCGTTCAGCCGGTCCCAACCGATGTCATGCAACTCCTGGGGCAGCGGATCACCGGGCACAAGGACTCGAGTGTCGACGGCTGCCCTCCACGCTGATCCCTCGAGCTTGAACCCTTCGTCGCGCAGGGCCTGGTCGACCGGCGAAGGGGTCAGGTCGTCCACGACGATGACAGCTGGCCCGTCTTCGGCGACGATGGCGCGCAGATGATGCACCATCTGCCGTACCGCCGCGTAGGACTGGGCTCCAGCGGTGCATCGCAGCGCGGTGATCGTCGCTGCGGCTTCGTCGCGATGCACCGCCCCGAGCGCTAGAGGTTCCCCCGAGTCGGACATCAGCTGCTCGATCCGCCCCGACGGGGTACCGGTGACGATGCTCAGACGCCGCCGCAGATCGGCCGAACGCTCACCGAGGCGCTGATGGCAATAGAGCGACAACTCAGCATTGGAGGGCAGCTTCGAGACAGTCGAGACGGACAGCCCCGAAGCCGCGATCGTCCGCGCTTGGCGGCCGTGCTCGCCTCCCAGCCCTTGGAGCCTCAACAAGAAGTCATCGGGCCTGACCACGTTCAGGCCCGTGAGTCGCTCGATGGCCTCCGACTGCTGTAGGAGACCCTCATCTCGTGAGACGACGTAGGCAGCACCGCCCGCGGACGCTTGGGCAACCACTCGAAGGTCGCCTTCTCCCACGCGAGCCACGCCAGGATCCTCTTGGAGCGACTGGAACGTTGAGCGCCATGCCTCCTCCGATGGCTCCAAGCCACCGAAGTCGCCCAGCGAGGACTCGAACTCTGCGCTTCTGGGCCGCTGACCAGAGAGCTCTGAGTGACTCTCCGCCGTCACCGCCAATTCTGCGGCTTCGGCTACCCAGTCCGCCGTGAGGGCCAACGAGGCAGGAAAGTCGCGTTGCTCCAGGATGTCCAGCAGGACGTTGGTGTCGATAGCCACCACCAGACGGCCATCCTCCATCTCAGGTTCCCCGAAGAGGGCTAGAGCAGCAATGGAACGCCACCATGTGACCAGGGGCATCCGATCACGACCGCGTCCGGGCCTCTCGCCGAGCCGTCGGAACCCCAGTTCCGGCCACATGGCGTGCGCTTTGTAGTCCTTGCGGCACGACAGCCGGATCCCTGCCCTGTGGGGGTGGCGCTCGACGATGCCATCGACCAGTTGGCGTGCGATCCCCTGACCTCGTTCGTTCCGGTCTACACAGAGGTGCGTGAGGGAGATGTCGCCCGTCCTCACCCTCTTGCCGAACAACACATAGCCCTTGACCTTCCCGCCGTCCACGACCGCAAGCACCCTGCCTTCGGCGGCGGCCTGCTTGATCGCCGCGAACGGCAAGTGGCCCAAGGTCCTGCTGTTGGCGTTCCCGAGAGCGACCACCTGCTCATACTGCGGCGACTCAGGATTGACGTCCTCGATCATTCTCAGCTCTCTCCGATCGGACAACCAAGTGCTTCTCGGCCCCTCGGCCTGCGGGAATGACGTAGGCCGCGAGAGTACGCTGCTGCGCCTAGAAGCGATACTCCAGACGTAACGTTTTCCCTTTCTTGGCTTCGCTTCAGCACGCGGCAAGCGTCCCACTCCCCTGTGACATCCGATTCCGGGTGTTCCGGCTTCAATCCGAGCGGCCATCCCCGGGGCCAGGGTGCGCCTTGGCGGCTACCTGATGCTGCGACACAATGGAGCGGCTACGGGAAGGAGCCGGCGTGGCGACGGATCTTGGTGAACTGCAGAACAAGCTGTGGGAGGCGGCGGACCAGCTTCGGGCCAACTCTGGTCTGAAGGCGTCGGAGTACGCCTCGCCGGTGCTCGGGCTCATCTTCCTGAGGTACGCCGACGAGCGGTTCGCCCAGGCCGCCGAGGTGGTTGGTGCTGGATCGGCCCGGCGCCCGACGGGCCCTGAGGACTACCAAGCCGTCGGAGCTCTGTGCCTGCCGGAGGACTCGCGGTTCGACACCCTGCTCAACCTGTCTGAGGACACCGACATCGGCAAGGCCATCAATCAGGCCATGGGCGGCATCGAGGTCTACAACCCCGAACTCCGGGGCGTGCTGCCGAGGGACTACTCCCGCATTCCCGATGACATCCTCGGAGAACTGCTGCGGCTCCTGCGAGCGCTGCCGGGAGCGATCGAAGGCGACGGGTTCGGGCTGATCTACGAGTACTTCCTCGGCAAGTTCGCATTCTCAGAGGGCCAGAAGGGCGGCGAGTTCTTCACCCCCACCTCGATCGTGCGGCTCATCGTGGAAATCCTCGAGCCGTTTCACGGCAAGATCTACGACCCGGCCTGCGGCTCCGGCGGCATGTTCGTGCAGTCTGCCCACTTCGTGGAGCGCCACCGCCGCGACCCAGGCCAGGAGTTGTCGATCTACGGCCAGGAGAAGACCGGAGACACTGTCCGGCTCGCCAACATGAACCTCGCCGTCCACGGCCTCAGTGGCGACATCCGGGAAGGCAACACCTACTACGAGGACCTCCACGACTCGGTCGGCAAGTTCGACTTCGTCATGGCCAATCCGCCCTTCAACGTCAACAAGGTCGACAAGACCAAGCTCGAGGACGACCCTCGGTTCCCGTTCGGCCTGCCCAGGCCTGACAACGCGAACTACCTCTGGATCCAGACCTTCTACTCCGCGCTGAACGCCACCGGCCGAGCTGGTTTCGTCATGGCCAACTCAGCGTCTGACGCGCGGGGCAGCGAACTCGAGATCCGCCGCAAGCTGATCGAGGACCGCAGCGTCGACGTGATCATCTCCGTCGGCACGAACATGTTCTACACCGTCACCCTGCCCGTGACCTTGTGGTTCCTCGACCGCGGCAAGAAGTCCACCGATCGCGCTGACCAAGTGCTCTTCATCGACGCCCGCGAGATCTACAACCAGATCGACCGAGCCCACCGCGACTGGACACCGCAGCAAATCGAGTTCCTCGCCAACATCGTTCGCCTCTGGCGTGGGGAGGAGCCAGACTTCGAAGCAGGAAGCGAGGAGATGCTGGACGCCACGCTTCCCGACCGAACGTATTGCGATGTGGCCGGCATCTGTTCCGCCGCATCGATTGAGCAGATCGAGGAGCAGGGCTGGAGCCTCAACCCTGGCCGATATGTGGGGATGGCGCACGCTGGAATCGAGGACATCGAATTCACCGCTCGGATGGAACTGCTGGAAGAGCAGCTAGCGACCCTGACGGCCGAGGCGGCCGCATTGTCAGACATCGTTCAATCAAGCATCAGCCAGGTGCTGCGCCGGTGACCTGGACCGCGAGGACACTGGGGGAGATCGCCCGTCAGGCAGGCGGAGAAGTGCGGACGGGGCCCTTCGGGTCGCAGCTTCACAAGAGCGACTACGTCGATGACCTCACAGCTACTCCGGTGGTAATGCCAAAGGACATGGTTGATGGCAGAGTCGATCCCCGATCGATCGCCCGAGTCGATGACCGCGTCGTGGAGCGCTTGTGTTCGCATGTTCTGCGCACTGGCGACATCGTGCTGGGAAGACGAGGCGAGATCGGTCGCCGCGCCTGGACCGGCGACGTGGAGGATGGCTGGCTGTGCGGCACGGGATCGATGAGGATCACCATCAACGGATCAACAGAAGTTCGTCCTCGCTTTCTCTTCTACTACCTAGGACTGCCCCAGACCATCGGATGGCTGCAGGGACATGCTGTCGGGGCAACCATGTCCAATCTGAGTGCTGGAGTAGTTCAACAGCTTCCGGTTCGATACCCGCGGACAGCTGTGCAGGACGCAATCATCGAAGTGTTGGATGCGGTCGAGAACCTGATCGACAACAATCGGCGACGGATTGAGATTCTGGAGGAGATGGCTCGGTTGTTGTATCGGGAGTGGCTCGTGCACTTCCGGTTCCCGGGGCATGAGGATGTCGCGTTGGTCGATTCCGAGCTAGGGCCGATCCCCGAGGGATGGAGATGGAGAAACCTCTTTGATCTAGCAGACGTCGGGTTTGGCTTCTCATTCAAATCGAACCGATTCGCTGATGCGGGTCCCATTCGCGTTGTCCGCATCCGAGACGTGCCAAACAACACGACGAGCACCTACACCGATGAAGATCCAGGCGAACGTTATGAGATCCACAATGGTGACACACTCATTGGGATGGACGGCGACTTCCACATGTGTCGATGGGCTGACGGATTGGCCCATCTCAACCAACGAGTTGCGCGGCTTCGTTCCAAGGGCCAGCTCAGCCAGCTCCTCCTTCATCTCGCGCTCGAGCAACCAATTCAGAGATTCAATCAGACAATCATTGGCACCACGGTTGCGCACCTGGGGAAGCGCCATCTCAAGGAGATCTTCATTGCTGAACCCTCCTCACCCGTGCTTGCCACGGTGAACAAGTGCCTTCAGCCCATCTTTCAGCTTGATCTCAATCTTCACCGGCAGGACCGGGCACTGCGAGAAGCCCGCGACCTGCTCCTTCCTCGGCTTGTCTCGGGAGAACTGGACGCGTCCGAGCTTGAGTTGGGAGTGGCGGCGGTGTGAGCCCAACAGGCCTGACCGAGGATGAGTTGGTTGAGCAGCCTGCGTTGCAGCTGTTGTCGCAGTTGGGTTGGGAGGTGGCATCGGCGTTCGACGAGGCGTTGGGGGCGGCGGGCACGCTCGGTCGTGATTCGCAGTCTGAGCCGATGCTTGGTCATCGTCTCCAGGTTGCGCTGCGCACTCTGAATCCGGGGCTTCCTGAGGCGGCGCTGGAGGAGGCTGCTGAGCGGCTGGTTGAGGATCGGTCGGCGATGGATCGGGTTCGGGCCAATCGCGAGGTCTATGAGCTGCTTCGGGTCGGAGCGAGGGTCGAGACGACTGCCAGCGACGGTGAGCGTCGGACGGTCACGGTGCGGTTCGTCGACTGGAACCAGGCTGACGCGAACGACTGGCTGGCGGTTTCGCAGTTCTGGATCGCGGGCGACATGTACAAGCGGCGGGCCGATGTGGTGCTGTTCGTCAACGGCATCCCGCTGGTGTTCATCGAGCTGAAGGTCTCGCACAAGAACGTCCGCAACGCGTACGACGCGAACTTGCGGGACTACCGCGACACCGTCCCGCATCTGTTCTGGTTCAACGCGTTCGTCATCCTGTCCAACGGTGCCGACACCCTCGTCGGTTCGACGTTCGCTCCTTGGGGTCACTTCGCGGAGTGGAAGAAGATCAACTCCGAGGGCGAACAGGGTGTGGTGTCGCTGGAGACGGCGCTGCGGGGCACCTGCGATCGGCACCGGCTGCTCGACCTGGTCGAGAACTTCGTCGCCTACACCGAGCGACCCGGAGGCTTGGTGAAGGCGTTCGCCAAGAACCACCAGTTCCTCGGTGTGAACAATTCGCTGGAGGCGCTGCGGGAGTTGCAGCAGCGCCAGGGCCGGCTCGGCGTGTTCTGGCACACGCAGGGGTCGGGCAAGTCGCTGTCGATGCTGTGGTTCACCCAGAAGGTGCTGCGCAAGCAGCCCGGCAACTGGACCTTCGTGCTGGTGACTGACCGCAAGGAGCTCGACGAGCAGCTCTACGGGGACTTTGCCGACTCCGGGGTGATCACCTCCGGACAGGAGGTCCACGCCCACACGTCGGCCCATCTGCGCGAGCTGCTCGGCCAGGACCACCGCTACGTGTTCACGCTGATCCACAAGTTCATCCCGCCCGAGAAGGGGCAGCGGATGCCGGTGCTGTCTGAGCGCGACGACATCGTGGTCATCACCGACGAGGCCCACCGCTCCCAGTACGACACGCTGGCCGCCAACATGCGTCTGGCTCTGCCCAACGCGTCGTTCCTGGGGTTCACCGGCACGCCGCTCATCGCCGGCGAGGAGCAGACCCGTCAGGTGTTCGGCGACTACGTGTCGATCTACAACTTCCGGGACTCCATCGCCGACGGCGCCACCGTGCCGCTCTATTACGAGAACCGCATCCCCGAGCTTCAGCTCACCAACGAGGACTTCGACGACGAGCTGGAAGACCTCCTGGAGGAGGCTGCGCTCGACGAGGCCCAGGAGAAGGCGGTGGCGCGCCGCTTCTCCCAGCAGTACGAGCTGATCACCCGCCCCCAGCGACTCACCGAGATCGCGGCCGATCTGGTGTACCACTTCGTCAACCGTGGATTCCGGGGCAAGGCCATGTACGTGGCCATCGACAAGGCCACCGCAGTGCGCATGTACGACCTTGTTGAGGCCGAGTGGACCCGCTACCTGGTCGAACTCAAAGACCGGTTGGCGACCACACCCGAGTTGGAGCGCCCGCACCTGGAGTCGCTGATCGAGTTCATGGGCAGCACCGACATGGCCGTGGTGGTGTCGCAAGGCCAGAACGAGATCGCCGACATGGCCGCGGCCGGGCTCGACATCACCAAGCACCGCAAGCGGATGGTCGCTGAGGACCTCGACTCCAAGTTCAAGGACCCCGAGGACCCGTTCCGGCTGGTGTTCGTGTGCGCGATGTGGCTCACCGGGTTCGACTCGCCGTCGACATCGTCGGTGTATCTCGACAAGCCGATGCGCAATCACCTGCTGATGCAGACCATCGCCCGGGCCAACCGGGTGTTCGGTGACAAGGACAACGGTCTCATCGTCGACTACGTGGGCGTGTTCCGGAACCTGGAGAGGGCCCTCGCCATCTACGCCGCCGACCGCACCGCTGCCGGCATCGACTCCCCCATCCGACCCAAAGACGACCTGATCGCCGAACTCGACGAAGCGCTGGCCGAGATCACCGAGTTCTGTGAAGCCAACGACATCGACCTCGCCGACATGGAGGCCGCGCAGGGGTTCGAGTTCGTCGCCCTCCAGAAGGCCGCCGTCGAGGCGCTGCTGATCGACGAGCAGACCCGCCGCCGGTACGTGTCGCTGGCTCGGCAGGTCCGCAAGACCTTCAAGGCGCTGCTGCCCGATCCCGAAGCGATGGCGGTCACCCACCGGGTGGCGGTCATCCGCTCGATCGCGTCGAAGATCGAGTCCTCGACGGAGGCGCCCGACATCAGCACGGTGATGGACTCGGTGTCGGAACTGCTCGACCGCTCGGTCGGCGCGAAGGAATACATCATCCGCACCGCCGACGGAGCCGAGCCTCTGATCGACCTCAACCAGCTCGACTTCGAGCAGCTCGCCATGCGCTTCGCCGCCAACAAGCGCACCGCCGCCAAGGCCGCCGAGCAGAACCTCGAGGGCCGGCTGGATCAGGCCGTACGCAAGAACCCGACCCTGCTGGAGCTGGCCGAACGGTTCCGGCGCCTGATCGACGAGTACAACGCCGGCACCCACAACCTCGAGGAGCTACTGCGCCGGCTCAAGGCCATCAACGACGAGTTGACCGACGAAGAGCAGCGAGCCGTCCGCGAAGACGCCACCGAGGCCGAGTTGGCCATCTTCGACCTTCTCACCAAGCCCGAACCGGAGCTGACCAAAGCCGAAGCGATCACCGTGAAGGGCGCAGCCAAGAAGCTGCTGGAGCGCGTCGAGGACAGGCTCGTCCTCGACTGGAAACGCCGCCAACACACCCGCTCCGCCGTGAAGGTCGCCGTCAAGGATGTGCTCGACGCCGAGCTGCCAGAGATCTACGGCCCCGACTTGTTCGACCGCAAGGTCGACGCAATCTTCGACCACATCTACGCCAGCTACTCCGACAACGGAGACGGTGGAAGCGTCTACGACCTCGCCGACGCCGACGCTCGCTCACTACCGGCCGTGGCGACGCTGCCGAGCGCCGCGGAGCAAGTCAACGACGATCTGCTCCGAGCGGTCCAATCCGACCCCACGATGTTCTCCCGTCTCATGGAGACCGTCTTCGGCGCGAGCGCAACCTGGGCCTGCCCCACGGAGCAACTCCTGATCCGCGAGGAGTCTCGGGTAGTCGAATACAAGCAGACCGCCCGGTGGAACGTGCGAGAACAGCGCAAGGACAAGACGATGGAGCAGGCAGTCGTCAAGACCGTCGCCGGCATGCTCAACGATCGAGGCGGCACGCTCCTGATCGGCGTCACCGACAACGGAGAGCCCGTCGGCTTAGACGACGACTACGCCCAGGTCAGCCCCCCGAACGCCGACGCCTACGTCAACTGGCTCGACACCCTCTTCGAGCACAACCTGGGCCACGCAGGCGCCCACCGCCTCACCATCCGAATCGGCCAAGTCAACGACAAGGACATCTGCCGCATCGACGTCCCCGCCAGCTCCCGCCCCATCTGGGTCAAGAGCAAGGATGGATCCGACATCCTCTACCAACGCCGCAACAACTCCACGCGGCAAGTGCCGGCTAGCGAAGCCGAGAGTTTCGTCGCTGATCGCTTCGGCAACCAGAACACGCGCTGACGACATCCTCTTGGGCCAGGCCCTCACGCCGCGCTGCGAATGCCAGTCTCTCCAGTACCGCCGGACCCAGGCCCGCCTCGCGGCCCGATCCGTCCGCTCCACCGCGACAACTCGGCGTTGCGCCGCGCCCACCACTCGCTTGCCTCCAGCACCCGCGGATCGCTACGCGGTGGCTCGGACACGTCGGCCACCTCGAGCTCACGGTCATGCTTGACAGTGAGCCGCAGGTGTCTGCGCCAGATCCACTTCAGCAGGTCAGAGCATGAATCCCGCGTCAGCTTTGCTGGGATGCTGGTGCCTCTCAGTTCCCGCTTACACGCTCAACAGTTAGCAGGACGCGACTTGCCCACATCTCGCCCATAGATGGGGCCACAGCTCGGTCGCCGTGGACCAGGGCGGCACCTGGAGTCGCCACCGCTCGATCTGACGCTGCCTAAGCTAGGAGTTCTGACGGCCGATAGGGCTCTGCCAACAGGCTTGCCCAGGACGGCTGGCAGGCACATCCGTGTAGGCCCCGGTAGCAATCCGAAGAGTTTCTAATGGCCCAAAGCATCAACCTCACGGTACTGGAGAAGTCCAAAGCCGAGATCGCCCGCCGATACCCCGCGTTCGCTTCTGAACTCTTCTCGTTTCTGGAGCGTGATGAATCGACGATCTGTTTCGCTCAGAAGTGGCAGCATCACTTGAGCGCCATGCGAATCGGGCCCTCCAAGCCGATAGCCGATCAGTTCGACATCGCCCTTGAAATCCCGCTGCTCATCGCAACCTTCGCTGGCGAGGCTGGGTTGGAGCCTCGCGTGCTGCGCCAGTTGGAGACTTCCACGGCGCTTCGCAACAGCACCTCAGCCGACAAGGACTTCGCGATTCTTGTAGCTACGGATAGGAGTGCGGACCGGTTCGTCAAGGACCGAAAGCGCTTTTCGTATCCGATCCTCACGATCTACACCGATGATCTGGAAGCAGGAAGGTACCGCCAGACTTCGCTTCGGTCCGAGATCGCCAAGCTGATGCGGTCCATGAACCACTTCGACTACAGCAACGAGATCCGTACGGCTGCCGACTTCTTCGGGCGGGTGGATGATCTTGAGGCTCTCACTGCCCTGGCTGCGAGCGGACAGAGTGTTGGCGTCTTCGGTCTGCGCCGTGCCGGCAAGACCTCCCTGCTGTATCGGGTGGCTGAGACACTACGTGACAGAGGGATAGAGTCGACCTACGTCCAGCTCAACGCACTAACCGACGCGACGCACCTTCGCGAGGCTCTGGTGGAGTCAACGGCCCGGGTCCTTCAACGAGTCGGGGGCTCGATACCGGAGAACTCCGAGATGCTCAACCAGGACTTCACCCTCCGGAGTTCTCAAAGAGTCGAGCGGCGCTGGGTGTACGAGATGGACGCGCTGCTCGATCAGATCGACGCCGACGTTGTGGTACTCCTCGATGAGACCGACCTCGCAAACGAGGAGTCCCTCGACTTCGACACGGCCGACCGAGACGAGCGCCAGGCAATGAACCGGGTGCTGCAGCAACTCCGAGGCGTCATACAGATCAGAAATGAACGAGGCAAGAGGCAACTCTCGTTCCTGGCTGCTGGCGTTGCGGCATCGATATTCACGAGTTCTGTTCGCTTCGGACGCGACAACCAACTGTTCGGGTTCGCCTCAGCGCGTCCCCTGGGTCCAATGAGTCGTGATGAGATGCGACAGATGGTGCGGGTTCTCGGCAAGCGGAGCGGTCTCCGCTTTGATGGCCACCACCTATTCGACAGTCTGTTCGCTGAGTACGGCGGGCATCCCCACCTCACCCGGCAAGCGTGTGCCCGTGTCGCAGAGGACGTCCACAACAGGCAGATCGAGACGGTGCCGTACCATGTGACGCTCCAGGACTTGGCGCGCGTGTACGCATCCGCGGCTGATGGTTCGCCTGCTCACTCGGCTTGGGAGACCTTCCAGAGCTTCGAACGCTGGTATCCCGACGAAAGTGAGATCGTTTCGCAGTTCATCCTCGACGGGAGGGCACCCGAGACTGAGTTGATTCCGCATGCCGTGGACTTCGGCATATGCGATGGTCAAGGCAGGCTCAGGCTCGGCGCGCTCAGGCGAGAAGCCCGTCGTGGACTGGACTGACGCCTGCGTCGATCATCTGATCGGCGGCGGATCGCTCAATCTTGTCGGCCTCGATGGATCAGGCCGCTCCCGTGGCATACGCATGATCGCCGACGCGTTGGACCCGTCGGACTGGACCTATCTCGTCTGGAGTCCTAGCGATCTCGCCACGATGCAGCGTCGAGAGGTCAGCGCAGAGATCGACGCTCTTTGCGACGACGACAGGTATCCCGTGCTTCTCATTGATGACTTTGGCGAACTCCTGATGGAATCGATCGGCCCCTGGCTCGAAGGGATGCTCTTCAGCCGCGTGTTCGAAGCACATAGCCACGATCGCCCCTCCCTTCGATGTGTCGTCGTCACACACCCACGAGATCACGAGATCGTGGGCCCGGGTTCTGGCCTCCGAGAGCGCGCCCGCTACGTCCACCCGCCGACAAGAGTTCCCACGACACAGGAGCTAGCTGACTTCGGCTGCACGAACGCCGAGGAACTGCTCCTCCTCACCGGCCACAACCAACACCTACTCGGAGTCAGTGGCCAAACCTCGGACGTTCGACGGCGCCTAACCAAGTCGACAACCCAAGAATGGCTGCCTCGCTGGATCGGCCAACTTGACACCGGTCATCAGAGCCGGCTCGGAGCAATACTCGATCGCAGACATCCACCACGATGGCGGCACGACGATGCCGACCCCTCACTCACGCCACTTATCGTTGCCAGACGCTCCGACAACCCGCCCCGGTGCGCTGTCCCCGGGTGTATCGCGGTCGAGGACCTCAGGCGACTCCTAGTAGGCCAGCCCTGGCCAGAGCGCGATCTTGAAGGCTCCGCCAACCGATTCAGTGCTCGGTGCGGTAGCGACCCCACTCCGCTATGGGTGGACAACTTCCTGTCAGACACAAGTCTGCTGGACTTCGCAAGACTGGTGGAGTTTCTCGAAGTGATCCTTTCAAGGCTCCCAAGGGTTGCGTGCATCCGCGTCCTGTCGCGCAACTGGGTGGACGGTCGCCGCGTGTACGCCTCAGACATTCTGACCGCACTCCGACAGTCAGGGATCTCCCAGCAACACGAGAGCCGCCTTCACTGGCGGCTCTACGACCAACGGAACGATGTGAATCTGCATCGCCGAGAACTCATTCTCAGCACACGACGCGTGGCGTTCAGTCTCCCACCAGCTCGAATCGTGATCGGACAGGACGTCGCCAGCAACGAGACGGATGCCGCTGTGGCCTTCGCTACCACCGCCCCCGCCTTTGCAGCATGGAAGAGTGGCATCACAGTCGTTGGCGGTGGCTGCTCACCGAACTGAGCCATGACAGCGCTGCATAACCACGAAGGACGACGACGCGCACGCGTCACCTCCCCCAGACGCAGCAGAGTCCTGTGACCCACCTTGGAGCCGTCGCGCACCGACTCCACCGAAGGCAGATACTATACACCTTGTCGCCCCTGCGACGGCGGGTGGTCTTCACGAACACACCAAGACACTAGCATAAACCCTTCAGCTAGTCAACCATCTGTCGCCCCTACAAAACCCCGCCGGAAGACCGACCAGCAACACAAAACCCCACGTCAACGGCCATCTGCGATCACCAAACCGGCGTCAATCTGCCAAACTCTGGACTGACGTCCACCATGGAGGAATCAGATGAGAGCAACCGAGACGAGGCTCCTCGACTTCCTACAGCAATCGCCTCAGTTCGTGATCCCGGTTTATCAACGGACCTACAGCTGGACGGAGCGCGAGTGCCGACAACTCTGGGACGACGTCCTCCGCACCGGCGACGACGATCAGATTGCTGCGCACTTCGTCGGCTCGATCGTCTACATCCAGGAGAGCATGTACCATGTCACTAGCCAGTCACCGCTGCTCGTGATCGATGGGCAACAGCGTCTGACGACCGTGATGCTGTGCCTCGAATCTCTCGCCAGGCACGTCGGCGTCGAGGAACCGCTCGATGGCTTCTCGGCGAAGAAGCTCCGCAGCTACTACCTACTCAATCCTCTAGAGGAGAATGAGCGTGGCTTCAAGCTAGTGCTCACACAGACGGACAAGGCGAGTCTCATGGCACTCGTGAAACAGAGGCCATTGCCGACAGAAGCTTCTCTCCGGATTGTTGAGAACTTCGAGTTCTTCCAACAGCAGATCGAGGCCCTCGGCAATGAGTTCACTCCGTTATGCCGGGGGCTCGCGAAGCTGATGGTCGTGGACGTTGCGCTCAGTCGGGATCAAGACAATCCACAGCTCATCTTCGAGAGCATGAACTCGACTGGCCGGGCACTCAGTCAGGCTGACCTGATCCGCAACTTCGTACTGATGGGGCTTGAGCCAGCGCACCAGACGCGACTCTACGAAGATCATTGGCGGCCGATGGAACTCGCCTTCGAACAGGAGGCTTACGGCACTCACTTCGACAGATTCATGCGCCATTACCTCACGCTGAAGACTGGAGAGATTCCCAAGATCGAAAAGGTCTATGAAGCATTCAAGACATACGCACGTCAACCGAGCATCGAACAGGGCGGTATCGACCTGCTGGTCGCCGACATCCAGCGATTCGCCGGCTACTACTGCTCGATAGCCCTAGACCGGGAGTCCATTGGACCTCTCAAGGAAGCCTTCCGGGACCTGCGCGAACTCAGAGTCGACGTCGCAAGCCCATTCCTCCTGGAGCTCTATGACGACTACGACACGGGCCAGTTGAGCGAGTCCGAATTGCATAGAGCGCTTCGTCTGGTCGAGTCTTATGTGTTCCGTCGCGCCGTCTGTTCCATCCCGACGAACTCCCTCAACAAGACGTTCTCGACGTTTGGTCGTGAACTCAGGAAAGACAATTATCTGGAGAGCATCATCGCTCACTTCCTCCTAATGCCTTCCTACCGCCGATTTCCGCGAGATGACGAGTTCAAGCGTGAGATTCAAGTGCGGGACCTCTACAACTTCCCAAGGCGCAGCTACTGGCTTCGCCGACTGGAGAACCATGGGCGCAAAGAGCGCGCGCCCGTCGACGAGTACACGATCGAGCACATCATGCCACAAAACGAGGATCTCTCAACGGAGTGGAAGAATGACCTCGGACCAGAGTGGGAACGGGTACACGAGACGCGGCTCCACACACTCGGCAATCTGACGCTAACGGGCTACAACTCGGAGTACAGCGACCGTCCCTTCGCTGAGAAGCGTGACATGGAGGGAGGCTTCAAGATGAGCCCGCTCAGGCTTAACGAGGACATCGGATCGCTTGATCGTTGGGATGAACGAGCGATCCAGGTCCGTGCCACTCGTCTTGCGGGCATTGCCGCGAGCGTGTGGAGCGATGTGCATTTGCCAGCAGAGAAACTTGCCCAATACCGAAAACAGCCGGAGCGTCGGCGGCTAGCGACCTACACGATCGAGGACCACCCATACCTCGCTGAGGAGAGCGCCGTCCGGCCGCTGTTCGAAGCGTTCCGGAAAGAAGTGCTCGATCTCAGTCCCGTCGTCACCGAGGAGTTCCTCAAGCTCTATGTCGCCTACAAGGCGGAGACCAACTTCGTTGACGTCGTCCCGCAGACTTCCCAGCTTCGCCTCTCGCTCAACCTCCAGTTTCACGAGCTGCATGATCCGAGAGGCTTCGCTACAGACGTCACCAACCTCGGACGCTGGGGAAACGGCGACGCGGAGATAAGGCTAGGCGACCCGGGGGAACTGCGGTACGTGATCGGGCTCGTCCGCCAGGCTTTCGAGAAGCAGATGGGGAACGCAGACAGCGAAGCCTGAGTAGCGAAGCGCCCCTTTAAGCCGTGGCGATGCTTTGAGGGGTCCTGTTCACGGCGGTGACCCTGTGGGCGTTCCGAGACCACAGCCGAACGAGAGGACCGACGGCGTGCGATGCGGGCGCTGCCTGGCCGCGCGGGGTGCTTCAATCTACGGAGGATCCGAAAATAGTTGCGGCTCCGCCAAGCGAAGCACGCGATCCGCATAGGACCGGCCGGTGCTCACCTGTTCCACTTTGCGCTGCTCGATGAGCCGGTCCACAGCGGCCTTGACGTGGGTCTTCTTGTAGATCGTTTCGAGGAGGGCGTCCTCGCGGAGCTCCGCCATGTTGTAGTCGCTCCTACCGAGCAGTTCCAGGATGCGACCCTCTAGTGGGGTGAAGTCCGGGTGCAGGATGTCGAAAGACATCTGGTTGGGATCACGCGGATCTCGGAATCGCTGACCGGAGACACCGTCGACCTCCCACAATCCGTCTTTGAACTTCTCCACGGCGACCTTGTTCGTCGTTCCGAAGAAGAGATGCAGTGAGTGTCCACCTTCGTCGATCATCTCGAACGTCAGCACGTACGGAAAGCCGGCCGAGTGAAGACCCTCGCGATAAAGCTCCAGGAGGAATGGCTTCTTCTCAGCAGTCGGCAGATGATCAACGCTCCGCCAATCGCTGTGCCCGAAGACACGCTCGCCTGCTTGCTGTTCACCGTTGGCGAAGCGGATGAAGAATTGATCCTCGAATGTGACCAGCACCTCAGATGATTGCTGTTGAGCGACCCGCTGCACAATCTCGTGGTCGGCATCGACACCCCAGCCGTCGAGATTGGCGAACACGGGTCCATCCCACCCGCCCACTTCGGCGATCTCCTGCTCAAAGAGGTCGCCGCACCTCCCGCGACGGACGCGTACCACCAAGCCGGACGGCCTAATCGTGAGCGGGAACCGAGTGTCAAGAAGGTTCTCGAGGTGACGACAGCGTCCGCGATGCTCCTCGACGAAAACGAGCCGTGTCTGAGTGCCATGGCAGGTCACATCGCTGCGCAGCGCTTGTTCCATCGCGATCGCGGGCGAACTGTCGCGGGCGTTGGTGTACTCCCCCGGGCCCGCGAAGCCGTCGAAGAACGTGATCCCGGTGTCGCGAAACCGGCTTGCCATGATGGGAAACCATGCTGACATGTACCGGCGCAGCAGCGTGTGCTTCGCTGCCGTGTGGGGGTCACGCTCCCAGAGGATCCCGGTTGGAACGGTCAACGGGTTAGGCCACCGCCTCTTCCGGGAGCTGGTCCCACACTTCGCCCTCGAGTTCCCGGCCGCCAGCCTTGGGGGTTCTGCCTCCCCATTGCTTGAAGAAGAACGCGACGCCCGCTGACGTGCAGGTGTCGCGAAGCTCGATGGCCCACGCAGGCCCCATGGGCCTCGCGTTGGCACCAGATTCGCCGCCAGCGATCAGCCACTGGATGCCCTCAAGATCAAGCGCGCCGAGCGAGCCGAGCAGAGGCTCCGCGCTTACGAACCGCACTGCGGCCGGCACCTTGCGAAGGTGATCGATGCGGAAGGCGTACCGGCGAGACTCCACACTCACACCCATCCACAGGTTCGGTGGCCAGTCAAGGTCACCTGCGACGCGGCTCAGCCGCTGCGCTCGCTTGGTGAGCACCTGGTAGGTGTGCTGAGGCGTCTCGCAGATCACCTCGAATACCTGCTTGATGAAGTCAAGTGGAACGTCGTCATGGAACAGATCGCTCATCGAGTTCACAAAGACCAGCCGCGGCGCGCCCCAGCGACGAGGCACGTCAAGCGATGAGGGATGCACCGTAAGCCTGAAGCCCGGTCCACTCGTCCTCGGGGCACCATCGAGTTGGTACTTCGGCGAGCCCATCGCCTTGAGCCGTTTCGACAGCGTGAGCGCGTAGCAATGATCGCACCCCGGCGATACGCGGTCACACCCCGTGGTCGGGTTCCACGTTGCCTCCGTCCACTCGATCGCCGACTTGTCCGCCACGCCCCCAATCTAGGGCCACCATGTGACAGTCAAGAAACTGGATTCAGTAGGCCCACTTCGGCGTCTGTCAGAGGAGAGCGAGCCCGGCCACGCAGTAGACACTGTCAGAGGCAATCTTGGGCCGCGGCTCGGGTGGTACGAGAGTCCCAGGCCGAGGTCTCAGACGACCCTGTCAGGCAGCGTCCCGCCAAGTGGTGAGGCGTGAGGTAGCAGGGGGGCCACCACTCGGGGGGCCGTCGTACGTTCGTGGCAGGAACCCGTGTCACACCTTCGTAGGATCATGTGTGACAGCATCAAACGACGAGAACCGCACCGCGACCGAGCCGTCCGGTCGGACTGGACAGAATGAGGGCGCAATGGCTGGCAAGAAAGACCGATACGCCGACATCGAGGTCGACGTGTTGGACGACGCGGGCGTCCGCGCCGTCATCGACAACGCCCTCGCCCGGGCAGGATGCACCTGGGAGGAGCTTCAGGAGCAGGCCAAGGCTGGAAGCTTCTCCAGCGAGATCGCTCGGCGGGCCTGGTTCGTCGTGTCCTCCTTTGAGCCCTCGTCAGTCTGACCTGGAGCGCCAAGCCAGGAAGCTCGCGGGCGGCCTGACGGATCTCCTCAACGGCACCGTCACCCACGGCGTCCGCCTGCGCTCGTACATGGACCGGCACGGGCGCGCCGTGATCGGCTACAACGTCAACGAGGCCAACCCCCGTCGGTGACGGCATCCCTCTGACCATCTCCCGGTCACCCGCACGCCTGTACCTCAACGTCCTTCACACGCTCGAACTCGACGACTCCGAGAAGTTCCTGGCCACCAGCAGGAGCAGCTACACCCTCCAGGGAGACACCGACACCGCCTCGATCCTCACCTACGACTTCGTGCGGGAGCCGCCCAACGAGTTCCCCGAGGCGCACATCCACATACATGGCGAATCTGACGTCCTTGCCAGGATGCTGCAAACCAGCGGACGCGACAGGAGCAAGCCAGCCGATCTCCATCTGCCCGTAGGGGGACGACGCTTTCGCCACCTCTGCTCCCCGGTGGCCACTGATCCGACCTGGAGCCGACTCAGCGAAGCCGACCGGCGCCTGCTCGCTCACGACGGAAGGCCGCTCTGGCACGAACTGCTGGTAGCGCTGCGGCCGAACGTGGTCGTGCTGTCAGTCGCCAAGAGCCACCTCGAGCACATCGCATTCGAGACGCTGGGCCCGTGGCAGCTCATCCACAGTTTCGACCGCAAGCGCGACGGCACCCTCCGCTCGTATGCCTACGAAGTCTTGGGCTGCTGGCATCTGGTCGGCGACGAGCCAGCGCTGTTCGTGTTCTGCCCCGCCAGCCAGACGCCGCTTGGTTCGATCAGCGACAGCCAGAAGCGCGAGTTGGGCGCCATCGTCGCCGACGCGTGCCGAGACGCCGCCTGAAAAGAAGAAGCCCCGCCAGTGCGCCACCGACAGGCGGAGGCGGACGACGGGGAGGATTGACGGCAACGATAGCGCGGAGTCACGAATATGGCGGCCGACGTGTGGGCGCCTAAGTCATCGCGGGTCACGGGCGTGGACGGCCCACAGATCGAACTCCTTGCGGGGAGTTGACGTTACGCCGAAGTGTTCGGCCTGTCGGCGCCCTGCCGGGACCGGGCCCGCGTCACGGCGCGTCTGAATTCGCCAACCGGTTCCCGCGAGGCTTGCTCGGAGTAGCTCCCCTGGATCAAGTCGGCAGTCGGGAAAGGATCCGAAGCGCACGACGAGACGAGCCTCTGACCTACTAACGGAAGCACAGTTGTCCCAGACCCGGCGCAGATCGGCAACGAAGCTCTCGGGGGTTTGGTGACAGACCTGTCCGCTCTGGGAATAGTCGACGGTCTCAAGGCCCCCGAGCAGCCAGAGCCTCAGCCACTGGTCGGGCAGGTAGGTCCTCATTCGGTAGTACGGCGGTGACGTGATTACCCAGCCGAATTGGTGGTCACGGATCTGGTCGAACACGGTGGGATCGCGGCTGTCGGCGAGCAGGACACGGGAACACGTGGCGGCAGGCATCTGCTGTGCGTAGTGCCGCGCAGCTCGACGGGCGACGACCTTGCGGATATCCGCTCGGGGAGGGCGCAGGCCATGCCCATTCCAGTACTTGACCGCGTAGCGAGGCTTGGGGGCGTAGGTGCGGGGGCACTGGTTGGACAGGTACGAGGGCGACGACTTGGTGAGCGGGCCGTGCAAGCCGCCCAGTAGGATCGCCCGCAGAGCTACCCGCTCCGGCGCCAGTGGTTCACGCTGCAGTGCGCTGCGGACCCGAGCGAGTTCGGTGAGGGTGTCCTTGTGATAGGCGAGCTGCCAGAACTCGCCTTGCGGTGTCGGAACAGCGGGCTCTGTTGCGAGGATCTCGTCGAGGCAACCCGTTATGGCTTGCGGTGTCGTCGTGACGAGTTTGGCTTCAGCGACAGCGGCGGCCACCGGGTGGCTGTCGATGCCCGTGGAGGGCATGTCGAAGAGTCGGGCCGCCAGGTTCGTGGTGCCGCGGCCGCAGAAGGGATCGAGCACCGAATCGTCTGCCCACCGACCGCGTGCCAGCACCCTCAACGGGAACCGCAACGGGAACATGGTGAAGTACGGGCACACCGCGTTGAGCGGCACGGGCGCGTCTACGAGTCGACTGCTCTGACCCACGTATGGCCCGTCTTCTCGTTCTTGTACGACTCCCAGCCGTCATTGCCGAAGATGTCGTCGAGAGCCGTGCGCACTAGGTGAAATGCGAATTGGCCGCGATCGTCTATCCCCTCGGGCAACTTCTTCAAGAAGAAGGCTCTGACCTCGCCCCAAGGACGCCCCCCGCTCGCTCTTGATCCGCTCCAGCAGCTCATCCTCCCGCAGGGCGTCGATGGCCCTTCGCTCGATGGCCTCCAGCGCGTCCGCTTCGGTCTCGTCATCTGCCGATGGGTCGTCTTGCGCTCCGTCGGCATCAGCTGGCTCTTCAGCCTTCTGGTGCCCGGGATGTGACGCTGTAGCGCCACGGCCCCTGCCGTCTGCCGTCATGGAGCGCATCTGCTGCCGGAGTTGCTGCGCGTAGGTGTCTGCCGGGGGCCGGTTGTAGTCGGGGTCCTTCTGGTTGTGAAGCGACTCGAACAAGCGAACCCTGAGCGGCACCGGGTACTGCATCGAGCCCGCCGAACTCCAGAAGACTCCTTGGCCGGGCAGCGGCTCATTGAGCAGGGAGGCAAGGATGTCCTTGCCGAAGTGGGCGTTCGCGCTGCTGACATTCTTCAGATCACCCGCCGAAAGCAGATGGAACAGGAACCAGTTGTCGCCCTGGCTGAGGATCTCTCTGGGGATGCTGCCGGGCTGCTGGGTGATCAACACGGCTCCGAGGTCGTACTTGCGTCCCTCCTTGACCCATGAGATGTACGGCGCCGCCGCGGTGGCCTTGTCGTTGAGCACCGCCTGAGCTTCCTCCACGACCGCGATCGTGGGGATCGTCTCGGGAGTTGCGCTCGTGAACTGGTCCTGGTTGTGGTCGAATATCCGCCGCAAGATCAGCCCCGACAGCACAAGGGCCTGCTCAGAGGACATCTGCGAGACGTCCACGACGCAGAGCTTTCCCTTCTTGAGGGCTTGCATGAGCATGTCGAGCATCAGGCTCGACGGGTCGTGCAAGGCCTTGACGATCCTGGTGGCGTTGGCTCGCGCCGCGAGAGCCTCGACCTCCTGGCCCGGGTCAAGCTTCAACAGCCGCTTGATCTCGTCGAGCTCCGCGTCGTTGCCGTCCTTGTGCACGAGGTCGACCAGCTGACGCCAAGACTGGCTGTTGAGGCCGCGCATCTTGATGACGTTCTGCTGTTGCTGGCGTTCAGACGACAGGAAGGTTCCCACCACGTCGGCGGCGGACAGGCGGCGAAGGTCGAGCCGTATTCGGCCGGCGGTGAAAGACCCGTAGAAGCGGCTCGGAGCCTCCCGTGACGTGAACACGACCAAGTGTTCGGCCATGCCCTGTACATCGCAGAAGCCGGGCCGTCCCTTGTCGTCTGGCCAGAAATACTCGCCGTCGGGGTCGAAGATCACCGTTCCCACCGGCACCCGGCGTCCCTGACGCTTCTCCACCATCGGAGTCGTCTCATAGAGGCTGCTGAAGAGCAGCTTGGTGAGGTTGGACTTGCCGAACCCGGCTCGGGCGAACACGAAGCTCCGGCGTGAGACGAGTTTGTCAACGGGGAAGTTCACTCGAGCCTGCTCGGTCTGCGGCTTGATCCAGACTTCTGCTGCCTCCGACTTCGGTCCGAAGAAGTACTCGCCAAGGGCCAGGTGGCCGATGGTCGCCCCGTCGATGTGGTGGCCCGTGATCTGTTGGAGCACCTGCTCGGACGGGAACGCGACCGCGCTGCCAGCAGGTGGCAGCCGCCGCAGGGATGCGACGAAGGTGAGTCCCTGTGCCGTGGTCGTCAACACTCCGAGAACCCGAATGTTGACCCGGTACCTGAGATACCGCTTGCGTATGTCCTCGGGAACCGGGCGGTTCTCCTGCAGGGCTCGGATGTTGTACTCCTCCCCGGAGCCCGCCGACAGCCTCCCGTCCGAGGACAGCGCCGCTATCCGACCCAGGATCGCCTCGTCGGGGGTGTCGAGCTCGACCAACACGAACTGCCCGTGCATGGGCCGGTTCTGGAACGTCGGCAGGTACGGCAGCGTGAGATCGGCGTGGAACTCCATCCCTCCGTCGCGGAATCCCCGGAACACCCCCACCTTCTGGCTGTCGGGGAAGAGTTCGGGCGCGTTCATCGTCTAGTACCTCTGTCCAGACGGATCTGCCGACTGCAGCTGAAACTCGTCCATCCTCGGCGCCTCGTCCGCCAGTTCCTTGCGGATGCCGTCGAACACCAGGTCCTGAATCACGTCGAAGTCGAAGTCGACCAGAGCGGCGTTCTCGTGTGCCCGCTGCAAACACAGGGGATAGAACGGAACCGGGAAGCCCTCGGTGGCATCGGCGAGCAGGGCTCCCAGAATCTCCGGTGCCTGACTTGTCTGTGGCTCGAACAGATCGACCGGCCAGATGGGGTCGTCCTGCTGGGGCCCGAACTTGACGAAGAACATCTTTCCCGCGACGAACTTGTTCGCCTCGCCTCCCTGCTCAGCCACCTCGCTGCCTCTGGCGTATTCGGACCAGGTGTAGGCCCTCGCTTCGATGTCTCTGGGGATTTCGGCGTAAGCTGGATAGGTGGTCCGCAAGATTTCTTGAAGCGCCATGGCCAGCCGGTAGCGGTCCAGCACCTTGGAGCGCTTGGCCACACCGACGAGGTAGATGTTCCTGCCGGTCTTCCTGTGCCGGTCGATCTGCTCGGCGAACCCGTCACGGAGCCGCATGAACAGTTCGCGGGCGAACACTTTGCTTCGTAGCAGCCCGTCGAAGACGATGATCGTGTCGTTGGCGAAGTCCTTGTCGCGCAGGATCTGGAACAGGACCGCCCACTCCATGAGTTCGCGGTAGACCTGCACCCACGACGGGCTGGTCGGCCTGCCGTCGTCGTTGCGCCGGATCATGTGGCTCAGCGCCGTCAGTTGCCGCACCCCAAGAAACTCCATCATCGCGCCGAGCGCCGTGCGCGGCTCACCAGACCCGTTGAACTGGGCATCGCTGAGCCCGCCCACGTCCGTGGTCGGGGTTACGGCCTCGACGCAGTACTCGTTGTTGCTCGAGTCCACAACCCGGACCACCTGCACCAAGAACGGGTCGAAGCGGATCTGGTTGTTCCCGCCATCGGTTCCGACCAGCGACATCGACGTCGTCGTATGCGGCCGGATCCGCCGGATGTGGCCCCGCAACTCTTCGATCTCATCGCGAAGCACGGCCAAGACGCCCATGTCCTGACCAATCTGAGAAAAGACGGCCGCCTTGAGCCGATCATGTGTCTCGGGGTCGAGCATTCGGTCAGTCGATCACGAGGTGGGGGGAGGAGTCCGATAGCCAGGTACGAGCCCGGCAGAGCGAGACTAGCTTCGATCAGACCAGTTGTGTCACACAAGTGATGCCAACCTCGTTCGGCTACGACGGCACCGCACTCCGATCGGATGACATCGCGCCGTGACCGGCATCACGTCTAGGAGACTGCTGAGCAATTCGGTCGGGGTGCTCGGCGATCGTGGGGCTGGTGTGGGACGATGTCGGGTATGCAGGGCACGGCGGTGATGGATCGGGAACTGTTGGACGCGGCGGCGGTGTGTGGGCATCTGTTGTCGGCGGGTTCGGTGCATGCGTTGTTGGCGCAGCATCGCAGCCGGTTGTTCCCTGATGAGTTGTTCGGGGATCTCTTCGGGTCGGGGCGGGGGCGTCCGTCTGAGCCGGGGGAGGTTGTTGCGACGGTGATGGTTCTGCAGGCGTTGGAGGGTCTGTCGGATCGGGCTGCGTGCGCGAGGTTGCAGACCGATGTGGCGTGGAAGGCCGCGGCGGGGCTGGCTTTGACTGAGGAGGCGTTCCATCCGACGGTGCTGGTGCTGTGGCGCAACCGGCACACGGGCCAGCGACAGGCCGGATCGGGTCTTCGACGCGGTGCGCGAGTTGGTGGCGGCGACGGGGGCGGTGTCGGGCAAGGACCGCCGGGTGCTGGACTCCACGGTGCTCGACGATGCGGTGGCGCGCCAGGGCACGGTGACGATGCTGGGGGTGCAGATGCGCAGACTGCGCAGGCTGGTGCCGCAACTGGGCGAGGTGTGGGTGCGCGAGCACAACCTCGACGCCGCGGGCCCCGAGGTGGACTGGGACGATCCCGACGATGTGGAGCGCCTCGTGAGCGAGCTGGTCGACGACGCGTTGGAGCTGATCGGAGCCTGCGAGGACGTCGACCTCGACGACGCGCAGGCCGACGCGTTGGGGCTGCTGGCGCTGGTGGCTGGCCAGGACACCGAGCCCGCAGGCGCGCCGGGCCGGTGGCGCATCGCGCGCCGCGTCGCGAAGGATCGGGTGGTGTCGGTGGTCGATCCCGAGTCTCGCTGAGCCCACAGAGCGCCCACAGCTACCGCGACGGCTACAAGGCCTACATCTGGGAAGTCAGACGCAACCGATCTGCTACCTAGCGAGCGGATTTCGCGCTCCCGACATCAGCTCCCTCCTCGCAAGGGGTCGCGTCACGTGCCCTGCCAAGTGTTCGACGAAACTCAGCTCTCATGTGACGGATGCAACGCACGCTGGCTTCAGCTGGCCAGAGCGTCTCGAGACCCGAGGCAGGTGGTCCACCTGCATCACGCGCCAACAATTCCACGCGAAACTGCAAGGGCTGCCCGTACGTGCCGCTGAGCTTCGCCTCAATGAACTCCGCGACCAAAGCATCCTCGGCATCCCCGCCCGGGGCTGCCCCAGAGAAGACAGCCCAAACAGACGTTGACGCGCTGGTGCCAACGAAATACGCTCAAGGCTTATCTACTCCCCGCCCGCTGGACGGCTCACTTCGATGCCGTCCCCGGGCGGGTGTTTCATGTCATGCGCACGATAGTCCTCATCGACGGCCAGAACCTCTACCATCTGGCCAGGATCGCGTGGGCCCCAGTCCCGGCCGACCCGTCATCGCCTTACTCGTGGCCCAGCTATGACGTCAAGGCGCTCGCCGCGCGCCTCACAGTTCGGCTCCCGCAGCGCAGCCTCGACGAGATCCGCTTCTATACCGGAGTCCCTGCGGCCTCCGTCGACCGGTTCTGGCACAGCTTCTGGACCAACAAGTGCCGCCACCTGCGCAACCAGGGTGTCCACGTCTACACAGGCAGGGTCAACTCGGCCCGCCAAGAGAAGGGGGTGGACGTGAGCCTGGCTCTCGATCTCATCCAGGCGACCCACGAGCAGCGCTACGACGCCGCCATCATCGTGAGCCAGGACGCTGACTTCGGGCCCGCTGTGAGGCTGGCCAAGAAGATCGCCCACTCCCAAGGGCGCCACCTGCAGTTTGAGTCCGCTTTCCCCGTCGGTGCCGGGAGCACCTCCAAACGCGGCGTGCCCGGCACGACATGGACCTCCATCGACAAGGCCACCTACGACGCCTGCCGCGACCCACGCGACTACCGACGCCGGTAGCCTGCATCTCGGGCCCGCGGCGCGCGCCGAGGCCGCATACCCGGTGAGGTTCAACTCCCAAGTTGGAGGCCAATTTGCGTTGGCACGAATCTGCAACCTATCCGGCTGTTCCACAGACACCGGCCGACTTCAAGGGCGGTCTGCTGCCCACACGCTCGGAGCCTGAACGCTGCCCCCGAGCGGCGATTCGGCCGCCGCCAAAGCCTCACGAACCCACGAAGCCAGCCAAACCCCCGCAAGGCCTCTCAAGCACTGGCGCCGTCGATGTCTCCGATGACCCGAGATTCCTGTGATACGCGTGGACGGCTCACCCCCAGCATTGGGACCACCCAATGAGCTACGCCGACTCCACCACCTCGCAGGCCATCCAGATCGCAGACCTGATCTCAGGAACCCGGCGTCGAGCCCTCGAAGGAGACGCCCACATGCAAACCCTCGACAACGACTTCGCCAGCCTGTATCCCGCCGCGCTCGCTGGGCTCCGCACCCACACCAAACGCCGCTGGACCAACCGAATCGTCGTCTTCTAGTCAGGGTTTGGTGTTTGCAACCGCGGTGGCAAACGCCTACCCTCGAAGCCACCTGACGGTTCCGGTTAGTAGGCCTCGGCCGAATGCAACCGTATGCCCCAGGTGTTCGGGACCCCGGAACTCACGGGGTCTCTTTCCTTTCCGGCCAGGCCCGTCGCTTGCCACGTCAATCGCGTCTGGCAGGAGTCCCGCCAGCCGAACCAGCTCTCGTCGGCAGCGAGCCCTAGACCGGCCATCGCCAAGAAGCGCTCGACTCCGGCGGGAGAAATCGCAAGGGAGATACCTGCCTCCAAGCCCTCGGTGCCCGAGCGGTCGAGCTGCGGCCGGAACCGTCACACAGATCCGTGCTTGACTACCGGCGAGGCCGTCGATCTCGGAAGGTGGTCGGGCCATGGCCGACTCAGAAGTAGGTCGCCGCTTCGAAAGCGTCATCGAACTCGTCGACACCGGCGACCTTGAGCGGCTTGCTGACCTGAGCCAGACCCTGGTCGGATCCTTGGACCCCGCGCGCTCACACAGCGCACCGCGCTGGACCTGTACCGCACCCACGAGCAGCGAATTAGAACTCGACGAGGTAGCGGGGGTGAAGCTCTCGGGCTCGACGCTGACGGCGCGAATGCGGTCGGCGCGGTAGCTGCGGATCTGTCCTCTGTCGCTCACGACGAAGACCAGCAGGTTCCCTTGCTGCAGACACGTCCCGCCCTTGAACGCCCAGGACCGCGTCTGCGGGTGGGCCGCGATGGCGGCGAGGAGCCAACCAAGGACGTAGTCCTTCTCGACCACCTGGTGAGCGAGTTGCCACTCGCCTACGAAGTTGGCGATCTCTCGGTCGGTGATCACGCCGAAACATCTACGTTGATCCGCAGGCCCCACCGAGGCGACCGCTTGCCTCCCGACGGCAGCGACGGGTCCAGCAGCGGAACCCCGGAGGTCAAAGGTCCTACGATCGCCGCGGTGTCGTAGCCCAGCACTTCCAGGAGGTATCCGAGCCGCTTGATCGCCGCGCCGTTGTCCAGCCGTTCGAGCGCCTCGACCAGATCTTCGAGCCTCGCAGCTGACAGCAGCGTGTCGAGGACCTCCATTGTGTGGCGGATGCCTCCACCCAGCGTTGGGTCCGACAGCATGTCGGCGACGGTGCGCTCCCGACCGGACACTTTGACCTTCCGGTCGCCCCGCCACTCCCCCACGAGTCCCCACTCAAGGCGGTCGGCTCCGACGTGATGGACCACGTAGCTGGCGTCGGCGAGCTTCTGATCAACCCGGCGCACTCGCTGTGCGGTAGCGACGACCGTGGAGCGAAAGGCCTGGTCGGTGAGAGCCCAGTGATTCGCAGCCGACCATCCGGCGATGTAGCACGGATCCCACACCAAGTCCGCCAGATACCAAGGGTCCTCGTTCCAAGTCGCCGGATCCCGCGCATCCACCGGCACTGCGATGTACAAACCCCGCCGGACACGCCGCAGCCACCCCCGCGATGCCCACGCCGACAACCGACGCGCCGCAGACTCGCGACCGATCCCCAACGCCGCGGCCGCAGCATCCACCGTGACCGTCCGCTGCCCCGCCCCGAACAACGTGGCAAGATCGCGCCGGCTCCGCGCT
>Ga0209021_1000801_pt1 | contig 35344 bp, 31 predicted proteins | sample PinacodermFT_FD_187299 | JGI IMG/M metagenome (GOLD analysis project Ga0209021, IMG submission 187299) | Host-associated microbial community of the marine sponge Aplysina aerophoba from Gulf of Piran - sponge pinacoderm, lysed by freeze-thaw... | ecosystem: Host-associated > Porifera > Sponge >... | reverse complement strand
GAATTGGGATGGCTTGAAGCAGTCGTCGTCGTATTTGCGATGTTGCTGGCCTCAACGGTGTTCAGCGCAACGGGCTTCGGGATCGGGATGATTTCTACGCCACTTATGCTGCTCGTCTATGAGCCGCAAACAGTTATCGTGGTAGCAGGGACTGCTGGGCTGGGGATAGGCGTATGGATAATCTCGAAGTCGTGGCGGGACGTGCCCTTCAGGGAAGTATTGCCGATAACCATAGCTGCCCTGTGTGGCGCGCCTATTGCCGTGTTCATACTGACGACGGCAGATTCGAGCATTCTCAGCATCGGGATCGCCGTATTGATAATTCTCTTTGCGATTGGGTCGTTCGTGAAGGTGGAGCGAGAGATCCCTTACTCGACGCCGGTGGGAATTGCGGCGGGTTTCATAGTTGGCGTACTGTTGCCGACATCGGGCGTTGCCGGCTCACTGGTGATGCTGTTTCTCATGACTAAGAAGTGGGAGCGACAGACCGTCCGGGCGGCGATGGCATTCTTCCTGTTGGCGTTGATGAGTTTTTCCATAATACTCTTTGCGCTCAATGGATTGTACACACCGCTTCGCCTTACACTGATCGGCGTCATTATAATTCCGTCTGTGGTGGGAATAGCCATTGGGAGTTTCCTGATGAGACGCCTGAATGAGCGAGTCTTCAATATGACAGTCATCGGCATCATCATTGTGTCCAGCGTCTTGGTTCTGGCTAAAGAAGCCAGCAAGTACCTGTAATGGAACTGACACTTGGGCTTACCGGTGTGGCAATCCTGGCGCTTGCTTTGTTTCTCGGCTGCACGGTGTATAGCGCTACCGGATTCGGCATTGCCATGACCGCAATGCCCATTTCACTACTCGCCATTAGTGATCCTCAGACGGCTGTAATAGTCGTAAACACAGGCGGGGTCAGCGCTGGGATTCTGATTGCCATTCAGGCGAGGAAGGATATTCCTTATCGGGAGGTAGTCCCGATTGTGGCGGCGGGCGTGCTTGGAGTGCCATTCGGTGTAGCGATCTTGAAGTTTGCCGATCCCACTCTAATTCGCATAGGCATTGTGGTGCTGATTCTGCTGCTTGCTGCCCTGTCGTTGAAGGAATACAAAGGAGAAATACCTTACGCCACTGTGCTAGGTGTTTTGGCGGGCTTTGTCGTGGGAGCCACCCTGACGGCGTTTGCTGTCGGCGGTCCGCTAATAGTTCTTTTCCTGCTCGCTAGGAACCTGGGTCGTCGGTCTGTGCGAGGGGCGATGGCGCTCTACCTCCTAGTCATTGCGGGGATCGGGGTGGTCGCTTATGCCACCACGGGGCTGTACAGCGTGGAGCGGCTGACCCTAGTCGGCATAGTTCTGATCCCTGCATTTGTCGGGTTCGGAGCGGGCGCGCTGCTGATTCAACGCATGAATGAGCAGATATTTCGTTACGTCGTGCTTGGCATAATTGGGCTATCGAGCATGGCGGTTCTCGTGCCAGAGGTCTTAAAGGTTCTGCGGGCCGGGTGATGCAAGTAGCTAGAGCAAGAGTCAGCTGTGAGTGCCCGGTGAGCGTGTGGTAGCATAACTCAATCATTTCTGCGAGGAGACGCTATGAAAATAACATCCGTTGAAACTTACCCAGTTGACAGGTATCTGTTCGTCAAAGTGCATACTGACGAGGGAATTACTGGCTACGGCGAGGCGGGCGCATGGGGGCACCTGGAGGCCACCGAAGCCGCGATCCGTCTGAAGTTCGCGCCGTATCTAGTCGGCAAGGACCCGCTGCTCATCGAGCACCACTGGCAGACGATGTACCGCACCGGGCACTTCCGGGGCGCGGCGATAATGGCGGGCATCAGCGCAATTGACATTGCGCTCTGGGACATTATGGGCAAGCATTTCGGCGTGCCGGTGTACCAGCTACTGGGGGGCAAGGTCCGCGACAAGGCGCGTGTCTATTACCATGTATTCGGCTCCACCCGCGAGGAGCTCGTGACGGGTGTGAAGGCGGCTAAGGAAGCGGGGTTCACTGCCGTCGGGCATCTGACGCCGTTCCTCGACGAGGACCGCTCGGTGCCGTACTACAAGTCGCACTCTGACAAGATGGCGGATGCCATTGACGCTGTGCGGATGTATCGCGAGGCGGCGGGCAACGAAGTTGATCTGTGCATCGAGATTCACCGCAGGCTGACACCCGCCGAAGCCGTCGTGCTGGCGCAGGGGATCGCGGAATTCCACCCGATGTTCTACGAAGACCCCATCCTGCCGGAGCACTATGACGCGATGGAACTTGTGGCGAACCAGATTACTGTGCCAATTGCTACGGGGGAGCGATTCCAGACTATCCACGAATTCGATATGCTGCTGAGGCGCGGCGCGGTGCAGTATATTCGCCCGGATGTGTGCCTGGCTGGTGGCATCACGCACACAAAGAAGATCGCGGCGCTGGCAGAGGCAAGTTATGTGGGCGTCGTGCCGCATAACCCGTTGGGGCCGATCAGCACTGCGGCGTGCCTGCAGATCGCGGCATGCGCGCCGAACTTCGCCATACAGGAATACCCGACGGGTGAGCACGAGTTCCCGAAGAATGTAATGGTCAAGGAGCCGATTGCGGTTGAGGACGGCTTCCTGATTATTCCGGACGCGCCGGGAATCGGCATCGAGATTGCGGACGATGCGCAGGAGAAAGCGCCGCCGCGGACCTACGGGCAGATAAATGTGCGCCTGCACCGCGACGGCTCGGTGGTGGACCAGTAGGGCGGATGTGTGAGCCGAGCAGGTCAAATGACAACGGGCACGTCCTGATATTGACCGCTTAAGCTGCATGAGGACGATGTAGCGGAGGTTAAATGCAATCAGAAATCGAACTTAGGTTTATCGGCGAGGATGAGTTTCGACCGTATCTGAATGTCATGGGGCGCGGTTTCGGTGACTGGCCGCTCGACGACGAGACCTTTGAGGCGATGAAGCCCCCTTTACATAGGGGATACGCGCTGGCTGCCTGCGACAAGAGTGGCATTGTGGGCACATTCGTCTCCAATCCGATGAAAATGATCGTGCCCGAATGCCAACTTGTTCCGGTATCCGCTATTTCGGGCGTCGCCGTCCTGCCCACGCACAGGAGGCGCGGCATTCTGACCCGGATGATGGAGTGTCAACTGCGCAGGGCGTATGAAGAAGGTCACGCCTTGGCAATTCTGGAGGCGTCCGAGTCGATAATTTATGGACGATACGGCTTTGGTGTCGCCACGCACTCGGAGATGTGGGCGATCGACAGGCACCGGACTGCTCTCGTGAATTCGCCGGCTTCGCGGGGTAGCGTACGCTTTATCGAGAAAGACGACGTACTCTCGCTGCTGCCACCTGTGGTCAAGAGGAGCTACGGCACGCGGTCGGGTTTCGTGCAAGTTTGGCCTGAGCACTGGGCAGAACTGCTTGGCGACCTTGAAATCAACAGGCGCGGCGGCGGACCGTTAAACTTCGCGGTCTACGAAGAAGACGGACGGACAGACGGCTATGTCATCTATCGCCTTCGGGACATGACGGTTGTAGTGCTGGACCTGATGGCTGCGACGCCTGACGCATATATCACGCTCTGGCAGTTTGTGTTCGGCATAGACCTTAGAACGCGAATCGAGGCAGCCAATCGCCCCGTGGATGACCCGCTCCCGTGGATGCTTGCCGACCGGCGGCGACTTGAGCGACGGCGAACGGATAGCATGTGGCTGCGAATTCTGGATGTGGAGAGAGCGCTGGAGCAGCGTGACTACGCGAAGAAAGGGCGAATTGTCATCGAGATAAGGGACGAGTTCTGCCCGTGGAATGAGGGGCGGTACGAACTGGATGTCGGAGATGAAGGCGCACGCTGCAGGCGCACTAATGCGGCGCCTGATGTCGTCTTGCCGTCGGACGCGATGGCGTCGATGTATCTCGGCGACACCCGGCTGAGCACACTCATTCGCGGAATGAGAGCGGAAGCAAATACGCAGGAGGTCGTCGGGCTGGCGGATACTATGTTTCGTTCGAGTCAGATACCGTTCTGGCCGCATCCGCTATGATGCCAATGAAGAATCGATAAATCGAAGCGCAGAGCCAGTTTTCTTACTGGCTACGACTTGATAGGGACCGGTGTAAACGAATCTTAATGATCTGCGGAGTTGAATCATGACTGGCAGATAAATGTGCGCCTGCACAGGGACGGCTCGGTGTTTGACCAGTAGGGCGGAGACTAACAGGATACACAGGACAGATAGGATGGATATAGACTTACGCTACATTACGGAAGAGCATTACATTCCGTTTATCAAGGCAATCAGGCGTGGGTTCGGAGGCCATTCCAGCGAAGAGACAATCGTTTCGTTCTCGCGAATGCTGAAACATGGCAGGTCATTAGCCGCGTTCGACGGCAAGGATATAGTGGGCGGTTCCATCGTCTATCCTCGTCAGATGAACACTTCCGAGGACAGGGAAGTGCTGACCGCCATCGTGTCCGACGTTGCGGTGCAGCCCACACATCGCAGGCGCGGGATTCTAACCCGAATGATGGAGGCGCATCTCAGGGAATCTTACGATAGGGGAGAATCGGTAGCGATTCTTGGCGCTTCCGAAAGCGTGATATACGGACGCTACGGCTTCGGCATAGCGTCCCACGACGAGCGATGGACGATTGACAGGCGTCATGCCGCCTTCGCGCACTCGCCGCCCTCATTGGGTCGTCTGCGCTTCGTCGAAAGGGGCGATACGAAGGATGCGTTTCCCGAGATAGCTGCCCGAGCATGCGCGAGGAGGCCCGGCTTTGTATCTATCAGAGGCGTCTTCTGGGACGAGCTTCTGGCGGACAAGGAAAGGCAAGCGGGCAGCAGTGCGCCGTTCTTCGTAACATACGAGGAACAGGGCGGGACTGACGGCTATGTGATATACCGAATTCAGGGCAGGACAGTTATCGTGCTCGACTTCATGGCAGTATCCGAAGCTGCACACGCCGCGCTGTGGCAGTTCGTATTCGGCATCGACCTGAGAACCACAATCGAGTCGGGAAAGCGACCTGTGGACGACCCACTGCCCTGGATGCTCGCCGACCCGCGCAGGCTGGAGCGCACACCGCTCGACGGTATGTGGCTGCGCGTGCTGAGTGTACCCAAGGCGCTGGAGGCGCGCACCTACGCGGTCGAGGGGCGCATCGTGTTCGAGGTGCTGGATGAGTTCTGCCCATGGAACGCCGGGCGCTACGAATTGGAGGCAGGCTCCGACGGGGCGCGCTGCAAGCCAACGACCGCGCCACCACATATCACGCTGCCGGCCGCTTCGCTCGCGTCCATCTACTTGGGCGGCGTAGAACTGAGCGCGCTGACTCTCGCATCACGAGCGCAGGCAACGACAAGGGAAGCGATGTATTTGGCGGATGACATGTTTCGCACCCGCCTGAAGCCCTGGTGGCCGCACGAATTCTAGGTTCTGTTGACATCAGGTAGCAGGCTATCATTATTTGTTATTTCGAGTGAAGCGAGAAATCTGAAGTCGAAAACAAGCTTACTGCAACGATTTGAGATTCCGGACGCAGTGAGGAATGACTAATGGTGCGTTCGGAGTGGCGCTCAGAGATAGTTCTTTCGTGGACGCAACATGTGGATACAACGTAATGAAGATCAGTGTATAGGAACCCTAGTAGCTTACGGAGTTGATTCATGGCTGACATAGAATTGCGCTTTATCGGGGAGATTGAGCGGCCTGCGTTTCTCAGGACGATGTGCGGTGGGCTTCGGGGCAACGATGACAGACGACGACGTAAAGATCAGCGCCCGCCCGCTGAGGGTCGCGCGATCGCTTGCCGCACTGGATGGCGACGAGATTGTCGGCACGGCGGTCGTGTACCCGATGCAGATGAATATACCCGAAGGTCGGAGCGCGCCGGCGGCGGTGGTGGCGGGCGTTACGGTGCTGCCAACGCATCGAAGGCGTGGAATCCTGACGCGAATGATGGATATGCATCTACGGGAGGCGCACGAGAATGACGAAACCTTCGCGATGCTGGGCGCGTCGGAGAGCATCATATACGGGCGTTATGGCTATGGAATCGCATCGATAATTGAGAGCTGGAGCATTGACAGGCGACACACTGAGTTGGCGTACGCACCTGAATCGCCGGGCCGACTTCGCTTCATCGACAAGGACGATGCCGCGGAGTTGCTGCCTGCGGTTGCCGTGCGAGTTTGCGCAGACAGATCTGCGTTTGTAGCACTGCATCCTGATCACTGGTCCGAGTTTCTGGCGGACTTCGAACACGAAAGAAGGGGAGGGAGCGCGTTCCACTTCGTGGTGTATAAGGAGGATGGCGAGATAGACGGCTATGTGGTTTACAGGCTGCAAGGTCAGACCGTTAAGGTGATGGACTTAATGGCAGGAACCGATGCGGCGCACGCGGCGCTGTGGAGATTCTGCTTTGGCATTGACCTCAGAACGACCATTGAGTGTGATGACCGCCCGGTGGATGATCCGCTGCCCTGGATGCTGGCTGACCCGCGCAGGCTGCAGCGCACTCTTCGCGATGGGATGTGGCTCCGCGTTCTGGATGTGCGGAAGGCGCTCGAAGCGCGCACTTATGCCAGAGAGGGACGCATCGTCCTTGAGGTGCGGGACGATTTCTGTCCGTGGAACGAGGGGCGATACGAACTGGAGGGAGGCGCGGAGGGCGCACGCTGCGAGGCTACAACCGCCACTCCGGACATCACGCTATCGGCGGCGGACCTGGGAGCGGCATACCTTGACGGCGTATCGTTCAGCACGTTGGAACACGCTTCACGCGCGGAGGTTGCCTCGCCTGAAGCAGTGCAGCTTGCCGATGCGATGTTCAGGACGCGGCGAAAGCCATGGTGGGCGCACCAACTTTAGAATCTGAGATCGACAAGGAGAATTAAACACAATGACCACAAGCATCACGAGCATAGTTGGTAATGGCGAGCAGGGTTATAGCGGAGATGACGGGCCTGCGACTCTTGCCACGATGGACAATCCGTTTCATGTGGAGTTCGACCCGTCATATCGCTGGCTGTACATCGCGGACTGCTTCAACTATGCGATACGGCGACTGGACATGCAATCGGGAGAGCTGACGACATTCGCCGGAACGGGCGAAGGGGGACACACAGGCGATGGCGGTCCCGCGACTGAAGCGAAGATTGATGAGATTTATGCCATACAGGTGGACGACAACGGGGATGTCTATATCTTGCAGCGATTCAATCCTGCTATTCGTAGGATTGACATTGCGACCGGCATCATCAGCACGGTAGCGGGTGACACGACGGTGGGCTATGGCGGTGATGGGGGGCCTGCGATACAGGCGCAGATGAGGGAGCCGAACGACTGCATACTGGATGGCAATGGCGGCCTGCTTATTGCAGACATACAGGACCAGCGAATTCGGCGGCTGGACATCGCCAGCGGCATGATGAGCACATTCGCAGGTACTGGTGAGAAGGAACATACCGGCAATGGCGGACTGGCGATAGAGGCTGGGATATTTGGCGCGCGTGCCGTGTGTGTGGACGGTAAAGGCAATACCTATGTCTGCGAGCGCGAGGGCAATACGCTTCGACGCATAGACTCGAACGGCATTATAACCAGAGTAGCGGGTACTGGTGCGACGGGCTATTCGGGGGATGGTGGACCGGCGATTGACTGTAAGTTCAACGGGCCGAAGGCGATTCGTTGCGACGGGGACGGGAATGTGCTCATCGTGGATACGGAGAACCACGCAATCCGGAAGTATCATGCCGACAGCGGCATTATTTCGACCGTTGCAGGCGGGCATGAAGGGCCGGACGGAGATGGCGGACCTGCAGTTGGTGCAGGTCTTGCGCGTCCGCATGGGGTGGTTGTGGACGGCGAGGGCGCGATGTATATCGCGGACAGCGAGAACCACCGCATTCGTGTGGTGCGCTGACCGAGCCGATTTCAAGGAAACGCAAAGCGGGCGAGTTATCTGCGTAAAGACTAACTCGCCCGTTTCAGTTCGATTCTGGGTTACGCGATGATTGCCTTTTCGAGTTCGGCTTCGTCGAATTCTAGGCCGAATCCAGGACGATCCGGGAGCTTGATGACGCCGTTTTCGGGGATGATAGGGTCAACAAACAGCGATGCTACACGCTCCGCAGGGCCGGTGAACTCCTCCGAGAACTCGTGGGGGCGCACCGCGTTTGTTACGGTGCTGTAGGCGTGCAGGCTGGCGACCGAGTTGACGCCAACATTGGGGCTGTGCGGCATGATGACCTTGTTGTCGGAGACAGCCATCTCATAGACCCTGACGATCTCAGACAACCCGCCGACGTTGAGGATGTCGGGCTGCAGGATGTCAGGATTGGACAGGTCGATCAGATCGCGGAAGCGCCAGGCGGAAGTCTCCTGCTCACCCGTGGAAACGGCGCAGTCGAGGGCGTCCACGACCTGCCGCAGCCCGCGAAGGTCGTACTGCGGAAGCGGTTCCTCGAAGTGCGCCACGCCTACCTCTTCCAGCTTCCTTCCCTGCTGGATCGCCGTTGGGACGGAATAGCCGTTGTTGGCGTCGAAGCCGACGGGAATGTCGTCAGGCAACCACTCTTTTACTGCCTTAAATATCTCGAAGTCGTTCCGTGGGTTGCCGTCTTGCCGGTAGTCACGCCAGTCCATGCGGACCTTGAATGCGCGGAAGCCCTTCTCGTAGCCTTCCTGCACCTCTTCGAGCATTTCGCCGGGGGACTTGCGCCAGCCGTTGCCGCGACTCCAGTACAGGGGGATTTCGGTGCGGTGAGCGCCGCCGAGCATCGCATAGACCGGCAGCCCTGCTGCCTTGCCCATGATGTCCCAGCAGCAGATGTCGATCGCGCCGGCGATTTGTGGTGGGATGCGCGTTGCCTGCTGGCCTGTGCCGAGCGCGAGCTTTTCCCATATCTGGCGTGGCTGCAACGGGTTTTCGCCGACGAGCAGGGGCTTAATCATGCTGTCAACGTATGCCTGGAAGATGTCCAGCCCTCGTGAGCCTTCGGCAATGCCGGTGATTCCTTCGTCGGTATAGACGCGCACGATGAGGCGACCGCTCTGTCCTACGAATGAGTGTTCATCGGGAGTCAGGAAGCTGCGTAGCTGGTTGACCTTGATGTCCGTAATTTTCATATTTCACCTCGACTATTGGGCTTATAAGCGATTCGGTTGGTTGGCTATTCAGTCTATCCCATGATATTTGTTCTGTACATCCTGTTAGACTCGTCCGAGCTCCTTCAAGGTGTTGAGGGCGCCTTCGACGACCCAGGGACCGTCGCCGCCTGCCGTGAGGAACAGGCCGCCCTGTTCGGCGCGGCGGAGAGCTTCGGATGCGCTTGGCGTGTAGATGCCCGGTATCTTACCGGCGCGCTTGGTCGCCTCGAATATCTGCACGATGAGGTCGTCGTGCGCCTTCCAGCCGGCGGGGTCGGATAGATTCACCCCCATTGAGTACATCAGATCACCTGGGCCAACCCAGCAACCGTCGATTCCTTCGACTGATAGGATGGCTTCAGCGTTCTCTGCAGCCCTCACCGATTCAAGCTGCACTGCTAAGAATACTTCGTCATTCGCCCACTCCATGTAATTGCCGCCGAGGAATCCAGTGCCGAACGCTCCGGCTGAACGCCCGCCAAGCGGCAGGTAGCGGACGGCTTCAACTGCTGCCTCTGCCTCTTCAACGGAATTGACCATCGGCACAACGATTCCCATTGCGCCGCGGTCGAGCAGCCTTCCTATTGCGCCGAACTCGTTGCGGCGGACGCGCGCCATGGGCATTGCCGAACCGAGTCCGATGCTGCGGAATGCGCCCATCGAGGTCGTGTCGTCCCAGGCGCCGTGCTGGTTGTCCACAAGTATGAAGTCAAAGCCAAGCGGCGACAGAAGTTCGGCGGACAAGTATGAGCCGAGGTTCACTTCCGCGCCGAATGCGGGTTCGCCTTCTAGCATTTTCCGTTTTGCGGTGTTGACTGACATTTGCGTTCTCCTAGTAACTTGTCAGGAATGTCTAATCGGTCAGGCCCATGTGCTGTTGCAGCAATGGGATGACCTCATTGGGTCTTTCAATATGGGGCAGATGGCCCGCGCCCGCGATAATCTCAAGGCGGGCGTCTGGCATTGCGTCAGCTATGCGCTCTCCCGCACTGACGGGGACAATTCGATCGTTTTCGCCCCACAAAATCAGCGTGGGGACATGCACGCGAGGCAAGAGATGGATGAGGCTTGGGCTGTGCATGTATGGCTTCCAGCAGAGGCGGGTGGTCATCTCGCGTCCACGCAGACGCACAAAGGGGTCTTCCGGCTCAATCGCTGTCGTAAGAAGGTCGGGGTTACCGATTGAGAGGCTCGTGGTCTGCTCGTCGCCGAGCAGGAATATGTCCGCGATTTCTCCTTCGCTTGGGCGTACACCGGCGGTGCCAATGAGCGTGAGGCTCTGCAGGATATCCGGGTTCATCACTGCCATTTCCGCCGCAACCCAGCCGCCCATGAATCCGCCCATGAGATGCACTTTGTCCAGTTCAATACCCTGGAGCATCCACAGGTAGAAGCGCGCTAGGTCGGCAATTGTCTCGAGCCAGTCCGGGCGCTCTGATGAACCGAAGCCTGGATGGGTTGGCGCGTACACGCAGGCGGACTGCGACAGGGCGTCGAGATAGGGCAGAAGACCCAAGTTGCCTTCGATGCTGTGCAGTGACAGAATTGCGTCGCCACTGCCGGACTTCAGCAGGTGGATTTTCGCGCCCGCGACTTCGACATGATCTCCGGATGTATTGGTGTCTGACATGCTCTCCTCATAGCGTGACTATGTTCGCTTCGCCATTTCTTTAGTCGATGTCCGGATTTACGGGTCAACCTCGAATGGTCCGGGAAGTTCAAGTTCCTTGCCAAGCTCGCGCATGGCAGGCAGCACTTCATCCTTCATTAGGCGAAGGCAACGCATTGTGTCTTCATGGCTGATGCTGCCGTCATTTGTCCAGACGGCAAGAATGCCGGGGCGGACCACCGACAAGACCTCGCGTAGTTTCTTGATGACCGTGTCGGGACTGCCGACGACGATGCGGTTGAGCTGCACAACGCGGTCATAGCCTGCGGAATCGACACCGCCGACTAAGCGGTCGGGGCGCAGGTTGATATTGGCGAGCCTTCTGCGGCCCTCAACTGAGCTGTAACCCGGCGGATTCATGTACTCCATCGGCATCGGTACTCGGCCGACTCCGGCGTTGCCAGAGAGGAAGCCTTTGCCGACTTCGTAAGCCTTCTCGTCCGTGTCCTGCACATGCACGCGGAACAGGTAGCCGAAGTTCTGCGGACCAGGCTCATAGCCGACTTCATTGGCGGCATCGGCGTAGATGCGCTTTGCGTCGCCGACTACATCGGGGTCGGCTTCGAGGAAGACGTACGGATAATGGCGTTGCGCGGCCCATATCATCGTCTCTGGGCTTGCGCTGCCGGGCACCCAGACTGGCGGATGCGGAGTCTGAAGTGGGCGCACGAATGGGTTTACCACGCGGAACTCGTAGTGCTTGCCTTCCCAGCGAAATGGGCCGGGTGTCGTCCATGTCTTGATGATGAGGTCGTGAGCTTCCTGAAAGCGGTCGCGGTTGTGGACAGGGTTAGTGTTCGTTGCCCATGACTCGACGCCGGTGCCACGCACGAAGCCGGATACGAGCCTGCCTTTAGAGATAAGGTCGATCTCGGCAAGTTCCTCCGCCATTCTTATGGGGTTTTCCTGTATGGGGAGGGGATTGCCGAGAAGCACGATTTTCGGCTTCTTGGTTGTGCGGGCTAGAATTGCGGCTTCGAGGTTCATCGCCGCACCCATGCATGTTGGAGTGTTGTGATGCTCGTTGAGCATAAGACCGTCGAAGCCGACCTCTTCCGAGTATTCGTACTCATCGAGATAGTAGTTGTACATGTGGGAGGCTTTGGCAGTGTCAAAGTGCGAGTTCGGGAAGGTGAGCCTGACGGCACTGCGGTAGCTGTTGCGCACGTCCTCTTCCGTGTAGTGGTAGTACGCGCGCTCGGTGAATCGCATTAAGAACATTGTCAGCCCTCCTCGTTGCGGCGCGATATGAAGCAGTTGCGAATGTGCCCCGTTAGATTAGGCGCAATGAGGCAATCTGACAAGGGGGTGCGCGGGGTGAGGAGGAATACAGTGTGTCAGTGCAAAGGATGCACCAGGGAGGTAGGGGAGTGGTGACTCGCCTCGGACTTGAACCGAGAACCTACTGATTAAGAGTCAGTTGCTCTGCCAAATTGAGCTAGCGAGCCACTTTGAGATGCGTTCTCTGGGAACCTGCACGCTAATTTCAGTCGTGCCGTAGAGATTATTCTAGCCCCGCGCCGTAAACTGCGTCAAGGTTGATTGACGGTGATTAGGGCGTGTGCTATATTCATTCGTGAATTGCATTCGTGAAAAGATGCACATTCTTGTGCATAGGTTTGCGAAGCATCGAGTACCTCACTAAACCGTTGAGACGGGTGGTAAGTAGAGCGAAATAGCGTCAATGTCCCTGACTCGAAAACCTGACAAGGGAGGACGTACTTTATTTCGCGTGTTGGCGGTGGCTTCACTTGTGGCCGCTTTCGCGCAGGTTACGCTGGGCGGCGTCGTTCGCGTAACCGGATCGGGCCTAGGGTGCCCGGACTGGCCTCTCTGCCACGGACAGCTTATCCCACCATTTGAGTTTGCCACGCTCATCGAGTATAGCCACAGGCTTTCGGCATCCTTGCTGGGTGTGCTGGTTCTGGCTACGGTAATAGTTGTGTTGCTGCGCTACAGGCGTAATCGTTGGGGCAAGAACTCGGCACTGATAGCACTGGCCCTTGTGCTGGTTGCAGCAGTACTGGGTGGGGCGACGGTACTGACCGAACTGGCGTGGTGGCTGCGACTGTTGCACCTTGGGATTGCAGAGGGTGTTGTCGCCGCCCTGGTTATTGCAGTGATTGTCAGTTGGCGTGTTGGCAGGGAAGAATCTGCCGATACTGCGAATAGAGGGGAAATGGGAAAGAGCAGGCTCACGACAGCGGCGCTGATCGGAGTATTTCTTCTGATCCTGTCCGGGTCATATATAGTGGGCGCGGGATATGGGTCTTCTTGCGGGACCTGGCCGCTTTGCAATGGCAGTCTCTTCCCTGAGGGGAGGGCCTACATCGAGCACATGGCACATCGGTATTTTGCGGTGATAGTTGGTCTCTTGGTGCTGGCAGTCGCGTACACAGCCTGGCAGAAGAGGCTTCATATTCCGGGCTCAGGGTTGAGCGGACTACTTTTGTTCGCTGCCTTCTCGGCTCAGATTCTAGTAGGCGCGCTGACTGTCTGGATGGGCTTTACGCCGGAGATAAAGGCGATACACCTCAGCATGGCAACTCTGGTATGGATTGCGCTTGTATTCGTTGCCGCACTCGCATGGGTGCCTTCAGAGTTTGACGGTGGCCTCGATGCTCCTGAGTTGGGAGACACTGCGCAGATGGAGGGCTTGCGGGCTTGACCACACAGACGAATTCACAGATTGCTGCTCCCACACAGAGTCTCTTGAAGGCATATGTGGACCTGACGAAGCCGCGCATTATACTGCTGCTTCTGTTTACGGCGCTTGGGGGAATGTTCCTTGCCGCGCAGGGAACCCCTGATGTGCTTGTCGTGCTTGTCGTGCTCACTGCGGGGACGCTGGCTTCCGCTGGAGCGAATGCGCTGAACCAGTGGTTTGACAGGGACATCGACGAGGCGATGAGCCGCACTCGAAAGCGACCTGTGGTGGTGGGGACGATTCCCAAAAGCCACGCAATCGCTTTTGGCATCCTGACGAATGTTGTCGCCTTTGCGATGCTCGGCTCGATGGTTAACCTGCTGAGCGCAGTGTTGACGCTGTGTGCGACACTGTTTTATGTGCTTGTGTACACGATGGCGCTGAAACGCACGTCCACGCAGAACATTGTGATTGGTGGAGCTGCAGGCGCGATTCCTCCGGCTGTCGGCTGGGTTGCTGTAACCGGCTCGCTTGATCTGCCGGCGATTTACCTTTTCGCCATAGTGTTTTTCTGGACGCCGCCGCATTTCTGGGCGCTGTCTTTGCTTTTGAAGGACGATTACGCAAGCGCGAATGTGCCGATGCTGCCTGTGGTTGCGGGCGTGGACGTTACAAAGAAATCCATACTTCTGTACACATTCCTGATGCTTGCACTGACGACTATGTTCGCATTGACCGGCGCTGTCGGGCTGATATATCTGGCGACTTCCGCTGCGCTGGGGGTGCTGTTCATTTACTATGCGTGGCGACTGATGCGGCGTCCCGGGATCGAGGGGGCAAAGCCGCTGTATCTATATTCGCTGCTCTACCTTGCGGCACTTTTTATGGTGATTATTGCCGATAGCCTATATAAGGTTACGTGGTACTCGTGGATATAGCTCGAATGACAGATTGGGCGCGTATAATCTTGACTGAGTCTAAACGCTCTGATAGATTTTCTACTCGGTGCGCTGGTGAATGGTAGGCGCATTGAGAGGCGGGCGGAGACGGCACAATTCGGCCAACAGGCAGTTCGTCGAAGCGAGTTGAAGTAGGCAACTAACGAGAGGGCATAAGTAACGATATGCTGAAAAGCGCAGTGAGCTTGAAAAGACTGATGAGCGCGGCGTTGCTGAGCGCGTTAGCCGCTCTGCTTACGGGCTGTAATGTAGTTACGCCAGATCATTCTCAATCTACTTTCGACACCCTTGGTCCGGTCGCGGAAAACCAGTTGTTCATCTTCTGGGTAATTTTCTGGGCTGGCCTGGTCGTTTTTATCGCTGTCGAAGGCGCGCTGCTCTACATGGTCTTCAAGTTCAAGCGCAGAGACGACCGAGATCCGAAGCAAACACATGGGAATACGCGCGTCGAGATCGCGTGGACCATTGCCCCGGTTATCGTGCTGATTGTAGCTGCCGTCCCGACGATTGATGGCATATTTTATGCTGACGCCGGCAGATTCATTGACTCCAACGGCGCTTCGCAGGAATTACAGGTAGACGTGATAGGCCACCAGTGGTGGTTCGAGTTCCGCTATCCGCACCCGGTCAATCCGGGCGAGCAGATTGCAGTCGCCAACGAGATGTATGTTCCGGTCGGCGAGCCGGTAATTTTCCTGCTTGATTCGGTAGATGTCATCCATAGCTTCTGGGTCCCGAAACTCGCGGGCAAGGTTGACATGATCCCGAACAACGACAACAAGATGTGGTTCGAGGCGTATGTACCGGGCGAATTCTTCGGGCAGTGCGCTGAGTTCTGCGGCGTGTCGCACGCGAATATGCGTTTCAAGGTTGTGGCCGTGCCGCGCGAGGAGTTCGATGCGTGGCTGATGCACCAGGCCAATCCTGCGCCGGAGCCTTCGGGTGCACTGGCGGCGCAGGGTAAGAAACTCTTCAGAGACGAGGGGTGCTCGGGCTGTCATGCCGACAGCAGCAGTATCATCAAACTGCGAGAGGATGGAGGGAGAATTCCGGGGAGAACCGGACCGATCCTGACGCATGTCGCGTCGCGCCTGAACCATCTTGGCATATATCGCAACTCGGATGTGGACTTCGAGGATATGAGCGGCTCCCGGCAGCTATATGTAAACTCGCAGGGCATACCGACGGACCGGAACACCGGGCAGCCGTTCGTCAACGAGGCGATGCTTCAGAATAACCTGAAGGTCTGGATAACGGATCCGGAGTCTCTGAAGCCGGGCAACCTGATGTCAAGGGACGGAGAGCCGTACATCGACCCGGCCAACACCCTGACGGAGCAAGAGATAGATGCGCTGGTCGCGTATCTGATGACGCTGAAATAGTGATGACAACGATATTATTGGACGAGCAGCAACAGCGCCGTCCTGACCGACGGAACAGAATGGGAGGCGAGGGATGACAACACTGGCGTTCCCCATACCCAGGCCAACACACCCAACAGGTATCTGGAACTGGATCACGACTATCGACCACAAGAAGATAGGCATCCTGTATGGCGTCACGGCGTTTATTCTGTTCCTTACAGGCGGCATCGAGGCTCTGCTGATGCGTATTCAGCTTGTGGGGCCAGAGCAGGACATTGTAAGCGCCGAGGTTTTCAATCAGCTGTTCACAATGCACGGGACGACGATGATCTTCCTGGCGATCATGCCGTTGAGCGCCGCCTTCTTTAACTACGTCATTCCGCTGCAGATCGGCGCAAGGGATGTGGCATTCCCTCGTCTAAATGCATTCAGCTACTGGACTTTCCTCGCGGGCGCGATAATCCTGAAGATTAGCTGGTTTACCGGCGGCGCGACCAATGCAGGCTGGTTCGGCTATGCGCCGCTCACCAGCGTGCAGCAGAACCCAGGCACCGGAATCGACTTCTGGATCGTGAGCCTGCAGGTGCTCGGTATTGCGTCTCTGGCGGCGTCTTTCAACTTCATGGTCACCATCATCAACATGAGGGCGCCCGGAATGTCCTTCATGCGGCTTCCGCTGTTCACCTGGATGACCTTCATTACGAACATCCTGATTGTTCTCGCGTTCCCGGTGATAACAGTGGCGCTGATCGAGTTGTACTTTGACCGCGGCTTTGGGATGAACTTCTTCAATACCGCGCGAGGTGGTGATCCCGTCCTCTGGCAGCATCTCTTCTGGGTGTTCGGTCACCCGGAGGTGTACATTCTCATTTTGCCGGCGATGGGCATCGTATCGGAGATACTACCCACCTTCTCCAAGAAACCGCTTTTCGGCTACCCGGCGATTGTGCTGGCAGGAGCCATCATTGCCTTTATGGGTTGGATGGTTTGGAGCCATCATATGTTCACCGTTGGTCTCGGGCCGATCCCGGTCACGGTGTTCACGATTACTACGATGGCGATTGCCGTACCCACTGGCATCAAGGTGTTTAACTGGATGGGCACCATGTGGGGAGGTGCGATGGACTTTAGAACGCCAATGTTATACGCCGTGGGATTTGTTGCCATGTTCACGATTGGCGGCATCAGCGGCGTGATGCACTCTATGGCGTCGTCCGACGCGCAGCAACAGGACACCTATTTCATCGTTGCGCACATTCACTATGTGCTGTTTGGCGGCGCGATATTCGCGATATTCGCCGGCATTTACTATTGGTTCCCGAAGATAACTGGCCGAATGTACAACGAGACTCTCGGCAAGATTAACTTCTGGATTACGATGGTGGGCTTCAACATTGCGTTCTTCCCGCAGCACTTCCTTGGATTGGACGGAATGCCCCGTCGCATCTACACCTACGACGCGAGTATGGGCTGGAACTTGTGGAACGGAGTGTCCACTCTTGGCGCAATAATACTGGCAATCGGAATCCTTGTTTTCATGCACAACATGGTGCGAAGCTGGCGCAAGGGAGAGCTTGCGGACGGCGACCCCTGGGACGGAAGGACACTTGAGTGGTCTATACCGTCGCCGCCGCCTGAGTATAACTTTGAAGAGATTCCGACTGTTTATGACAGGGACGACTGGTGGGCGCGCAAGCGTCGAGAGGTCAGGCGCGCCGTGCCCGTTGCCGGTGGGTCCGGCGATGATGAGGGACACGGGATTCACTTACCACAGCCGTCATATTGGCCGCTTGTGGTTGCTATCGGCATCTTCATTGGTGGCTTTGGACTGGTTTACCCAGTGGGATACTATTCGATTGCAATATTGGGTGTCTTTATCGGGACGGTTGGGGTGTACTCCTGGGCCTTCGAGCCGGTGAATGACCCTGAAGAAGGCGAAGAGCAGGCGGCTCACTAACCCGGAGGCTAATTTAAGTGGCACAAGCAACGGCGCACCACGACGAACACGAGCCGACGACAACCGGCCTGAACCACAGGAAGATGCTCATGTGGGCATTCCTGGGGTCGGACTGCATGTTCTTCGGTTCGCTGATCGCGACCTATCTGGTGTACAAGAACCGCAGTATTGCGGGCCCCCTGCCGGTGGATGTGTTCGACATCCCCGTAACGACCGTCAGCACTTTCGTCCTGCTGATGAGCAGTATGAGCATGGTGCTGGCTTATGCCGCGCTAAGGCGCAATAGCATGAAGGCATTCCGCATCTGGTTGGCTTCAACCTGTATGTTGGGGGCAACCTTCATCGCGTTTCAAGTGTACGAGTTCTACACCTTCGTTAACTATGAGCACAAAGTCTATTGTGCCGAGGTAGTAGATATCAGCGAACTCTCGCCTGTCAAGCAACAACTTGCAATGAAGTGTGGCACTGAAGCCGAACATAACGGCGTCGTCGAAGAGGTCGTGGGCCTGACGCCGAAGACCAATCTGTTTGGTTCGACCTTTTACACGCTTACGGGCTTCCACGGCGCTCACGTGACGTTGGGCATTGTGTGGCTGCTGTCGCTGTTCTTCCTGTCTTTCAAGAAAGGGATGGTTACGCCGGAAAGGGACCTGGACCTCGACTTAGCCGCCCTTTACTGGCACTTTGTTGATGTCGTATGGATCGTCATTTTCACCGTAGTGTATCTATTTGGAGTATTCCCCGGATTCTAGCTATTCGGATAGCACTGATTTCACCACCTTGAGGAAACGCGAATAATGCAAGAACACCAAGTCGCAGGAGAACATGTGGAGGAAGGGGCCCATAACGGGCATCCCACTCCCCTCACATACTTTAAGGTAGCCATTACGCTGTCTGTGCTTACGGCGTTTGAGTTCGGCCTCTTTTATCTGGAATGGCTGAGCTACGCCATTATACCTATCATGGGATTTCTATCCGCCGCGAAGTTCCTGCTGGTAGCGATGTTCTACATGCACCTCAAATATGACAGAGTCGGTATCGCGATCTTTGGCAGGGACGTCCCCATATTCTCACTGATGTTCGTGGCAGGGCTCGTGGTGGCTGCCGGCGTCGTATTCGCGCTAATGGGATTATTCGCCTTCTTTACAGGCGGCAGTTGATTGCTAAGAGTTCGCGGAGCTCTCTATCGAAGAACGCGAACTATGGCAGCATCATTCGACATCACAGGCAGCTCCCAAATGCCCCTGAGAACACACTAGGAGCATAGCTTGAACGAGATTGCTGGTTCGCTCTGGCTCCAATGGGAGGCCCACTGGGACGCGATGGCGGGACTTGCCCTGCTGTTAGGCGCATATCTCTATGGCGTCGGCCCCCTAAGGGAGCGATACCGGCTTGCCGATTACGCGGAGCCCCGTCAGATAGCGACCTTCTGCGCCGGCGTGGTGGTTATATTCTTCGCACTTGCGTCACCTCTGCACATATTGAGTGAGCGCTTCCTGTTCAGCATGCACATGTCGCAGCACGTCCTGCTCACCTTGGTCGCTCCTCCCCTGCTCATTCTCGGCACACCGGACTGGCTCTTGAGGCCTCTGCTTCGGCCGAACTGGTCCTTTCGCATCGCACGCGTGCTGACTCATCCGGTGACCGCGTTCGCAGCCTTCAATGTGGTGTTCTCCATCTGGCATATCCCGGCCCTTTACAACTCTTCCCTCCACAGCGAAGTCGTTCACGCGGTCGAGCACGTTATGATGGTCTCAACTGCGGTTTTGATGTGGTGGCCGCTCACCAGTAACCTTTCGGAGCTGCCACGCCTAGATTACCCATTCCAGATGGGCTACCTATTCATCCTGTCCATAGCCCAGATAATCGTATTTGCTATAATTACATTCGCCGAGGAGCCGATCTACGAATTCTATGTACAGGCTCCCAGAATTTGGAGCCTGTCGCCACTGTTGGACCAGCAGCTCGGCGGCATTATAATGAAGGTCGGCAGCGGCGTTTACTTCGTCACACTGATGATAATAATCTTCTTCAAGTGGTTTAAACAGGAAGAAGCCATTAGGAAATTGGACTCTGAAGAACATTACGGTAAGAAGGAAGACGACGGCTGGGCGGACGGCCCTGCCTTGGAGGACAGTTACAGATGATGCAGCGATTTCTTTTGGCAATAGCAATTCCACTCCTCTCGCTGGTGGTGATTGCCGCGTATGCCGGCACGGTTGGTTTTACTTTCGTTCGTGTCCATCACGCGATGCATAATCCTTGGGGCGTGGTAATACTCGGCATGGCGCTGGTTGTCGGGGTTCCGCTTGTCGCATTTCTGGCGCAGAATGCGGTTGAGAAGGAGAACTAACCGATTCCAAGGTTGCATCGATGCTGGGCAGAAATTAGTACGGTGAACCTTGGTTGTCTCGCCGCTACGCGAGCATACCTGATGTCTCATTCTTGCCGCTCCGCTCATGCATGCAGTTGCGTAGGCTAATCGATGTTCCGGACACTCGATTGAACTCCAGCATTCCGCTATCCCTCACCTTGCCAGTCTTCGTACTGGTCGTATTCCTGCTTTCCTGCTCGTCTCTTCCGACACGAGAGGACTTCAAGGGAACGGCGTTCAGGGACGAAAGGCAAGCGCAAGACTTTGCCCTGACCGATCAGTTCGGCGTTTCAAGATCGCTGCATGGGGATTACGCCGGCGAGGTTGTGGTGCTGACATTCTTGTACACGGAGTGTCCGGATGTCTGCCCAGTTATGGCGAATCACCTGCGTGAGATTGCTACCGTATTGGAGGAAGAAGGCTCTGAAGCGCAGATCGTCGTGGTCAGCGTGGACCCTGAGGGCGATACGGTTGATAGCGTGCTCGAATACTCTAACCGCTGGAAGATGACCGATAGATGGACTTATCTGGTGGGGGAAGAGGCTGAGCTCAAAGAGGTGTGGAGGGCGTACTACATCGACCCTTATGTGCACGGACCTGGCAGGGCAGTGGAGACGCCCGTGGCGCAGTCTGCTGACAGACCATCAGGCGGTGTGAGCGCACTGGTTGAGCAGTCCGGGCGCGTCATTCACTCGGCCCCGATCTACATTATTGACGGTGAGGCGTTAATGCGGTCGGCATTCACACTGCCTTTTGAATGGCAGGATGTCATCCACGACGTCAAGCTGGTAGGCGGTTGAGCGACAGCGGGGGATGCGTGAAGTCCGGGCTATTGAGCCGGCTCGAGTTGCGACTTTGCCTGTTCGGCAATCTTGGTGAATGCTTCCGGGTCGCGGATGGCGATGTCGGCCAGCATCTTCCTGTTAATGTCGATACCAGCAAGCTTGAGGCCATGAATTAGCCGACTATAGCTTGTGCCATTTGCGCGCGCGGCAGCATTGATGCGGATATTCCAGAGCTTCCGCATATCGCCCTTCTTCTCCTTGCGGTGGGCGTAGGAGTAGGCGAGTGCGTGAATGATCGACTCATGGGCGCGGCGATATAGAGTATGCCGTACGCCCTGATGTCCCTTGGTCGCCTTAAGTAGTTTCTTGTGTCGGCGGCGCTTGTTGGTGCCGCGCTTTATCCTGGTCACCGGTTCATTTCTCCTTTGAACATACGAACCAGGCGACTAATGCAGTACGCCTGGTTCGTTAATTATATCCTGTTTTCGCGGAAGAACGCCACTCTTTGTTTGTGGCTTCGAGGCTATGCCACTCCGTAGGGCAGCAGCTTCTTGATGCGTGGCGCATCTGCCGGGCTTACGTCTATCTTGCCGTTAAACTGACGCTTGACCTTGTTGGACTTCTTCCGGCGCAGATGGCTCCGATGTCCCTTCATGCGTACGAGTTTTCCGGTAGAGGTTACGCGAAACCTGGCGCGCGCTCCTTTATGAGTCTTAAGCTTGGGCAACTTCTTTCTCCTGGGTCGTTTCTTCGTCTTTTTCTTTATTTGGGTTAGGCACAAGTGTCATGGCAAGGAAGCGTCCCTCAAATGCGGGAGGACGCTCGAGAAGTGCCTCGTCCACCAAGTCGTTCGCCACGGTGCGCAGCAACTGCATGCCCAGTTCCGGGTGAGCAATTTCGCGACCTCGGAACATGACGGATACTTTGACCTTGGCTCCGCTGTTCAGCAGCCGCTTTGCCAGCCGAGTCTTTGAATCTAAGTCATGCTGCCCGATACGGGTCTTCATTCGGACTTCCCGCAGTTCCTGCATTGCCTTGGCTTTACGAGCCTTGCGCGCTTCGCGTTCTTTGCGGGTGTTGTCGTACTTGAACTTGCCGTAGTCCATTATGCGACACACGGGTGGCCTTGCTGTGGGCGCGACTTCTACGAGGTCTAGGCCTCTTTCGTCGGCAATTTCAATTGCCTGGCGCGTCTCCATAACGCCCAACTGCTCTCCGCGGTCGTCCACGAGCCGGACTTCCGGCACACGGATACGATGATTGACTCGGTATTCTCTTGGTGGGATTCTGCTCACCTCTCCATATAATTTATGACCTGATTAGTCCTGTTATCAACAGAATATAGCATAAGGATTATGACTAGGCAATAGTGATACGCATCGTAACGATGCTTTCGTACTATTTGGGTCGGAACGTGCATGCTGTTCGTTCTTTCTAAGATTCGACCGTGAACTTGCCCCAGCAGGCGATCGCACCGTTTTCGCGCACGGCACAAGTACGATTTGCCTCACTCCTGATTGCGGTAAAACGACCGGCCGGTGGATCCGCTTGTCCGACATCGTTTGCTCCCCAGCAGGCGATTGAGCCGTCTTCGCGCAACGCGCAAACGTGGTTAGAGCCAGAACTGATAGCTATGAACCCTGTTTCTGGCTGTGGCTCCGGCTGCGGTTCGGGTTTCGGTTCAGGCTCCGGTTCCGGTTGTGAGTCAGAGGCGCAGAAGTCCAGCTCAAGACGGGCTAAGTCGTTGGTTTCTATGCTACGGAGTCCTTCAGGTATGCACCCGGTCAACCCATTCCTACTCAGGAAGAGATATTTTAGCTTAGATAGGTTACCCAACTCGCTTGGAATTTGTCCATTGAGTTGATTGTTGGATAGGTACAGCGTTGTCAGACTAGATAGATTGCCCAATTCCGGTGGAATCTGCCCACTCAGTTGATTGTCGCCTAGGACCAGCCATTCCAAATTAGATAGTTCACCCAGCTGCGAAGGGATCGAACCTTCCAATTGATTCTGGTTCAGAAGCAGCCATTCCAGCATTGACAGGTTGCCTAACTCGGGTGGAATCTGACCCTTCAGTTGGTTTTCGTTGATACGGAGCCATACCAGATTAGATAGGGCGCCCAGTTGGGATGGGATAGGTCCGCTCAGCTGATTGTCGAAGAGTATCAGATACTGCAAGTTGGATAGGTTGCCCAACTCAGGCGGAATCCGCCCGCTCAGTTGGTTGAAGTGCAGATCCAACCGTTCCAGTTTAGACAGGCTGCCCAACTCCGGTGGAATCCGCCCGTTCAGTTGGTTGTATTCGAGCTGCAGAACTTGGAGGTTAAGTAGGTTACCTAGTCGAAATGGAATCGACCCGCTCAGCTGATTGTCGTGGAGATTTAGAGACTGCAAGTTTGAGAGGTTGCCCAACTCGGGTGGAATCCGTCCAGTCAGCTGATTGTCGTAGAGATTTAGATACTTCAAGTTAGAGAGGTTGCCCAACTCGGGTGGAATCCGTCCAGTCAGTTGATTGTCAACGAGTGACAGAGCCTCCAGACTAGATAGGTTGCCCAACCAAGGTGGAATCTGCCCGCTCAGCGGGTTTTGACTGAGATTTAGGACCGTCAGATTGGCAAATCTGCTCAATTCCAGTGGTAGCGGCCCGCTCAGTTGGTTACCATCAAGTTCCAGCCATTTCAGGTCGGAGATGTTGCTTAATTCCGGTGGTATCTGCCCGCTCAGTTGGTTATCACTGAGGTCCAAGAAATCCAGGTTGTTAGAAAAATTGCCCAGTTGCGGTGGAATCGGTCCGCTCAGTTGGTTTACTGTGAGATTCAAACCCCGCAAGCAGGGAAGTTGTGCGAGTTGCGGCGGAATCGATCCGCTTAGCTGATTTCGACCGAGTTCCAGCGCTTGCAGGTAAGTAAGGCGTGCGAGTTGTGGAGGAATCTGCCCGCTCATCCGGTTGCCAAAGAGGCTCAGAGTTTGCAAGTTCTGTAGGTTGCCTAGTTGTGGTGGAATCGGTCCGCTCAGTTGATTGTGTCTGAGGTCCAATCCTCGCAACTGCGTAAGTCGTGCGAGTTGTGGCGGAACTTGCCCGATCAGCCCGTTGCCTCTAAGTTCCAGTCTCGTAACGCGGCCATTGTCCTCGGCTGGTCCGGTCCCATAAAGGGAGTAACAGCCGAGACGCCCGAGATAGTTGTGGGGGTATCCAGTGGTGACACCGTACCATTGACCGATTGGCAGGTCGCTGAGCCACAGTTGGTCTGATTTTCCCAGTTGGGACCGTCGGTCGCATTGTAGAGGGCTATTAGAGCCGCACGATCCGATGCCGCATCCTCAGCCTGCGCGTTTGCAGTGTTAGGGACGGAGGAAATTTCGAGCATCAAGAAGCTCAGTGCTGAAATGGTAACGATGACCCCTCGCACTGAAATAAGAATGCGATTCATGCCAAGAATGCGAGCGAATAACTGTTTGTCAAACGTTTCAGGTGGTGTGTGCTCCGATCTCCGAGACTCTACACCCATCAAGGAGGACGATGAACATGGAGAACTAGTTTATCATTGAACAGCGTTATCTGTCCTCTCACTTAATGCGGCTGTCCAGGGTTGGGGCTAACTGCGTTGGGCGGACTCTGCTGCTATGCGCTCGACGACTTCCGAGACGGGTATGGCCCCCAGATTTTCGCCTGAGCGGAGGCGTACAGCCGCGGCTTCTGCCGTTGCTTCACGGTCGCCAACGACGAGCATGTAAGGTATCTTCTGCAGCTGAGCCTCGCGGATCTTGGCGTTCATACGCTCATTGCGGCCGTCCGTGTGCGCGCGGATTCCGGCAGCATCCAACTGTGCCAGCACGGAGTCGGCGTATTCGATGTGGCGGTCCGCGATGGGAATTACAACCGCTTGGACCGGGGCGAGCCATACGGGGAAGGCGCCGCCGTAATGCTCGATGAGCGTTCCTATGAAGCGTTCAAGCGAGCCAAGTAGCGCGCGGTGGACCATATACGGCCGGTGTTCCTGTCCGTCCTCGCCTATGTATGTCAGACCGAAGCGCTCCGGCAGGTTGAAGTCGAATTGCACGGTTGTACATTGCCAGAGCCTGCCGATGGCATCACGGATGTGGACGTCTATCTTAGGGCCGTAGAACGCGCCGCCACCCTCATCGACCTCGAAGGGTATGCCGCGCTGTTCCAGCGTCTGCCGCAGCGAATCGGTCGCGAGTGCCCACTGCTCAGGCGCGCCGACAGCTTTTTCCGGGCGTGTGGACAGCATCACATCGAATTCGCTGAACCCCAGCGCCTCGAGGAGGTGAAAGTTGAGATCCAGTACGCTGTTGACCTCATCGACCACCTGGTCGGGTCGGCAGAAGATGTGGGCGTCGTCCTGAGTCATCCCGCGCACACGAAGCAGGCCGTGCAACACACCGCCGCGCTCGTAACGGTAGACCGACCCAAGCTCGCCGACACGCATCGGCAGGTCGCGGTAACTTCGCATTGCCGTGCCGTAGTACATTATGTGGAAGGGACAGTTCATGGGCTTGAGGTAATAGTCCTGACCGTCCATGTCCATTGCGGCGTACATGTTCTCCTGGTAGAAGTCGAGATGACCGCTGGTCTCCCAGAGGGTCGAGCGCCCGATATGCGGCGTGTACACGAGGTCGTAGCCAGCGTTGTAGTGCTCCTGCTTCCAGAACTCTTCGATGATTCCACGCAGCCGAGCGCCCTTTGGATGCCAGATGATCAGGCCGGGACCTGTTTCGTCATGCATCGAGAACAGGTCGAGCTCTCTCCCGAGCAGCCGGTGGTCCCGGCGCCTCGCCTCTTCGAGGCGGTGTAGGTGTTCGTCGAGCGCGTCTTGCGTCTCGAAAGCGGTGCCGTAGATTCGCTGGAGCATCGGTCGTTTCTCGTCGCCACGCCAGTACGCGCCAGCGACGCTGAGCAACTTGAACGCCGGTATTTTGCCGGTGGACTCCACATGAGGCCCCGCGCACAGGTCTTCGAACGCCCCATGCTTATAGGTTGAGATAGCCTCGTCGTCCGGAATCTCTTTGATGATTTCCAGTTTCAGTGGTTCGTCGGCATTCAACTCCAATGCCTGATCTCGCGGGTATTCGCTGTACTCGAATGTGAAGTCATCAGCGATTACAGCCCTCATTCGCTCTTCTATCTTTTCCAGATCCTCGTCGCGGAATGGTTTGGGCGCAAGGAAGTCATAGTAGAAGCCGTCCTCAGTGGGCGGTCCGATGGCGAGCTTGATGTCCGGGTACAGCTGCGTTACGACATCCGCCATAACGTGAGCTGCTGAATGGCGAATGCGTTCCCGCAGGTCTGCGAGATCGGAATCCTGTTTAAGGGTCATTTCGTTGTCCTCCAATGCCTGTTGAGTGAGTCGGCTATCATGCAGCGTAAGCCGTGCCTTCGCTCTGATACGATTCTATGCGGAGTGAATTATGGTTATTTCCACAGTTCAAACAGAAGCCTCCCGCGTTGCGCCGAGGGCAACGGGAGGCTGCGTAGTTAAGTGATGGTCTTGATATGAGCGTACTATACGGTTCCCAAGAGTGAACTCTCACTGCTGTCCGGTGATTGTCGCTTTCTGCATTTTAGCGAGGGGCGCCGTGTGCGGTCAAGAATATTGTGCGTCTCAGCTTGAATAATGCACATCGGGACGCCTCAGTAGTTGAAGGCGTCCCGATGCGAGTGTTCGTTCGTTAGTAACTGCGTGTCTATGTGAGCTGACGCAGACGAGGATCGAGCTTATCGCGAAGCCAGTCCCCTATGAAATTCAGAGCCATAACGGTGAGGAAGATGGCCACTCCCGGGAAGAAAGAAATCCACCAAGCGTCGCGCAGATAATTGCGACCGTCGGCAATCATGGAGCCCCAAGTCGGAGTGGGCGGGGGAATGCCCGCGCCAAGGAAGCTCAGGAATGATTCCGCCAATATTAGCTGACCAGAGCGAAGCGTAGCGATGACGAGCACGGTGTTTATGACACCCGGCAGAATATGCATCAGCAGTATGCGTGGAAGGGATGCGCCTGCAATGCGCGCAAGTGCCACATAGTCACGTTCCCTGAGCGATAATACTTCGCCTCGCACATTTCGTACAAATCCTGCCCATGTGAGTACCGCAAGTACAATAATCATGGTCGTCAAACTTGTGCCAAGCACAAGCGCTAGCACCATGGCGACTAGCACAAAGGGCAGTCCGAGAAAGATGTCAACTAGGCGCATAATGACTTCGTCGATAAATCCGCCGAAGTAGCCGGCGATCAAGCCTAGAGCCGTGCCGATTATCGTGCCGAACACCAGGGAGAATGCCATCACCATCAGGGATATGCGAGCGCCATAGAACAGTCGACTGAGGAGGTCGCGCCCGATGGTATCCGCCCCGAGAGCGTAAGTCCATGTGCCATCCGGATACCATACCGGCGGTGCATTTCGGCTGCGGAGATTACTGAAGAGAGGATCGTGTGGCGATACGAGGGGAGCTAGCACCGCGACGAAGACCATTACGGCCAAGATAACGATCGGCAGTATCGGCCAATTTCTGATGAACAGAAGCACGCGGAGGAACAAGTTTGAGTTTCGGGCGGCCAGCCTGACCTCGAAGTCCTGTTGCGTCTGTACCTGCGCCATTCTTCAGACTTCTCCTTATGAGTATCGAATTCGAGGGTCAATGAAGGCGTACAAGATATCCACAAGGAAGTTTGTAGCAATGAATGCGGCGGTGAACATCAAGGTAACAACTGCCAGCACTGTGAAGTTGTTTGTCCAGACGGCTTCAACGGCAAACCTTGCAAGTCCGGGCCACGCAAACACCACCTCGACCGAAATCGAACCGGTGATAAATCCGGCGAGCAGAACGCCGGAATATGTAAGTGGTGCGATGGAAGCGTTCTTAAATGCGTGCTTCCAGATAACCGAGTTATACTTGACACCCTTCGCTCGTGCCAGCTTTATGAACTCCGAGTCGAGGACTTCAAGCATTGCTGAGCGCACCAGCCGCACATAACCCGCCGCTGCGAACCAAGCCAATGTCGAAGTGGGCAAGACGTAGTGTTTCAGCGAAAAGCCTTCACCCATTGTGCCGCTTGGAAGCCAGTTTAACCAGACCGCGAATATGAGGATGCTCAGAATTGCGATCCAGAAGACCGGTAGAGTCTGCCCCAAGAGGGCAAACGTACGTCCGATGTAATCTGGGATGCTTCCGCGTTTGACGGCGGATAAGACCCCAAGTGGGATGCCTATTAGCGTAGCGAGTATCCAAGCAGATACGGCGAGTTTCAGGGTTGGTGCGATCTTAACTGGAATCTTGTCCGCAATCTTGTGGCGGTCGGTGAGATCTCTTCCCAGATCGCCCCGCATCAGGTCCCAGACCCACAGCGCGTACTGGACCGGTATGGGCTTATCGAGGTTAAGTTGCCGAGATAGTTCTTCCCAGGTCTCTTCCGTTATGCCATAGGCATCGTCAGGTAGCAGGAGTACGCGTGGGTCTCCCAACAGGCGCGAGACGCTGAAGATTATGAGTGTTGCCCCGACGAGGGCTAGGAGTGATGTGAAGAATCTTCGAACGATGAAGCTAGCCATAAGTCTGCACCAGTCGTAGGGGACTTTTGAGGTGTACCAGGACTGCGGTCGCGCGGCCGCAGTCCTGGTAGTTGCTATTTCAAACTAGAAGTTCAAATTTTGTTACTTCAGCTTGATCCATTCGATCTCGCTGATGCCGCCGTTGCGGAACTGTAGCATTGGGCGCATTCCCTGTGCCCAGGTTTCTCCGTCAATCTTGTTTACGTTGTAAAGCGCGTTTGAAGGCGCTTCGATGATGGCGGGCATAAGCGCCCACTCATGGAAGTACTTCCGCATATCCACGGTCGCCTGATACAGGGCATCCTGGTCAGCAGTTTCGTTCTTAATCTTGTTTACCTCGGCTGCCTTCGGCAACTCAATACCGTGGTTGTAGCCGTTGCGTCCGTAGCTGCTCCAAATCTGTTCGAGCGGCCAAGTCGAGGGGCCACCGCAGCAAGGGTGCATCCTCAAAACCGGGAAGGTACGGGTTACAAGTCCCGGCCTGATTGTGCTGTACGTACGACGGTCGTGGACGGCAGAAATGTTGAAGTTGTTCAGCCAGTCTGCCGCAATGGCGTCCGATAGTTCAACGTCTTCGTTGCTGAGACCGGCCCAGAATGTAACTTCGAAGCCGTCGGCGTAGCCTGCCTCGGCGAGTAGTGCCTTTGCACCTTCTACGTCGTATGGCAGCGCCCACTCGTCTCCGAACTCGAGCATTACCGGATCGTTAAGTGTCTGTCCTGCGAGATATGCGGGCTGTCCGAGATTGCCGAGAATGACTTCATTGAGCACTTCGCGGTCAATCGCCATACTGAGGGCTTTACGCACCTTGAGAGAACTCTGCATGGAAGCGGTGTCAGGGTTAAACTGGTCGCCACCATCTTCAAATGGGTCACCTACCCAAGGGAGCTGAGTTTCACGGACGGTTTCCAGCTTGTCGCCAGTCACTGCGTGGTAGTACTCCCAGAAGTTGCCGCCGAACGGGAATGCGTGGGTGTTCGCAATGCCTTCAGGAGCCAGGGCGAACTCACCGGAATCCAGCATCGCCTTCCAGTCTTTGAGCGCGAGCTCAGAGATATGAGCTTCGCCAGTTTCTAGCTGAGCGCGACGCACGGATGGCTCTGGTACTTCAATTGCTCGCACGTTCTCGACGAAGGGAGTCTTCTCCCAATGGTCGATAACCGCACTCATGAACATACCATTCTGTGCAACCCAGCCGTCCATCACGAGGGGACCGGTACCTACGATGTTGGTCCTCATCCACTCATGGGCTTCCTCTTCGGTAGAAAAGCCGTTGACCTCCATAATGGTCTCAACGTGGGGGAAAATGCCCGTGCCTTCGCTGATGTCGGTCATAATCTGAGCAAGCGTGTGCCCGGCGAAGCTGTCCCAAGTGATGCGGAGGTTATAGTCGTCCAGAGGCTCAAGGTCTCCGATTGCGATGTCAATGCTGCCTGAAGTGTCGTGCCTGGCTTCGGGAGTAAACGACGGCAATAGGGCTTTGTATGTCCACTCGATGTCTTTGGCTGTCATTTCCCCATGCCCCTTGTGGAACATGACGCCCTGGTTCAATTCAAAGTCAGTATATGAGAGGTCGGGGGCAGTCTCCCAGGCTCTCGCCAGCCAAGGTGCCGCTGTAAGCGCGCCACTTTCGGTGCGGACTGCCTTGAGCAGCGATTCCTGGTTATTTACGTATGTAAGAGTTGAGCACCAGAGGCAGTCTGTGGGGAAGCCACTGGGTGTATGCACGCTCACAGTTGATGTAATCAGCGTACCTACGGGCTTGGCGACCTCCTCTGCGGCCTGTCGAACGATTGGCGCGGCAGTTGCGGCGGGAACCGCTGTCGCTGCGGCGGGAGGCGGCTGCATTGCGGCTGCTGGCGCTGCCGGCGCTGCCGGAGCCGGAGCCGCTGGAGCTGCTGGTGCCGCGGGCGCTGCTGCTGGTGCCGCGGGCGCTGCTGCTGGTGCCGCGGGCGCTGCTGCTGGTGCTGCCGGCGCTGCTGGTGCTGCCGGAGCCGCTGCGCCGCCACAGGCAGCGATCAGCAAGGCTAACGCTCCCAGCGCGCCCAGTATAAAGGTGATTTTCCAGTTCATCCTACTCCTCCTAAATGCAATCCACTTAGTGGCAGATTGACGACTCTTTCTCAACACTCTTCACCAGAAGGAATGAGTGCCTTATGAGGCATACTTATAATGGAAATGATGGTCTAAGTCAAGCCATGTTGGAATCAGAGGGCGCGTCGTTCGTGGACGAGCAGCGTGTATAATGCTTTGCCATAGAGCGTGTTCAGCAGTCGGAGAGGGGTATGCGTTACGATACTGTGATTATCGGGGCAGGTTCCGCGGGCAGTACGCTGGCGAGCAGGTTGTCGGAGGACGCTGGTCGGTCGGTGCTGCTGCTTGAAGCCGGGCCAGACTATCCTGACTTCGAGCGGCTGCCGGACCATATAAAGTACGGTGTTCAGCCTTGGTACAATCAGGCTGTTGCCGATGCTCACACTTGGGGCTACGAGGCGCAGGCAACACCGGACAGGCCGGCCTTTCGTCTGCCGAGGGGCAAGGTTACCGGCGGCTCAAGCGCTATCAATGGACAGGTGTTCTTCAGGGGGATTCCGGAAGACTACGACGACTGGGCGACTGAGGGCAACGATGAGTGGTCCTTCGTGAAGTTGCTCCCGTTCTTTCGTAAGATGGAAGACGATCTCGATTTCCATGGTGACGACTTTCATGGATCCGATGGTCCCATCCCAGTGCGACGTTACAGTCAGGACGAATTACTGCCGGTTCCAAAAGCTTTCTTGGAGGCGACGCAGTCTGCAGGGTTCCCGTTCACACATGACATGAACCATCCGGAGTCCACCGGAGTGGGACATTTCGCGCTGAATCGGGTCGATGGCATCCGCATGAGCACGGCGCTCACATACCTACAGATGGCGCGTCACCGCCTTAATCTGACCATCAGAGCAGACGTGCTGGCACGGCGTATCATCTTCGACGGAATGAGGGCAGTTGGAGTCGAAGCTGAGAGTGGCGGAGAGGTCTTCAGGATAGAAGCGGGAGAGGTAGTACTTTCGGGCGGCGCTATCAACTCTCCCCAGCTTCTGATGCTGTCGGGTGTGGGGCCCGGCGAGCACCTGGCAGAAGTCGGGGTGCCTCTGGTCCACCACCTGCCCGGAGTGGGGCAGAATCTGCGCGATCATCCCGCAGTGTTCATGCTCTATGAGAGCGTATATCCCATTCCACAGGATTCACCGGCCCTGCAGATCGGCATGCGTTACACGACTCCCGGTTCACCATATCGCAATGATATGCAGATGCGTCCTCTTCATGTCAGGACGGAGCACATGCCTATCAACTTCGACCTTACAAGCGACATTACGCCTACCGGGTTTAGCATAGCGTTGCAGAAAGCACTGTCGTCTGGGGAACTCAAGCTGAAATCGTCTGACCCGCACGAGCAACCGTATGTCAATTATCGCTATCTCACGGAGCCTTTCGATAGGGAGCGGTTGCGCGGAGCGTTGCGGCTTTGCGCTAAACTTTCGGTGAGCAGCGCATTCGCCGATGTGGGCCTGACACGGATTACTCCGACTGACGATGATTTGGCGACTGATGACGCGCTCGACCGCTGGTTGCTGAATAATGTGCTGACGCAGCACCACTCGTCTGGCACATGCAAGATGGGGCCTGCATCAGACGAGATGGCAGTTGTCAACCAGTACGGCGAGCTACATGGTCTCGTCGGTGTGCGAGTCGTGGACGCTTCGATAATGCCGGATGTCATACGCGCCAATACGAATGTGACGACGATTATGATTGCTGAACGCATTGCGGACTGGATGAGACAGGGTTAGAGGACGAAGCGGTGCAGGAATTCTGAACGCGAATGTAGGGACACATAATGACATTAGTTACTCCTCCGGTAAAGACAAGTGATCCGATTGACGCAGTAAGGCAATGGTTTGCCCTGATGGAGCAATACTGCGCCGCCGTTGACTACGATGGCGCGGAGCGTATCTTCGCGGAAGATGTGGTGTCATTCGGTACTACTATGGACATTGTGCGTGGGCGGAAGGCGCTGCGGGAAGGGCAGTGGGAGAGCATCTGGGGGAATATCAGCAACTTCAAGATGGACCTCGAAAATGTCCATGCGGAGGGCGGCGAGGACCGTGCCTGGGGCGTCGTTACTTGGACATCCATCGGGTTTGACGGCAATCACGAGCCTTTTTATCGTCCCGGGCGTGCGACAGTTGCGTTAGAACGGCGTGATGAAATCTGGCTTGCCGTGCATACGCATTTCTCCCTATTTCCGGGCACTCCACAACGGACATTCGGCAAGGGCTAGGATTCACAATAGACTCCCGGACCTGATGAAGATGCAAGCTTGGCACGCTCTTGATGACAACCCTTGCGAGGACAAAGGAGGCGTTGAATGCAGTTGGAAGACAGGGTGGCATTGGTAACGGGTGGCGCAAGTGGCTTGGGAAGGGGAATCGCCCTGGTATTGGCTGAGCGAGGCGCGGATGTTGTGGTTTGTGATATCAATCTCGACGGGGCTGTTCAGACTTCAGAGGAGATCAAGCGCATCGGGCGCAACGCGACAGCGCATCTGGTTGATGTTACCAGTCAGGAACAGTTGCGAGAGACGGTTGGTGCGGTCCTTTCCGAATTCGGGCGAGTAGATATATTCGTGAATGCTGCCGGTGTGATAGGAGCGAATGGGTTCGAGGACACTGTTGGCTCGCGTGAAGAGGACTGGGACGTTACATTCGATGTGAACGTTAAGGGCACGGCGCTAACTTCGGATGCGGTCAGCCCCTATATGAAGGAGCGACGATTCGGAAAGATAGTGAACATTGCGTCTCACGCCGGGCGTGGAGGCGGTGGAGGAGGAGGTGCTTACGGTGCGTCAAAAGCAGCTGTCATACATCTGACGCAGTCGTATGCGCTGGACCTGGCTCCATTCAATGTCAATGTGAATGTGGTCTGCCCGGGCACAATTTGGACACCGATGTGGGAGCGCATCGCCAACCGTGCGAGGCGCAATAATCCAAGCCAGCAAGATCTATCGCCGCGTGAGATTTTTGACGCTGCGATTCGAGAGCGTTGCCCACTTGGTCGGGAGCAGACGCCCGAGGACATAGGAAAAGCCGTTGCGTTCTTCGCCTCTGACGATGCTTCAAACATCACAGGACAGTCGCTGAACGTCAATGGCGGCACACGCATGAACTGAGTTCGACTTACCCTGTGTAAGCATCGAGGAACATCTGCATCAGCTCGTCATCATGGTATTTGCCGTTGATAACGATAGCGCGCCTTTCCAGGCCGTAGGACTGGAATCCAAGTGATGTGTACAGGCTACGGGCAGACTCGTTGCCGCTGATAACTCCTAGGCTGATCTGCTCAAGACCGGGCATTAGTGATGCCCGCCTGATGGCTTCCTGCATCAGCGCTCTTCCTAATCCCCGCCCCTGAGCCTCGGATGCGATGTACATACCCCAGATGCTGCCTTTGTGCTGCACCCTCTCGAAGCGTTCTCGGCGAAAGCCCACCATCCCAATTAGGGTTTCATCCAGAAACATCCCAAGGATGAAATCGTGCGGTGATTCATCTGCCTCCTTAAGGCGAAGCGTCACGTCGCTTATCGCTGTCGATGCCTGCGATTCATAGGGCTGCGCAAAGGCGGAGGGGTGCTCTTTGAGCGCGCGCAGACGCAACTCTTGATAGAGATAAGCGTCGCCTTCTCCCAATGGCCGTATATTCGATGTCATAGCTGCCATCGGTCACTCCTTCGTCTCCGGAGCTTCAGTATATTTCTCCGCTCGCGACACTCTGTAGGTGTAGTTCATTTTTCCATGCGTTGACAAATTGCGGGAACATCCTTATATTCTGCAATTGCAAAATACTGGACTCTTGAAGAGTATTAGAATTGCGGAAATTATATGCGTTTTGGCTTACTGCGTATTATAGCAATTGTGTTCGCGATGGCACTCCTTGGGGCGGCGTGGACGGATTTCGTGATTGAGGCTACACCCGCGGTTCAATCTGAGACGGACACGGCTGCCGTCAACCTGACAGTTACTCCCGGTGACATGGAACTTGATGCTGAGTGGGAACTCATAGGCATTTCTGATTTCAAGTACATGTCCATTCAGTGGCGTGAGGATTCCTCAGGAGATTGGGGGCGATATGAAAATACTCCGCGCGAGAATCTCCTCAACTATCCAGACGGGAAGAACATACGTGAGTTTACAATTGACTTCATGTTTCAGGCAGACTATGAAAGAGTGCCCCTGATCAACGGCACTAATTATCAGGTGAGAGTCTGGGTAGAGTTTAGCGACAGGACCTACTTTATTTCAAATGTGGTTGTGGTCAGTCCGGGAGAGGAGATGCCCACACCAACGGCAACATTGACACCCACTGGAACCCCTACAAGTACCGCGACGGCAACCTCAACTCGCACTTCCACGCCAACACCTACGCCCACTCATACGGCTACACATACACCTACGACTACGCCCACTCCAACCCTTACACCGACAATAACCAAGACCCCAACGGCAACTTCGACGGCAACTGAAACACCAACGGCAACGAACACACCCAAACCTGCCATTGAACTAGAGATTACGCCTGGGGACAAACGGCTTGAAGCAGAGTGGACACTTGCAGGTATTTCCACCTTCTTGAATATGTCAGTACAGTGGCGCGATCGTTCCGATGCAGACTGGCATCTGACGGATGACCCTCCGAGGGTATCATTTACTGATCAGAATACGCGTGCATACGAGATTGACTACGCCCACAGCAAGGACGAGTCTGGCGAACTGCAAACCGTACCGTTGGTGAATGGCAAAGAGTATCAGGTGAGGGTCTGGGTGGAGAGAGG
>Ga0209021_1000798_pt1 | contig 35487 bp, 26 predicted proteins | sample PinacodermFT_FD_187299 | JGI IMG/M metagenome (GOLD analysis project Ga0209021, IMG submission 187299) | Host-associated microbial community of the marine sponge Aplysina aerophoba from Gulf of Piran - sponge pinacoderm, lysed by freeze-thaw... | ecosystem: Host-associated > Porifera > Sponge >... | reverse complement strand
CACCGCGGCGCAACTAGCGTCCGGACAGCTAGCGGAGGCGCTCGACAACGCTCGTGCGGTCCTCCGGCAAAGTCCGCCAGGCAGTAACTTGGCGCTGCGTGTTGGTCGGCTCCTGTTCGAGTACCACTTCTATCGGGATGCCATTGAAGCGTTCGAATTGGCCTTCGAGAGTTCCAGACAGCCCTTCGAAGCGCGTGTCTACCTTGCGCTGACCAACCACTTGCTTAACCGCTTCGAACAAACCGTCGAGTTGCTGCAACCGCTGTCCGCTCCCGGTAGGTCAGGAAACGCCGAGACGCTGGCACTGCTAGCGGCAGCGCTTGCATCGCTTGACCGCTTCGACGAGGCCGAGGCGTTGTTTGAGCGAGCCATCCGCGACGAGCCATCGAGCCCCCATGCGTACTTGAACCTAGCCCTCGTCCTGCTCGAGCAGGGCAAGGCGGGAGTTGCCCGAGATTGGATCGGCGAGATGCAGCAGTCGGCAGGAGCGGCAAGCCCGAAGGTCTTCTACGTTGTCCGGCGCAATTCCTGTGACGACGCCTATCGCGAAATCGTCAGTGGCCCAGTTGGTGGAAACGTGGGCGACAATTCCGAAAAAGGCCTCCAGTTCTTTGACTTTGCCCGCTCTCTGAGCGGGCGGCACCACCATGGAACGGCCGTCGAGTTGCTGCGCATCGCTGCCCGCTCCACAAGCGGGCGCGAACTGCCTCGGCCCCTATTGCTCCGCACTCTGGCGTTCAGCTGCTTGAATCTGCAGCCTGAGAACGAGCTTCCCGCACGGCTGCTGGAGCGAGCGGTCGAACTCGATCCGCTCGATCACCAAGCGCACTTCCTGCTTGGGCAGGCCCACCAGAAGAGGCGGAGACCGGAACTGGCCGCGAAGGCCTTTGAGCGAGCCATACAGCTCCAGGCCGATGCGGTGCCCTACTATACCGAGCTCGCCCGATCTCTGTTGTCGAGCAGGTTCGGCGTCGGCGAGACCGTGAGAGCCGACGCGATCTTGGCGAAGGCAATCGAGATTGATCCCACGGCTGCCTCCGCGCGGTTCGAGCTGGGCAAGCTGCGGATGGTGCAGGGGCGGCTGGATGAAGCTGCGGAGCACCTTCGCAGGGCTATCGAGTCCGAGCCGGAGTTTTACGAACCCTACTACGTGCTGGGACAGGTTTATGTTCGAGCGAAGAAGACTGCTGAAGCGAGGGAATGCTTGCGGATCTTCGAAGCAAAGAAAGCCGCGAACGAGGCTCGCTCGACGATCTGGAAGGACGCTACGGTCGGGCTAGGCGCTGAGTAGCGACAAGTCGCCAGAGAGCTGCGAACATTCTTCATCTGGAGTCACCCGTATGCCAAGGCCGACGACCGAGTGCGAGTTCAGCACCCCGCGATCAGGCCCCGTGATGCACTTCAGCCGGAACAGAGCCCTCGAATTGACGAATCCGTGCGGTTGTCCGTCCGCCGAAGCTTCCCCGCATCGCGCCACTCTCGGTAGACCTACCATTTGGCGAGTGAAGACCGCGCTAATGCAGTCCGTCCGCACAGTCGGGGCAATATGCTCTACGACTCTTGCAGCCACAGAGGAGCAATCATGAGAATTCCGCTCCACCTGCGGCTCAGCATGTCCACGGGTGCCGCCGATCAATAGCAAGTCTTGGTTCGAGCGAGCAGGATTCCAGTTTCATCACCGTTCAGATTCGGACGATGATTCTACGTTCCGACAAGGTGGAACCTGAAGTCGTCGCACGTCTCATCGAAGAGTTCTCTCCATGGCTCCAATTGGACCCGGAACGATGCCAACTCTGCAAGGCTAGGACCGCTGCGCAGCCGAGTTCCGATGCAAGACTTCAGCGCGTTCGGTCCATTGGACCGTCTCGGGCCCGGCTACGTCAGCACTCGTCTGCCCGTCCCTCTCGTTCGTTCCGGGCCGGATGATGGCGCATGGCCTTGAAGAACTTGCTGTCGGGACATCAATCCAACGCTGTTGAGAGCGACTCCTGCTTCTTGGTGGACATATTGCTCATGCGGGGCATCTGCCTCTAGCAACCTACGCTGCAACAACGTGTGCATGTCACGCCTGCCATCAGCAATCACGAGCACATAGACGTCGTTTTCTTTCACACGGTAGATGATGCGGTAGGGCTTGAAGAGGATCTCACGGAATTCTCGAACCCCGAACTTAAGCAGTTCTCGCGGATAGGTCCCGCGCTGCGGGAACTCCGTTAGGCTGCAAATGGCCTCTTCGACTTGATCGAGCACAAGATCCGCGCTGCGCGGGGTATCGTGTTCGGCGATGTAGCTGCAGACATCCTCTAAGTCCCGTGCTGCGTCATCAGTCAGTTGGACAAGCAACGGCATCAGCGAGTATGGTTCCGCTCTCGAATCTCCGCGATGACTTCGGAGGCCGGTCGCAGCCGAGATGTCTCGATCTGTCTGTCGCCAAGAGCGAGGATCTTGAGCAGCGCAAGGGCTTCCTGTGTCTGCTCATAGCTGTCTATGTCCTGCATGACTGCCTTGGCTTCGCCGTTCTGGGTGATGATTATGGGTTCCTGCCTGTCAGCAAGCTCGCGTACGATCTCGGCAGCATGGGCTTTGAGGTAGCTGATTGGCTTGATTCGGCTCGAGAGTTTCATGGGCTACGGCCTTGTTGGGTCCAAATATAGTCCATAAATAGGTCGTAAGGCGAGCGCTGTATCTGCTTGGCGGCCTCGCGATCCTCGGCCCACGACTGATAGCGGACCACTTACGGCTCCGGACCGGATTCGCTGAAATGCGGATCCTTGATCTTTCACGCTCCCAGAGCGGTTATGAGGACTCCAAAATCAGACCAAGCTCACGACGCCTCAGTCATACTATGTGGCATGAAACGAGCGGCTGTCGGGCAGATTCGCGCTGAGTATCCAATTCGGGTCTACCGTCTGCTGGGGACCGCGGGAGTCTCCCTGCTGGCGGCCGCGGCGGTGCTCTCGGCGGGGCCGTTGCACTGCGACCTGGCCGACTACGAACCCGCTGAAGGGCTCCGCGCGGAAATGTTGGATGGAGACCTGTTCGTCGAGTGGTCCGGTACCAATGCAAACCGGCTCAGGGCGACGTTCGGTGTCGACGAGGGCCAGCCCGTTGTTCGGCAGCTGGCCGCGCTGTCGCGGGCAGGGCACTGGGCCCCGCTGGCGCGGGATGCCCGGCCAGAGTTCTATGTTGCCGAGGGCCAGCGGCGCATCTCCCAGCAGCAGCTCAACCCGATGGCAGATCTGGGCCGCGAAGCCACGCCGGATATCGTCGAGAGCGAGAAGTGGAAGGTCTTCTGGGATGCCCCCCTGAACGTGCCGGGACTGGAAGGAGTCAACCCCGGGCTGCCGCGCGGTCCCAGCGAGGTCACGCGCTCCAGCGTGCGCTACGAGGTCAGCGCCTGTCGCGTGCGGCGGGACGGCATCCGGCTCGAAATCACCTTCGACGGCCTGCAACTGGGGTCGTTCGAGGGCAGCCTGCGATTCACGGTCTACCGAGGCTCCAGCCTCGTGCGCCAAGAGGCGATTGCAGCCACTGCCAAGCCGTCAGTGGCCTATGTCTATCGGGCCGGCTTAAGCGGGCTGCAGACCGACGACTATCAGCGCCTGCGCTGGCGCGACGTGACGCGGGACTGGCAACACTATCGCTTTGGCGGCGGTGTGAACGGCGATCCGGTGCCTGTCAGGGCGCGGAACCGCGTGCTCCTGCTCGAGCAGAACCGCGGTGTCTTGGCCGTCTTCCCGCCTTCCCACAAGTTCTTCTTTGCCCGCGAGATCGAGATGAACCTCGGCTATGTCTGGTACCAGCTGCGATCGGACGGCCGCTTCGACGTTGGCGTGCGGCAGGGCGAGCGCGAGGAGATGTACCGGCCGTGGGGCACGTCCGAAGAGATCTGGAACAAGCGTGTCCGCCAGTCGCGGCGCTTCGCAGAGGGCAACTTTGCGCTGTTCAACGCGCCCGCGGGAACCATGCAGCGCATGGCGATCTACTACCACCTCGGCGCCGGCAACGCCGAGGCCACGCTGCAGGAGGTCTTGGCCTACACCAACGGCGACAGGTACAAGCCGCTGGACGGCTACCAAGTAGCGGTCAGCCATTTTCACACGCACTTCCACGAGCAACTCGCTGACGCCGGCTCCCTCGATCTGCGGCCCCCGTGGATCTCCGCTTTCCGAGGCCTGGGCATCAATATCGCGATGATGTCGGACTTTCACGGCGATGGCCATCCGGACGATCCCGGCGAGGTCCGCTTTCGCGAGCAGCACGACTACTTCGAAGCCTGTCGCCGCCATTCGGACTCCGACTTCTTGCTCATGCCTGGCGAAGAGCCCAACGCTCACCTCGGCGGGCACTACACGCTCGTCTTCCCCAGGCCCGTCTACTGGTCCAAGGTGCGGGCAGAGGACGCGCCGTTCCGTGCCAGCCATGACAGCTACGGCACGATCTACCGCATCGGCTCGCCAGAAGAGATGTTGTCGTTGATGCAGTCCGAACGTGCCTTGATGTGGCAGGCGCATCCGCGCACCAAGGGCTCGACCTTCTACCCCGATGTCGTCCGCGAGTCACCGCACTTTCTCAGCGACCGCTACTTGGGCGGAGCCTATCAGACCTTGCCCGCCGATCTTTCCCAAGCGCGGATATGCGAGCAGCGCTGCTTCGGCACGCTCGACGACATGAACAACTGGGCCGGGCCGAAGTACCTGATTGCCGAAGGCGACACGTACACCAAGTTCCCCTCCGACGAGATCTATCCTCAACTCTCGGTGAACTATCTCCGCCTCGACAGCCTGCCCGCCTTTGACGACGATTGGAGCCCGGTCACCGAGGCAATGCGGCGAGGCGACTTTTTTGTGTCTACCGGAGAAGTGCTGATCCCCGAGATCGAAATTGAGGGCTACGAGGCGCGACGAACCGTCGTCGCCCGGGTGGAGTGGACGTTCCCGCTCGAGTTCGTCGAAATCGTTTGGGGCGACGGAGACAAGATCGGCCGCCGGGTCCAACCCACCACCGATCTAGAAGCGTTTGGGAGCAAGCAGTTCCGGCTCGAGTTCGACGCCAGCGGAAAAAAGTGGGTCCGCTTCGCCGCTTGGGACTCCGCCGGCAACGGGGCGTTCACACAGCCAGTCCACTTCTAGCGACTTGGTGAGCAGACGCTGCCCATCTCGTGTTCGAGGGGGTCCCCGCATGCTGGATGTTCGAGAGGTGCCAGGGAAGCTAGAGTGCTGCGAGCTTCACGTCAGCACACCTCTGTCCGACAACTACTGATCCCGAGCCTCGCGCACAGTTGCACCCGCGGCATCGGAAGTATCGGCCGCCGCGACTCGCTCGGCCGTATCCACAGGCATCGATCTCGCTGGTATAGGACCTCATCATGCCGTATGGCTGCATCTCCCGCGTCCGATGCTCCCACAGGCGTAGCCGCGTCGGTGTGGGTGTCACGTCCCTTGACCAGCGGGGCGTGTGCCGTTCGGGATTGCTCGGGCGTGATGGACTCTTCGCGAACAGACGGGCGGTCAAGCTGCTGGGCGGCCCCGCCGAGCGCTGCCGCAAGAATAACCGGGAGAACTCTAACAGGGACCTGCATTTCAAGTCAGCCGCATTCCCACACGGACTATTTCACACCTGCGTCCACGTGTGGTCGCTGGCTACGAGAACCACGGCCAGGGCGGGTTCGCCAGGCGTGTCATCCACAGCGACCAGGCTGCCCACGACACTCGGCCCGTCGACATGGAAGTTGATGGCGACCTAGACGTGCTTGTGGCTGGCCAGAAATCCCAGGATGTGGTCTGGTGTGAGAATCCGGTCAACCAGTAGTGACGGGCTAGCCGCAAGCGGGCAACCGCGTGTGGATGTGGCGATTTAGGGACCAAGTGCTGGAGCGGAGCCTTGGAGACTTGTGTCCGCGAGGCGGATCGAAGCGGCGAGTTTCAAGAATTTTCGCACCTGCTGCAAGCATTCTTGCGAGACCAAGTCGATGCGCATGATCACTGGGGGAGTATTCATAGCGGCAGCCTGACCGCGATCACGGGGGCCTTCGGCAAGTTAGTTTCCCCGCCCACTGAAGTCTCAATGAGTTTGTCCGAAAAATATGCTATTTTTTAGGACAGTGATCAAGGAATTGCGATGACGGGTGCTGTGGAAGCAAGGGCCATTCAGGCCATAAGGCGGCACGGTCGCGGCTGGGTTTTCTCCCAACGCGACTTTGTTTGTCTTGGTAGCCGTGCCGCAATCGACAAGGCGCTTCAGCGTCTCGAATGCGCTGGGAAGATTCGTCGCGTGGCTCGCGGCCTATATGCCTACCCCCGGCACAGCAGGCTTCTTGGGCGCGAGCTCAGCCCGGACATCGACCAAGCGGCCCGAGCGCTCGCTCGCAAGTTTGGATGGCGAATCCAGCCTAGCGGTCCGGCGGCCCAGAACATCATTGGCTTGTCCACACAGGTGCCTGCGCGAATCGTCTACTTGTCCGATGGTCCAAGCCGGTCGTACCAGATCGGTACCACGACGCTCGTCTTCACACACATCGCTCTGAAGGACTCCGGATTCAAGTACTGGGAAAGCGCCGTGATCGTACAGGGCCTGAAGTCGCTGGGAAAGGATCGGATCACTCCCGAGGTCATCGGAAGCATCCGAGTTTGGCTCGATCCCGGGATGTGGCGGAAGGTCCTCGTCGACACCGAAAGGACGACCGGCTGGGTCTATGCGGCGATACGGCGCGGCCTCTGCGAGGATTCGGATGGATAGAGTCGCCCGCTTGCCCGCTTCTGATCGTCACGACTTGTTTCGTGAGACAGCGATGCTTCGTGGAATCAGCCCGGCGATTGTCGAGAAGGACTTCTGGGTCTGCTGGGTGCTGAAGCAGATCTTTGCCGACCCGGACGTGGGACCACAGTTCGTATTCAAAGGTGGAACGTCCTTGGCGAAGGTCTACGAGTTGATTGAGCGTTTCTCCGAGGACATTGATCTGATTCTGGATTGGCGGGCACTCGGCTATGGGCCGGGCCTCGACGATCCCTACCAAGACTTTGCGTCGAACACGCGCCGGGACCGCTTCAACAAGCGGATGAACCAGAGGGCAGTGGAATACATAACCGATAGGCTCCTCAAGGACTTCACTCGGCTCTTCGCCCATGTCAGCCGCCTGTCAGTAAGCGTGGACCACGACGACCCGCAGACGATCAACGTGGCCTATCCCGCTGCCTTCAGCGAGGAATACCTGCGCTCGGAGATCCGCCTCGAAATCGGTCCACTTGCGGGCTGGTCGCCATCTGAGCGCCGAACCATACGCCCATACGCGGCAGGATCTTTTCCAGATGTCTTCGCAGATCCCGACTGCCATGTTGTCACCATTACCGCCGAGCGGTCGTTTTGGGAAAAAGCTACGATCCTGCACCAGCAGGCACACAGGAAGACCCCCATGCCCTCGCGGTACTCGCGCCACTACTATGACCTCTACAAATTGGCCGGAAGCCCGGTATGCCAATCCGCACTTGCAGACTTAGACTTGCTCCAAACAGTGGCATCGTTCAAGAGACGCTTTTACCTGAGTTCTTGGGCAAGTTACGAGACCGCGCGGGCGGGATCTCTAAAGTTAGTTCCAAGCGAGGAGCATCGAACGGTTCTGAAGAAAGATTTTCGTGCGATGAGAATGATGATCTTTGGCGAAGTCCCGTCATTTGACCTCATCGAGGAATCGCTCCAGAAACTTGAACAGCAAATCAATCAACCCCTGCCTGGTCCCGACAATTCCCGCAGTCAATCATTGGCCGGGAGATGATGGGACGCCCGCGTTCCTTTGGGCGGCTCGAGTCGAAGGGTTCGCCACGCCGTTGGCACCCCGTAAAGTGGCAGCTTGGTGAGCATGAGGTCTAGCAGACCGTCGGGCAGCCGTCCCAACTGCAGCTCAATCAAGACCGATCCGCATCGCAGCTGTCAACCATTGGTACGCAAGAGCAGTTCTGTTCGTTGATTGGAGCGCCAAATCCTTGGAAGCCCGCTCAGGTCTGCCCTCTGGGAGGTTCTCTCCAAATCATGTCCGTTTCGCTTCAGCGATGTGGTCCCAATCGGGCGAAGACTAGTTCCGGGTGGGTCCGCGGTTACGATTCAGCGGTGCGAAGAGGTGTGTCGGCGTGATCAGACGGATCTGAATCTGTCCGCAGTCCGTGGTGGGCCCACCACACGATTCCTCAGTCATACCATGTGGCATGAACCGAGCGGCTGTCGGGCAGATTCGCGCTGAGTATCCAATACTGGTCTGCCGTCTGCTGGGGACCGCGGGAGTTTCCCTGCTGGCGGCATCGGCGGTGCTCTCGGCGGGGCCGTTGCACTGCGACCTGGCCGACTACGAACCCGCTGAAGGGCTCCGCGCGGAGATGCTGGATGGAGATCTGTTCGGCGAGTGGTCCGGTGCCCCGATGTCGTCCGCGAGTCTCCGTACTTTCTCAGCGACCGCTACTTGGGCGGAGCCTATCAGACCTTGCCCGCCGATCTTTCGCAAGCGCGGATATGCGAGCAGCGCTGCTTCGGCACGCTCGACGACATGAACGACTGGGCCGGGCCGAAGTACCTGATTGCCGAAGGCGACACGTACACCAAGTTCCCCTCCGACGAGATCTATCCTCAACTCCCGGTGAACTATGTCCGCCTCGACAGCCTGCGCGGCTTTGATGACGATTGGAGCCCGGTCACCGAGGCAATGCGGCGAGGCGACTTTGTTGTGTCTACCGGAGAAGTGCTGATCCCCGAGATCGAAATAGAGGGCTACGAGGCGCGACGGACCGTCGTCGCCCGGGTGGAATGGACGTTTCCGCTCGAGTTCGTCGATATAGTCTGGGGCGACGGAGACAAGATCGCCCGCCGGGTCCAACCCACCACCGACCTAGAAGCGTTCGGGAGCAAGCAGTTCCGGCTCGAGTTCGACGCCAGCGGGAAAAAGTGGGTCCGCTTCGCCGCTTGGGACTCCGCCGGAAACGGGGCGTTCACACCGCCAGTCCACTTCTAGCGACTCGTTGAGCAGACGCTGCCCGTCTCGTGTTCGAGGGAGTCCCCGCATGCTGGATGTTTGAAACGTGCCAAGGTGGCGGCCTAAAGTGCTTCGAGCTTCACGTCAGCACACCTCTGTCTGACAACCACCGGTCCCGAGCCCCGTGCACAGCTAAACCTGTGGCTTCGGCACTAGCGGCTGCGACTACCCACGCAGCCGTATCCACAGACATCGATCTCGCTGGTATAGAACCTCATCATGCCGTACGGCGGCATCTCCCGCGTCCGATGCTCCAACAGGCGTCGCCCCGTACAGCGGATCCGCTTCCAACGGAACACTGTCCGGTGAGGGTTTACCAACCGGCGCGATGTCGAAAGCCCGGCAGCTCCGGCACGGGACGGTAAACCGGGCACCGTGTCTCACGCTATCGGCGACTTCTTGCAGCCACTCTCGAAGCTGCTTAGCATTGATCACCTCTGGCATCAGCACATCTCCCAAAGTTCAACTCAAGACAAGCTATCCGCCCATTGAAGCACGGCAGCCGATGCGATCAGGGCATTGCTGTGTCTCGCCAACGACTTCTTGAACTTCTGGACTGAACTTGCCTGCCGCCTCAGCCGGAGCTATGTGTTGGTCGATCTTAAACCCTGCCTAGCCTACATCGCCGTGCGCATTCCGCCACTGCCCGACCGGTTCCCGAATCTGGCTCGAACTGCTGGGTGGTCAGCTTATCTTGTGGACCGATACGGTCGTCATGGCTTGTGCGGCGGCGGCTCCCTTATCGGCCACCGACGAGCCCGCGCGCACTGCTTCGGAGCCGAAACATGACCGACTCGGAGCGCTGTCTGCGATGCACCGACTAGCCGCCGGCGGCCCGTGCAATACCATGGACCTAATGTCCGCACCGCAACTCTCAGGCGAAACGCTAAGCAAGCTCTGTCAGTACGACACCCCCACGGTTTGCAACGTTATCGAGCTATTCGGCGTTCGCCCCCAAACCGATGGGTACATGGACGCCCGCATCAAGGCGTGCTTCCCCGAGATGGGGCCGATCTGTGGCTATGCCTCCACGGCCACGTTTCGCTCCGCCCTCGAGCCGTGGGGTGCAGGGGCCTACGGCACTTTGGATGATCAGCTAGCGCGCTTCGGCGAGGTTCCGGGCCCGCCGCTGGTGGTGGTCCAAGACTTGGACTCACCGACCAAGTCCGCCACGTTCGGCGAAGTCATGGCGTCGACCTACAAGTCGTTCGGGGCCGTGGGCCTGATTACCAGCGGTGCCGGCCGCGATCTGGACCAGGTGCGGGCGGTGGGCCTTCCGTGCTTCGCGGACGGCGTGATTAGCTCCCACGGATACCCCCAGTTGCTGGAGTTCCAGATCCCGGTCCACGTCGGCGGCTTGGCCGTGTACCCCGGAGACCTAGTTCACGCTGACCAGAACGGCGTGACCAACATCCCCGGAGAGATCGCCGGTCAAGTGGCCGATGTCTGCGAGGAATTCTGCGCCGCCGAGGCGGTTGTGTTGGACTATTGCTCCGGCGGCAATGTCACCGTAGAGGGTTTCAGTGTGGCCCGCCAGGAACTTGGCCGCCGTTTGCAGGCGCTCAAGCAGCGTGTGCAGGGCCGGTAGACAGGTTATTCTGCCTTTGCTTGCAACCCGTTGGATTCGGACACCTCGCCTGACTCGGGGTGGATCACCCGGACCGCGTACTTGCCCGGTTGGCGCACCGTCGGTGTGAACACGCTGCCTTGGATTCGCAGCGTGTAGACGATCTCTCCGTTGGACTCGTCGATCACTTGCACGACCGGGTCTGCGGCCCCTTGCGCGTCGATCGCGGGCAGAGTGTAGCCCTTGGGCAGGCCGCTTTGGCTCTGTTTGATGCGAATCGGCCAGCCCGGATATGGCTGGGCTCCTTCCTCGGACGCTTCGACCCAGCGGGGCCAGTTGGCGAATTCGACCCCTCGGTCGTTGCGATTGAATTTGATGATTCCGTAGCCCGGCGCCCGGTGGTTTAGGGCGGTAGGCTCGATGCCGTTGGTATGCGGGTTGGAGACGGCGTGGATGGTAACTTTGTTGCCGAAGCCGTCTAGGAATTCGCCGGTATTCCGGGGAGCGCCCGGCTTGCGATTGCGTCCTTCTTCGGTGGGGAACCAGCGCCGCGGGAAGATGTTGGCCACCGACGGCACGCAGATGGCCCAACTGCTGTCGTTCCAATCGTCCACGCCGTACTGGACGGTGCTCCCGAGGTGCTGGTCACCGGCGATGTGGACGGCCACCGCCTTGCGCAGCAGGCGCACGGCGCGGTTGCGGCCGGATTGCGGCCAGCCGTTGGAATCATGGTCTTGGACCGGCTCTTCGTTGGGCGCATACTCGCCGGGCGCGTTCACCCGCAAGCTGCCGGTCACCGCGTCGGTGGTCGTTCCCTTGGGCAGCGTGCAAACGTTGGCGAAGATCGTCTGCGAGATCGCCGCCTTCATCCACGCTCCCTCCCAGTCTTGCGCCCAGGCCTCCAAGAAACTCTCCTGCCGCTCGCCCAGCAGCGGGAACTCCGGGTTGTCGGAACTCTTCCTAGCGTCGTAGTTCGGGTCTTCCGCCCAGCCGTTGATGATGCCCGGACCGATCAGCGCGGTCGCCGAGTCCTTCCACTTGCGGTCCTCGATGATCGCGAAACTGACGCCGCCGTAGAGCAGGTCAGTGTAGTAGACCGCGATGCCTTGTTCGACCGGAGTGGGATCGAACGGATCGGGCATGTTCGCGGTCTGCGTCGTCTGCACCACGTGGACGAAGCGGGAATCCATCACGTAGCCGCCCTGGTCTTGGCCAGGCTTGCCGTAGCCGTGCGCCTTGCGCCCTGCCGCGCCCCAGATGTTGCCTTGGTAGACGTCGTGATCATCCGGCAGCGCCACGGTCGGGATGTCTTTCAGAAGTTCGGCGTATTCCCAGCCGAAGATGTACCACTTGCGCAAGTAGTCGAGGATGGCCATCTCGGTCGGCTCGCGCACGATGCCGTACTCGCCGACGCGCTCGTAGACGTTGTCGCCGGTGAAGGCCATCAGGTCGGGCCGGTGGTGCCGCATGTTCCGCACGATGTCCGCGTGCGGGAAGCCCAGATCGTTGTTGCCGGTGAACGCCGCCACCACGATCTCGTCCTTGTCCACCGGATCCTTGCGCACCGTGCCTTCCCAGGTGTCGCCGTGGAACACAACCCTGTACGGCGTGTCCGCCGTGTCGTCCCAGTCCGGCACTCGGAAGCTGGCCGTGCGGGCTTCCGGATCGACGGCTGCGCGGGCAATTTCCTTCCAGCCGCCGTCTTGGATCTCCAGCGTCGCTGCGTTGTCCGGGACGTCAACCGGCGCGAGGATGGCGTTCAGCTTCAGCACGCCCTTGCTGAGCGTGTGCATGGCGAACATGATCGGACCCAGCTTCCGCTCGGGATGCGCTCTGACCCGGCCGCCCGACACCTTCCAATCGTCAAACCAGACGCGCAACGTGCCGCCCGCTCGGGTGCCGGACTTGAGCGCCCAGCCGGTCTCGCGGATTTCCTGTTCCTCGGGCGGGGAGTCCGGGATCGGACCGCTGCTAGACACCAGCGCCAAGCCGCCAGCCAGCCAGCCCGGATCGACCTCCCGGGAGACTTCTTGGGTGCCGGAAGCCGTCTCGAGGCGCAAGGTCAGCCGCGCCATTTCCCCGGCCGGTGCGGCCTCTAGAGACAATGCGGCATCGGATTCGAACGCACCGTCCGCTACCGGCGAGGAATCATTGGGAGAGCCGATGAAGAGGCGTCCGTCGGAGGCCACCCCGCAATGCAGCCCGACGCCGCGCACGGCGCTGTCGCGATAGTCGTTGAACGATCCGCGGATGCCCACCCGGAAGCCCGCCCAGCCGTTCTCCAGCGGCTCGTCGGTCGGTTCGATCCGCCCTAGACGGACGCTCATTGAAAGTGTGTCGTTTGCAGCACCGACCTCGCGGGTCAGCAGGAAGACGTTGCGGTCACCGCCTGCCCGGAAGTTTTCGAGGCGACCCTCCCGCAGCCGCCAGTCTTGCAGCGGGTTGGACCAATACTCGGAGCCCGCCCACGGGCGCTCGACCGACGGGTCGAAGTGGCTCTCGAAGGCGGTCGAGTCCGAGCCGCATCCGACGAGTGCCAGCGAAAAGGCTGCCAGTAACGGCAGGGAAGAGCGAACGATAGGCATTGCGCCCACGGTAACAGGCATTCGCTGCCGCCTGCAATGCGCGGCAGCCTCTTCCGGCCGAGCGGCCCCGCTAGTCGGCCATGTCGGCGGGCATCGGACCCTTCGCCAGCAGCTTGATCCGGTACAAGCCAGTCCGCGCCGTCATGTACAGGGTGCTGCCGTCGTCGCCCCACGCCACGTTGGCAGGGATCTCCTCCGGCTGGATGGTGCCCAGGTGCTCGCCGGCGGGCGTGAAGATCCACACGCCGCCCGGCCCGGTGCCGTAGATGTTGCCGTTTACGTCGAGCTTGAGCCCGTCGGGCGATCCCGGCGCCGCGACGCTGGTGACGTCGTAGAAGACCCGGCCGTTCTCGAACATCCCCTGGTCGTTGACATCGTAGGCCATCCAGACTTTCTTGGAGCCGTCGGAGTTGGCCACATAGGCGGTCTTGCCGTCTGGAGAGAAACCGATCCCGTTGGGGCGCGTCTGGTCTTGGTTGAGCAGTTGCAGCTCGCCGGAGTCGTAGTTCAGGCGGTAGATGCCGTTGAAGTCCAGTTCCTTGGCCGGGTCCTCGTCCTGCTGGGCCAGCCCGTAGGGCGGATCAGTGAAGTACAGCCAGCCGTTGGCGTGCCAGGCAGCGTCGTTGGGGCTGTTGAGCCGCTTGCCCTCGTAGTTGTCCACGATCGAGACCCATTCCCCGTCCTCCATGCGCGAAATGCGCCGGTTGCCGTGCTCGCAGGCCAACAAACGGCCCTCTGCGTCGAGAATCAGGCCGTTCGAGCCCAGCGACGCCTCCCGGGGCTCGCCCTTATACATCTGGTCGTAGAACACCGATGCCGCGGTGTCGCCCTCCGCCCAGCGGTAGATCGCGTTGGCCGGGATGTCGCTGAAGAGCAAGTGCGGGCTGTCCCCCTTGATCCACACAGGCCCCTCGGTGAAGCCCATCTCTCCCGCCAGCTTCTCGATCGTGTAGTCGGCCGGCACAATGGCGTCGAGCGCCTCGCTGACCTTGAGCACCATGCCGGCGCCATGGTCCGGCGCGGCAGGCTCCGGCGGCGCGGAGCAGGCCAGGGCCAGCATTGCGATGCTGGCAACGATGCAGTTTCGGAATCTCATTTCGGTTATCCTCAATGACGGTGTACCCATCATAGCGCCAGGTTTCCCGCGCTGTGCCACCGGCGGCGCTTGACTTTCAGTCGTGCAGTGTGCGACTAATGCGAATTCGCCCTTGGCACGACGCCGAGCGCTTGGCCGTTCCCCTCAAGAGGCTGCATGACAGATTGCAGGAAACTGCGGCTTTCGCTCGAGAGTACCTTGGACAGCATCGAAGCGGCGGAACTGATTGTCCAGCGCCTCGCGGAATTGAACGGGTTCAGCGAGGACCAAGTGCATCAGATTGGCATGGGCGTGCGCGAGACTGTGGCCAACGCCGTCAAGCACGGCAATGATTTCAATTCGGCCAAGCGGGTCTCGTTCGACGCGGCCGTCAACGAGGGGGCCTTCGAGGTCACGGTGACCGACCAGGGCGCCGGTTTCGAGCCCGAGGGCGTCGCCGACCCGCTCGACGGCGAGAACTTGCTGCGCGCCTCCGGACGAGGCCTGCTGCTGATGAGGGCGTTTTTTGACGAAGTCGAGGTTAGCCCGTGCGTAGGCACGGGCACGCGGGTTCGTCTGGTGAAGTACTGCGCCAAGGGCGCATGATGATCTAACTCAGGAGGAAGATCGATGAGTTTATCCACAGAGGTTCGTGAATACAGCGGAGTGACGATCGTTGACATGACCGGCCGCATCACGCTCGGAGAGGAATCTGGCTTGGTCCGCGAAACGGTGCGCGGCCTGCTTGACAACGGCGCGACCAAGATCGTGCTCAACCTAGGCGGCGTCACCTATATCGACAGTTCCGGCCTCGGCGAGCTGGTCTCGGCCTACACTACTGCGCAAACCAAGGGTTGCGAGATCAAGCTGCTCAACGTGCAGGCCAAGGTGCAGGACTTGCTCCAAATCACGAAGCTCCACACCGTCTTCCACTGCCTCACCGACGAAACTGAAGCCGTCACGAGCTTTTAGCTTAGAACTCGCCAGCTGACCGGCCGCAGCCAAGGGCGCCGGTCGCCTGCGCTTTGTTCCTGGCACGGATCACAGGCGCAGTGCCTCCGCCACGGAGGTGCTGTGCGGATGGGCGCCTAGCCGAGCAGCACGTAGAAGGTAACCGAGAATTCAGTGTTGTTCAGCTTGCCATCCACGTTGGGCAGGTACCGGCCGAACGGCTTGCCGGTAACGTGGTTGCGCACGTCGAAGCGAATCCCGTATTGAAAGAAGTTCAGCTTGACGCCGCCGCCGTAGTTGTAGCCGAACTTCGTGTCGCCACCGCCAGAGAGCGACGAGATCCCGGGCAGGAAGAAAGACGAGAACCCGCCGCCGCCCGTCACGAACGGCCGGACCGGAAATCCTGTCGGTGCCGCGTGCAGCAGCCCGTTGTAGTAAAAGTGGTGTGCCCTGATTGCTCCCAGATCAGCCGTTTCCGTTGCGTCCGGCGCAGAGGCTAGGACATCTAGGCGCGCGTGCTGGTAGGCATAGGACGCTTCGTGCCCTATGAACCGGCGCGTGTTGAAGCCCATGCGGGCGCCGATGCGAACGCCGTTGCTGAGCGAGTAGGTTTCCCGGCTAGCGGTTGCGGCGATCTCCGTTACGCTGATGTCGCTGTCGCCGAGCGAGCCATATCCGGCTGAGATGCCCATCTCGGCTGACTGCGGCCAAGCGGGCACGGCCAGCGCAACAAGTAGAACAACGCAGGAAAGTAGGTGTTTCATGAAGGGCTTCCAAACACTGTGTTCATAATAGCCGCACCACGCTCGGACTGAATCAGGAACTCGTCCAGGCCGTGCCGGGAGACGTTACGCGCCAGGGTCTGCCAGCCCGGCCCTGCCGCAGCACGGCGTCTGGAGCGGCTGTCGGCCTGCGTGCGGCTCAGTGGTACTGCACGAACTCGATGGTGTGCCCGTCGGGGTCGCTGCAAAATGCCTGGCTCATGCCGAGCCTCTCGTTACCGCCCTCGACGAATTCGATCCCGCAATCGTTGAGCCGGGCCTTGGCCACGTCTAGATCGGCAACCTCCATGGCGAGGTGATCCGAGCGGCTGATGCGGCCGCGGGTCTCGCGACCGGCCCCGGTCTGTTCGATCAGGTGGATTTGGCGGTCGCCAACGGCCAGCCAAGCCCCGGGGAAGTCGAAGTCTGGCCGGTCGTCCTCTGGCAGGCCGAGAACTTCGCAGAAGAACCGCTTGGATGCGGCCAAGTCCGCGACTGCGAACGAGACGTGATGCATGCGCTTGAGTCCAATGCGATCCATAAGTGCCCATTGTAGGCGCAGTTGCGAAATGTGCACGACAGGCTGCTGGCCATCGGACCGCGCTTGACACTGGCTCGGGTAGTCGCCATCCAGAAAGAGGTCTCCGAGGGACTGGCCGCCGCACTCCGCGTCTGCGTGGACCGATCGGAATCCGACTTCGACTAGTGCTGTGTCAGAGCATGACCTTGGGGCATAGCGACTCGGCCTTGGTGTTCAGAATCCGCCAAGCCATGCTGTGTTGGCACCTGCTGACAGCAGTCGGCTAAGCGGCGGTTTCGGTCCACCATCTCGCAGGTCGCCGATGCACGGACTGTGCCGCCACTAGAAGTCTCTGGGCGCGACCTGCTCGCAGTGCTGAACTCGCCCCGTTCCAACCACCTGTAGGGAGCCACATTATTCCGGCAGCAGGATTGGGGTTTTTCTCGAATTGGGCCGCTGTCGAAATGGTTGGAAATCGGAATAATCCGGGAATCGGCGAGGGCATCACGCAGTGCGGGCAGTAGGGCGGTAGCGCCAGCAGGGCCCGGAATGGGCATCAAATAGGTGGCCCGCGCGGAAGCACCCGCCGGGCCGTGGCCAGTGTTGCCCTGCAAGTCCGATTTCCCACAGGCCTGACCGACGAATATGTTAGGCAACGGGCCTGGAATCACGCAAGCGCGCCGCCGTGTCCGTGGTGCAAGCCGGGCAGTTGCGAGTTGGCGCCGCACGGCTGCTACGCGCGGGTGAGGCCGAAGGGCACCCAAGTGCGGCGTTTCATCTGTCGGCGGCAGGGGCGCACGGTGAGTCTGTTACCGGCCTCGCTCCGGTGCCAGCCAGCCGCTCGCACAGCCCGCACCCGCTGGTAGCGGCCAGCCGCCCCGCGGTCAGCTTGCCCAGCGGATCGAAGCGCCAGTATTCGTGCACCCCCATCCGCTCGTACATCGCGCGCTTGCTCGTCGCGTCGCGACGGCTCGTGGACGGCGACGCCACCTCCACCACGAAGCTCGGCGCCACGCCACCCTCTTCCGAGAGCAGATACGATTTGCGCGCCTCCTGCTGCGCAGCGCGCAGCACCGCGAACACGTCCGGCACCACCACGGCTTGGGAGTCGCCTCGGCGGTAGTACAGCGCCATGCTGCCTGCCACATAGACGTCTTGCCGGGCCTTGAAATGCGTTTCTAACTGGTCGCGCATGGTGACGATCGAGCGCGCATGCGGATCGGTCTCCATCAGGACCTTGCCGTCGGAGTAGGGGTACTCCTCCGGTTGTCCTACAGCCGGGTCGGTGAGGGCATCCAGAAGCGCGCTGGGAGCGGCGATGGCTGCATGATAGCAGGCGGGATTGCGGCTGGGGCGCGCCCAACTCGGGTGTGCTGATCAGGCCCCGCGCTCTCGGCGCAGGCGGCTGAGGCCGAGCGTCAAACCGGCTGCGAATTGCTCCCCACTATCGAATTTGGCTCCATCGTCAAGCTTGCGCCGAGACAATGAGTCTAGACTGCTCAATGACGCCGGGCCTTCCAACCGCCAAGACGGGCGCCGGAACGGCCGTTGCCTGGCAATCTAGCGGGAGTGCCGGAATGAACTCGCCAGTTCCATCTCAGATGTCTGCTGCTCTGCTTGTCGGCCACGGCGGGCTCGACATGCTGCGCTACCGCGGCGACGTCCCGACGCCGGTGGCCCTCGCCGGCGAAGTCCTCATCAGAGTGGCGGCCGCGGGCGTCAACAATACTGACATCAACACCCGCATCGGATGGTACTCGAAGGCGGTCTGCGATGCGACTGGCGCTGGCGGCATAGACGGCTTCGACCGGATCGACGATGCGGATGCGGGCTGGTCGGCAGCTGCACTGGACTTTCCCCGTATTCAGGGCGCCGATTGCTGCGGCCGGATCGTGGCGGTTGGCGACGGCGTGGACCGCGGCCGCATTGGCGAGCGCGTGATCGTTCGCAACATGTTGCGCAGCCCTGTCGACTATCGCCCGTATGAATGCTGGACTCTCGGCTCGGAATGCGACGGTGCGTTTGCGCAGTATGTCAAGGCGCCTGCCCGCGAAACGCACAGGGTCGAATGCGATTGGTCCGACGCGGAGCTGGCTTCGATCCCGTGCTCATACTCGACGGCCGAGAACATGTTGCACCGGGCCTCGGTGGGGGCGGAGCGGGTGCTTGTGACCGGCGCTTCGGGTGGCGTCGGCTCGGCCGCCATCCAGCTTGCCAAGCGCCGCGGCGCGCATGTCATCGCCGTCGCGGGCGCCGCCAAGGCCAATGCGGTGCGCGCAATCGGCGCGGACGAGGTTGTCGACCGGAATGCCGACCTCGTTTCCGCAATCGGCCCCAACAGCATCGATGCGGTCATCGACCTGGTCGCCGGATCGTCTTGGTCCCGGCTCCTCGACATTCTCCGGCGCGGCGGGCGTTACGCGACCGCCGGTGCGATTGCCGGCCCGCTGGTCGAGCTGGACGTGCGCACGCTCTACCTCAAGGATCTGACCCTGTTCGGCTGCACCTTTCAGGAAGACGCGATCTTCGGGCACCTGGTCTCCTATATCGAGCGCAGCGAAATCCGTCCCCTCGTCGCAAAGACATTCCCACTGAGCGAGATCGGCCGGGCGCAGGAGGAATTCTTGGCCAAGGGGTTTACCGGTAAACTCGTTCTCGTCCCGCCGGAATGAGTGGAAAGCGTTGGAGCTAGCCGTGAAGCGTGGCCGCGGAGCTAGCGATTGAGGATTGCCTTCCAGTCCGGGCAGATCGGTTTGACGAAGAGGTTCTCAAAGGGCTCGGCGTACTCGTTGCGAACATCGAGCTTGCCGCGGCCCTGGGTCTGGCCCAGATGGACCCAATTGCTAGCGAGGCATTGCCTCAGACCGACCAGACGCGGTTCGAAGCTGCTCGGTCAGTTTCGAGGTCCAGTGCGGGCGCGGGACGCCGCTCCGCTCTTGGCAGGCCACGCCCGCTCCCCAGCAACCCACGTATCAAGTCTGACGAAGCGTAGAAGCACCATCCTCTTGACTCTTGGGAGGTTCTTGGAGAGTGTCTCAAGTGAGAACTGGGCAATATCACCAAGAGCTAGGAGGGCGTTAGGAATGAAGGCGCGTTGCACCACCGATCCCGGTGCGATCAGCCCCGTTCGTCTGTGTTGAGTGCGCGACCGAACTGGTCGCTGACCATGTCTAGGGTGCTAATCTACTCCCGTCTGTTCCTTCGAGACTTCCACATTTCGCGGGGTTTCGGGTCCTGATCCTTCACCGCCCGCAGGCCTGGCCGAGAACTTGCCCCCTGAGGATCGTCCTTGGAGGAATCGCCCGAGTATCCCAACAGCACACGAACCCGCGATCACGGCGGCGACCCATTCATGACCATATGCAGACAAGTACACCGTGCTGTCGAGGCAGATGATCACAACTAAGAATCCGAGCCACTGACCTCGTTTCGTCTCGCCGGAAGCGGATTCCAGTGCCTTACCCTCCCAATCAACACGGTGCCGCTGTTCCTTTTCCGCCATCGACAGGATCCGCTCCGCGCTGCCTTCCAGCACCACCTCGTTCTGTTCGTACATCGAGGGCGGCGGAAGGGGGCCACTGAAGGCCGCCGCCTGCAACACCGAAAGGCGAACCTCTTTAGGTATCTGGGGTGTTTCGTTCTCCGGACGAGACGGTCCACTCTCTGGTGGGCGCCGACTAAGCTCTCTCTTCTTTCCCATCAAAGATCCGGAACGCTCGCCACATGTCAGCGCCAATCCTGGCCATGTCCACTGAGCGTGCGTTCCGAGGATAACGAGGAGGATCGAATCTCGGACAGTCGAATTGACTGAACGAGAGACTTGCGAGGAAGGCGCGCATGAAGCTCTGATTGGGCACCCGGGCATGAAGCGCGTACGGACGACGTGCTCTCCGGGCAATCTGCATTGCCATATGCAATCAGCATACACAGCCGAAGGCGCCGATCGTTCCTCGTTCGAGCACCGCCGAATTGCTCAGGTTGCTTCCCGCAGTCCCTTGGCTGCTGAGAGGTTGTATCTTAGAGACAGGCTCAGGCGGTCTTTGTATCCCGCACCGTCCCCAAGTCGTTCCGTTTCGAGACGCTGACGGCCGGTTCGCAGCCACGACAGACCTGTTGTGCTCGCCGCGAACTCTCGCCACGTCGAAGGAACGCTCGTCAACCATGAGTCAAATCCTTCCGATCAATATTCAGAGGCTGCTAGAAGGGAGTAGCGTCGAGTCCGAAAGAATCGAGTTCAAGGCTACGTGGGACGCCAACACAATCGGCTGGCAGATCCTGAAGACCATCTGTGCTTTCGCCAATGACTATCACAACCTCAACGGGGGGTACGTTGTGATCGGGGTTGATGATGATGGCGGACATGCCGTTCTGCCTCCTGCGGGCATCAGTCCCAAGAAGATAGAAGAAGCCCAGCAGTGGATTCGAGGGCATTGCAACCGCCTCGATCCTGTCTACCAGCCGATCCTGTCCCCTGAACTCATCGGCGACCGCCACGTGCTTGTCGCGTGGGTGCCAGCCAGCGACAGGCGGCCTCATCGAGCGCCAGACGGAGCTCGCGGAGAACGCAAGCATTGGATTCGCTTGGGTCCCGAGACTGTAGATGCCGAACAAAGGGGCATGCTCGGACCCCTTGTGGAGCAGGCGGCCAGAGTGCCTTGGGACGACCAGCGCGCGCTCGAAGCATCGCTGGCAGACTTTAGGGAAGCGAGAGTCCGGGAATACCTCAGGGATGTGCGCAGCGGTCTGGCGGAGGTGCCGAGCCTAACGGATATCTGCCGCCGCATGCAAATCACCAAGCGAGTCAACGACCACGAAGTGCCTAGGAATGTTGGACTACTCTTCTTCTCGGAAGATCCAACGGCATGGTTTCGCGGCGCAAGAATCGAGGTTGTTCAGTTTGCGGGAGATCAATCCGGTGACGTCCAAGAGGAACGAGTGTTCAAGGGCTCTCTGGCTGACCAGGTTCGCGATTGCTTGAGGTATCTCGAGGGACTCTCAGGAGCTCATCTCGTCAAAGAGCGAGACCAGCCCCAGGTTCGGGGCTGGGTCAGCTATCCCCTGCGGGCAGTCCGCGAGAGCCTCGTCAACGCGGTTTACCACCGCGGTTATCAGCCTGGCACTCCGGACTCGACAAAGGTGTACCTGTATCCCGACCGAATGGAGATCATCAGTTACCCCGGCCCTGTGCCCGGAGTAGAAGCGCGTCACCTCCTGCCAGGCGGCAATATCCCCCCTGTGCCGGCCCGCAATCAGAGGATCGGCGAGTTTCTCAAGGAACTCAGGCTTGCCGAGGGCCGCTTGACAGGAATCCAAAAGGTGTTCCAAGCCCTCCAAGATAACGGCTCTCCGACGCCGAGATTTGACTTCGACAGTTCTAGAACGTATTTCAGAGCGACCCTGCCTGCCCATCCAGAGTACAGTGCGATCAATGCCTTGAGAGACGCGGCGCACCTAAATGCTCTGGGCGACGAGCTAAGCGCGTCTCGGCGCGTCGAGGCGGCTTGGAAGGTGAATCCCGGCTCAGGACTTCTCGCTGCGGAACTGATCCGCATGTACGCCAAGCAAGACCAGCTACAGAAATCGGAAGAAGTCTTCGAAGCGTTCAAGAAGGACGGTCCCGCCACGGCAGTTGCACACGTCACAAATGTCTTGATTGAAGCTTTCCTTGAAGGTGGAGCGGCCCGGAAGGCAGAAAGGCTCCTTGATCAGATCCCGACAACCGCCTTCGGCCAAGACGCCATTGATGCCGCCATCATGGCGCGGCGCCTGAGGGATCCTCGGAGAGCTCACCGGTTTTTTGAGATAGCGGGAGAGACTCTCCAGGGTGATCCACGAGGACTGCATGAGTTCGCTCAAGCCAAGCTCGATGCAGCGAAGACGGCCTACCACGATCGACAACATGGAGTGAACAGGCGGTTGCTCAACGAGGCCCGACAACTGCTTGAACGCGTGATTCAGCTCGACGCCCCGCCAATGCGTCACGCTTGGGCTTGGCGTGACCTAGCCAGAACCAGGAATTGGTTGCGCGAACCAGTCGGGACGGTCGAAGAAGCGTACGAGCAGGCTATGCGCCTGCAGCCAGACGAGCCGAGGTTCAGGCGTGAGCTACAAGCTGTGACAGCGGGGCAGTCAGGTCACAGAGGGCGGGCGGGCCACAGGACCGGAAAGCGGAACAGGCCGTAAGATGCCCCGTGGTCCTCGCAGGCCGCGAAGCGGCGGCAAGCACAATCGTTGCCCGGAGCGACTGGTCCTGAGAGTAACTTGCGCTCTCACGGATTCTGGCCTCGCGGAGGGAAGCTCGCCAGAACGAACTGATCCTTCTGGGACTCACGCCTAAGGTGAGATTCCCCGAAGGCTGTCGCGGAAGCCCCGCACGGTGGCGATCCAGTTGCTTCCCGCCACTGCCCTCGCTATCATCAAATAACGTTCCGACTCGGCGAAGTCGCGCCGTAGCTGTCGGAGGAGGATCGCATGGGCCCAATCGGTATGGGTGAGGTCATCGTCTTATTCATCTTGGCCCTGCTGATCTTCGGGCCCAAGAAATTGCCCGAGCTAGGCAAGACTTTCGGCAAGGGCATGGCCGAGTTCAAGCGCGCTTCCAACGAGCTCAAGTCCACCTTCCAGCGCGAGATGGACAACATCGAGCACGAGACGCGCGAGGTCAAGAACCTCTCCAGCGACGTTAGCCGCGACATCAGCACGAGCTACTACGACGATAACGAAGACGACTACTATAGCGACTACGACTACGACGGCAGCCAGAGCAGTACAACCCCAGCAAGCTCTTCATCCAAAGTCTCCGATAATGGCGATTCGTCGCCCGAGCCAGCGGCAGGTCCACCGGAGGCAACAGTTGCCGCCGAGACGCCTGCCGAATCCGACAATGACCCTGCGGCCGACGTTCCAGACGCGCCCGTATCGGGCTTGCCGGAGTCTGAAGCGGTCGCCGAGTCGAAATCGGCCTGAGCAGACGCTGGGACTGTTTCGCTGAGTAGGATTCGCAGCCAAGCAAGGGTCGCATTGCTCCATGGATTCGGAAGATCGCAATACGCAGGACGCTGGCTCTGAGGCGACTGGCTCGGACGGACACCAGTCCGACGCTAGCGCGGGATCCGACACCCAGGGAGTCGGCAATGGCGACGCTGCCGAGTCGTCATCAGGCGTCGGCTCGGACTCTTCCTTCTACGAAGACCCCTACCACGACGAATCCGACCACCTCTACGACGACCCCCACGCGGAACCGCCCAACTCCGGTGCAGCGGACGAATCCGAACAGGCATCGCCGCAAGGTGCCGACTCTGGCACCCCTCCGCCGCCTCCGCCTGCGGCAGACAACGGCGATGGCGACGACGAGGACGACGAGGACGGCGACGACGCGGACATGGCGCGCATGTCCTTCCTCGAGCACCTAGAGGAACTGCGAACGCGCATCCTGCGAGCGCTCGGCGGCCTGCTAGTTGTCTACCTCGGTTGTCTCGCCCTAGCGGGCGATTTGCTTCGGCTTGCCATCGAGCCCTTTCGCGGCGCGGCGCGGGCGATTGTCGGCCCCGATGGCGAGATGATCCAGCTGATCAACATCAAACCGACGGAGCAGTTCTACGTGCAGTACTTCAAGGTACCGCTGTTGGCAGCAGTCTTCATCGGCGCTCCATGGCTGGCCTATCAAGCCTGGCAGTTCATCGCACCTGGCCTTTACAGGAAGGAAAAGCGCTGGGCGACGCCGTTCATCTTCACCACCGGCGGCCTGTTCATCCTCGGCGGCCTGTTTTGCTACTTCGTCGCCCTGCCCGTAACATTGCAGTTCCTGCTCACGGTCACGGAAGAGGTCGAGCCCTACATTTCGATCAGCGACTACCTCAACACTTTCATCATTCTCGAGATTGGCCTCGGGTTGGTGTTCCAACTGCCGGTCCTGATCTTCTTCTTCACGCTGCTGCGGATTACGACGCCACGCTTCCTGCTGCGCAACGTGCGCTATGCGGTGCTGTTGATGTTCGTTGTCGCTGCCATCATTACCCCGACCGGCGATCCACTCACCATGACGCTGTTCGCCGGCCCGATGATCCTGCTCTACTTCGTTGGTATCGGAGCGAGCTGGCTGCTGGTGCTGCGGCGCGAGGGTCGCAGCTTGCCTTGGCTGCGTATCGGATTGGTCGTGCTGGCGTTCTTCGGCCTGGTCGCGGCAATCATCGCCTACATGCACTTCGCCCACGGCTACGGGCTGACTTCGGAGTTTCCGTGGTTCGGGCCGCTTAGCCCCCCCGCGCAATGAGCGCCGGGGAAGCCGCTATTGCACCGTCGCGCCTTCTGCCTTCGATGCGTAGCGCGCGCTCACGTAGGAGTCGAGAATGTCGATGAATTCGGCCACGATACGCTCGCCGCGCAAGGTGCGGTGCAGGCGCCCGTCGACGTAGACCGGAGCCACCGGCTCCTCGAAAGTGCCGGGCAGGGAAATGCCGATATCGGCGTGCTTGGACTCGCCGGGGCCGTTGACGACGCAGCCCATGACGGCCACGTTCATGCTCTCGACGCCCTCATAGTCGCTCTTCCACTCCGGCATCTTGGCGCCTAGGTAGGATTGGATCTCCTCGGCCATTTCTTGGAAGAACGTGCTGGTGGTGCGCCCGCATCCCGGACAGGCGGTGACTTGCGGCGTGAAGTGCCGGAGGTCCAGCGCCTGCAGCATCTGCTTGGAAACCTCGACCTCTTCGCAGCGGTCGCCGCCCGGGCGGGGAGTCAGCGACACCCGGATGGTATCCCCGATCCCCTCTTGCAACAGCACGGCCATGCCCGCCGTAGATGCCACCACGCCCTTGCTGCCCATGCCGGCCTCGGTCAGGCCGAGGTGTAGCGGGTAGTCGCAGCGCAGTGCGAGAGCGCGGTAGACAGCGATCAGGTCCTGCACGTTGGAGACCTTGGCGCTGAGGATGATACGGTCGTGGGCGAGCCCATAGCTCTCGGCCGCTTCGGCGGAGCGCAGGGCGCTGAGCACGATCGTCTCGTACATCACTGCGGCCGCGCTCAGGGGCTGGGCCCGCTGGGCGTTCTCGTCCATCTGGCTGGTGAGCAATTGCTGGTCCAGCGAGCCCCAGTTCACGCCGATCCGCACGGGCTTGCCGTACTCGATCGCGGCTTCGATCATGGTGCGGAAGTTGTCGTCGTGCCGCTTGCCGATGTTTACGTTGCCCGGGTTGATGCGGTACTTCGCCAGCGCCCGGGCGCAGTCGGGGTATTTCTTGAGCAGGATGTGCCCGTTGTAGTGGAAATCCCCGACGACGGGAACTTCGCAGCCGAAATCGCGCATCGTCCGCACGATGCCTGGCACGGCCCGGGCGGCCTTGTCGTGGTTGACCGTGACGCGCACCAACTCCGATCCGGACTGGGCGAGTGCTAGGACCTGGTTGACCGTTGCCGCGCTGTCGGCGGTGTCGGTGTTGGTCATCGACTGCACCACGACCGGCTGGGTGGAGCCGATCAGGACACCGCTCACATCGCAGACAGTGGTGCGCCTTCGTGGACTGGCCATGGACCTGCGGCCGTGCCGCTTACCCTTGAGTCTAGCAAGCCCCTATCGCACCAGGGCCAGGGTTAGGAACGGCAGGTAGGTGATAAGCAGCACCCCGCCAAGCAATATCAGCAGGAATGGCAGGACGGACCGGTAGACCTTCGTCAGGGGCACCCCAAAGCGGTAGGAGGCCAAGAACAGATTCATGCCAACCGGCGGCGTCAGGTAGCCCAGCTCGAGATTGGCCAGGAAGATGATGCCCAAATGCACCGGGTCGACCCCGTAGGCCGCTCCCATCGGCGCGATGAGCGGCACCACGACCAGGATCGCCGAGAAGATGTCCATCATGCAGCCTACGATCAGCAGCAGGATGTTGAGCGCCAGCAGGAATACCAGCTTGGATTCAATGTGCGACTGGACCCACTCTAGGGCGAGATCGGGCACTTGCGCGTCGATCAGGTAGTTTGTGAAGCCCAGAGCGACGCCCAGGATCAGCAGCACCCCCCCGACCAGCGTGCAGCACTCCACCGACAGCTTCGGCAGCCCGGTTCGCAGGGAAAGATCGCGATGCACAACACACTCGACCACGAAGGCGTACAACACGGTCACTGCCGCGGCTTCGACCAGCGTCACAATGCCGCTGAAGATGCCGCCGATCACGACCAGAGGCAGGAGCAGCTCCCACTTGGCCTCCCTGATCGAGGCGCGCGCCTCGGCTTGGTCGAACTTGCGGTGGCCGCGCTCGGCGGCGCGCCCGTGGCGCACGCCCCACAGGGCCACCAGCGTTACCAGCAGGCAGCCGGGAAGCAGCCCGCCCAGAAAGAGTTCGTTGAGCGGCGTGCGTGAGTAGACGCCGTAGAGGATCACTGCCAGACTGGGCGGGAAGAGCAGTCCGATGGATCCCGAGGCCGTCATTAGGCCCAGGGAGAAGTCTCGCGAATAGCGCGACTTGACCAGCACGGGGAGGATCAGTCCGCCTAGCGAGAGGATGGTGACGCCGGAGGCGCCTGTAAACGATGTAAAGAAGGCGAATGCCACGGCCGTGGTGACGGCCAAGCCACCGGGCAGCCACCCGAGCCAGCTCGAAAAGACGCGCACCAAGCGCTGGCTAGCGCCGCCTTCTGCCAAGATGTAGCCACCCAGCGTGAACAGCGGAATGGCCGGCAGCAGGGGTTGCCCCGAGAGTTGGTAGGTGGCAAGCGGCACCGCCGTCACGGGCGTGTACTCGTACCAGAACAGCAAAGCGGCCAGTCCGCCGATCACCGCGAAAATCGGCATGCCTAGTACGGCGGCTCCCAGCAGGGCCAGGATCCCGTAGTGCAACAGCGGCAGTTCGCCGAGGGTTTCCCACGATCCGAGCGCGATCGGCACGAGCATGCCGGTCATGGCGATCATTCGGCCGACACGCGATGGCGAACTGTTCCAAGCCATGCGCAGTCCCAAGACGGCGAATCCAGGTGCCATGGCCCACACGAAAGCCCACACGGGCAGGCCGAATGCCACGATGTCGCCAGCCTCGCGCTCGACCGTGGCGAACGTCCAAGAGCCGTAGGCCAGACAGGTGCATACGGCTACGCCGACCATGGCCGACAGGACTTGGGCGGGCTCCTTGAGCCGTTGCGGCAGAAACGTCGCGGTCGAGAGAGCCAGCAGCTTGCGGTCGCGCGCGGCGATCGCCCCGCCGACGACCGCGATCAGCAACGTCAGGTGTTGGACCAGCGGAATGGACCCGGGGATGAGGTTGCCGACTCCGGTCAGGCGCCCCGCGCCCTCCGCCAGCGGCAGCAGGGCCGTCAGCGCCAAGAGAGCGGCTGCGACCGCATTCTCGACACGGTGCCACGGGCGCGCTGCTATGTCAGCGTGCCCAGTCGGCGTGGTGGCGACCTCTTCCATAGGCTTGCGGAACTACCGATGGCCCGGCCCGCGTGCCGCGGAACGGAATCAACTCAGTGTATAGCCCAGCGCTGGGAGGGGACGGCTGGCACCAGCCACGCTCCGGCCTCAGGATCGTGCTTGCACCCAGTGGGAGGTGCGTCGGTTGGCCTCGCCGATCAGGGCAGTTGGGCCGCGGCAAGTCTCTCGATCTCGTTCAGCAACCGCTGCTGGCGGGCTTTATTGCGCTTGCACGCACCGCAGAGATGAAAGCCGAGAGCCCCCGGATTCTGTCGCAGTTCTGAGAGGACGTCAGCGTGCTGCCGGCTGTGATTGGGCATGGATCCCCCCTGCGGCGGTGGCTGTTGAACGTCGGCACCGTCGGCCTGAGTCGCTAGCCTTGAAGAAGTACATGACTACCGCTCACGAGCCCGATTGGAGCGCCCTGCGAGAATTGTTCCCGGTGCTGAACTCTTGGGCGCATCTGAACAGCGCCGCCTTCGGCCCGATCCCCACTACCGGTGTCCAAGCGATTCAGGACCACTTCCGCACCCGCGACGAGTCCGCTGCGCTCGATTTCCCGACATGGTTTGACCGCTTGGACCGGATTCGTGGCAAGATCGCCCGCCTGATCGGAGCCGAGGCGGACGACATCGGATTCTGTCCCAGTGCCGGGGCCGGCTTGGCGTGGCTCTTGCGGGGAATCGACTGGCGAGCTGGCGACGAGGTCATCGGTTTCCAGCACGAGTTTCCGAACAACCAATACGCTCCCAGACTGCTGGATAGCGAGGGCGTGCGCTTCCGGGCCCTGCCGACGCCGGCGGATATCTTGCAACCGGATCTGATTCTGGACGCTGTCGGCCCGCGCACGCGGCTGGTGCTGATCAGTTCGGTCAACTATTCCAACGGGTTGCGTGCACCCCTGGCCAGCTTGGCCCCCGTGTTGCGCCGCAAGGGTGTGTTGCTGTGTGTCGACGCAACCCAGACGGTGGGAGCGCTGAGCCTGGACCTGAGTTCGACGCCAGTGGATTTCCTCGTCGCGCACGGGTACAAGTGGCTGATGGCTCCGGCCGGTGCCGGCTTCGTCTATGTGCCGTCCGCAACAAGGGCTTGGCTCGCCCCGAGCATCGTTAGCTGGCGCAGCCACCGGGCTTGGAGGGACTTCGAGAGTTTGCACCACGGCCGCCCAGAATTGCCTCAAGATGCGTCGATCTACGAGGGGGGCGTCCAGAGTTTCGCTCCGCTGTTTGCTCTCGAAGCCAGCTTGGACCTGATCTTGGATTGTGGCAAAGAGTCGATCGAACGCCGCGTCCTGGGCCTGGCCCAGCAATGCCGCCAGATCCTGACCGCGCACGGCGGCGTACTGAGTTCGCGTGCCGATGGGGTCGGCGGATCGCAGATCGTGACGGCTGCGTTCCCGCGGCTCGACGGCGCAGCCCTGCGCCGACGATTGGAAGCCGAGCGAGTTGCGGTCTCCCTCCGCCAGGGCAATTTGCGTGTCTCGCCCCACTTCTTCAACAACGACGCAGACCTGGGCAGGCTGGCCGCCGTGCTCGCGTGTTGAGCGCAGGCGCTCAGCCCGCTGCGGGCAGATCGCTTGGGCGGTTGATGTTCGCGAACGAGCGTGCGTCGTCGACGGGCAGCTTCTCCCATCTCACGCACTCGAGGGCGTCCGTCACCTTGCGCGTGCCTTGGAGAAGCGTGTGCTCCAGTGCTGCGAGGCCGGATTTCGCATAGGCCGCGAACAGCGGCTGCAGCCGCCCGTCTGGGGTCTGCGGCACGATGGCATCGACGCTCGCCGCGCCCGCTGCGCCCAATAGCTGATCCACCAGAGCGGCGTTGACCAGCGGCATGTCACAGGCCGCGACAATGCACCACCGCTGGCGCGAGTGCTGCAGGGCCGCTACGATGCCGGACAAAGGTCCGGCTCCCTCGATCCGATCCTCGATCATCGGCATTCCCAACGCCCCATACGACTCCGGATCGCCCACCAAGGTGACTGCGCACACTCCCTTGGAGAGCACATCGGCCACGCGCAGGGCCATCGCCCGCCCGCCCAGCTGGTGCAAGGCCTTGGAAGAGCCGAAGCGGGAACTCCGACCTCCGACCAAGACGTAGCCTGCCGCCTCGATCGCTCGCCGCTGGGCTCGCGCCAATGCCATCCGTGTCGCATCATAGCGGAACGACCGGGCACTGCGAGCAGGAGGGCATTGGAGTGCAAGATTGCAAGAAGGGGGTTGCAATCGCGGTGGCGAATTGCGAGACTGTTGCGCGACGAGGAGGTATTGCATATGTTGCAAAGCTACTACCGTTCCAATTCGCCGATCTGTTTCGGATTGATCGTGGCACTAGTTGGCTTGCTGGGGCTGTCCTGCTCGGGCGAACCCGCGGGGCCGCGCCAAGGCTCGCCCGAATGGCTTGTGCAAGCCGCCACGGACAATCTCGCCATCGGCGATTACGCGAAGACCGTCGAGCAGCTGAGCGAGGCAGCCGTGGAGCCTGGCGATGCCGGAACCAAGGCCACGCTCTGGCTGGCTGCGATGCGGGCGGGCTTGGCCTACGGCTATGACGAGCTGGCCGATGCCTTTGCTGCCGGCATGGAGCAGAACGACGACGTAATCGAGGCCTTCCAGCCATTGGTCAGCGAGTACCGTCGGCGCACCAAGGTGCATGCCATCGACTTCGCCGAAGATGTCGGCGATCTGGAGAACCTGATCGGCGAGCAGGAGATGGTGATGTTCGACTTTCCGCTGCCGAATGGCAACGCTTCGGTCTCGCCGATCTTGGCGAGTGTCGAGGGCGGCAACAAGGTCGACACGCGCCGAGCCGCGATGGAGAGTCAAACTCTGACTCGCGGGATCTTCCTCGCTGTCGCGGGCCTGACGGGCAAGGACGTGGCCGATCTCGGCTCTGGTGCCGCGGGCGCCATCGAGGCGGACGCCGGCCGGGTTCGCTTTGGCATCGCGCGGACCCTGCTGGACATCGCGATCATGTTTGATCGCGAGAACATCAACGAGCCCAAAGTGCGCTCTTTCGTCGTCGACTTGGCCGAAAAGTGGGCCGAGCCGCACCGCGAGAACGAGAGCCTGGCGGAGCTGGTGGAAGATTTCGACTTCGACCTCGAAAACGAGCGCCGCGATATGTCCGGCAAGCGCAAGATCAAGAAATCGGACTAAGGCGGGCTTGACCCGCCCTCGACTGGCGCGGCCGCCGTCGGCGGCCGACGCCCCGCAATCAGATTGCTGGTGATTGGCATGGCGAACGTCTGGCGCCGTTTGCCAGAATAGTTCTGCTGTGCGCAAATTGAGCAGAAACGCATTCCTACGCTGGGCTGGGCTCGGCCTTTGCACCGTCGGGGCGGCACTTGCCAGCAGCCCCAACATCGTGGTGATCCTTGCCGACGACCTCGGCTTCGGCGATGTGGCCTATCTCAATCCGCAGTCGCGGATCCCCACGCCCAATCTGGACGCCTTGGCCGGCCAAGGCATGGCATTCGTCGATGCCCACACCCCGTCGGGCGTCTGCACGCCGACTCGCTACGGCTTGCTCACGGGACGGTACGCTTGGCGCACGCGCCTCAAGAGGGGCGTCTTGAACGGTTATGGCGAGCCCTTGCTGGCGGCGGATCGGGCGACTATCGGCACGTTTCTCGGGGAGCGGGGCTACCGCACGGCCGTCGTCGGCAAGTGGCACTTGGGCTTGGGGTTTGCCAAGGACGCGGCGGGCGAGTTTGACTTCGACGGGCCGATCGACGATGGCCCGCACACGCACGGATTCGATGACTCGTTCATCATCCCCGCCTCGCTCGATTTCCCGCCGTATGTCTACATTCGCGACGGCAAGATCACGGGCCTGCCCTTGGGCAGCCAGCCCGGCCTGAAGTTTCCCCGCTTCATGCGCGCGGGCGAACTTGCCAAGGACTTGGATCCGGTTGGCGTCCTGGATCGGCTGGTGAGCGAGTCGGCGGACTTCATCCAGCGCCAGGTTCGTGACAAGCGCAAGTTTCTGCTTTACGTCCCGCTAACCGCACCTCACAAGCCCGTCTGGCCGGACGAGCGATTCGTGGGCAAGACCGATCTCGGCCCTTACGGCGACTTCATCGTGCATGTGGATGCGGCCCTGGGAGGGATCGTCAGGGCGATTGACGAGGCTGGAATCCGAGACGAGACCCTCGTGATCTTCACGTCCGACAACGGTTCGTTCATGTACCGGCTGGATGGCGTTGCGGACAAGGACCACACCGATGACGAGACCATCCAAGCGTACCGCTCGCTCAACCACACCTCCAACTATGTCTTTCGCGGCACGAAGGCGGATATCTGGGAAGCCGGGCATCGCGTGCCCTTTTTCGTGCGCTGGCCGGGCACGGTCGAGCCGGGCTCGATCCAGGCGCGGACCGTCGGTCTGACGGACGTTTTTGCGACATTGGCCGAAATCGTTGGCGCGGACCTGCCCCGGGATGTCGCCGAGGACAGCTTCAGCCTGCTGCCGCTCTTGCAGGGAACGGATTGGGCGAGGCCGCGTGCGCCCGTGATTCACCACTCCGGAAGCGGGATGTTCGCGATCCGCGACGGGCGCTGGAAGCTGGTGGCCGGGAATGGGTCGGGAGGCCGGGAGAAGCCGTCGGGCAAGCCGTTCGAGAGGCCCTACCAGCTATTCGACCTTGAGATCGACCCGTCTGAGAAACGTAATGTTTACGAGCGGCATCCGATCGTCGCGGCGCGCTTGGAGCAGGCCCTCGAGAGCATCCGGACACGCGGCCGCAGCCGCTAGCGACCCGGACTCGCGGATTGCCGCAATCACGCCAGGACCTTCCCCGGGTTAAGGATTCCGGCGGGGTCCATGGCGGTCTTGATGGCCCGCATCACATCGACACCCGCCCCGTGCTGTGCCCGTAGTGCATCCTGCTTGCCGATTCCGACGCCGTGCTCGCCGGTGCAGGTGCCACCCATGGCGAGCGCGCGTTCGATCATGCGCTCGTTCACGCGACTGGCTCGCGCAAACTCATCCTCGTCGCTGGGATCGATCAAATAGATGGCGTGGAAGTTCCCGTCGCCTACGTGCCCCAGCATCGGAGCGACGATTCCTGCTTCCTCGAGATCGGTGCATGTCGCGGCGATGCAGTCGGCCAGTTTGGAGAGCGGGACGCAAACATCGCTGACCCATCCGTACGATCCAGGACGCAGGGCCTTGATGGCGTAGTAGGCATGATGCCGGGCGTTCCACAGTTTGTCCCGCTTTTCGCGTTCCAGCGTCCATTGAAAATCGCCGCCCCCGTGGTCGGCAGCGATCGCACCTGAACGCTCGGCTTGCTCGGCTACGCTGGCTGCGGTGCCGTGGAATTCGAAGAACATCGTGGGGGCCGGCGCGTAGTGTAAGCTCGCGTAGTCGTTTACCGCCTGCATCGAGGCCATGTCCAGCAGTTCGCAGCGGGCGACAGGCAGTCCGGACTGGAGGATCTCAATCACTGATTCCACGCACTGCTCGATGGTCTCGAAGCTGCACACAGCCGCCGAGATGCACTCGGGTAGGGGGTGCAGCTTGAGCTGCACTTCGGTGATGATGCCAAGCGTGCCCTCCGAGCCAAGCAAGAGCTTGGTCAGGTCGTAACCGGCGGACGACTTGCGCGCGCGCCCCCCGGTCTGCAGGATGCGCCCGTCGGCGAGCACACAGGTCAGCCCTAGGATGTTCTCGCGGACCGTGCCGTACCTGACGGTGGTCGTGCCGGACGCTCCGGTGGCGGCCATGCCTCCTATCGAGGCGTCTGCCCCCGGGTCCACGGGCAGCCACAGGCCGCGCCTTTCCAGTTGATCGTTGAGCGCAAGCCGTCTGATGCCGGCTTGGACGCGGCAGTCGAGGTCGTCCTCTTGCAAGTCGAGGATGGCGTCCATGCGCGACAAGTCCAGAGAGATCCCACCGCTGGTCGCTTGGACATGGCCCTCCACCGCGGTTCCAGCACCGAATGGGATGATCGGCACGCCATGCTCGGAACAGGTCTTGACGATGGCAGAGACTTCGTCGTTGGACTCTGGAAAGGCTACCGCGTCAGGCGCGGCCGGGGGATGGAACGACTCGTCGTGCGAGTGGCTCTCGATATCGTACGAAGAAGTCGACAGCCGCGATCCGAGCAGCGAGGCGATTCTGTCGTGCGCCGCCTTGTATCCGTTGCTGCGCATGGGTATCTCGTTTCCATCGTAGCCGTGTTACAGCTGGTGGTTGCATGTCTGTCCCAAAGTTACGGGCCGCAGGCGCATCTCGGATGCATCGGCTTGTCCAGCAGGCATGCGCAATCTTGCTCGGCCTGCAAGACCTGTAGGACGACGCCAGCTTGGAGCCGTTGCCCGGCGCGGCAATGCGGGCCTCGCGGACCCCTGCGCTGCGGGCGCTTGTTCACCGCCTGTAGCTAGCTCACGCGAATCGAAGCCCTGCGATCGTCTCGCGTCGCGCTCCATGCCGGCCAGAAGGCCGAGCCCAGACAAACCAGAAAGAGAAAGGCGGCTACCGAGCCCAGAATGATCGGGTCCCGCGCGGACGTGCCGTGCAGTACATCCGACCCGAGGCTGCCGGATGCGGCCACGGCTGCGGCGCCTAGCGCGAGACCGAAACCGGCAAATCGGACCGTGCGCACCACCATGTCGTGCATTATTCTGCTTCGCTGCGCGCCCAACGCCGACTTGATCGCGACCTCGGTGCCGCGGGCGGCAATTGTCTCAGCGATCACGCCATAAACCGCCGCTATGGCAAGAATCACGGCGCATGCGCCAAACCACAGCAGGAGGATCATGTTGAACCGATGGCGCGCCGTGTCCCGGTCGATCAGCTCGCCGATGGTCAGCGGGTCGCCCACGTTCTGGCTGGGATCGATCTCGCTCACGGCGCGCTGTACCAATGCAGTGAGTTCCCGGCGGGGGCGGGATCCGCGGATGATCACGTGTCGAGTCGGGGGCGATGCCTGGTGGGTCGGCACGAAGATGTGGGCGCCGGAGTGATTTCCGGAGCGGTAGCGGGCGTCTTGGGTAATGCCAACCACGCGCCTCCAGCTCGCGGCGAGTCTAACGCGATGGCCGAGTGGCGTGTGTCCGGCGGATCGCACCTGGTCGGCGAGCGTCTCGCTGATGATCGCTACCGGCTCCGCCTCCTGCGAATCGCGACTGTCAAAGTCCCGCCCTTGCAGCAGCGGTGATCCGACGGATTCGAAGTAGTCCGATGTCACGACCTCGTAGTTCGCCTTGGGACGCGCCCTACCGGTATAGCTGCCCGCCTCGAACTCGAACTCATAGGGGAAGTCCCATCCGATCGGACCCGCGAGGGGGCGCAGCAGGATTGCGCCCGCTGAAGTAACGCCTGGTTCGTCACGCAATCGGCGCAACAGGCGCGCGTAGAATTCGCGACTTGTGTTCGTGTCGAACGCTTGGGCGGGAAACAAGCCCGGACCGCGCAGGGTGACATCCATTGTCAGCGCATCACGATTCGCGAAACCGGTATCGGAAAACGCCACGGAGCGATAGCTCAGAACGAGCAGCACAGCGGTTGCTAGCAGCACCAAGGTCACCGCGGACTGGGCGAGAACGAATAGGTTGCGGGCTCGGCCGACATGGTCTGATGCCGAGGATCGGAGGTCGCCTTCCCTCAATG
>Ga0209021_1000790_pt1 | contig 35825 bp, 43 predicted proteins | sample PinacodermFT_FD_187299 | JGI IMG/M metagenome (GOLD analysis project Ga0209021, IMG submission 187299) | Host-associated microbial community of the marine sponge Aplysina aerophoba from Gulf of Piran - sponge pinacoderm, lysed by freeze-thaw... | ecosystem: Host-associated > Porifera > Sponge >... | reverse complement strand
CCCCCCGCCGAACCGCCCGCCGACCGGCGACCCACAGGCCGACAAACCGCGGACCCGTTCGCCGAACCGCCCGCTGGCACAACCACCGCCGGCACCACAGCCACCCACAACCCGCGGCGCCTCCGGCGATCAGAGCCCCCGACAGCCCCGGCTGTCCAAATCCCGGCCGCCACGCCGGGCGGCCCTCCACGCCGGCGGCACCATCACCATCGCCTGCAAACCGAAACCACCACCGCGGCAGAGCCCGCCGACCGGCGACCCACGGGCCGACAAACCGCCCGCCGACACCCACAGAACTCTGCCCCGCGGACCGGCAAGCAGCGGCTGCGGTTCCCCGCGGTGGGTTCGCTCCGGACGCACGGTGAGAGACTCCGGCAGTTCGCCGAACATTCCGAGTGGCGCATCCGGAACGCCGGATCGCTCGAGAAATTCTGCGCCACGCGTCGAGCGTCCCGGAGCGCCAGGGACAAGCGGTCTGCAGTCTTTCGAATGAACTGACTGCAAATCTATAGACATTATTGCTGCAAACATTCGAGTGGAGTGGTGTTGGATTCCGCATCGAGGCCCCACGGTCGATCCCGCGGGCCCTCGCAGGGGGTCACATGAGCCTCCTTCCCCAGCACTTCGATGACCGCACACGGGCCGTCGACAGCGAGGCGGAGCGGCTTCTGCGGCTGCTGCCCACCCTGGTCATCGAGGGCCCGCGAGGCTGCGGCAAGACCACGACCGCGCGCAGGCCGGCCGAACGAGAAATCCTCCTCGACAGCGACCCGAGCGCACGAGGTCACACCGAGCAGGGGACGCTTCCTCTCGGCGACGGGCCTTACCCGCTGTTGATCGACGAGTGGCAACTGGCACCCGCCGCATGGAGCGCGGTGCGGCGCGCCGGCGACCTCTTGCAAGGACCGGGGCGCTTCATCCTGACCGGCTCGGCGAGCCCCGCCGACGAACTGACCCACCACTCAGGAGCGGCCAGGGTCGCCCGGCTCCGGATGTGACCCATAACGCCCCGACGGCGTCGCCGTGGCACCGCTGACCATGCCGGGACCCTGAAGGAGCGACTGCCCCCACCACCATCACGCAGCACCCTCTCAGGGGGCGATTCGCTCCAGGGGCGCCCAGGCGACCAGTAGTCGCTTCTCCCCCGCCTCTGGGAAGCGAACGGTCACCTCGGCATCCTCCCCGGACCCGCCGGCCTCCACCACCACGCCGACACCCCAGGCGGGATGGCGCACATCGGTGCCCACCGGCAGTTCCGCCGTTCGGGGGGCACTCCCCGCTGCGGCGCCGGCCCCGGACCCGCCGCGGAGCGCACTGTCGACCTCGGCCTCTCGCCGTGCGGTGCGGCGGTCGGACGACCGGGGCGCCCCACCGGACCGGTCCCTGCCACCGAACCGATCCGAATCACTGAACCGGTCCGAACCACCGAACCGATCCGAACCGCCGAACCGGGCACCGTGGTCCCGGCTCGGGAGGCGCTCGCGGCGACCCGACACCTCGACCAGCAACTCGGCGGGGATCTCCTCGAGGAAGCGACTCGGCCGGTTGTACTGCTCGACTCCCCACATGGTGCGGCGCTCGGTGTCGCTGAGGTAGAGCCGCTCGCGGGCGCGGGTGATGCCGACGTAGGCCAGGCGTCGCTCCTCGGCCATCTGCTCGGGATCGTCCCGCGCCTGCTCCCGGGGGAACATGCCCTCCTCCAGACCGGTCAGGAACACCACCGGGAACTCCAGGCCCTTGGCGGCGTGGGCGGTGAGCAGAACCACCTTCGACTCATCCGGGTCCAGATCGTCCGTCGGTGAGACCAGGGCGGTCTGCTCCAGGAAGTCACCCACCTGCTCGTGCTCGGACGCGCCCTCGAGCAGGGTCGACAGGTTCTCGAGCCGACCTTCGGCCTCCATGTCCCCCTGCTCGGCATCCTCGTACAGCTCCTCCAGGTAGCCGCTGCGGGTCAGCAGGTGATCCAGCACGCCTGCGGGACCCGCGGCGAGCCGGCCGGCGGCCTCGTCCAGCAGCGCCGTGAACCGCTTGATCCCCGCCCGCGCCGCGCCCGGCACACCCGCCTCGGCGGCACGGCGCAGCGCCTCGCTGAACGGCAGCCCGGTGCTCGCCGCCCAGGCGTCGAGCCGTTCCAGCGAGCGGCCGCCGATGCCGCGCCGGGGCACGTTCAGCACCCGCTTGAGGCTCACCTCGTCGGCGGGGTTCACCACGGCGCGCAGGTAGGCCAGGGCGTCGCGCACCTCTCGACGATCGTAGAAGGCCGTGCCACCGATCAGCCGGTACCGCAGATCCTCGGCGTTCAGAGCCGTCTCGAAAGCCTGGCTCTGGGCGTTGATCCGGTACATCACGGCGATGTCGCTCAGCGCGTGCCCGCCGGCAGTGAGACGCTGGATCTCCCGAACAACCCAGAGAGCCTCGTCGTTCGCGTCTGCGGCCCGGTACCAGGCGATCCGCTCGCCCCGCTCGGCATCGGTCCAGAGCCTCTTGGGGTGGCGATCGGCGTTGTTGGTGATCACGGCGTTGGCCGCGTCCAGCACGTTCTGGGTGGAGCGGTAGTTCTGCTCCAGCAGGATCACGGTGGTGTCCTCGAAGGCGCTCTCGAAATCCAGGATGTTGCGCATGGAGGCGCCGCGGAAGCGGTAGATGGACTGATCCGCGTCACCCACGACGAAGACGTTGCGGTGCCGGGCGCCGAGCATCAGCACGATCTCGTTCTGCGCCCGGTTGGTGTCCTGGTACTCGTCGACCAGGACGTGCTGGAACCGCTCCTGGTAGCCCGCCAGCACGTCGAGATGCTCCCGGAAAAGACGCACCGTGAGCGTGAGCAGATCGTCGAAATCCACCGCCCCGGCACCGTGCAACCGCCGCTGGTACTCGGCGTAGACCTGCGCCGTCTGGCGTCGCAACGGATCCGGACCGAACCCCGACTCCAGGTACGACTCGGGGCGGAGCAGGGCGTTCTTGGCGGCGCTGATGCGGCTGTGCACGGACCGCGGGGTGCTGCGCCGGGTGTCGAGACCCAGGTCCGACATGACATAGCGCGTGAGACGGACCGAGTCGGCCTGGTCGTAGATGCTGAAGCCGGACGGGTAGCCCAACCGCTCGCCGTCACGGCGCAGGATCCGGGCGCAGGCCGAGTGGAAGGTGCGGACCCACATTCGCTCGGCCACCGGGCCGACCAGTTCCACCACGCGGGAACGCATCTCCTCGGCGGCCTTGTTGGTGAACGTGATGGCCAGGATGGCGAAAGGGGAGACGCCGCGGTCGGCGATGAGGTGGGCGATCCGGTGTGTGAGCACCCGCGTCTTACCCGAACCCGCACCGGCGCTGACTAGCAGCGGACCGCCGGTGTGCAGTACGGCGTCGTGCTGAGCAGGGTTCAGCGGCACCATCGCGGGCACCCTACCGGTGTGCACCGACAGCGCCCTGCGGTAGATCCTCGAGCCCGATGCGGGGAGCCGCTGGGGCTGGCGATACCATCGGCGCCGTGACCGAGCCAGTGAACCAGCCCGACGCTGAGGAATCCACCGCCGAGGAACCCACCGCCGAAACGGCTGCGGGACCCGACCCGGAAACGGCCGAGGAACTCGCCGCGGACGCCGCCGAATCCCAACCTGAGGCCGAAGAACCCGCCGCCGAAGAACCCGCCGCGGCCGCCACCGAAACCCAACCCACCGCCGAGGAACCCACCGCCGAGGAACCCACCGCCGAAACGGCCGAGGAACCCCCCGCCGAGGAACCCCCCGCCGAGGAACCCCCCGCGGAGGAAGCGGCTGCGGAACCCGCCGCCGAGTTGGCCGAGGAACCCGCCGCCGAGTTGGCCGAGGAAGCGGCTGCGGAACCCGCCGCGGAAGCGGCTGGCGAGCAACCCGAAGCGGCCGCCACCGAAACCCAAGCCGAGGCTGAGGAACCCGCCACGGAGGAACCAGCCGCCGAAGAGCCGAAGAAGGCCGTCCCCGAACGCCAGGCCGCCGAGGGGACCGCGCCCGAGCCCGGTGCCGGAATCGGCAAACCGATCCCCTCGGCCGCCACCACCGGGGGCCTGAGTAGCGGGGACATCGTCTCGGGAGCCGTGCGCTCTGTGGAACGTCGCGAGCTCGAGCTGGATCTGGGTTCGGGACGCGTCGGCGTGATCGGGAGTCGCCACTGGACCGGAGGACTGGACGTCGACCTCACCGGGGAGGTGCAGGTGGGCGACATCGTCGAGGCGGCGGTCCTCGTCCGAGAGGATCACAAGCAGCGCATCGTGCTCTCGCGGAGTTGGGGACGCCAGCAACGAGCCTGGGATCTGGCCACCGACGCCCGCAAGACAGGCCGGATCATCTCCGGCACCGTGACCGACGCCGTCGCAGCCGGCCTCACCGTGGACATCGGCATCCGGGCATTCGTACCGGCCTCAATGGCGGGTGACGACGACTTGGAGTCGCTCGTCGGCACCGAGGTGGAGTGCAAGGTCACCGAGGTGAACCAACTCAAGGGCCGCTGCATCCTGTCCCGCAAGGCCGCACTTCGCACCCGGGAGCGCCAGTCCGCCCGGAAGCGACTCTCCGAGCTTGCCCCGGGGACCAAGGTGCGCGTCCGGATCACGAAGGTCGAAGACTTCGGGGCGCTGGTACTTGCCGAGGGAGGCCTGCGGGGCCGCATCCGCCGGAGCGAGTTGAGCTGGTTCCGGGTGCGCCGCCCCAGCGACGTGGTGACCGTCGGCGACGAGGTGGAGGCGGTGGTCGTCCACACCGCTCCCGCCAAGATGAACCTCGACCTGTCACTGCGGATCGGCGACGACCCTCTCAAGGCGATTCGCCGCGGCGAGCGGCATCAGGCCACCATCGACTCACTCGCCCCGTTCGGGGCCTTCGTGACCGTCGGGGACGGGATCAGGGGCCTCGTGCCGACCGCGGAACTCGCCGAGCACCCCATCCGCCATCCCCGGGAGGTGGTCGTACCCGGCGACAGCGTGCTGGCCGAAGTCACCAAGGTGGACCGCCAACGCCGCGATCTGGAGTTCTCGGTGAATCTGGCGGTGCTGGTGCGTCCCGCCGATCAGCCCTGACGCGGGCGACGGGGGATCAACTCACTCCCACTGCCGCCAGCCTCGACGCCGCGCAGGGCAAAGTCAACGCTGACGCGGGCGACGGGGGATCAACTCACTCCCACTCGATTGTGCCGGGGGGCTTGGACGTGACGTCGTAGACGACCCTGTTGACGCCGGGTACCTCGGCCACGATCCGCCCGGCCATGGTCTCCAGGGTGTCGTAGGGAAGTCGTGCGAAGTCGGCGGTCATGGCGTCGGCGCTGGTCACAGCCCGGATCACGATCGGGTGACCGTAGGTGCGCTCGTCGCCCATGACGCCCACCGAGCGAACCTCCAGTAATACGGCCAATACCTGCCACACCTCTCGATCCAACCCGGCACGGCGGATCTCGTCCCGCACGATGGCGTCCGCGGCGCGCACCGTCTCGACCCGTTCGGGGGTGACCTCGCCGACGATGCGCACCGCCAGCCCCGGACCGGGGAACGGGTGCCGCCACACCACCTCGGGGGGAAGGCCCAGTTGCTCGCCGACGAGCCGCACCTCGTCCTTGAACAGGTTCCGCAGCGGCTCGGTGAGTTTCAGTTGCATGTCCTCGGGGAGCCCGCCGACGTTGTGGTGGCTCTTGATGCGGGCTGCCACGTCGCCGCCGGATTCGATCACGTCGGGATACAGGGTTCCCTGCACGAGGTAGTCGACCTCGCCGAGCGCCCTCGCCTCGCGCTCGAAGGCGCGAACGAAGAGTTCGCCGATGATGCGCCGCTTCGCCTCGGGGTCCGAGACCCCGGCGAGTGCCGCCAGGAACTCCTCCGAGGCGTCCACGACCACCAGCCCGTCACCGCCGAACATCTCGCGCACCTGGGCTGCCTCACCGGCGCGCATGAGCCCGGTGTCGACGAAGACACAGGTGAGGCGGTCACCGATGGCGCGACGCACCAGCGCCGCGGCAACCGCGGAGTCGACTCCCCCGGACAGCCCACAGACGGCGCGACCGTCGCCAACCTGCTCGGAGATCGCAGCGATTGAACCTTCCACTATGCAGTCCGGTGTCCACGCCGGGGTGCAGCCGCACGCCTCGTACAGGAAGTTCTCCAGCATTCGCCGGCCGTGGGGAGTGTGCGCCACCTCAGGATGGAACTGCACACCGAACAGGCCACGGGCGGGATGCTCGAACGCCGCGGCGGGCGCGTCGGCGGTGACGGCGGTCACCGCTGCGCCTTCAGGGGGGCGCACCACGGCGTCGCGGTGGCTCATCCAGACCTGCTGGGCCGACGGGAGATCGGCGGAGACGACCTTCCCCGGTCCGGTCACGTGGAGTTCCACCCGCCCGTACTCCGCCAGACCGCTGCGGTCCACCTTGCCGCCGAGTTCGTGCGCCAAGAGTTGCGCGCCGTAGCAAATTCCGAGCACCGGGATCCCCAGTGACAGGATCTCGGGCTGGAGTCGGGGGGCGCCGGCGGCGTGCACCGACTCGGGTCCGCCGCTGAGGATCAGTCCGGCCGGGCGGCGCTCGAGCACCCGCGCCGCGCTGATGTCGTGCGGCACGATCTCGCTGTAGACGCGCGCCTCGCGCACTCTGCGGGCGATGAGTTGGGCGTACTGGGCACCGAAGTCCACCACCAGCACGCCGCCGGGCCTGCCGGCGGCGTCACCGGGGGCCGTCACAGGCCCATGCCCACGCCCTGGTGGCGCTGCAGGGCCTTCCCCTCGGTGCCGATCGACGGTGCCACCATCACCTCGGCTTTCTGAAGCTCCTTCAACGTCGCATGGCCGCTGGCCGCCATCGTGGTCGACAGGGCTCCGAACAGGTTGCCGCGCCCGTCGGCCTCCCGGGCCGGGCCCAGCAGGATCTCCTCCAGCGAACCCCGCCGGCCCACGTGCACACGGGCTCCACGGGGCAGCGCCGGGTGCGGCGTCGCCATCCCCCAGTGGTAGCCGCCGCCGGGAGCCTCCGCCGCCGCCGCCAGCGGCGATCCCAGCATGACCGCATCGGCCCCGCAGGCGATGGCCTTGGCGATGTCACCACCTGTTGCCATGCCGCCGTCGGCGATCAGGTGCACGTAGACACCGGTCTCGTCGAGGTGACGCATGCGCGCGGCACGCACGTCGGCAATCGCGGTCGCCTGGGGAACGCCGATTCCCAGAACGCCGCGTGAGGTACATGCCGCGCCCGGGCCCACACCCACCAGCACACCGGAGGCTCCGGTCCGCATGAGGTGCAAGCCGGCCTCGTAGCTGGCGCACCCGCCCACGACGACGGGCATGGGCAGCTCGCGCACGACCTTCTTCAGGTTGAGCGGCTTGCGCGCTTTGGACTTGTGCTCGGCGGTCACGATCGTCCCCTGGATCACCAGCAGGTCGACCTCGGCGGAGGCGAGATGGTCGAGCAACTTCCTCGCCCGCTGCGGCGTCACTGCGGCGCTGACGAGCGTGGCCTTCTCCCTCATCTGCCGCACCCGCTCACCGATCAGCTCGGGAATGACCGGAGCGGCGTAGACCTCCTGCATCCGGGCCGTCGCCTCACCGTCGGGCGCGCTCCGGATCGTCTCGAATGCCGGCTCGGGGTCCTCGTAGCGGGTCCACAGCCCCTCGATGTTCAGCACACCGATGCCGCCGAGGCGCCCGATTAGCCCGGCAGTCTCCGGCGACACCACGCTGTCCATCGCCGAACCCAGCAGGGGCAGCGGCAAGCGGTAGGCATCGATCTCCCAGGACATGTCGACGTCGTCGGGGTCACGCGTGCGGCGGGCCGGAACGATGGTGATCTCGTCGAGCCCGTACGCGCGGCGCCCGCTCTTGCCGAAACCAATCTCAATGTCCGCCACCGCGCCACCTCCCTGGCGGGAGCATAGGCAGCGCGCCGACCAGGGAGTGGCACCCTGTGGCCCCCACCTCGGCGCTCCGATGTCCGGCTGCGGGCCGCCGGTGCCGATTCCGGCTCTCGCCTACGGAATCGATCCGGCCTCGCCCCCGGCGTCCCCCACCCTCGGTTCGTTGCCTCCCGCCGGGGAGCGGGGCGGTCAAGTGCGCGAGGGCGGAGTCCGGCGGGCCGGGCCGCGACGACTCTTCGCCCTGCGTTGGAGGAGCGGAACGGCACCCCGGACTCCGCCCGGCCCCGCCCGGACAGCCGCGCTCAGAGGTTGGCGGCTGCTGCGGTGATGGCTTCCCAGGCGGCCTCGACGTGGTGGGCGCGGGTGGCCACGGCGCCCACCGACAGACGCAGCGTGTACTGGCCGTCGAGGACGGTGTGGGTGATGTAGAAGCGCCCCTCATCGTTCACCGCGGCCAGGACGCGCCGGTTGGCCTCGTCGCCGCCCCTGTGGCGGAAGCACACCAGACTCAGGGGCGCGGGCGCGGCCAGGGAGAAGTCGGGGTGGGCGCGCACCCAGCCGGCGAACTGCTGTGCCCAGGCAACGCCGGAGCGGATGTGGGCCTGCAGGCCGGCCGCCCCGTACCAGCGCAGTACCAGCCACAGCTTCAGCGAGCGGAAGCGGCGCCCCAGCGGCACCTGCCAGTCGCGGTAGTCGATGACCGTCCCCCTCTCGCTCTCGGGGTTGCGCAGGTACTCCGGCGTGACACTGAGGGCATCGGTGAGGGACTGCCGGTCGGCAACCCACATGGCCGTGCAGTCCAGGTTGGTGAGCAGCCACTTGTGCGGGTTGAAGCAGTAGCTGTCCACCGCGTCGAGGCCCCGGTTCACGAAGCGGAACTCAGCGCAGACCGCCGCAGCGCCGGCGAGGGCGCCGTCCACGTGGATCCACATGCCCTCGGCGCCGGCGATGTCGGCCAGGCGCGCCACCGGGTCGAGCGCCAGAGAGGAGGTCGTGCCGACGGTGGCGACCACCGCAGCCGGCACCAAGCCCGCGGCACGGTCGGCGGCGACGGCGGTGGCCAGGGCCTCGGGACTCATGGCGTGCGTGGGATCGCTGCCGACGTAGCGGATGCGTTCGGCGCCGAAGCCGGCGATGCGAGCGCTCTTGTAGATGGACGAGTGGGCATGCTCGGACGTGTACACCACAAGATCGGCGACCGTCCTCCCAGCCACGCCGCGCAGTGCCCTTTCCCTGGCGGCGACCAGCGCGCACAGCGCCGAGCTGGAGGCCGAGTCCTGGATCACCCCGCCACCGGGACCGTCGCTGCGGAAACGCCGGGGGAGCCCGCACAGGTCCACCAGCCAGTCCATCACCCGGGTCTCGAGTTCGGTGCACGCCGGGCTGCTGGCCCACAGCATGCCCTGCACCCCCAAGCCCGATGACAGCAGGTCGCCCAGAATGGCGGGACCGGTGGCCGGTGTGGGGAAGAAGGCGAAGAACCCGGGGGCCTGCCAGTGCGTGAGGCCCGGCACGATGACGCGATCGAGGTCTCCGAGCACGGCGTCGAAGCCCTCCGGCTCGGCGGGAGGTGAGTCGGGGAGCCCGGCGGCCACCTCGCCCGGGCGGACCTGCGACAGGACGGGAAAGTCCTCGATCCGCTCGTGGTAGCCGGCCACCCAGTCCAGGAAGCGCCCACCCCACAGCCGCAGTTCCTCCGGCGTCATGTGGGGTGCCCCCGGTGGCGGCGGGCCGGTGTCGTGCTCTGCGGTTTCGCTGGGGTCCATGAGGGATGTCTAGCGCCTTGACGGCCAACCGGGCACCCCGCGGGATGTTCGATCGGCGTACCGCCAGCAGCATTCCGCCCAGCCGGCGACCGGCCGGGTCACGCCGGCAGGACTCAACACCGCGTGAGGCCCGGGGACGGCGAATTGAGAGCGCGCCGGGATTGGCTCCTAACCCTCCACGACGCCCGTGGCGATCATGAGGAGTTGCCGGAGGATCGCCGCTGTGGCACCCCAGATGGTGTCGCCGGGAACCTCGAAGAAGTTGATCGGCCACATCGTGCCGTCGCGGGGCCAGAGCTCTTGGCGGTAGATCTCGGGGTCCAAGAGCTCGCCCAACGGCACGTGGAGGATCTTCTCCACCTCGGCCGGATCGGGGCGCAGCCCGGTGGGACGGCCTGCGGGCAACTCGGCGACGTAGGAATGCACGAGCGAGTCGCTGCCCACGGTGAAGAACGGATCCAACTCACCGATGAGCGCCGCCGCGACGGGAGCCAACCCGATCTCCTCGCGCGTCTCCCGGAGGGCCGTCTCCCGCAGGTCGGCGTCGCCGGGTTCCTGGCCGCCTCCGGGGAAGGCCACCTCGTGGCTGTGGGTGCGCAGGTGCGCCGCCCGTCGGGTGAGGATCACATTCACCGCGCCCTGGTGGGTGTACAGGGGGATCAGCACCGCGGAGAGCCGCTGGCCGGAGTGCTGCAACTGCGGTGCGCCCCGCTGCCGGAGCGTCTCCCGTAGCGCAGTGAGATCCACCCGGCGCTCGCCCGGCCCCAAATCCCGCCACGGTGCCGCGGCCCCCGGCCGGACACCAGCCGGACGCGGGATGTGCTGGGGACCTCCCCGAGGCTCCGGCGGCATTACCCGGCGGTCTCCCGGCGGTCCCCGGGAGCGCCGGTCCGGCGGCCGGCTTCGACCGCGGCGCGTACAGCGTCGCCGACGGCCACGGTGGCCGCGATGCGAACGCCGTCGAGTGAGGCCTCCAGATCCCCGACCGAGGCGGCGATCAGAGCGTCGCCGTCGAAGCGGGTGTGTGCGGGCATGAGGGCGCGCGCCAGACCGTCGTGGCCGCTCTGGGCGACCAGCAGGCACTGCGTCTTGCTGAGCACGACATTCGTGAGGATCACCCCGATTGTCGTGCTGGTCCCCAGAGGCGGGCGCTCCGGCGGGCGGAAGTCACCGCTGCGCAGTTCGTCGGCCACCGAGCCGTCGTCGAGGTCTCCGACGGCGTTCACGGCCAGCAAGGCCACCACAACGGCCGCCTCTCCTGAACCCGCCTCGAAGGACAGTTGCGCCGAGCCCAACCCGCCTCGATTGCGGACCGGGCGCCACGTGCCGACCACCGCAGCGGCGCCGGCGCCGATCCGACCCACCGGCCAGCCGCCGACCGGACCGTTGCCATCGGGCGGGAGCGCCGTTCGTGCCGCCTCGTAGCCGGCGTCGGCATCGGGCCAGATCGGAGGCTCCCCGGGACGCAGATCGTAAAGGCACATGCCCGCCACGATGGGCACCGGCCCGGCAGGGGTCGGAAAGCCTCGACCCGCCTCCCTGCAGTAGCGCACCACGCCGTCGGCGGAGGCCAAGCCGAACGCCGAGCCGCCGGAGAGCACGATCGCGTCGGGACCCTCGACGGTGCGCTCCGGTGCCAGCAGATCCAACTCGCGGCTGGCAGGGGCGCCGCCGCGCACCTCGACCGACGCCACCGTCCCGTCGGGCAGCAACACCACGGTGCAGCCGGTGCGGCCACCGGGGTGGGTCCAGTGGCCGACGCTGACTCCGGCCAGCGGCGGCACCCCGACGCGCGGGCTCACCGGGCGCCCACCTCAGCGGTAGTGGCGGCGCACCCGCCGGCCGATATCGCAGACCACCTCGTACGGAATCGTGTCGAGGCGAGCCGCCACCTCCTCGGCACGGATGCTCTCGTCGCCCTGGCTGCCGATCAGGACGACCTCATCGCCGGCTGACACGTCGCCGTCGAGGCCGCAGTCCACCATGAGTTGATCCATCGTGACCACGCCCACCACGGGCCGGCGGCGCCCCCGGATAAGGACCTGCCCACCGCGCAGGCCGTAGTCGCGGCGCGCCCCGTCGGCGTAGCCGATGGGCACCGTCGCCACCCGCCGGTCGGAGTCGAATCGGTGGGCAAGGCCGTAGGAGACCGCCTCACCGGCACGAACCGCCTTGACGTAGGACACCTCGGCCTGCAGTCCCATCACCGGCTGCAGCCCGCTGATGTCGCCTGCCAGTCGGGTGCCCGGTGACAGCCCGTATAGCGCGATGCCGACCCGAACCATGTCGTAGCGGCCGCGGCGGCGGATCGGCGACGCGTCCGGCCGACTCGCCGAGAGCAGCAGAGCGGAGTTGGCGGCGTGGCGACGCGGAGGACCCGGCAGACCGTCCCGGTCCGGCAGCGATCCCAGGACGCGCTCGTAGCGCTCGAGTTGGATGTCGGTGAACGGGTTGTCCAACTCGTCGGCCACGGCGCAGTGGGTCCACACGCCCTCCAGCTGCAGGTCGGCTTTCGCAGCGATGGCGCGTGCCAGCAATGGGCCATCGTCGGGGCGGGCGCCGACACGATTCATCCCTGTGTCGATCTTGAGGTGTACCGGCAGGCGACGGTCGGCGTTCGCCGCTGCCGCCGCTGCCGCCGCGAGGCCTTCGGGGCTGTACACCGAGGGACGCAGGTCGTGTTCCACAACCTCCACCATCTCGTTGGGCCGCGGCTCGGAGAGCAGCAGGATCGGCGCCGTCACACCCGCGTCGCGCAGCTCCACGCCCTCCTCCACCAGAGCGACCCCCAACCACGTGGCACCGCCGGCCAGCGCGGCACGCCCGGCAGCCACCGACCCGTGCCCGTAACCGTCCGCCTTCACCACCGCGCACAACTCGGCGGGTGCTGCCCGGCGTGCGAGTTCGACGGTGTTGGCCGTGAGTGCCTCGAGGTCCACAACGGCCTTGGTGGGACGCATCAGCCGGTCCCCGGATCGCCGCCGGGGGGCTGCCGCGACGGCTCCAGCGCGGCGGCGAGCGCAGCGGGGATGGCTCCGAGCAGGTCACCGGCGATCCCACCGACGGGCGGACCGAGCGCCCCGGCCATCCCGTGCACCTGCGCAGCCAGTGAGGCTGCATCCAGCGGTGCCACACCCTGCGCCAGCAGCGCGCCGATCATCCCGGCGAGCACATCACCGGTGCCGGCGGTGGCCAGCCGGGCGTCGCCGGAGGTCACGAAGCGGGCGGCACCGTCCGGGGTGGCCACAACGGTGGTGGATCCCTTGAGCAGCACGGTGGCGCCCGCGGCGGCCAGCGCCCGCGCCGCCGCCAAGCGGTCCTCGCCGGGCCTGTGCCCCGCCAGCAACTCGTACTCCCCGTCGTGCGGCGTGAGAATCACCGGCGCGGGTGCCCCGGCGAGGATCGACGCGAAGTCCCTGCCCAGAGCCGCCAGGGCGTCGCCGTCCATCACCAGCGGCACGGTGACCCGGCCGACCAGCGCCCGCACCGAGGCCGCCGCCTCCCGGCTGCGGCCCAGGCCGGGACCGACCAGCAGCGATCCGAACCGGGAGGTGTCCAGGTGCTCGTGCCAGTTGGCGCCGGGCAGCGGGTGGAACACCACCTCGGTGGGGACCGAGGCGTCGGGTTCGCCGCCCGGTACCGAGAGGCGCACGTATCCCGCCCCCGACCGCAGCGCCGCCAGCGAGGCCAGCGACGACGCACCGCGCATCGGCGGCGAGCCGGCCACGACCCAGCAGGCGGACCGCCACTTGTGGGCATCAGCTTCCCGCCGGGGCCAGAGGTCGGCCACGTCGGCATCGGTCAGCAGGTGCGCGGTCGCCTCCGAGACGTCCAGACCGATGTCGGCGACGCTGATCGACCCCGCCAGCCGCCGGCCCGGATGCAGCAGCAGGCCCGGCTTGAGCGCCGCGAACGTCACAGTGCGAACGGCCGCCAAGGCACCGCCGCGCACCTCCCCGGTAAGGCCGTCGACACCGGAGGGGATGTCGGTGGCCAGAACCCCGCCGGCGCCGGAGACACCGCCCGGCGGGGTCCAGGGCCGGTTCAGTCCGGTGCCGTAGGCCGCGTCGATCAGCAGGTCGCACGGGGAGAGGGGCGCGCCGTCCGGCGGGCGGACATCACACTCGGCGCCGGCACGTTGCAGGTAGCGGGCCGCGGCGCGGCCGTCCGCGCCGTTGTTCCCGCGACCCGCAATCACGACCACGCTGCGACCGCGTAGAGCCTGCCGCAGGGCGGCGGGCGGGCGGGCGGATCCGCCCACTGCCCCAGCGCCATCACTACTTCCGGTGAGCATCTCGGCGGCCGCCACGGCGACAGCAGCGCCGGCGCGCTCGACGAGCGCCGCTGTCCCCTCAGCAGCGGCGGCGTCGATTGCCGCCATCTCGCGGGGAGTGACGACAGGGATCACGACGGATCGTCGGTCGGCGACTCGGCGTACGGGACGATCGAACCGGTGGCGACGGCCACCGCCACCGCGGAGGTGGCCGTGTGGGACAGGCTCAGGTGCCAGCCCGTCACGCCCGCTCTCTGGGCGCGGGCCGCGGCGTGGCCCGACAGGCGCACCCCGGGTTTGCCGCCGGGGGCGCGCACGACCTCCATGTCCTTGAACGCCACATCCCCGAAGCCGGCGCCGAGCGCCTTCATCACGGCCTCCTTGGCGGCGAAGCGTGCCGCCAACCGCTCAGCCGGGTCGGCGCGGGTCTCGGCGTACTCCCGCTCGGCGGGAGTGAAGAGTCGCTCGGCAATCCTCGGGCGGCGCGCCAGCAGGGCACGAAAGCGCGGCACGTCCACGATGTCGATGCCGATCACGGTGATTCCCCGCGCCAGCGCGACGCCACCGCAGCGAGGTCACCCATCAGCAGATCCTCGGTGGACACCTCTGCGAGGACCGCCTCGTCGAAGAAGGCTTCGGTCTCGGTGACCGCGTACCGCAGCCGGCTGAAGCGGTCGCGGTAACGCCTGAGCACATCGGCGGCGGTGGGCGGCTCCAACCGCTCGTGCAACTCGACATGCAGTAGCACGAGGCCGACCACCTCGCCGCCCTTGATCTCGGGTACCAGCAGGATGAGGCGCCCATCCCGCAGGCCCCGCGTCAGCAGCACGCTGCGCTCGCGGCTGACCTGGCGCTTGGTGCCCCGCAGCATGGAATCAGCGCCGACTCGCGACTCGATGTCGGCCGCAACCCCGGAGCGGTCGGCGATCTCGATCCGCTCGCCGTCGATGGCGTAGCGGATGTGGCCGGTGACCCGCGAGACCGCCCGATCCAACCCCGCAAGGGCGGACAGCGTGTCGTAGCTGAGACGTTCGCCCACCGCACCGGCCGCCTGTACGGCCTCGGTGAGGGGGACCCGGAGCAGAGCCTCCTCGCTGCGGGAGATCCCCACGGTGACCGTCTTGGCCTGGTGGCGGATGGCATCGACGGGACGGGTCAACTCCTCGATGGCCTCGGTGAGCGCCGACAGCAGCCGCTCCAGGACCCCCGCCGGTGTCCCCATCTCGCCGAAGTCGATCTCGAAGGCGGCCAGCGGCAGCACACCGAGGGCGTAGCGGAACAGCCCGTCGAGCCGCAGTGCGGTCGCGGCGGGAAGGTGGCCGTCATAGCCGCCGTCGCGCAGTCGGCGCCCGAACTGCTCCGCGCCCGCGGTGATCTCGGCCCCCAGCCGGGCGAGCATCGTCTCGGCATCGGCGACGGCGCCGTCGGGTTCGGCATCCAGGGCGGCCTCGATCGCTCCCCGGGTGCGCCGCAGCGGCTCGGCGCAGGCGTCGATGGCGAGAGCCGCCTCGTAGCCGAACAGGTGACCGGCCATCGTCGCCAGCACGAAGGCCACGTCTGGATGGACCACCGGCAACAGCACCGAATCCCCGCAGGCGCGGGCCAACTCGGCGTCGTCGGTGAAGGTCACCGGCGCACCGCGATGCGCCGAGTAGATGGCCACCTCCTTGGCCACGTCACGGGCGGTCGAACGGTCGAGGCCCACCGCGCAGACCAGAGTCAACGGCTCAGCGGAAAGGTCGACGTGCTTCTTGTCCTCGGTGATGTCACAGGCCACGGACCGGTAGCACAACTCCGAGAGTTTGATCCGCACCTCCTCGGCCGCCAGCCGGTTGCGGCCGTTGCCGACGGTGGCCCAGTGCCGCCGCGCCGGGGCGAGCCGCTGGGCGATGTCGGCGATCCGCGAGCGCGCCGCCAGCACCTCGGCCATGGAGTCGGGCAATCGCTCGAGTGCCTCCAGCAACGCCGACCGGCGCGCCGGGTCCGACGCCACCCCGAAGAACTCCGCGGTTGCACAGGCCAGCAGGAACCCCGCGGCCACTTGGGCGTAGAAAGCCTTGGTGGAGGCAACGCTCATCTCCACGTCCCGCCCGTCGGAGGTGTACAGCACCCCGTCGGCCCGGGCGGCGAGATCGCTCTCGCGGCGGTTCACGACGCCGACGACCCAGGCGCCGCGCGCCTGGACCAGGTCGACGGTGCGGTTGGTGTCGGTCGTGGTGCCGGACTGGCTGATCGCCACCACGAGGTGATCGGACATGTCGTCGCGCAGGTAGAACCCCGACAGTTCGCTGGCGGCCCGACTCGCCACCTCCACACCCACGCCCGAGAGTTCGGCGCCGATGATGTCCGCGACGGCTCGGGCGGCCACCGCCGCTGTGCCCTGGCCGATGACCACGATCCGGCGCGGCAGGTCCGGGCCGGTCGGCAGGACGCCCTCCAGCACGACCCTGCGGTCGCCCGGGTCGCCGGCGAGCCGGCCCGCCAGCGTCTTGGCGAACGATCCGGGCGACTCGCTGATCTCCTTGAGCAGGAAGTGCGGATAGCCCTTGCGATCGATGTCGCGCGTCGTGATCTCCGACCGCGTCACCGCCGGCAGTTCCAGTTCGGCGCCGTCGTAGGACCAGCGGGTGACGCCGGATGTCTCGCCGGCGCCGGTGGCGTCCAACCGGACGATCTCGCCCCCGGCGGCGTCGCCACCGTCGAAGCGGAGGTAGTCCCCGGTCTGCTCCACGAGCCCGTAGGGCTCCGACGCCACCACGAAGGCGTCGCTGGCAAGTCCGACATAGAGCGCCTGGCCGCTGCCCCGCCGGGCCAGCAGCAGCCTCGCGGGGTTGTCGCTGCTGAGCGAGACGATGGCGTGGGACCCTTCGAAGCTCGCCACGGCCGCCGCGAACGCCGCCCGATCGGATCGCCCCGAGTCCCGGAGCCGGCGCGCCAGACCGGGCACAACCCTTGCGTCGGTCGTCACCGCCGGGGGGTAGGACAGGTCGAAGCGGCCGAGGACCGCATTGAAATTGTCGACATCGCCGTTCACTGCCGCCAGGACCCAGGGTTCGCCGTCGGAAGGCAGCGACGCCACGGGGTGGGCGTTGGGCTCTGTGATGAGGCCCACGCTGGCCCAGCGCGTGTGCGCCAGGACACCACAGCGTGCTCCAGGTCGCGCCAGCGCCGCCCGCAGCGCGGCGTCGTCGGCCAGTGCCGCCCGCAGCACCCTCGTGTTGTCACCCAGTTCCCCGACCTCCACCGCTGTCTTGTGGACGTGGACCGTGACATCGCCGTCGCGCCAGCGGCTGCCGGAACGTCCCAGCGGGTCGCTCACGGCCGGGCATGACTCCTGCGAGCCCTCCGAGGTCACCATCACGGCGATTCCCGCCGAGTCGCGCCCGCGCACCTCGAGGCGATCCAGCGCCGACAGCGCCACCTGGATCGCCCACCATCCCGCCACGAGACCCTCCGTCGCCTCCGGCGCGTCGGGGCCGAGCAGGTCCGCCACCGCCTGCGCCGTGGCCAGCCGGTCCTCGCGGATACTCCAGAGCGCATCAGCCGGCGTCGCGTCGTCACAGCTGATCCGCCCGGCGGCTGCGGTCACCTCGGCCCGCAGATCAGCGTCGCGCACCAGGCTGGTGAGGCCTGCCGGGCCGGCGAGCCGTCTCGCCACCTGCCGGGCGCCGGCATCCCCTGTACTGCCGGCGAGCAGTTCGGTGATCTCGGGTCCCGACGGGGACCTCCGGCCGGGCGGGCGGCTGAGGACCGCCACGATCCCGCACATCAGCCGGACCTCCGAGCCACCTCGGCTGCGAGGCTCTCGGCCAGCTCGGCGGCCTCCGCTTCAGCGGCGGCCTCGACCATGACGCGGATCAGTGGCTCGGTACCCGAGGAACGGACCAGGACGCGACCGCCCTCACCCAGCGACTCCCTCGCCCGCTGGACGGCCGGCTGGATCCGCTCCAGCACCCCGGCGGCGTCGCCGGCGACCGTCACGTTGCGCAGCACCTGTGGGTGACTCTTCATGGACGCGGCCGCCAGCTCACCGAGCGAAGCATCTCGGCGGACGGCGACGTCCAGCAGTTGCACCGCCGTCAACAGACCGTCGCCGGTGGTGGCCAGCTCCCGGAACACCACGTGTCCGGACTGCTCGCCGCCCAGGTCCCAGCCACCGGCCTCGAGCGCGTTGAGGACATGCCGGTCACCCACCGGCACCGTCACGACATCGATGCCTGCCGCCGCCATCGCCCGATGCAGACCGAGATTACTCATGACCGTCACCACGACCGTCGAACCCGTCAAGGCGCCCCGCTCGTTGCGGTCGATCCCGCACAGGGCGATGATGCGGTCACCGTCGACCAGCCCCCGATCGTACGCCACGACCCGGTCCCCATCGCCGTCGAACGCCAGACCGATCTCGCCCGGGCGCGTCCGGGCGGCGATGAGGCTCGGTGTGGCGGCCCCGCATCCGTCGTTGATGTTCCGGCCGTTCGGCTCGCAGGCCACGGTTCGCACCGCGGCCCCCAGGCGTCGCAGCAGTGCCGGCGCCAGCATCGAGGTCGCCCCGTTGGCTCCGTCCACGAGAAGGTTCAGGCCTTCGAAGGCGCCAGGCTCGACAGTGGCCGCCACCGCATCGAGGTACGACTCGAGCCGGTCGGCCGCATCCACGCCGGAGACGGGAGATCCCGGCGCGCCGACGCCGGACCGGAGAGCGCCCGCGACCGCCTCCTGCTCGCTGTCGCTGAGCTTGCGGCCGCCCGGGGCGAAGATCTTCACACCGTTGTCGTGGTACGGGTTGTGCGAGGCCGACACGACGATCCCCGGCACCCCGTCGGCGGCGCTGCAGAAGGCCACCGCGGGCGTCGGAGCCACGCCGACGAGATCCACCTCCGTGCCCCCCAGCCCCTGCAGAAGACCCTCGACGAGGTCGCCGGAGGAGACTCGGGGGTCGTGCCCCAGGACAACCCGCGTGCAGCGGAAAATCTCGACCACCGCAGCGCCGATGCGGGCTGCGATCTCCGGGGTCACGTCCCGGTAGGCCCGCCCTCGGATTCCGTCGGTACCGAACATGATCGAACCGCTGCTACGGCTCGGGGCGCCGGGAGGTGCCGGCGCTGCTACCTCTTGGAGTACTGCGGAGCCTTCCGGGCCTTCTTGAGCCCGTACTTCTTGGACTCCTTCTTGCGCGGATCCCGCGTGAGCAGACCTGCCCGCTTGAGCTTCTCGCGACAATCACCGTCGAGGCTCTCCAGCGACCGGGCGATGCCGAGGCGCAGGGCGCCCGCCTGCCCGGTGAGGCCTCCGCCGGCGATCGTGGCATCCACGTTGTACACCGACGCTGTGTCGGTCACGCTGAGCGCCTCGGTGGCGTGGGAGCGATGTGCCGGCGACGGGAAGTAGTCCTCGATCGCTCGGCCGTTGATGACGATGCGTCCCTCACCCGGCCGGATGCGGACACGGGCGACGGCGCGCTTGCGGCGACCGGTGGCCTGTACGAGCGGCGGTGTCATGGCGTTCTCCTGCCCAGCGGTAGCGGCTGGGGACTCTGAGCCTCGTGGGGATGGACGGGTCCGGCGTAGACCTTCAGCTTCCGCAGCATCTGCCGGCCCAGGCGTGTATGCGGCAGCATGCCGCGCACGCTGCGCCGCACGACCTCGGCGGGTTGCCGCTGCATCGCCTCACCGAGCGTCTGCGAGCGAAGGCCCCCGGGGTAGCCGGAGTGGCGGTACAGGATCTTTCGTTCCGACTTGTCGGCGGTCGTGACGACCTTGTCGGCGTTGACGATGATGACGTGATCACCGCAGTCCAGGTGAGGGGTGTAACTGGGCTTGTGCTTCCCTCGCAGGACGCGCGCCACCTCGGTGGCCATCCGACCGAGCACCTGCCCCTCGGCATCGACGATCCACCAGGCACGGTCCAGTTCTGAGGCCTTCGGGCTGTACGTGCGCACACGACAAGGATACGGGCTCGACGCCGGAATCGGCCCCCGGCGGTGACCCGCAGGGGACGGTTCAGCGGTAGGCGACCGACTCCAGGCACAGGCCGTGGGGTGGGGCGACCTGACCGGCGGCGGCGCGGTCGCGGGCGGCGAGGATGGCAGGGATGTCAGCCGCGGCCCGGCGGCCGCGACCCACCTCCACGAGCGTCCCGGCGATCGAACGCACCATCTGGCGGCAGAACGAGTTCGCCTCGATGTCGAAGCGCACCAGAGCCGGCTCGGGCCGGCTCCAGACGGCGCGCAGGACCCGCCGCGTCGTGGGCGCCACCCGCACCTCCCCGTCGACAACCTGCTCGGTCCGGGAGCAGAAGGACGCAAAGTCGTGCTCGCCGACCAGCAACGTCGCGGCGTCGCTCATGGCCGCCATGTCGAGTGGGTCCGGGACGTGCCATGCATAACTGCGCCGGAACACGTCGGGCTCGGGGGCGTTCCAGATCGTGTAGCGGTACGCCCGGGCCACCGCCGAGAAGCGCGCGTCGAAATCGCTCGGCACCGCCTCGGACTCCAGGACCACCACATCGGGACCGCACATGCGGTTGAGGCCGTTGCGAAGCGACGCGAGTCGCCCCGGCGAGGCGTCACCGTCGGCTACTTCGAGGCTCACCACCTGGCCGCGGGCGTGCACGCCGGCATCGGTTCGCCCGGCGCAGGTCAGTTGCACCCGGTAGCCGAGGCGCCGCTCGAGGGCGTCGGCCAGGACGCCCGCCACGGTGCGCACACCGGGATTCGCCGCGAAGCCGCGAAACTCCCCGCCGTCGTAGGAAACCAGGAGGCGCAGGCGGGCCACGCCGCGGCAAGCCGGTTAGACGAGTTCGAGGCGGACCATGGGGGCGTTGTCGCCGTAGCGGGGGCCGACCCGCAGGATCCGGGTGTAACCGCCGGCGCGGTTGGCATAGCGCGGACCGATGTCGGAGATCAGCTTGTCGGCAATCTCACGGTCGTTGAGGAATGCCACGATCTGGCGGTGGTTGTGCAGACCACCCTTGCGTGCCTTGGTGATCAGCTTCTCGGCGACGGGCTGCACCGCCTTGGCCTTGGATTCGGTCGTCTCGATCGCTTCCGCCGCGACGAGGGACGCCACGAGGTTGGCCAGCATGAGCTTCTGGTGGGCGGCGCTGCCGCCGAGGCGACGGCTCTTGGTGGGTCGGCCGGGCATGGCTGGTTCCCTCAGTCCCCGGAGGCCAGGGCGAGGCCCAACTCGTCGAGGCGGGCCGTCACCTCGTCCAGGGACTTCTCGCCGAAGTTGGGGATCGCCAGCAGTTCGAGCGGCGTCCGCTCCAGCAGCGCGCCGACCGTCGTGACCTGGGCTCGCTTCAGGCAGTTCCGCGGCCGCTCGGACAACCCCAGATCGTCGATGGGGCGCAGCAGGTCCGACGGCACCTCCGCCGCTGCAGCCGGGTCGAGGCCATCCGGCAACGACACCTCGGCGAGGTTCTCCACGAGTTGTGCCAGCCGGCGCAGGATGCCGCCTGCAGTGGCCATGGCCTCCGACGGAGTGACCGTGCCGTCGGTCAGCACGTCCACGATGAGTTCGTCGGCTGCCACGTCCCGCTCCCCGGGGGTCGCCTCCACCTCGTAGGCGACGCGACGCACCGGCGAGAAGAGAGCATCCACCGGGATGTCGCCGATGGTGCCGCTCGCCGGCCGGCTCTCGGCTCCGCTGTAGCCGATCCCCTGCTCGACGGTGACATCGGCGGCGAAGCGCGCCTGGCTGTTGAGCGTGGCGACGTGCAGGTCGGGGTTCAGCACCTCGACATCGGGGTTGACACCGAAGTGCGCGCCCGTCACGTCAGCGGGCCCCAAGATGTCGATGCGCAACTGCACCGGCTCGGGGCTGTGGCTGCGCAGCACCAGATCCTTCAGGTTCAAGACGATGTCCGAGATGTCCTCGACCACTCCCTGCAGGGTGTCGAACTCGTGCAACGCCTCGTCGAACCGGACGTGCGTCACCGCCGCGCCGGGAATGGACGACAGCAGCGTGCGCCGCAGCGCATTGCCGATCGTGTGGCCGAATCCCGGCTCGAGCGGTCCGACGACGAACTTCTGGCGGTCGCCTTCGGCGCCGGCCGCGGAAACCGTCGGGTGTTTGATCTCAAGCATTTGCAACCTCGCTGGAGCTACTTGCTGTAGAGCTCGACAATCAACTGCTCACGGATGGGTACGTCGATCTGGTCGCGGGCCGGCGCCGACAGCACGTTCGCCACCCAACCCTCCTCGACAACCTCGAGCCAGATGGGTGGCACCCGATCCAGCACGTCGACGTTCCACTGGAGCGCGGCCATCCCGCGTGACTTCTCGGTCACGGTGACCTCGTCACCGGCCGAGACGCGGTAGCTCGGGATGCTGACGCGACGACCGTTCACCGAAACGTGGCCGTGCAGCACGAACTGCCGGGCCTGGGGACGGGTCGAGGCCCAGCCGGTCCGGTACACCACGTTGTCGAGCCGCAACTCGAGGTAGGTCAGCATGTTCTCGCCGGTCACCCCCGTGCGGCGGCTGGCCTCGGCGTACAGATTGCGGAATTGGCGCTCGGTGAGCCCGTAGGTGAAACGGGCCTTCTGCTTCTCCTGGAGTTGGATGAGGTACTCCGAGGTGGTCGTGCGCCGTCGCGAGCGGCCGTGCTCACCGGGCGGGTAGGGACGCTTGTCGAGCGCCACCGCCTCGCCCTTGGTGCCGAAGATGTTCGTCCCCAGCCGGCGCGACACCCTCGCCTTCGGTCCGGTGTAGCGAGACATCAGACGCGCCGCCTCTTCGGTGGCCGGCACCCGTTGTGCGGCACAGGGGTGACGTCCTTGATGCCCGTGACCTCCAGCCCGAGGTTCTGCAGCGAGCGGATCGCCGTCTCGCGGCCCGAACCCGGCCCGCGCACCTGCACGTCGACCTTGCGGACGCCGAACTCCATGGCCTTGCGAGCCACCTCCTCGGCCGCCATCTGAGCGGCGTAGGGCGTGGACTTGCGCGAGCCCTTGAAGCCCACGTTGCCGGCCGATGCCCAGGCGACCACATTGCCGCGCAGGTCCGTGATCGTGATGATCGTGTTGTTGAAGGAACTCTTGATGTGCACGACGCCGTGCCCGATGTTCTTGCGTTCGCGCCGGCGTGGTCGCCGTGCCTGTCTCTCTGCCATAACCCCTCGGTACGTATCGTGAGCGGTGCGATGCCGGCCGCCGGCGGCCGGCTACCGGTTGCGGTGGTTGGGCACCTCGATGGGCGCCCGGGCCACCCCTGCGTTACTTCCTCTTCATGACGGTCTTCTTGCCCGCCACCGTCTTGCGGGGACCCTTGCGGGTCCGTGCGTTCGTGTGGGTGCGCTGACCGCGGACCGGCAGGCCTCTGCGATGCCGGATTCCCTGGTAGCACCCGATCTCCAGCTTGCGGCTGATGTTCTGGCTGATCTGGCGACGGAGGTCGCCCTCGACCTTCACGTTGCGCTCGATGTGGGCCCTCAGCCGGGCCACTTCCTGCTCGGTGAGATCCTTGATCCGCACGTCACGGCTGATGCCGACGGCCTCGCAGGTCTCTGCCGCGAGCGTGGGGCCGATGCCGAAGATGTAGGTGAGTGACACCACGGCGCGCTTGTTGCGCGGGATGTCGACGCCGGCGATACGTGCCATGTCAGCCCTGCCTCTGGCGGTGACGCGGGTTGGTGCAGATCACCCGCACGCGACCATGGCGCCGGATCACCCGGCACTTGTCACACATGGCCTTCACGCTGGGACGCACTTTCATCTCCGGATCCGCCTCGTCTCATTGTCTGGCCAACTGCCGCGCAGGGCGGAACTCCCGCACGGTTTGGGCGTTGCTACTTGTACCGGTACGTAATCCGCCCGCGCTGCAGGTCGTAGGGCGTGAACTCCACCTGCACGCGGTCGCCGGGAAGGATCCGGATGTAGTGCATCCTCATCTTTCCCGAGATGTGCGCCAGTACCTGGTGGCCATTGTCGAACTCGACCTTGAACATGGCATTGGGGAGGGACTCGAGGACCTTCCCCTCCATGAGGATCGCGTCTTGTTTCGATTTCGCCAGAGCCCTACTCCCGCCTTGAGCGCGGCCTACCAGGCTACCGAGACAACCTAAGCGGCACCAACCCGCCGATTGCGGTGGCGAGCCGATCGAACACCTCGGCGGGTTCTCCGGTTCCGTTGATCCTCCGGAGCAGTCCCCGCTCGGCGAACCAGTCCACCAGCGGAGCCGTCTGCGTCTCGTAGAGCTCGAGGCGTCGAGCAATGCCCTCGGCGGTGTCGTCGCCGCGACCGCGGGCCTGCATCCGCTCGGAGACCTCCCGCACGTCGACCTCCAGGAGCACGGCGCCCAGGAGCCCGTCGGGTGCGGTCATCCCTGCGAGGGCCTCGGCCTGCGCCGGCGTCCGGGGAAAGCCGTCGAGCAGCACCGTCACACCGGATCTGTCGAGCGCGGCCAGCCGCTCGGCGACGACATCGCACATCACGTCGTCGGGCACCAGATCCCCGGTGGCCATGATGGCCTCGGCGTGGGCGCCCAGCGGGGTTCCCGACGCCGCCGCGTCGCGCAGCATGTCGCCGGTGGAGACGTGGGCGACCCCGTCGTAGCGGTCCTGCAACAGACCGCACTGCGTCCCCTTTCCCGCACCCTGGCGCCCGAGAACGACGACAACGCCGTTCATGTCAGAGGTGCCTCAGCGCCGCGGCGCCACACCAACCGGGCCGCTTGCGAGGCGGCCGCGCGGGTTTGGCCTCACTTCAAGAAGCCCTTGTGGTTGGGGCGCAGCATCAACTGGCTCCCACTTCAAGAAGCCCTCGTGGTTGGGGCGCAGCATCAACTGGCTCCCACTTCAAGAAGCCCCTGTGGTTGGGGCGCAGCATCAACTGGCTCCCACTTCAAGAAGCCCCTGTGGTTGGGGCGCAGCATCAACTGGCTCTCACTTCAAGAAGCCCTCGTAGTTGCGCAGCATCAACTGGCTGTCGATCTGCTTCATCGTCTCGAGGGCGACGCCCACAGCGATCAGGATGGAGATTCCGGTGAAGCTGAAGATGCCCTGCGTGCTGGTGGGCACGATGTTCCCGATCACGACCGCCGGCGTCAGGGCGATCAGCGCCAGGAACAGCGACCCCGGAAGCGTGATGCGCGACAGGATGTGCGCCAGGTAGCGCTCGGTGGGGCGCCCCGGGCGGATACCCGGCACGAAGCCGCCCTGCTTGCGGATGTTGTCGGCCTGCTTGACCGGATCGAAGCTGATAGCGGTGTAGAAGTAAGCGAAACCGATGATCAGCAACCCGAAGAACACCAGGTAGAAGGGGTCGTCGTAGCGCAGCAGGTGGTCGTTCACCCAAGTGCGGATCGACTCGCCCCAGCCGCCGGACGGCAGCACGACCACGACCAGCTGCGGCAGGTAGAGCACCGAGCTGGCGAAGATGATCGGGATCACGCCCGACTGGTTCACCTTGAGGGGGATGTACGTGCTTCCCCCGGTCGTCATCCGGCGGCCGACGACGCGCTTGGCGAACTGAACCGGGATGCGGCGCTGGCCCTGCTCGACGAACACGATGAGCACGAGCAGCACGAGGTACATCGCCAGCACCTCGAACACGCCGGGCCAGCCCGAGTTGCCCTTCACCAGCGAGAACTGGTTGGGCAGCGAGCTGACCACCGCCGCGAAGATGATGATGGACATGCCGTTGCCGATGCCCTTCTGGGTGATCAACTCACCCATCCACATCAGCAGTGCCGTCCCGGCCGTGAGCGTCAACACGACCAGACCCACCCGCGGGGCGGTGAACTCCGGGAGGAGGTCGGGAATGCCCGTCCCACCGGCCAGACCTCCACCGCTGTTGTGGAAGAGGAACGCGAAGCCCGTGGACTGGATGAGGGCGATGCCGATGGTCAGGTAGCGCGTCCACTGGTTGATCTTGCGCTGGCCGATGGCACCCTGCTGCTGCCACTGCTCGATGCGCGGCACCACCACGCCCATCACCTGCATGATGATCGACGCCGTGATGTAGGGGAATATCCCGAGGGAGAAGATGGCGAACTGCGTTAGCGCACCGCCCGAGAAGAGCTGCAGGAAGTTGAGGATCCCGCCGTCCTCGGCCGCCTCCTGGAGAGGGCGGATGGCCTCGAGGTTGATGCCGGGCGCGGGGATGAACGCCCCCAGCCGGTACACCACGAGCATGCCGAGCGTGAAGAGGATCTTGCTGCGCAGATCCTCGATCCGGAAGATGTTGGCGATGTTCTGCAGGACCCGGGCCACAGAAGTTCTCCCTCCGGCAGTCGGCAGCCGTCTAGCGGTTCGTCAGGGCGTTGCCCTGCGCCGGTGGCCGGCCGTCGCCCCAGGGCTTGGGCAGCACCTCGATGGTTGCACCGGCGGCCTCCAGAGCGGCTCGGGCCGCTTCGGAGAAGGCGTGCGCCCGCACCGTGACGGGGCGGCTGACCTCGCCGCGGGCGAGGACTTTGACCAGGGAACCCTTGCTCACCAAGCCGCTGGCGTAGAGCGTCTCGGGGGTGATCTCCTCCAGCCCTGAGGCCTCGATCACATCCAGGTTGACCGGCTGGTAGCTCACCCGGAACGGGTTGTTGAAACCGCGCAGCTTGGGGAGCCGGCGCTGGAGGGGCATCTGCCCTCCCTCGAAACCGACCGGCACGGTGCCCCGCGCCCGCTGTCCCTTCATGCCGCGGCCCGCGGTCTTGCCGCCCTTGCCACCGATTCCCCGGCCGGGGCGGCGGCGCGGCGTCCGGCTACCCGGGGCGGGCTTGAGTTCGTGGACCTTCACGATTCCGGCACCTCCTCCACTTTCACCAGGTGCGAGATCGCCGCCAGCATGCCGCGCACGTCGGGGCGATCGCTCACGATCCGGGACTTGCCGATGCGGCCGAGGCCGAGGGCGCGCAGGGTGCCCCGCTGGGGAGGCTTGCGCCCGATGCCGGACCGAACCTGCGTCACGCGCAGCGCCACGTCATTCCCCCTCGCCGCGAAGTGCCAGCCGCCGGTTCCGCTCGGTCTCGTTGTAGGCGGCCAGCAGGCCCGGGGGAACGAACTCGGTGGGGTCGAGACCGCGCAGGCGCGCCACGTGGTCGGGCCGCATGAGCGAGCGAAGACCGGCGATCGTGGCGCGGGCCACGTTGATGTGATTGGCGGACCCCAGCGACTTGCAGAGCACGTCCCCGATACCCGCCTCCTCCAGGATGGCGCGAGCCGCGCCGCCGGCGATTACCCCGGTTCCGGGCGCCGCCGGCTTCAGGAGCACCCTGCCCGCTCCCCATACCCCGAGCACGGGATGCACGATGGTGGTGCCTGCCAGAGGAACGGCGAACAGCGAGTTGCGCGCCTCCTCGGTGCCCTTCTGGATGGCCAGCGGGACCTCTTTGGCCTTGCCGTACCCAAGCCCGACGTGACCGGCGCCGTCGCCGACCACCACGAGCGCCGAGAACGAGAATCGCCGACCGCCCTTGACCACCTTGGCGACACGGTTGATGTGGATGACGCGGGAGTCCCGCAACTGCACGCGCGCCGCCAGGGCGCCGGTGGGTGCCATCAGAGCCTCATCCCTGCTTCGCGGGCGGCGTCGGCTACCGCCGCGACGCGCCCGTGGTAGCGGTAGCCGCCACGATCGAACACCACCGTCGTGATGCCGGCGCCGGCCGCACGCTCGGCAATCAGGCGCCCCACAGCCTCCGCGGCGCTCACGCCGGTGGCCTCGCTGCTGCGCAGGTCGGGTTCGAGTGTGGAGGCGGCGACCAGCGTGTGACCGCCTACGTCGTCGATGATCTGCACCGCCGTGTGACGGTTCGAGCGGAACACCGCGAGGCGCGGGCGCTCGGCGGTGCCGACGATCTTCTTGCGCACCCTGCGGTGGCGCCGGAGCCGGCCTCGCCGCCTTTCTGCGGACACATTCGTCATAGGTCTGCTCCCTGCTCCGGTAGCGGATTCACTTCGCGGCCTTGCCCGCCTTGCGGCGGACATACTCACCGGCGTAGCGGATTCCCTTGCCCTTGTACGGCTCGGGCTTGCGCAGCGCCCGGATCTGCGCGGCCACCTGCCCGACCATCTGCTTGTCGATTCCGAGCACCCGGATGGCGGTCTGCGACGGTACCTCGAAGGTGATCCCCTCCGGTGCCTTGACCGAGACCGGGTGGCTGAAGCCGAGTTGCAGTTCGAGCTGGGCGGGGCTCTTGGCGGTGGCCCGGTAGCCGACCCCCACGATCTCGAGGTCCTTGTGGTAGCCCTCGTGGACGCCGGTGACCATGTTGTTCAACAGCGCCCGGGTCAATCCGTGCAGCGCACGCGACTCGCGCTCGTCGTCGGCGCGGGCCACGAGCAGCGTGCCCCCGTCCTGTCGGACGGTGATCGCCGCAGGCACGCGATGCGCCAGGGTGCCCCTGGGGCCCGTGACGGTGACCTCGCCACCGGCGATGGCGACCGACACCGCAGACGGGAGCGGGATGGGCGACTTGCCTACACGGGACACGACACGCCTACCAGACGTAGCAGAGGATCTCGCCGCCGATCCGGCGCCGGCGAGCCTCCTGATCGGTCATGAGTCCCTTGCTGGTCGACAGCACAGCCACACCGAGACCACCTTGGACCCGAGGCACGCCGTCGGCCTTCGTGTACACACGCAGACCCGCCTTGGACACCCGGCGCAGGCCGCGGATGACTCTCTCGCGATCGGGCGAGTACTTCATGTCGATGGTCAGCGTCCGCCCGGGGCCGTCGACTTCGGCCACGTCGTAGCCGTGGATGTATCCCTCGCGCCGCAGCACCTCCGCCAAGGCCTCCTTGAGCTTCGAGGAGGGCATACGCACTTCCTCGTGCATGGCCACATTGGCGTTGCGGATCCGGGTCAGCATGTCGGCGATGGGATCGGTCATGGTCATTCTGCGACAACCCCCTACCAGCTCGCCTTGGTGAGACCGGGGATCTCCCCGGCATGGGCGAGTTCACGTAGACAGACACGGCACAGCCCGAACCTCCGGTACACCGAACGCGGCCGCCCACACCGGCGGCAACGGGTGTACGCCCGCACCCGGTACTTCGGCGTGCGGGCCTGCTTATTTCTCAGTGCCTTCTTTGCCATTTCGTCACTTTCGCAAGTTCGTGTGTCGGATCTTCGGCACGGCTCGCCGAACGCTCAGCCCTGCTCCCGCCGGAGCGGGAAGCCGAAGGCCTCCAGCAACGCCCGCGCCGACTCATCATCGGACGCAGTCGTGACGAGGGTGATGTCCATGCCGCGGATGGTGTCGATCTTGTCGTAGTCGATCTCGGGAAAGATCAACTGCTCAGAGACACCGAAGGAGTAGTTACCGTTTCCATCGAAGGAACTGAGGGGCAGGCCGCGGAAGTCGCGGATGCGCGGGATCGCCAGGTTGATGAGCCGGTCGAAGAACTCCCACATTCGGTCGCCGCGCAGCGTGACCTTCACCCCGACCGCGTTCTGTTCGCGCAGCCGGAAGCCGGCGATCGAACGCTTCGCACGGGTAGTCACCGGCCGCTGGCCGGCGATGGTGGTCATGTCGGCGATTGCTCCCTCGAGCAGGCGCGCTTGGCGCGCTGCCTCGCCGACGCCCATGTTCAGGACGATCTTCTCCATGCGGGGCACCTGCATCACGTTGCCGAGAGCGAGCGACTCCCGGAGCCGGTCACGCACCTCGTCGCGGTACAACTGCTTGAGCCGCGGCACGGTGTCCGCCGTGGCGCTCATGGGATGTCCGCCCCGGTGCGGCGACAGACACGCACCTTCTCACCGTCGGCGGCGATCCGGTAACCCACACGAGTGGGCTTGCCGTCCTCGGGGCTGAGGACCGCCACCCGGGAGATGGGGATGGGCATGTCCTTGTCGATGATCCCGCCCTGCATGACGCCGGCCTGGTTGGGCTTGCGGTGCTTGCGGACGACGTTGACGCCGTCTACGAGCAGGGTGCCCTTGGTCGGGAAGACGGCCGAGACGACCCCCTGCTTGCCCCGGTCCTTGCCCGACAGCACGACGACGCGATCACCCTTGCGGATCTTGGCCATCACAACACCTCCGGCGCCAGCGACACGATTCGCATGAACCGCTTCTCGCGCAGTTCCCGGCCCACGGGACCGAAGATGCGTGTCCCCCGGGGCTGGTCGTTCTCGTCGAGCACCACTGCGGCGTTCTCGTCAAAACGGATATAGCTGCCGTCGGGGCGACGCTTCTCCTTGCGCGTACGCACCACGACGCAGCGCACCACGTCGCCCTTGCGGACCTTGGCGCCGGGGATGGCGTCCTTGACCGTCGCCACGAACACGTCGCCGATCGACGCGTAGCGGCGCCGGGATCCGCCGAGCACCTTGATGCAGAGAACCTCCCGGGCGCCGGAGTTGTCCGCGACCCTGAGGCGCGTCTCCTGCTGGATCACCGCTATCCCCCTCTCAGCGAGCCCGCTCGAGGACCTGCACGAGGCGCCAACGCTTCAACTTGGAGAGCGGGCGGGTCTCGGCGATCCGGACACGGTCCCCGGCACGCAGGTCGTTGTCCTCGTCATGCACGTAGAGACGCTTGTGGCGCCGGACGATCTTGTTGTAGCGACGGTGGCGGACCTGCTCGGTGACGACCACGACCGCGGTCCGGTCCATGGACGCCGACGCCACAACCCCCTCACGGGTCTTGCGGCGGTTGCGCTCGGTGGTCCGGGACCCCTCGGCAGCGCTCACGGGCGCGGCCGACGGCTCCGGTGCGGAATCGGTCGTCGGTGCTTGCTCAGCCATCGCGGCGGCGCCTCCTCTTGAACACCCGTGCGCGCTCCTCTGGGGATGCCTCGCCATCGGTGGACTCCTCGACCTCGCCGGAGTGGCGGGCAATGACCGCCTCGGCGGCGTCGATCTCCCGGGCGCGAAGCTCGGTCAGGATGCGCGCCACCTGCCTGCGGGAGTGAGACAGCAGGTTCATGTTGTCGAGTTGCCCGGTCACGTGCTGGAAGCGCAGGTTCGTGGTCTCGTCCTTCGCCTCGTCCAGCATGCCGAGCAGTTCGACGTCGCTCAGTCCGGTCAGCGACTTGGATCGGGTCATGACTACACCGCCTGGTGGCGGGTCACGAAGCGTGCCCGCACGGGCAGCTTCTGGATGGCTCGCTCGATCGCCTCACGAGCCACGACGGGGTCGGAGTAGGACAGCTCGAAGAGCACTCGACCGGGACGCACCACTGCCACCCAACGCTCGGGGTTGCCCTTGCCGGACCCCATCCTGGTCTCCGCCGGCTTCTGGGTGACCGGCTTGTCGGGGAACACGTTGATCCACACCTTGCCGCCGCGCCGGACGTGGCGGGTCATGGCCACACGGGCGGCCTCGATCTGCGGGGCTGTGATCCATCCCGGCTCGAGCGCCTGGATCCCGTAGTCGCCGAAGCTGACCGTGGTTCCGCCCTTGGCAACGCCCTTCGTACGGCCGCGGTGGTGCTTACGGTGTTTGACCTTCTTGGGCATCAACATGTCAGTCAGCATCCCCGGGTCGGAAGTGGGGCGTCTCGTGCTGCTCGCGGGAGGCGCGCTCGATCTCTTCCTCCCGCTCGAGGAGGCGTTCGAACTCGGCGTCGGCCTCGGCCACCAGCGGGCGCAACTCCTCCAGCTCGGTCGGGAACTCCTTCTCCTCGGTCCCGGGGGCAGGGGGGGTCGGGGCGGGCCCTCGCCGGCGCGCCGCGGAGGAGACCACCTTGCGCGAGCGGGCGGGGCCGGCGGTCTCGCCGACCGCCATGGCCGCCTCGCGATTGATCCGCTCGTCGGTGTCGAGGCGGTAGGGCAGGATGTCGCCCTTGTAGGTCCACACCTTCACGCCGATGCGGCCATAGGTGGTATGGGCCTCCCGGAAGCCGTAGTCGATGTCGGCGCGCAGGGTGTGCAACGGCACACGGCCCTCGCGGTACCACTCGGTACGTGCCATCTCCGAGCCGCCGAGCCGGCCCGAGCACTGCACCCGGATGCCCAGGGCTCCCGCCTTCTGGGCGTTCTGGATGGCACGCTTCATGGCGCGGCGGAAAGCCACCCGCCCGGTCAATTGGTCTGCGATCCCCTGCGCGATCAGCGCCGCGTCCAACTCGGGCTGCTTGATCTCCTGCACGTTGAGCTGCACCCGCTTGTTGCCGGTGATCTTGGCGAGACCGGCCCGCAGGCGATCGGCCTCGGATCCCTTGCGGCCGATGACGATGCCGGGGCGGGCGGTGTGCACGTCGATGCGCAGCCGATCCCTCGTGCGCTCCACCTCGATGCGGCTGATGGCGGCGTGGGGCAGCTCGCCCATGAGATAGTTGCGGATCTCCCAGTCCTCGATGACGAAGTCCTGGTACTCCTGCCGGGTGGCAAACCACCGGGACTTCCAGTCGGTCGTGATCCCGAGACGGAACCCGTACGGATTGACCTTCTGACCCATCAGATCTCCTTGTCGCCGTCGGCGGAGGGCGAGGCGGCTTCGGTGTCGGCGGCCGCCTCCCGCTCCGCCGCGGAATCCTCGGCAACGACCTCCCCGTCGACGGCGTCGCCGTCGAGGTCGTCCTGCCCGGTGGCGGCACGGCTGGCCTCCACGCGGCGGCGCCGAACCTCGGCCGCGGCACCGGCCGCGACACCCCGCTCGGCACGGGCTTCACGTTCCTCCAGCGTGTAGCGCGCCAGCACGATCGTGATGTGACAGGTCCGCTTCATGATCGGAGTTGCCCGTCCCCGAGCCCGCGGCCGAAAGCGCTTGAGGGTCGGCCCCTCATCGGCGTAGCAGGACGCCACGTAGAGTTCGGTGGCCGGCAGGTTGGAGTTGTGCTCCGCATTGGCGATGGCCGAGTCCAGGCAGCGGGCGACCGCGCGGGCGATCCGGCGCTCGGAGAACCGCAGGATCTCATCGGCACGGTCGCAGGACTCGCCCCTGATGAGGTCGAGGACGGCGCGCGCCTTGGAGGCCGAGCTGCGCACATAGCGCGCCGAGGCACGCGCTGCGGGAGGCGCCACGGTCGTCGCCATCAGCGCTTGGCTCCTCGCTCCTGGCCGGCGTGGAACCGGAACGTGCGGGTGGGGGCGAACTCGCCGAGCTTGTGACCCACCATGGACTCGGTGACGTACACGGGTACGTGCTTGCGCCCGTCGTGCACCGCGAGCGTGTGGCCGACCATGTCGGGGATGATCGTGGACCGGCGGGACCAGGTACGGATGACGCGCCGCTCGCCGGAGTCGTTCAACTCGTCCACCTTGGCGAGGAGATGATGATCCACGAACGGGCCCTTCTTCAGGCTTCTGGGCATGGTGTGCCTCCTACCGCCGGCGCCCGCGGGTACGCCTGCGACGCACGATCATCTGCGACGACTGCTTCTTGGGGTTGCGCGTGCGACCCTCCGGCTTCCCCCAGGGCGAGACCGGGTGGCGCCCACCGGAGCTCTTGCCCTCACCGCCGCCGAGCGGATGGTCCACAGGGTTCATTGCGACGCCACGGGTCTGGGGGCGCACTCCCTTGTGGCGGTTGCGCCCGGCCTTGCCGATCTGCACCAGCTCGTGCTCGGCGTTGCCGACGGCACCGATGGTGGCGCGGCAGTCGATGGGAACCCGGCGCATCTCGGTACTGGGCAGCCGCAGCGTGGCGTGGGGGCCCTCCTTGGCCACGAGTTGGAGGCGGGCTCCCGCCGCCCGGCCCATGCGCCCGCCGGCGCCGGGCTTGAGTTCCACGTTGTGCACGACGGTTCCAACCGGGATGTAGCGCAGCGGCAGAGCGTTGCCCGAGCGGATCTCCACGCCGCTCCCCGACTCCAGCACGTCGCCGACCGCGATGCCGTCGGGCGCCAGGATGTAGGTCTTGGCCCCGTCGTAGTAGTGCAGCAGTGCGATGCGGCAGGTGCGGTTGGGGTCGTACTCGATGGTCGCCACCTTCGCCGGCACGCCGTCCTTGTTCCGCTGGAAGTCGATGATGCGGTAACGACGCTTGTGGCCACCACCGCGATGGCGCGCCGTCTTGCGGCCGGCGTTGTTGCGCCCGCCCGTGGACGGGCGCGGGGCGAGCAGGGACTTCTCCGGCGTGGTGCGGGTGATCTCGGAGAAGTCGTGCGCGGTCTGGAAGCGGCGTCCCGGACTAGTGGGTTTGCGGCGCCGGATACTCATGATCTACACCTCGAACAGTTCGATCGAGTCGCCCTCGGCGAGGGTGACCATGGCCCGCTTGGTGTCGGGCCGGCTGCCGTAGGTAAGCCGGCGCCGGTTGCGGATGCGCTTGCCCTTGCGCCGGAGCGTGTTCACGTTCAGCACGTGCACGTCGAAGATCTCCTCGACGGCATTGGCGATCTCGGGCTTGCTGCTCGAGGGGTGAACCTTGAATGTGTAGACGTTCTGCTCCAAGAGCGCGAAGGCCTTCTCGCTGATCACCGGCTCGAGGATCACGTCGCGTGCGTCCTTCACGGCTGGTTCACCTCCGCCAGGGAGGCACTCGTGAAGACGACCACGTCGCTCACGAGCACGTCGTAGGTGTTCAACTGGTCGGCCGGCAGGGTGTGCACCCGGGGCAGGTTGCGGAAGCTCTTCAGTGCCGTCACGTCGCCGCGCTCCAGGACGGCGAGCACGCGCCCGCCGGCGCCCAGCGCCTCCAGTCTCGCCACGGCCGACTTTGTCGACGGGGCGTCGAAACCCCAGTCGTCCACGACGATGATCCTGCCTTCGGCGGCGCGGTCCGACAGCGCCGACCGCAGGGCCAGGCGCTTCATCTTCTTGGGGGTCGACTGCTCGTAGCTGCGCGGCTGCGGTCCATGGGCGATGCCGCCGCCCCGCCACAACGGCGAGCGGATGGAGCCGTGCCGGGCCCGGCCGGTGCCCTTCTGGCGCCACGGCTTGCTGCCGCCGCCACGCACTTCCGAACGGGTCTTGGTCTTGTGGGTGCCACTGCGCCGGGCCGCCAGTTGCGCCGTCACGACCTGGTGCATCACCGCCACGTTGGGGTCGATGCCGAAGACGTCGGCGGGGAGTTCAACCGTGCCGGTCTCGGCACCGCTGACATCTCGGACGGGCACGGAGATCATGACCGGCTACGCCTTCTTGACCGCGTTGCGGATGACGACCTGCCCGCCCCGTGGGCCGGGCACCGATCCCTTGACCAGCAGCAGATTGCGTTCGGCGTCGGCCTTCACCACGCGGAGGTTCAGCGTGGTGGTCCTGCGGGCGCCGTGCTGACCGGGCATCTTTCGTCCCTTGAAGATCCGCGACGGCGTGGCGCACTGACCGACCGCGCCGGGCGCCCGGTGAACCTTGTGGGCGCCGTGGCTGGCCTTCTGGCCGCTGAAGCCGTGACGCTTCATGACGCCTGCGAACCCCTTGCCCTTGCTGACGGCGGTGACATCCACCATCTCGCCGTCGGCGAGGATGTCGACGGAGATCTCCTGGCCGACGGAGTAGCCGCTCACGTCGTCGAGGCGGAGTTCCACCAGCGTGCGGCCCGGCTCGCTGCCGTGGCGCTCGAAGTGCCCCCGATCGGGCCCGTTCATCTTCGCCGCGTCGCCATAGCCGAACGTGACCTGCAGAGCGGAGTAGCCGTCGGACTCGGGCGTCTTGAGTTGCACGACCCGGCACGGCTCGACGCGGAGCACCGTGACCGGGACAACGCGGTCGCTGTCGTCCCAGACCTGGGTCATGCCCACTTTCTCGCCGATGATCGCCTTGGTAGCCATGTCGTGGTCGTTGCCGCCCTGGATGGTCGTGTTGGGATGTGCCGTCGCCCTGACGCGAACGCTCCGCACGGGCAGGCCCGGCGGAGCGACTCTCGGTTTGCCACGTGGTTCCTGCGTGGAGCGCCTTACAGGGCGCGCCCGCAGGCCTTCGCGGACGTCGATTCGTTCCCGGCGCTGTCACCGGGAAACGATGCACTATACCGGCGGCGACCTCGCACCACCACGCACGCGACGGGTCGGTGATGCCCGACACCGGGCGCTCGGCGCGGGCATCGGGTCGGGCGAGCCGGCCGCCTGGCGCTCTCAGGTGAAGGGGATCGGCGTCT
>Ga0209021_1000779_pt1 | contig 36104 bp, 29 predicted proteins | sample PinacodermFT_FD_187299 | JGI IMG/M metagenome (GOLD analysis project Ga0209021, IMG submission 187299) | Host-associated microbial community of the marine sponge Aplysina aerophoba from Gulf of Piran - sponge pinacoderm, lysed by freeze-thaw... | ecosystem: Host-associated > Porifera > Sponge >... | reverse complement strand
AGGCAGATGCCGAGCAGCGGCTTGCCGCTCGCAGTGCGCCCGCCGCTGAGCGCCCATGAGTTAGATGCACCGTCGGAGTCCATAGCCGCCGCCAAGGCCGCCATGTCCGCTGCGCTTGCGTCGAGCACGCTCGCGGCGTCGGCGAGCAGATCGGGGCGGGGAGCATCGCCCGGCACCATCGCAGCGTCGGCTTCGATGTCGCCGACGGTGGCCATCACAGCATCAGGGCCAGCCTGGGCCATGATGCGCCCGCGCCACAGCTTGCGCGTGAGCGTGCCCATGAAAATGTGGCGCAGCTTGTAGACCGCCACGCAGTGCCACGGCTCCCACGGTTCGGGCGGTGCCGGATGGTGCTCGAACTCGGGCGGCAGCGCTTCGGCGTGGTCGGCCAGCCAACGGTTCACGCCCCTGGCGTAGGCCTCGCACATCGCCCGGGTGCGGGTCTCAAGCGCTTCGTAGTCGGTCTGGGAGATCGCAGCGAGTCCGAGCCGGCGGAAGAAGGCATCCTCGCGAGCTCCGGCCATGCCGACGACCTCGGACCAGCGTCCCATCGCCCGGCGTCGGTCCCACTCCATCTGCCAGATCCGGTCATCGGCCGCTACCCAGCCCTGCGCTGCGAATGCCGCCTCGGCCGTCTGGGCCTCGACGTGGGCGATCCCCCACTGATCCCTCCGGACGGTCGCGCCGAGAGCGCCCTCAGCGCCGCCTTGTGAATCACTGCCGTGAGTCATGGCGGCCACGCTAGAACGCCGGGCTGTAATCGACAGCGTGTTCGCCGCCGCCCCAGAACTGCCACAACCACGCCAACGCGACCCAGCAGCGTGATCGCTGCCTCTACAGAGCTGCTGCGAGCGCGGTCTCCAAGTCGGGATCGGCGAATTCGAACCCGTCGTCAGTGAGAGCGTCGGGAAGCACTCGGGTGGAATCCAGCAGCAGCGCCTGGCCCATCTCGCCCAGTGCGGCACGGATGGCGAACTGCGGCGCCGGCATGAACGACGGGCGTCGCAGCGCGGTGCTCAGTGCCCGCTGGAAGTCGCGCTGGCGAGCGGGGTTCGGAGCCGTCAGGTTGAACGCCCCATCCACATCGCTGTCGATGAGATGGCGGATGGCCCGCACTTCGTCGTTGAGGCTGATCCAACTCCACCACTGCCGGCCGTCGCCGAGCGGACCACCGGCGCCGAGCCGCGTGATCTTCGCCATCCGCTCGATGGCCTCGGCCCCAGGCCCGACTACCAGGCCGGTGCGGATGCGCACGAGACGCACACCAGCGTCGGGAATCGGCACCGCAGCCCGTTCCCATTGCTTGCACACCTCGGCCAGAAAGCCATCGCCGGGCAGCGACCATTCGGTCAGTTCCTCTTCGCCCCGATTGCCGTAGAAGCCGACGGCCGAGCCGCTGACGAACACCGACGGCTTGGCGTCGAGCGACCGGACGGTGTCGGCCAGCAGCTTGGTCGACTCAACACGGCTCGACATGATCGCTGCCTTCTTTCGAGCCGACCAGCGGCCGCCGATGCTCTCCCCCGCCAGGTGAACAACGGCGTCGAGCCCCTCAAGCGCGGCAGCGTCGATAGTCCCGGCGGCCACGTCCCATACCGCCGTCTGCTCAATGGACTGACTGGAGCCGCTCGGCGCTGCAGCAGGTTCGCGTGAACGCGAGATGCCAACAATCTCGTGGCCGTCCGTGCGCAAGTTCGCTGCGAGTGCTTTGCCGATCAGTCCACGAAACCCTGTGATCGCGATGCGCATGACACTCATCATGTCGCGCCTCGCGACCCTTGGAAGATCGCAGAAGGCGGCTTGGCGCCCCCAAGCCGGCTCAGCGACCCGTGAAGTTCCCAGGCCGGCGCTCGGACACCGCCTTCATGCCCTCGCGGGCGTCCTCGGTGCCCGACAGGCGCAGTTGTTCTGCCGCCTCGCGCTGGGTGACCTCGCGCACCTTGCCGCCCAATCCCAATCGAAGAGTGGCCTTGATGGCTCGCACGGCCAGCGGTGCGTTGGTGGCGATCTCTCGGGCGACCTCGATGGCGCGGTCACGCACCTGATCTGCGGGTACGCACTCGTCAGCCAGACCCAGCCCGACCGCCTCGTCGCCCTTGTAGCGCTTGGCTCCCAGCAGCACCTTCGCAGCGCGCTCAGGCCCCAGCAGCAGCGGCATCGTGACGCTCATGCCGAAGCCCTGATGAATCCCCAGCGAGGCGAAGTTCGCACAGAACCGAGCCTCGGGGCAGGTGATTCTGATGTCGGGCACCATCGCGAGGCCCAGTCCGCCACCGATGGCCGGGCCGTGAATCGCACCCACGATCGGCAGCGTCACGTCGAACAGCCGCCCCGAGCCCTGATACAGCTGCAGTGTTGCGCTGCCGCCGACCTTTTCCTCGGCGCCGCCGCCCACACCTTCGCCTCCCAGGTCGGCACCGGCACAAAACGAGCGGCCCTCGGCTGCCAGCACGGCACAGCCGATGCTCATGTCTTCTTCCAGGGAGACCATGGCATCGGCGATGTCGTGCACCTGGCGGTAGCTCAGGAAGTTGTGCGGCGGGCGATCCATGATCACCAGCCCGACACGCCCGTCCCGTTCGATTCTCAGTCCATCTGCCATTGCCCCGTCTCCCATCACTCGGTCTGCGCTCGCTCGGCGGCTCACGCTAGTGGTCGCCGAACTAGCGTGACCCTGCGAAGACGGCGGACCTGTGAATCCGGGAACGACAGGGCAGCCGGACGAGAGGGAGAAGCCGTGGCCCAGACCGATGCAACGACCGAGACCGCAGCGCACGTGCGAACCGCGTCGATCGATTGGGACGAACTGCTGGGCAGACTGCAGGCCGTCCTTCGGCTGCGCACCACGCCAATCGGCATGAAGCTCTTCGAGACCGTCGAGGACATGGAAGCGGTGCCACGTGTGCGCCGCCCCAACGCCATCCATACCACCGACCAGATCGTGGGCATGGCCTGCCGCCTCAACTGGACGGTCGGCTTCACGATGGACGACCTCGTCGGCGCCCAATGCGGCGCGGTCATCGGGCTGCATCCCCAGGACGACAAGTGGCTGTCTGGCGACCGCATGGCGGGGGTGTGGTACGAGACGCTGGAAGACGCCTCCGCGCACCAGCACGCCATGGACTTCGTGCCCTACGGCACCTACGAGGCGATGGTCGTCTCGCCGCTGTCGTCGAAGCGACTCGACCCGCCCGATGTCTGCATGATCTACGCCACGCCGGCTCAGATGATCATCTTCATCAACGGCCTGCAGTGGCGGGAGTACAAGAAGCTGGAATGGGGCTGCGTGGGCGAGTCGGCCTGCGCCGACTCGTGGGGCCGTGCGCTGCGAACCGGTGAGCCGAGCGTGTCGATCCCGTGCTTCGCAGAACGGCGCTACGGCGGCGTGATGGAAGACGAGATGCTGGTTGCGCTCACGCCTGAGGATCTGGTTGTCGCCGTGGAGGGCATGGAGGCGCTGGCACGCAACGGCCTGCGCTACCCGATCCCGACATACGGCATCCAGACCGACGCCCGAGCCGGCCTGGGCGTCAGCTACGACTGAACACACGGATCAACCGGCCAGATCACGCGCGAAATAAGCACAGACAGGGGACAACGTGGCACTGCAACCGACCAAAGAGGGCTTTGACCTCGGCATCGTCACCAGCAACGGCGATGAGATGCTCGCGTTCTACCGTGACGTACTCGGGCTCGAATTCGAGGCGACGCTGAACATGGAGCAGGTGGGCATCGCCCAGATGCATCGGCTGTGGGCGAACAAGAGCCTGCTCAAGCTGGTGGTGCCCGTCGCGGACGTGCCCGCTGGCGTTGCCGGCGGCATCACCGGCGGCACCGGGTTGCGCTACTTCACGTTCACCGTCGGCAACTTTGAAGAAGTGATGACCGCGTGCGAGGACGCCGGGGCCAACATCATCTGGCGCCGGCCCGAAGCACGGCCCGGCGTGGTGGTCGGGATGGTCGAGGATCCCGACGGCAACTGGGTTGAATTCATCGACAACCTCTGAGCGTGAGAAGCTCGCGCGTGTCGACGGCGCTAGGAGCATTGATACGTGCCTGAACGGCAGCGCAAGACGATTCACCACCTGCTGGCGGAGGCACGCTCGGAACTGGAGCGAGTCGCCCCTGCCGAGCTGGCCGACTTGATGGAGTCTGCGGATTCCACGAAAGGCGGGCGACTGCGCGTCATCGACGTGCGGCCACACGAAGATCGAGAACGGACCGGCATCATCGAGGGCTCCGAACACATCGGGCTCCTAGTACTGCAATGGCGCCTCGACCCCGACTCGGGCGCATCGCAGGGCACTGCCGCAGGCTTGGACGACCATGTGGTCGTCGTGTGCAACCAGGGCTACAGCTCAAGCCTTGCTGCAGGCCAGTTGCAGCAGATGGGCTTTGCCCGCGCTACCGACCTCGACGGCGGCGTCGAGGGCTGGATCGAGGCCGGGTTTCCCGTGGTGCCGCCGCCCCGCGCCTAGCCCGTGGCAGGCGCGGGCCGCTCGCGCAACCGCCTGATGACATCGGCCATGAAGTCGTCGTCCTGCGCTCCGGGGATGACGAGCCGCCCGTCGAGCAGCCAGCTGGGCGTCGCGCTGATGCCCCACTCATTGGCCCGGGCCATCGACGCCCGCAGCGCAGGCAGCAGCTCGTCGTTGGCGACCACCCGGCGCAGCACGTCAGGGTCGATCGCCACGTCGGCCGCCAAGCCGACCAGCACCTCGGGATCAGCTACGTCCAGCTCCTCTTCCCAGTAGGCCGCATAGAGCCGGTCGTGATAGCGCTCGGCGGCCTCGGGGTCGGCATGCTCTACCGCCAGTGCCGCCTGGTGCGCCCTGGCGCTGTTGCGCAGGCGCTTGGGCGTGACAAACCGGATGCCCTCGGCTTCAGCAAGCGCCTCCACACGCTCGAAGCTCATGCGGACTTCGACGCCTTCGACCGGCACTTCGGGATGGATTTCGTAGGCCAGCCACGTGATGTCGAGATTGTGACGCTCTGCGAGAGGGGCCGCCCGGGCCCGTGCCAAGTGACACCACGGTCACAGGTAATCCGACCACACCAGCACGGACATCGCAGTCGGCGTCGACATAGCGCTCACCCCGTCGGACATCCTCGCACACTGGCCCCGCGGCCCGGCGGGGCCGCAGGCGGCCCGCTGAATCTCGTAACCGGCCTTTGGCCCACACGAGCAGCTCGGCCTAACTGGACTTGCGAAACGACACTCGGCGTTCAATCCAAGAAACAATTCCTATCGCCGAAGCACCCGACATCAGTATCCCGGGCAGAGTCAGAAGCACTTCCCAGACACTGTCATTGGCGACTGCGCGAATCGAGACAGTGCAAACTCCTGCCGCTATGACAGCCAGTCCGGCTCCCCGTCCAATTGGCGTGGCGCAATTCCAGCGGTACGACACGGCACCCCAAATATTCGCGCCCAGAACGGCGAGCACCGCCGCAGCGAGCACGGCGAGAACAACAACGACAACGGTGACCGCGACGATCACGGGCACTGCCCCGTCAGACACGCGAGGCTCAAGTCGTGCGCTTGGAGCCAAGAATCAACATGTTCTGCACCGCCGCAGGCTCCTCGTTGAGCAACGCAAGCAAGACTCGCGCGGGCCCTTGGGGGCGGCGGCGACCCTGCTCCCAGTTGCGAACGGTTCCCGGAGCTACGCCGATGCTGCGGGCGAAGGCCACCTGAGAGAGTCCTGTGCGCTCCCGAATCCTTCGGACGTCCGGTTCGGGTACTTCGATCCGGTGAGTCTCGGAGCCCTGGCGGTCACCGTCCAGATACGCCTCAGCATCTCGGAGGCCGCTCATGATCTCGTCAAAGGCTGTCTTCATCGGGAGTCCCCGTAGTCGGATCGAATTTCGTCCGCAACTCTGACCAGCTCCTGACGCTCCTTCGGCGAGAGGTCGACGCGTTCGTTCTTCGCGAATGCAGCTAACAAGAAGATCGGCATGTGATCGCCTCCGAACACGAAAACGACGCGCGCCCCGCTTCGTTTGCCACGACCGGGCATTCCGACGCGCATCTTGCGGATGCCTCCGCCGAGCGAGACACCCTCGGTTGGGTTGGCTGCAACACGGTTGACGATCTCCTCGCGTTCCCTCTCGGACAAGAGAGCCGTAGCGGTCGCGAGGTAGGTAGGTGTCTCCACGACCGTATGAAGGCGTTGGTCCACGGCCGATGGTATACGCCAATGGCGCACTACCACGCACATCATTTTCGGGCGCTGTCGCTGCAACCCGCCAGCGATCCGTCTTCGGCGCCGTCGGCCCAATGCCCGCAGGTCGAGACCTCCGCGGCCCGGCGGGGGCCGCAGGCGGGCCAGTAGTTTGCCGCGCATGGACTTCACCATTCCGGCCGACATCGCACAGCTGCTCGGCGACCTCGACACGTTCATCGACGATGTCATCAAGCCCATCGAGAACGAAGACGACAACATTCGCTTCTTCGACCACCGACGGGAGGACTCGCGCACCGACTGGGAGCGCGACGGGCTGCCCAACGCAGAGTGGGAAGCGCTGCTGGTTCGCATGCGCAAGGAGGCTGACAAGGCCGGATTCCTGCGCTGGCACCTGCCCGAACGCTTCGGCGGCAGCGACGGCACCAACCTGGGGATGGCGATCATCCGTGAGCACCTGGCGCGCCGCGGGCTCGGCCTGCACAACGACCTGCAGAACGAGAGCTCGATCATCGGCAACTTCCCGACCGTGCTGATGATGGAGCGCTACGGCTCACCTGCCCAGCAGGAGTACTGGATCCCCAAAATGCTGGAAGGCCAGGCCCGCATCGGCTTCGGCCTGACCGAGCCGCTGCATGGCTCCGACGCCACCTGGATGGAGACCACTGCGGTGCGCGACGGCGACGAGTGGGTCATCAACGGCGAGAAGTACTGGAACACGGGCCTGCACCACGCCACACACGACTACATCTTCGCCCGCACCTCGGGGAATCCCGGCGAGGGGCACGGCATCACGTGCTTCATCGTCCCGGTGGACTCGCCGGGCTTCAGGGTCGAAGAGTTCATGTGGACGTTCAACATGCCCACCGACCACGCCCATGTGCGTCTCACCGACGTGCGGGTCCACAACGACGACATCTTGGGCACCGAGGGCCGGGGGCTGCAGACGGCGCAGCTCTTCGTGCATGAGAACCGGATCCGTCAGGCCGCCTCATCGGTGGGCGCAGGGCTGCACTGCATCGATGTGGCCGTCGGCTACGTGAAGAACCGCACCACCTTCGGCAAGCCGCTGGCGCAGAACCAGGCCATCCAATTCCCGCTGGCCGAGCTCTACACCGAGGCAGAGATGATCCGGGCCCTCATCTGGAAGACCGCGTGGGAGATGGACGAGGGTGTCGACCACATGGAGATCACCGACAAGGTGGCCATGTGCAACTACCGCGGCAACCGGTTCTGCTGCGATGCGGCGGATCGGGCCATGCAGAGCTGCGGCGGCAACGGCTACGGACGCCGCATGCCCTTCGAGCACATCTACCGGCACCACCGCCGGTACCGGATCACCGAAGGCTCAGAAGAGATCCAGATCCGCAAGGTGGCCGGCAAGCTGTTCGGCTTCGCCCAGCGGGCGAAGAGCTAACACAGCGCCGGGAGGGCGAAGGGCTAACACAGCGCCCAGCGGGCGAAGAGCTAACACAGCGCCGGAAGGGCGAAGGGCTAGCCCGCTGATCAGTCGTCGAGGCGGGCGGTGGCCTGGCCGGTGAGGACCGGGCGGTCGTCCTGGTTGGTGGTGGTGATGGTGAGGTCGGCCACTTTCTGGCCGTCCTCGTCACGGATCTCGGCGACCTCGGCCTTTGCAGTGAGCGTGTCGCCGGGCCACACCTGGCTGGTGAACCGCACGCCGTAGTAGGTGAGGCGGCCGTCGCCGACGAAATTGGTGACCATGCGGCCGGTCATGCCCATGGTGAGCATCCCGTGTGCGAACACCGTCGGGTAGCCCGCCACCTCGGTAACGAACTTCTCATCGGTATGGACCGGGTTGTAATCGCCCGATGCGCCTGCGTATTGGACGATCTGGGTACGGGTGAGGTCGTCGACGATCTCTTCGGAGTAGCTGTCGCCGACATTGAGCTGCGATGCGCTGAGTGCCATGTCTGTGTTCCTTTCTGGATCCTGGTCTGATTGGCGGGTTCCAGCGAACCGCTAGTTGTCAATGACCTTTTCGGTGACAACGCCGACGCCCTTGGCCGTGATGACCAGCTCGTCGTCCTCGTCGCGGTACTCGGTGACGGCCTCGGAGAATTTCAAGATGCCTGCCCGCTTGGACTGCTTCTCCCACCGCTCTCCGTCGTAGGTGACCGTGTGCAGCACGTCACCGGGCTTCAGGTGCCGGTGATAGGTGAAGTGCTGCTCGGCGTGCAGACCGCCCGCAGCAGAGCCGGACTGCTTGTCGTCCTCGCGCTCGTCGGCGACGTCGTCGCCGTCGGCCTCGGAGAGGTCGCGCACCAAGGTGCCGGAGGCCGTGCGGCCGCTGCCGAACCACTTCTTGTCTGGCTTGGGGCGCAGGAAATAGTCGGGGTCGAATTGCGCGCTCGACTGCGCAAACGTCGGCGGCGCAATGATCGAACCGACCTCAGTGCCCGCGGCGTAGGCGGCATCGCTGTAGATGGGGTTCGTGTCGCCGATGGACCTCGCAAACATCAGGATGTGCGAGGCCTCCACGGGAAATCGCTCGACTGCCATGTCCGGCTCCTTTTGCGGCAGGTTGCGTCAAGATGCCGCCGGCACATGATGGCAGCCGCGCGCACAGCTCGCACACGGCGGATGTCGTCTATGCCAAGGCAGCTGCGAGCGCTGCCCGCACGGCGGCAGGATCTTCGTTCATCATCATGTGGCCGGCTCCAGCGAGATGGACCACATCGCAGTTGGCAAAGTCCGCAATCAGCGGTGCTGCCGCCCGAGGCGGGGTCATCTTGTCCTCGCTGCCGACGATGACCGTCACCGCGCAGGTCACTCGTACGGCAACGTCTCCGGCCTCGTAGGCGGCGCACGCTGACAGGTCGGCATGGATCACGCCGTCGGCGGCCCGCTCCAGCAAGGCGACCCCGCCGCCGACCATCCACAGCCCCGGCGTGGGGTTAGTGGCGACATGCGCCCGGCTGCCGTGACCCCATGCGGTCATGAGTTCGGGCGCCAAGAGCTCGTTCTTCTCGGCAGCACCCAGCAACGCCGGATGCACCGGCATCCCCGCGGCAGTGCCCATCAGGACCAAGCGGGCAATCCGGTCCTGTTCCGCCGCGGCGGCTTCGGTGCAGATGAGCGAACCCATCGAATGGCCCACCAAGCGGACCTCGTTGCAGCCGAACTGCTCGCACACAACGGTGATGGCCTCGCCGAGCCAGCCGGCCATCTCGGCCACTGAGCCGAGCGGCTCCCCTTCGCTGTTGCCGTGGCCTGGCAAGTCCAGCGCCAGCGGTGTGTACCCGTGGTGGGCGAGCCAGCGAGTCTGGAGCTGCCACACCGTGCGATTCATGCCGGCGCCGTGCACGAGCAGCACCACCGGCGCGTCGGCCGCCGACGTCGCATCGGGGACCACTCCCCCAGTGGCCACGCCGACGGCTTGGCCGCGGACCTCGAGTGAGAATGCCTCGGTTGGGGTCATGGCTCAGCCCTTCTGGGATGCCCGCAGGGCGCGGGACAGGTCCGAGATGATGTCGCCCGGGTGCTCGAGGCCGACCGACAGCCGCACCAGGTCCTCACCGACGCCGGCAGCGGCGAGGTCTTCAGCGCTCATCTGCTGGTGGGTCGTGCTGGCGGGGTGGATCACCAACGTCTTGGCGTCGCCCACGTTGGCGAGGTGCGACGCCAACCGCACTCCCTCGATGAATCGACGTCCGGCTTCGCGGCCGCCCTCAACGCCGAAGCTCAGGATCGCCCCGGCGCCCCTCGGCAGCAGGCGCTTCGCGAGCTCGTGGTCGGGGTGCGTGGGCACGGAGGGGTGGCTGACCCAGCTCACCGCGTCGTGGCTGGTGAGGAATTCGATCACCGCTTCGGTGTTGGCGACGTGGCGATCCATCCGCAGGGGCAGGGTTTCCAGTCCCTGCAAGAGGTAGAAGGCCGTGGCGGGGCTCATCGCGGCGCCGAAATCGCGCAAGCCCTCTGCTCGGGCTCGCATCGACAGTGCCTGGGGCCCGTACTCGTCGGTGAAGGCGATCCCGTGATACCCCGCGTAGGGCTCGCTGAGCGTTGGGAACTTGCCCGAGGCGGCCCAGTCGAAGCGTCCGCCGTCAACCACGACGCCGCCGATAGCGACGCCGTGACCGCCCATGAACTTCGTGGCGCTGTGCATCACGATGTCAGCGCCCAACTCGATCGGTCGCATCAGGTGCGGGGTGGTGAATGTTGCGTCGAGCATCAATGGCAGGTCGGCCTCGTGGGCAACGGCGGCTACAGCCGGTACGTCGAGCACCTCGATGTTGGGATTTCCCAGCGTCTCGCCGAACAGCACCTTGGTGTTGGGCCGGATGGCGTCGCGCCACGCGTCGAGGTCACGGGGGTCCACAAACGTCGTGGTGATGCCAAAACGGGGCAGCGTCAGGCTCAAGATGTTGTGAGTGCCGCCGTAGATGTTGCGGCTGGCGACGATGTGGTCGCCCGCAGATGCGATCGTGGCGCACGCCAGGTGGAACGCCGCCATGCCACTGGCGGTGCAGACCGCGCCGACACCGCCTTCGAGCGCAGCGATGCGCTCTTCCAGCACCGAGACCGTCGGGTTGGAGATGCGGCTGTAGATATGGCCGGGGATCTCCAGGTTGAACAGGCTGGCCGCCTGTTCGGTGTCGGTGAAGCTGAACGACGTCGTCTGGTAGATCGGCACCGCCCGGGCGCCGGTGGTGGGGTCGGGCCGCTGGCCGGCGTGCAGAGCCAGCGTGTCGAAGTGCAGGAAGTCCGGCTCGACCATGGGTGCCTCCAGGGGTGTGTGCGAGAACTCAAGTATTCAGCACGCGGGCGGCTCTGCCACCCGGCGCAGCGCGACGGCGTACCTGAGCCCTCCAGCCGTCAGGTCAGCTCGCGGCGGCGTTGACTGCTTCCCAGACACGCTGGGGCGAGACCGGGATGTCGATGTGGGTCACGCCGAGGTGCGCAACCGCATCGATGACGGCGTTCTGCACAGCGGGCGGGGCAGCAATGGCACCGTTCTCACCGATGCCGCGGGCGCCCAGCTCGTTGCGGTCGGTAGGGGTGCCGAGCCGAGCCGTGTCGATTCCCGGCACGTCTGGGGCTGCGGGGATCAAGTAGTCCACGAACGAGGTCGTGCGAGGCGTGCCGTCAGCGTCCCATTGGGCGAGCTCCATGAGCGCCTGGGAGATGCCCGCGACGGCTCCCCCGTGCTGCTGGCCCTCGACCGAGGTCTCGTGGAGCATCCGCCCGCAGTCGTCGACCGCTGCAAATGCGAGCAGACGGACGCGGCCGGTCTCCGCGTCGACCTCCACGGCAGCGGCGTGAGTGCCATAGGGGTGAGTCGGTCCGCTTCGCCGCTCAGTGGCGGTCACGCTGATGCCATCGGGTGCGGCCGTCGCGATGTCGGTCCAGTTGGCCAACCGGGACGGCACGCCGGCCACATGCGCTCCGTCGGGTGTGACCTCTATGTCGTCTGGGCTGGCTTCGAGCAATTCGGCCGCGACCTCGCAGATGCGGGCGCGCAATTCGGTCGCAGCTCCGGCGATCTGGCTGCCCAAGACAAACGATGTGCGTGAGCCGCCAGTGACGCCGCCCGAGGTGGATGTGGCGGAATCGGCATCGTTGACCCTTACCGCATCGGTGGCGACCCCAACCCTGGCGCTCGTAATCTGCGCCCACAGGCTGTGGTGGCCCTGGCCATGGCCGTGGCTGCCGCAGGTCACCAGCACGCTGCCATCGGCGCCCAGCTCCAGCGAGGCGTAGTCGGGATCATCTCCGCTGCCCGATGTCTGGCTGTAACAGCCGTATCCGACGCCGATCAGACTGGTCCGGCCGCCGCCGGCGCGGCGTTCCGCAGCGAGCGACCGCCAGCGCTTCGCGTCGATGAGGTCCTGGGCAGCCTGTAATGCCCCGTGCGGATCGCCGCTGTCGAGCGTGATGCCGGTGCCGGTGTCATACGGCAGCTCGCTGGCACCCAGCAGGTTGCGCCGACGCACATCGGCCGGGTCGAGGCCGAGCTTGCGGGCGCCGGCGTCGATGGCCCGTTCGAGCGCGGCGTTCACCTCGGGCTGGCCGGCGCCACGGTAGGCGCCGGTCGGCGGCGCATTGGTGACCGCTGACCCGATGCGGTAGCGCAGCCGCGGCACCCGGTACAGGCCGGTGCTCTGGCGGTAGCTGGCCGCGGTCAGCATCGGCGCCATGTGGGGGTAGGCGCCTGCGTCGCACCACATCACGACATCGATCCCGATGATGCGGCCGTCGGCGTCGAAGCCCATGCGGATGCGGTGCCGCTGACCGCGCCCGTAGGGCATCGAGATGAACTGCTCCTGGCGGCTTTCCACCCAGCGCACGGGGCGGTCCAGCAGCTGGGCGGCCCGTGCCACGACGAAGAACTCCGGCATGGGGTCGCCGCGGCCGCCGAAGCCGCCGCCGACATGGGGCTCTCGGACCCGTACGGCGGTCACCGGGATGCCCAGCATGCGGCGGTACAGGTACGGGGCGCTGTGCACGCCCTGGCCGGTGCTCCAGATGTCGAGTTCGCAATCGGGTGATGCTCCGTCGGCCAGCGGTGTCCCACGCATCACTTCGAACGGAGTCGCCACGATGGCGCACGGCTCGATCGGCACCGAGCTGATGCGGCCGTTCTCGCACACCAGCTCGACCACGCAGTGCGCTCCCGCACAGGGATCCTCGCCGGTCTCGGCCGGCGGCGCTGCGGGATCGTCAAGCTCGGTGGGCGCTGACAGGAAGCCCCCGCTGTCAGGCGGGTCCAGCGGGTGCACCACATTGGTGCCGGCATCGGGGTAGAGCAGCACGTCGTCGGCCGCAGCCAGCTCGACGTCGATGACCGCCGGCAGCTCATCGATGTCGACGACGACGAGTTCTGCAGCGTCAAGGGCACTGGCCGGCGACTCGGCCAGAACCACCGCTACCGGTTCGCCGACGAACCGGACTCGTCCCTGCGCCAGCAGCGGTCGCGCCATCTGACCGCCCATCGTGGTGGCGCGGTAATACTCGAGCGGCTCCAGCCCGAGTCCCGCCGCTTCGAAGACGGCAACCACGCCAGCAGCCTGTTCGGCCTCGCGCATATCAACGCTGCGCAACTCGCCGTGGGCCGCCGCCGAGCGCACGAACGCAGCGTGCAGGCAGCCGTCTGGCAGCGGCAAGTCGGCGGTGAAGCGAGCCGTCCCGCGCAGCATCGGAACATCCTCGGACGCGAGTCGAGCGGTCGCCATGCCGTCACCGTAGTGACGTTGTTTGCGCGATACGAGCCGGAATCGGTGGTCTCAATCGGCCGCTGCGGGCTGCGTGGCAGCACGCTGGCGTGCGGTGAGCTCGGCGTCGATCTCGCCATGATGCTCGTCGAGAAACGGGGCGCGGCGCATCGTCACGCCGATGCCGCCGATGAGGGAGCCGAGCTGGGTCATCGGGCCCCATTCGGTTTCGCCGAACTCGACGACGTGACTGTTCTCGATTGCAACCTGAGACCCGACGAAGCCCCGCCGCTCGACCGGCAGGTCGCTGGTGCCCTCGGGCGTCGTCTGATGCCAGACCCACTCGGGGCCGTCGGCACCCGGTATCTCGACGTAGGTGCGGTCGGCTCCGGCGCCCCGGTAGTCCATGCCGCCCGTCTCAGCTTCCGGCCGCCCGGGGTACTGCACGAACTCGGCTGCTTGGGCCGCCATGACGGTCTGGGTGAGCGAGGTGCGCACGGTGCGGCCCTCACCGTCGCCGAGCCGCCGGTATAGCGAGCACAGCACGCCGAACGCAGCGATCATCGGGGTCGCGGCGTCATGTACCGGCACGGTCAGGAACACCGGCTCTTCATCGCCGCCTTGCGCCGTCATGATCCCGCCGAGAGCCTGCAGCAGCGGGTCGAAAGCGGGCACCTCTGCCATGGCCTCGTCACGGCCGTAACCAGGGCTCTTCACCAGCACGGCATCGGGGCGTATGCGGCGCAGATCCTCATCGGAGACACCGAGACGTGCGGCAACGCGGGGGCGGAAGTTCTCCACGATGAGGTCGGCGTCGGCGACGAGCTGCGCCATGACCGCGTGGTCGGCGGTGTCCTTGAGGTTGAGACAGATCGAGCGCTTGGATTGGTTCCAGCCGTTGAAGTACGGGCCGAGCACACGGAATGGGTCCCCGCCCGGCTGCTCGATCTTGGTGACCTCGGCACCGAGCATCGCCAGATGGCGAGTGATGACCGGGCCGGCGATGAACGAACTGAGGTCGACTGCATTCACTCCTCGCAGCGGCGCCTCGCCGCCTGCGGCCGAGGCAGGTGCCGTCTGTGCGGGCCACGCGCCCTCGTCAATCTCAGCTTGGACGTCTCGGGTGTGCTCCCCCAGCCGTGGCGCCGGGCGCAGCTCGACCTCGTCGCAGCCGTCGATCCACATCGGTTGCGCCGGTGTGCGCACGGCCCCGAGTTCGGGGTGCGCCACAGTGGTCACGAGCCCGTTGGCGGCTGCAAGCGGTGAGGCGATGAACTCCTCGCGCGTCTGGGCCGGCTGGCACGGGACGTCGTGGGCGCTGAAGATCTCGAGCCAGTCATCGAGGGGGCGGGCAGCGAAGGCATCCTCCAGGATGGGCGTGATCTCCGCCAGCGGCTCAAGGTCGAGCAGTCCCCACGGCGGGTTGGGGAAGCGCTCATCTTCGAGAAGATCCTCCCGGCCGATGGCGCGCAGCATTGCCACGTAGAAGGGATACGTGCCGCAGGCGACGAACATCCAGCGGTCGGCGGCGGCCCGGAACAGCCGGTACACCGGAAGCCGGCCGGCCGAGCCCAGCGGGCACGAACCGTCACGATCCAGCCCGGCCATCTCGGGCACCTCAAAGTCGCCGATCTGCATGGCGCCCGAGCCGGACACTTCCGAGACGGTGTAGACGGGCGCTGCGCCGTGCGCCCGGCGGGCGTACAGGCCTGCTGCAGCAGCCATCGCCCCCAGCATCCCTGCCCCGTAGGAGGCGAGCGGCACCACCAGCTCGACAGGACCTTCGGAGTAGCTGATCTGGTTCCAGCCGATGCCGGTGACCGCAGCAACCTGCGATGGCGTGCCCGCACGGGTTGCGTAAGGCCCCTCGTCTCCCCACGTCGGGCATGAGATGATCACCGCGTCCGGTGAAATCGCCCGCACCGCAGATGCTGTCGGCCCGTCAGGGGCGAAGACAACATCGGCGCCGACGAGCAATTCGCTGAGCATCGGCGTCTCAAGCGTGGCAGCGCTCGGGCGCAGGATCCCGGGCAGCGACGCCGGCGGGCCATCGATGCCGGCCGGCAACGGTGCGCGCTCCCACCCGACGCTCCCGAACACCACAGATCGCTTGTTGCGGCTCACCGCATGAAAGCCCGGGTCGGCGCGGTAGGGGTCGCCGCTAGGCGGCTCGACCTTGACGACGTCGGCACCCTGATCGGCGAGGAACCGTGCCGCGTACGGACCGGCGATGCCGGTCGTCAACTCGACGACACGGACACCGTCGAGGCACCTCACCGGTGCTTTGCTGCTGGGAGGGGCACCCTCAGCGCTGCTCACCGTGATGACTGTAGAGGGACGATTCCTCAGCGTCCCGGCTCTGCGTTCTCGGTCACCGTGACTCCTGCGTCGTACGATGGCGCCCGTGACGACGACTACCGACACCACCGCAGACCCGTTCACCGAGATCCCGATCCCGGAGGCGCCGACGTTCGACACAATCGAGGCCGAGCGCCAGCACCGCAAGGAACGGTTGGCATCGGTGTACCGGGCGTTCTCGCTGTTCGGCTTCGAGGAGGGCGTTGCCGGCCATGTGACCGCACGCGACCCAGAGCTGACCGATCACTTCTGGGTCAACCCGTTCGGCGTCGGATTCGGCCAGATCAAGGTGTCCGACCTGCTGCTGGTGGATCACGACGGCAACATCGTGGAGGGTCGCCACCCGCTGAATCTGGCGGCGTTCGCGATCCACAGCGAGGTGCACAAGGCCCGGCCCGATGTGATCGCCGCAGCGCATACCCATTCGCTGTACGGCAAGACCTGGTCGAGCCTGGGACGCCTGCTCGACCCGCTCACCCAGGACGCGTGCGCGTTCTACGAGGATCATGCTCTCTTTGACGACTTCACCGGCGTGGTGCTCGACACGTCCGAAGGCAAGCGCATCGGCCAAGCGCTCGGCAGCTGCAAGGCCGTAATCCTGCAGAACCACGGGCTGCTCACCGTCGGCCAGACCGTCGATGAGGCCGCATGGTGGTTCATCACCATGGAGCGCACCTGCCAGAGCCAGCTCATGGCCGAAGCGGCCGGCTCGCCGATCCCGATCCGCCACGAGTCCGCCAAGCTCACGGCGTCGCAGACCGGAAGCCCGCTGGCCGGCTGGTTCAGCTACCAGCCGATCTACGACAAGGTCCTCGAGCGCGACCCCAGCTTCCTCGAATGAGCTGCCCCTGGCGGCATATGGCCGCCGAGGCAACTAGGAGTCTTCCTCTTCAGGCAGCTCTACCTCCGCGTGCAGCACGGCGTGGGTGACGGCCTCGGTCGCCGGCTCGGGCAGTTCGAAGTGGCCGAGGGCATGGGCAATGAGCGCATCGAGGGCGGCCTGCCGCTCCGCGACGACGTGATCGACTAGGCCATCTCGCTCGAGATCGGCAGCATCGGCAGGGTCTGCCGCCCACGCCAGCACGATCACATCAGGGTTGTGCTCGCGGGCGATGCGGGCGACTTGCTCGACGACTGACGGCGGGCTGTCCACCGCGAGCACGATCCGGGCGTCACGCAGACCTGCCCGGTCCGCGATGAGGTGCCGCGAGACGTCGCCGGTCAGCACACGTCGGCCCGTCGAGACCCCCCAACGCTGTGCTTCGGGATCGATCGACACAATTGTGTACGGGATGTGGGCCAGCTCGAGGGCGCTGACGATGCGGCGCGCCCGGGGACCGAATCCGTTCACGACGGCGTGATCCTGCAGCGGCTCGTGCTCGGTGGGATCGCCGATGTCGTCAATGTCGACGGGCGGGCGCCGAGCGAGACTGTCGCTGTTCGCTGCCTCAAGCCGTCCTGCGAGTGACTCGCCCCAACGCACTCCGAACGGGCTGAATGCCATCAGCAGCACGGTGACCGCAATGAAGGCATCGGTGCCGTTGGCGAGGCCGGCCGGAACGAGCCCGGCTTCCTCGCCGGCCCGTTCGAGAACGAAGGAGAACTCGCCGACCTGTGCGAGCACCAGCGCCCCCGATACGACCACCGCACGGGGCTGGCGCAACAGCAGTGCGGCCGATGCGGTCGCGAACAGCTTGATGACCACGACGCCGATGGCGAGGCCGATCACCAGCGGCAAGTTGCGAGCGAGGTAGCCGACGTCGAGCAGCATGCCGATCGACACGAAGAACGTGGCCGAGAACAGGATCTGCAGCGGCATCACCTCGCCCAGCGCCCGCGCGGCGACGCGACTCTCGCTCACCATCAGTCCGGCAAGGAACGCGCCGAGCGAGATGGAGACGTCGAGCAGGCTTGTCAGGTACGCCGTGCCGAAGCAGATTGCCAGGATGGCCAGCAGGAAGACCTCGTGGGACTGGAATCGCGAGACGTAGCGCAGGAGCGCCGGCATCAGCGTCCGGGCGGCGACGATCACTGCTACGACGATGCCTGCCGCCTTGGCGAGCGCGAACAGGGCACTCGCGGGACCAGTGGTCTGCCCGCCCAGCAACGGCACCGCCAGCACCATGGCGACGATCGCCAGGTCCTGGAAGATGAGCAGTGCGATCGACATGTTGCCGGTCGGCGTTGTCGTTGCCCGCCGTGCGGCCAGCACCTTGAGGACGATGGCGGTGCTGCTCAGCGACACGAGCAAGCCGGTGAACACTGCCGTGCGCCATTCGACGCCGAAGGCCATGACGATCGCTGTGACGATGCCCGTGGTGAGCCCGACCTGGCTCGCCCCGCCGATCAGGACCATCGACGCGAGCTGTCGCACCCGTTCGAGGCTGAACTCGATGCCGAGGGTGAACAGCAGGAGCATCACCCCGATGTCGGCCGACTGGTTCACTAGGTCGATGTCGCTGATGAGGCCGATCCCGCTGGGGCCGATGACCGCGCCCGCAGCAAGGAAGCCGACGATCGGCACGACCCCGATGCGCGCCGACACGAAGGCGATCAGTGTCCCCGCAACCAGCATGATTGCCAGTTCGGTCAATAGCGGCGGTGCCGACGCAGCAAACAGCACTTACCGGCAAGGCTATGGGCGCTCCCGGCTCAACGCCGTCGAGCACGGTCGGCGTATGGCGATGGCTGATTGCCGGTGAGACGACTCGGACCGGCGCAGCCGCGAACGAGATGGTCAGCCGCCGTAGTGCTGCATGCCGCGCCCGCGAGAGCGCATCTCGGCGACGGCCCGCTGCGCGTCGCCGATCGCGTGCTCCAGTTCGGCGATCACCGCCTCTGCATCGGAGGTGAACTCCAACTCTTCGACGAGCCTCCCAAGGCGGCCCTGCGATCGCCACGGAGCGAACTTGGCCCACTCGGTCCACAGCGTCTCGTGATCGTCGACCTCGATGAGGTCGCAAGTGCGGCTTTGCTCGTCGATGGTCGTGTCGGTCGACACCAGTTCGTCACCATCGCATCTTCGGTGCCGTGAGTGCAACCGGTGAGCCGGTGAGCTTCACGCGCAGGCCCAGCAGCGAAGACCGTGCGGCAGCGAGGTTCGCTTCGAGCACTTTGGCGTCGTCGCCACGGCGTTCTGCGACATATCGGAGCCATCGCGGCACAGCCGATTCGACCGTCGCCAGCCGCTCATCGTCGAACCCCGACGCCTCACTCGACTCCTGAAAATCATCGACGGGGCTGTACTCGCCGGGATCGTCGCCTGCTACCCACAAGGGTAGGAACCCCTCAACGAAGGCCTCGATTCTCGGCGGCGTCCAACGCAGCACATCAGGGTCACGGCAGGCCTGCGAGAACATCGTGGCCGCCACAACAAGATCCGCCAAGTGCTCGTTGCGTTCGCCCAAAGGGACTGGCAGCGCGACGAATCCTCCAACGACGTCAGCGAGATGCTCCCTCAGACCCGCATCGCCGGCATCTCCGCCCCGCCTTGGATCGAAGCTGGGGAGCGTGTCGATCCGCTGGCCCACCAGCGTCCGCAGGTCTACATCGGCACCCAGATCCTGGTCGTTGTCCCACCAATCCGTCAGCGCTTCGTCCAGGTGCCCGAGGCTGCTGGTGAGCAGCTCACGAGCCGATTCCAAGCTGATCGCTTCGGCGACGAGTCCGGCGTCCTCGAGTCGGGCGGACATCTCGGTCGCGGGTGTCACTGCTAGGTCGTGCGCCATTCCCCAGCCGAAGGCATGCAGGCCCACGTGCATCTCATGCGTCAATCCGTCGGGCCGGACGAAGCTCACGATCAGCGCCCACTGGTCGTCCCACTCGTCTCGGAATTTGATGGCGCCGACCGGTTCAGCGACGCCGAGCGCCATCACCCATTCGGCCTCGGCGACACCGTCAGCTCGCATGCGCTCCAACACCTGTCGGGCGCGCTTGCGAGCAGCCGCCGGGCCGTAGACGGCCATGCCCGCAGCGATCACCAAGCCAGCAGGTGTGCCCAGGGCCTCAGCGTGGGCCAAGACCACCGGAGCGCGGACACCGTGCGGGTTCCAGTTCGAGGTGGTGTGCAGACCGATCGTGCATGACACCGCAATCTCTGTGCGGATCAGGTCGGCGTCGTCGTGCGAATCGATGCAGTACTCGACGTCGGCGACCAGCATCTCCAACGCACGTTTGGCGCGATCGTCGAGCCGTAGTCGAGGTCCGCCGGACACCGAGCGCAGATGCGTTCGGCCGCGGGTGCCTTTGGGCGTCACACGCCCGCCTTGCCGTGACTTCGGTCGGGCCATCGGCGGATCGTAGGCCCGCGTCCCCCGCGAGCGATGGACTGCAGTCGACACAGCGCGAACGACGCTCCCGAGCCGCACCATGCGCGGGCGACGCCTACGACACGGGCCGCCTCGGTTCCCTGCGGGCGACGGCTCTCAGGTGCTCAGCGGCACGACAGATGCTTGCAGGGCATCGACTCTGTTGACGATCGCTCGAAGGTCCACCCGCATTTCGTCGATGCGCCGGTCGATCCCGTCGACGCGCTTGTCCAGTCCTTCGAAACGATGATCGACTGCGTCAAAGCGGACATCCACGGCATCGAAGCGCGCATCCACCCGTTCGAAATGCGCATCCACGGCATCGAAACGAGCATCCACCCGTTCGAAGCGCGCATCCATCCCACCGAAACGCGCATCCACCCCACCGAAACGCGCATCGGCCATAGCGTTCTGATCCTCGAAGCGCTGATCGACGGCATCAAAGCGCGCATTCATCTGAACGTTCTGAGCGTGGAGAAGCTCATCGCCCTTATCGAAGCGGGCGTTCACCAGCTCGATGGCGCGTTGGAAGCCGAGCTTGATGACCGCCCACGAGCCACCTGCGACCGCAACGACGACAGCCAAGAACATCGTCAGCAACGGCGGGACGCTTGCCCAGTCCATGGATCAACCCTACGCAATGCGAGCGATGCCGCAAGCGTATTTTCTGCGGATCGCTCCGGTCCCCCTGAACTGCCGACGCAGCAAACAGCACTTACCGGCAAGGCTATGGGCGTGCGTTGCCCCAGGCTTTGAGCGAACGCTTGCTGAGGCGGGGCTACCACTCCGCGGCGATGTACTGGGTCTCGCAGAACTCGTAGATGCCTTCGCTGGCGCCTTCGCGGCCCAGGCCCGACTGTTTCATGCCGCCGAAGGGCGCTGCGGGGTCGGACACTGCGCCACGGTTCAAGCCGATCATTCCAGCTTCGATGCGCTCGCTTACCGCGAGACCCTGGGCCAGGTCCTGCGTGTAGATGTAGCCGATCAGGCCCATCTCGGTGTCGTTCGCGGCCGCGATCATGGCGTCGGTGTCGGTGAAGCTGGAGACGGGTGCGACAGGGCCGAAGATCTCCTCGCGGGTGATCGGAGAGCCCGGCTCGACGCCGCCGAGCACCGTCGGCTTGTAGAAGAATCCCGGGCCGTCGATGGCGCTGCCGCCGGTGACTGCGGTCGCTCCCGCGTCGAGCGCCGAGCGCACCAGCCGGTCGATGTTGTCGACGGAGGCGGCGTTGATCATCGGACCGCAGCTGACGTCGGGATCGCTGCCGTTGCCGACCTTCATGGCGCCCATAGCCGTCGCCAGGCGCTCAACGAATTCATCATGCGCTGGCGCTTCCACGAAGAAGCGATTGGCGGCCGTGCAGGTTTCGGCCGAGTGGCGCATCTTGGCGACCATGGCGCCGGCCGTGGCGGCTTCGAGGTCGGCGTCGGCGAACACGATGAACGGTGCATTGCCGCCGAGCTCCATCACCACTTTGAGCACCCGATCAGCGCAGCGCTTCAGCAGCACCTTGCCGACTTCGGTCGAGCCCGTGAACGACAGCATCCGCACGGCCCGGTGGTCCACGACGGCGTCGAGCCAGGCGCCGGAGTTCGACGTCGGGACCAGGTTGATCACGCCGGGCGGCACGCCTGCCTCGCTCAGCAGCTCGGCGACTCGCAGCGAAGTGAGCGGTGCTTCGCTGGGCGGCTTGATGACCACCGCGTTGCCGGCTGCGAGGGCTGGGGCGAGCTTGCGAGTGATCATCGCGGCCGGGAAGTTCCACGGTGTGATCATCGCCACCACGCCCACGGGCGGGTGCCGGGTGATGATCCGGTTGGCGCCGGAGGGGGCGACGCTGATCGTGCCGTGGATACGGACGGCTTCTTCGGCGTTCCAGCGGAAGAACTCGGCGGCGTAGGCGACTTCGCCCGCAGCGTCGGCGCGGGGCTTGCCGTTCTCCAGCGTGATGAGGTCGGCGAGTTCATCGGTGTGCTCAACGAGTATCCGGTGAGCGTCCCGCAGGATCTCCGAGCGGACCCGCGGCGGTTCAGCCGCCCACCCCGGCTGTGCTGAGGCTGCGGCGTCGCACGCTGCCATGGCGTCAGCGGGTGTCCCCGCCGCGACACCGGCGGCAACCTCGCCCGTAGCTGGATCGAGCACGTCGATCAGCTCGCCGCCTGCAGCGCCTTGCCAGCGTCCTCCGATGAGCATCTGCGTTTGCATCGCGCCAGCATCGCAAATCTGCCGTACAGCCTGCTACATCCTGTGGTCGGCTTGGCGCGGCAGCCGGTGGGCGACCACCACATCCAGGAGGCTGGACGTACAGATTCCGACCACGCGGATCCGTGCAATGCTGAGAATCGTATGGTGCGGGGTTTGTTGCTCAGATTCCTGTCGGGAATTCGTTCACAGCCTTGGGTCCGACAGGTATCACGGCGTCGATGTCGCAGCGTGCTGCTCGTTGTGTCGTTGATCGCCACAGCCTGCACGCCGGTCGCAGCACAACAGTCGGACGGCGCCGCCGACAGCACGGAGAGTTCCGAAGAAGCCTGCACTCCGCTGCCAGCGCCGTACCTCGTTTCACCAGAGATCGCGGCCCCGCAGTGGCCGTTCTATGGCGTCGTCACGGTTTTCACCGAAGACAGCGACGACGAGACACGATCGCGTGTTGTTGTCCGGTTCCACAACGCCTTGACGCGCAGTACGACCGACATCGTCGTAGCGAGCGCCACATTTCCGTATTGGGCGAACGTGAGCGCCACGGTCAGCGGCATCTATTTCGACCCCATTTTCGACAATTACTTCTATAGGTCGCGCCCAGGCTGCGACGGATACCAGTTGGCCGATACACGCGTTCGGATTGTCATCCCATGGGGCCAACCGGCGCAGCTCCTGCCGGTGGGTGTCGAGTCCGAAGTTGCGCATGGCTCGCCGCTACCGAGAAACACCGAGCGCTTCGTCACGGGCGGGGCGACGTTCCAGATCGCGAGTCAACACCGCCAGGTACACCTCCGTGCGGGCGAGTCAACGAATTCATACGAGCTCAGCCCGATCGAAGACAGACAGTCGGATGACACACCGGGCTACCTGCGGCTCCACGCCTACTGGGACTACCTCAGGGGCACCGACGGTGAGCATCTCGTGCTCGCCTCGTGGCCGGAGGAACCGGCGGCTGCGCCCGAACAGATCTATGTGCTCTCGCTGCGCACGGGAGAGATCGTGGCGTGCGGAATCCTCGCGCCCCTGCGGATGCTCTTTGTGGCACCCCCGAATGAAGGACTCCTGGTCGCCGAACCCCAACTGCCGCCTCCGGGCGAGATCGATCTCAGCGACGCCTGCGAACGAGATCTCGATGAGGAGTTCTTCACGTACCTAGCCGATCTGCCTGAGGTCGTGCCCTATGCGCCAGTGGTGCCCCGGCCCTTGGACCTGCCTGATCAACGAGCACCGGCATCTTCGTTTCAAGGCATCGTGCACTCGTACACGTCGCTTTCCCGTGGAGTGTTCCAGAGCGACCGCCACGTTCAGTTCTATGACCTCAACACCCGCGAACTCAACGAGGTTGTCTTTAATGATCTTGATCTCGAGGGCCTCTTGCGCCGGCTCGAGACCGGCAACTCCGGCATCAGCGTCGCTCGGCACGAACCGACCGGATCACGTCTGGTATTGCCCTGGGACGGCCTGCCTGTGCTGGTGGCGCCCGGGGATCGTCGCTTCGCGCCCATGAGAACAGACACGCTCGCTGCACCGCCGGGCCATGGTGCGGACGCTGCACGGCAGGCAATATGCGAGCCAATGCGCGTCGCTGTCGGGAGCGAGCACCTCGTCGTGACTGGTGCACAGGCTCGGTATGAGGGCGGCAGCCGCTACGGCAACGCCTGGGTCCGCATCGAGTACGCAGATCAGGAATCGAACTTCGTGTTCCGCGAGGCACCGGAGGGAATCGGCGCTGACGTCAATGTGACGGTCGCTTGCCAGAGCCATCAGATCAACCCGTTCAGGTCAAGCGGCGACGTGCTCGTGCTCACCGTCACAGGGGGCTGGGACGACTGGGGCCGTGCCACGCACGAGCTGTTCTATCTCTTCTCATTGCGGACGGGCGAACTGCTGACATGCGGGATCGACGATCTCCACAACGATCTTGCTGTCACGTTCGCTCCGCACGGTCGCCTTGAAACGCGGCCGCTTGTCCTCCCGCCGTCTGGATGGCTCGACCCAGCGCCGTGTTCCACGGCGCGTGACCAGTCCGATGAGAGTTGCCTGCGAGTGTTCTTGCGGCAGGGCTATCTGTGTGCACGAAGTCTGGATCTGGCCTCGATCGACGAACCACCTCCGCCGGGCTGGTTCACGCCAGCAAACATCCAAGTGGTCGAGAACGACTCATGACCGAAGAGGGGCGGCCCAATCCCGCCGACCGCCGATGCACGAACTCCACCGCTCGCGCGTCGGCCCGCACAATGCTCCGGTGGCAGATCGTGGCCGCGTGTGCAGTGTTGGCACTGGCTTGTTCTCCGAATGAACCTGCCGATCAGCTCGACGCCGACGATTCGACTCCACCGCCTGCTGGGCAGAGCGAACTGCGCAGCGACTCCGCAACCGAACGGACGCGGGTCCCACGACCGACCGCCGCACCTGCAACGACACGGCCACCCCGAAGCAACGAGAAGGGCACCGACGACTCCGAGGTCGACGTCGACGAGCAACAAGCCCCACCCACAGCAGAGGAGGACTCCGAGCAGTCCGGCACCGGGTCCGTCGAGCCCCAACCCGAAGTTTCCGAAACGCGGGCTCCTGAGTGGCCATTTCGAGGACTGGTGCGGGCCTTTTCTCACGATGTCGACGACGACGGTGACGCAGACCTCGTCGTGCAGTACGCGAATGCGGTCGATCGCACGACGACGGAGATAGTGATCAAGAATCTGGCCGCCTCTTCCCAGACGTGCCGCGGCGGCATTCGCTATAACTCGACAGGTATCCATGTCGGGGCAGGCACGGCTCGTGTCTTCATTCCATGGACCGAGCAGGCAGAGATCAACTCATCCGTGCGGATCTCGCCCGAAGATGTTGCCCGGTATAGAACCCAGCCGACAACGGAATCAATCCGAGCCGGCGGCACCTCCTTTTCTGTGCAGGATTGGGGCGAATATGCCCTCCTGACTGCCGACGGGACAACGAGCCGCCTCGAGGTGTCAGAAGCCGTCATTGGGCTACGAGGAACTGACGGCGAGTTCATCGCTGTGACAACAATTCCGTCCGAGCCCATCCGATGTGAAGAACAGCGAACGTTTGTGTTCTCGATGAGAACCGGCGAAATGGTTGCCTGCGGTCCTCATACCGGCGACATCGAACTCATATCGCCTCCAGATGAGGGGTTGCTCGTCGCCCACGTTCACCTACCTGAGACGTTCGACCTCGCGAACCAGGCATGCGACGATGGCGTCGCCGAGTTGTCCGTCGACAGCCCTTCTCAACCGGGGCAAGCGGCAGGACTGATGGCGCACTTCGCTCAGCTGCCGCCTGCGTCGATCCCTTTCGGTCAACGTTGCACAACTGGCCTCGGGGACCTCAACTTGCCAGATGACGGATTCTCTGGAGCTGTCCGGGTCTTTGACACTCAGGACGAGATCTGCCGCGATGACGCCTCTTACCGCCGGGTGGGAGTGTGGCTGCATGATTCGCGCACCCGTGTCACCACCAGATTTACCCTGAACGGCTTCCGGCTGCCCGACTGCCCCGCTGAGATACGCGTCACCGAGGACGGACTCGAGTTCACGGTGGTAGAGCTTGGCCAGACCAGCTGGATCGGCTACCGGCAGGTACTGCTTCCGTGGGGTTCGCAACCGCGGTCTGATCCCATTCCCTCGCAATTTGCCCGGTCACTGCAATCGGAAATTCGAGCGACGCCGTCGTGGAACGACTCTCTGTTCGCCGGTGCGACGGAGGTCGGCATCGCGATGCACGCCAATGGTGTGCGGCTCAATGTCGGGAGCCTCGTGTCGGGGTACACGCTGAGCGATAGAGGCATTCCCGGTCCGCCGCCGCAGTCGTCGCTGATGGGCGACTACCGAGTGTTCGGTCGTTCGGCCATGCTCGACGGAACCGACGGCGAGTTGTTGGCCTTCTCAGTCTGGCAGGATTCGTCGCCCTGCAGTTCGCTCACGACGTTTGTGATGTCAATGCGCGACGGAGCGATCATTGCCTGCGACGGCGTCGACAATGGCGATCTGCTCCTGCTGGCACCGTCGAATGACGACCTCTCCGTCGGGGACGTGCTGCTGGCCCCCTCGGGCTGGGTTGATCCCGCATCCTGCCCAACCGGGCTGGCTGAGGATTTCTTCCGACACGTCGAGCAGTTGCCGCCAAGAGCCCCGCCGGCCGAATTCAAGCCCGTACTCGAGCCCGATTTGCCCGAGACGACTGCTCCTGATCTGCCCTTTCGGGGCGTGATCCGCTCCTCGCTGCGGTATGACCCGAACCGCTACAGCCACGATCTGGTCGTCGAATTCCTTTCCTCGGCCGGCCGGACGGCAAGCGAGATCGCGTTCACGCCTGAGGCGTTGACAGGCTTCGAGCCGGGGCTCAGCGTCGTTCCGGACGGACTGGTGGTGGCTCGCCGCGGTGGCACGGGTGACCGCCTCGTGATCCCGTGGGGTTCGGTGCCAGAGTTCGTGAGTGTGGACGAACCGGGCAGCGAGCGATGGGCGTCCGATCTCCCGGCGCTGGCACGGCACCCCACATCGCTGCCGCTCGCGGACGGAGCGGTGCAGATTGCCGGCTATGAACCGTGGCCCGTCGGGGTGCTGACGCTAGGCCACAACGATAACGCGACGACGTTGGTGCTGTCTGCGCCGCCCGCAGAAGTTCCCGATTCTCTTGATGCTGTGCTGGGCCAACGCTCGCCTTCTTGGACCACATCGCTGCGCGGCACAGACGGGGACACTCTTGCGTTCACCTATCTCCACTCGTACTTCGATGACTGTCTGTCGCTGTGCGGCCTCGAACTGACCTACCTCGTGTCCCTGACGACCGGTGAGGTGCTGACCTGCGGTGTCGAGCCCCGCTACAGCGAGTTCGCATTCGTGGCGCCGCCCGACGCCTCCTCACCGTCAGCACCGGTGAAGCTGCCCCCCACGGGCTGGTTGAACCCAGAACCGTGTCTGGCTGGCAATCTCGCAAACGGTTTGGGCTGTTCGATACTGGTGCACGAATCCGAACCGCAGATCCGGTGCATTCGTGAGTTCAGCCTTGGCTCGGCAGCAGAAGGAATAACCGGAGCACAGATCATCCCGGTCCGGCGAAACCCAGACTGAACCACTGCGTGAGTCCGTCAGTCAGCCGCCGTAGTGCTGCACGCCGCGCTCGCGGGAGCGCATCTCGACGACAGCCCTCTGCGCGTCGCCGATCGCATGCTCCAGCTCGGCGATCACCGCCTCGGCATCGGAGGTGAACTCCAGGTCCTCAACGAGCCTCGCGAGGCGACCCTGCGATCGCCACGCAGCGAACTTGGCCCATTCGGTCCACAGCGTCTCGTGGTCGTCGACCTCGATGAGGTCGCAAGTGCGGCTCTGCTCGTCGATGGTCGTGTCGGTCGACACGTACCCGTTCACCATGGAGATGCGCTCGCACATCTCGGTGAGCGGGCCGGCGCGATGCACCACCATGTCGCCGTGCAGTGCGATGGCGTAACCGCGCCCCCCGAATTCGGGAGCGACCGTGCGCTCTGCGGGGACCTGCTGGCCGGCGTCGGCAAGTTCGGCGGCTTCGTGCTTGGTGCCGCCGAACCACTCGAATCGCCCGCCGGCGACGTCGGCAGGGTCGGTAACGGCCAACACGTAGTCGAGCGGCAGCGTGTCGTGATGCCACTTGTCGATGGCCCTGTCGATCTGTGACGGCTCGTAGTTGAGGTGGCCGAGGTGCACCGGCATCGGGTGCGGTGCGATTTCGATGCCGTAAATGGCTTCGAGGTGCGCCATGACCTCCGGGCTGAGGCACAGGTCGCGCAGCCAGCGTGAGCGGTAGCAGCCGCCACGCACGGTTCGCTCGATCCGCTCCCCTGCCGGCCGGGTGAAGCACCGCAGCCGCCGGGCCGTCTCCAGTATGACCGCCGCGCCCTCGTCGCTCAGCATCCGGAACGGCGACGACAGCGCAACCGGAGTCGCCTTCGCGGCGATCTCGGCAGCGTCGTAGCCCAGATCGGCAAGCATCAGCACCTCAGCCGGTTCCTCGAGCTGCAAGTGCTGTTTCGAGTCGAACGCCGGCTCGCTGTCCAGCCACTCATACCCCCGCGGCTGCGTCTGCGGAAACGGAATTGCTTCGCCCACTAGCGCCTTTCCCTTGCGTTGATCATTGCGGCCACTGCTGCCAAGTGTTCGTCGTCTGCCTGCTTGGATGCGATCTCAGTCGTCACGTAGCCGGGATACGTCTCAAAGTACTGGTGGCTGCGGGCGGTTGTCTCAGGCTCTGGGCCCGGCGTCACGTCGGCGGTCTCGTGCAGCGGGATGACCTTGGCGTGCAGGTGGTCGATCATCATCCCCTCGAACACGAGAGCACAACGGTCGACGTCGTCATACGCCGCGACGATCTTGGCCATGACGTGGCGCGCCGCCTCGAGCAGACCTGCCGCGACATCGCCATCCACTCGGGCGACGTCGCTCGGGTGGTGCAGCTTGGTGATCACCACGCTGAAACCCTCGGTGTTGGGGAATATGTCCAAGAAACCGAGATGGAGTTCATCCTCATACACAAGATGGCACGGCTCGTCCCCGACCACGATCCGGCAAAAGATGCACCCATCCACGCGCAGCATTCTGGTCGCCGCAACCGCGTGGCGAAACGGTTATTCGAATTCGGCGGATTGGGCGTTGAGGCTCTGGGCGTTCTCGCTGACCGTGCGGCGGGTGCCGTCTTCGAATCCGTCGTCTTTGTTGGCCCGAAGTTCGAGTTCGAGCTCTACGTCGGATCCGAGGTGAGCTGCGATGTGCTCGAGAATGTCGCCGAGCTGCTGTACGCCTCGCACTCGGTCCAGTTGGAATTGGGCGTAGAACTGCGTCGGACTCGTTGCTTCGTCGTCGCCAGGAGACGGGTCTCCACTGCCTCCTCGTGGTCCGACTCCACCGCCGGGTGGGTCGACATCCCCGCCGCCCGGAGGATCGTCAACGCCGGGTTTCTTGGGCTGGGGCGGCTCAGGTGCACTGTCGGGGTGTACCAGCAATCCGCCAGCCGACGGCGTGACGTGCTGAGCGGTGCTGACGCCGACCCAGGTGTCGCCGTCGTGGGCTTCGGCGTAGGCGAAGGTCTCCTGCTGCCAATTCAGTCGGGACGCGCCATCACTGACGGCATGATCGAGCACGTCACGTGAGGTGAGGCGTGGCATGTACGGATAGCGGGCGTATGCCTCCCACAACGCTGCTACGGCAACGTCGCCTCGCTCGGTCCACAGGCCGTGCCTGTCGAGGTCCATGCGGACCCGAACTCCGGCGTAGCGGCCGATCAGCTTCTCTTCCGTGCCCAGCTTGCGACTGATTCGCTCGCCTATGTCACCCGTCGTGGTCGCTCGCGTGGACTGCCAGTCGATGTCCGCAGTGCCGGGAGAACGAGAGGGCACTAGCACCTGCGTGAAGGTCTCGGCGATCAGACTGTCGACCTGCTTGGAGGCGTCTGCCAACTTGCTGTCGGCCTGTTGCTTCTGCTGGGCGGTGAGGTCTAGCGACACGTGATCATTGACGATTGATCGCCACGCCAAATACGACCGGGCCGCACCGCGCAGCTCTGCGAGTCGGTTCGCGGCGGCAGCCACGAAGACGAGCAGGTTCTGGTTCAGCCTCGGGCCGGCATCCCGCTGGGTGACGATGCGTGTCGCCAGCTTGATAGCCGGCGAATTCTGGTCCCCAGTCGAGTGGGTGGCGTCGGGCTCCAGCACGACCAGATGGGTGCCGTCGTCGTTGTCGGGCACGTCACCTGGTCCGGCGACGAAAGGATGCACAGCTACGAAGTTGCCCCGGTCCCGTTGGGCCGCGATCCGGCCGCGAACTTCGTCGTCGGCATCGCGATCGCTGAAGTTGGACGCAGCCCTGTCGGCCGCTATTCGAGTGACGTTGGGAATCAGCGAGTACCAGTACTGCGATCCGTCGACGTAAAGGTGTGTGGCCTGATCGGACAGGCGACGCAGTGCATCAGCGAATTGACCAGTGGGTTCGCCCGGCTGAACGCTGCCCAGCACCACCGATTTCACGTCCACGCCGCGCTTGCCGTCGGGCCGTGGCGCCGAGCCCATGTACACGGTGCGGGCCGCACGCCTGGTTGCCGACAACCGGCCGAAGTGCGAGAACGTCTTGTCGATGCTCAGCGGCAGCGCATTGGGCCCGTCGACGTCGGACTTGATGACCGGGTCCCAGCCTTCCTCCAGGTACTTCTTCAGCTCGCTCGCGACCCCAGCGGAATCCATGGGCAGATTGCCCGGCATGATCAGCAGCGACTGGTCGCCCCGCTGCCACAACTGCGAGATGACGATCGCCATCAGCCGCAGCACACCACGAGTCCGCTGGAACTTGTCGAGCGCCGACCAGTCCTCGAAGAGACGGTCGAAGAGCTCCGGGTGGATCGGATACGAGAGCTCCATGCGCCGCCGGTAATCGGCCTCGCCCTTGCCCAGCGGAAATTCGCCGGCGGCGGCGTGGTACATCTCGCTGAAGGCCCTGATGACGCCATCTCGCACCCGCGCGTTCTCCGGCGAGATGGGGTCGAACAGCCGTCGCCGCACAATCTCGAACGACTCGTCGGCCGATGCCGGCTGCCATGGCGTCGCTGTGCGGTCGACGACGTTCTTGAGTCGTTCCATCGCGGTGTGGCCACGCGGTCCGCCGGTCTCGATGTCCGACGCGGGAATCGTCACCAGCACCACGACGTTGTCGGACGCGGACGCCGCCTCGGTGAGCGCTTGCGCGAAGGTGAATTGGGTGTCGAAGTCGCCAGCGGCCACGCGTCGGCCGTCAGCGCCCGCGTCAGGCAGCTGCCGGGCATACGCCACCCATTCGTCGATCAGCACGACTGCTGGGCCGTAGCGGCGGAACAGCTCGCGCAGCTTCTCACCCGGGTTGGTTCCGGCTTCGTCGTCGGTGCGCACCAACTCGTAGCCCTCCTGGCCGCCGAGCTGGTAGGCGAGCTGCCCCCACATGGTGTGCAGCGCCGTGTCGTCGCTCACCCGTTTGGGATCGGCGACCGACATGACCTGCCCCACGAGCACGGCCCGGTTGACCTTCGCTGGCAGCTCGACATCGGCCTCCGCCAGCATCTCTGAGACGCCTGACAGCCTCGCCGCCGGCACACCGGACGCCAGGTGGTGCAGGGCGATCATGCTGTGGGTCTTGCCGCCGCCGAAGTTGGTCTGCAGCTCGATGACTGGTGTGCCGCCGTCGCCAGACAGACGCTGAGTCGCCCCGACCAGCAGTTCCCGCAGTCCGACCGTGAGGTATGTGCGGGCGAAGAATGCCTCAGGGTCCTGGTACTCGTGATCGGCGGTGCCCTGGGACACTTCGTACAGATCGGCGGCGAATTCGGCTTGGTCGAACCGGCCTGTTTGCACGTCGCTGTGGGGGGTGATGACCTCCCGCCATGGCGTCAGTCCGGCCTGCGGCTGGCCCTCGGTGGGCTTGGCGGCTGTACGGCGGCGCTCAGAGCGCGCTTCTTCGTCGAACATCTGCCGCATGAGGTCGCGGCGCGAATTGCGAATCTGCTGGCGTTCTTCGGTGTTGCCGAATGCCTCGAGGAGTCGTTCCATCGAGTCGAGCGCTCGGGCGGTGTCATCGGTGGAGAACTGCTGCTTGTGCGCCCAGTTGTTGCGGGTGTCAGCCACCTCGAACACGAGCGACCGGATCGAGGGCGAGAAGCCGTGCCCGAAGATCTCGTTCCACGTGGCCTTCATGCCGTTCAGCACAAAGGCGATGTCCGACGTGGTGCCCCCATCGCGTGCGTTGCCGCGCATCTGGTTGCGCAGCTGGTCCAGCCAGTCGTCGCCGTAGAAGCCCTGCCAGGTCTGCTCGCATTTGGGCCTAAGCCCGTCACCCAGCAGGTCGAGCGCCTTCGACACCCGCTCCGCGTTCGCCATCACCATGGAATGCGCACCTCTCGACGACCAGCAGCACAGGCAGCCGCCACATCATTCCATCGGAGCATGGGACACCGCGGCACGGGTGGCGGAATCTTCCGTTCAGCCGCCTACTTCGGGTCCCTCGCTGTCGGCAGGTGTGGTCCGATGTACCCAATGTGAATCTTGCCGGTCTTTCCCCGGGTGTCGTCGAGGAAGTGCAGGCGGGGCGAGGATTCCCCTTGCGAAATCCTGATGTGCGCCAGCATCACGCGTCTTCCCGAGAGGTCCAACGCCCGGTCGACCGGAAATTTCCGCTGGGAACCCATGACGTGGCGCTGCTGCACATTCTGGGATTCGGACATGGCGACCCGATTGGCGCTGATCTGCACACCAGCGTGTTCGCCTCTGGCGCACCACAGTTCGAAATCGCTTCCTCGCTCTGGGTCGATGGCGTAGGCATGCAGCGCAGTGAGGGCCTCCATCACCTTGCGACCCCGCGATGCGCGCTTGTTGGCCTTGTCCAGCGTCGCGACGGCCGCCGCGGCCACCTCGTCCGGGATGCTCAGCGAATGCAGATTGGACAGCGCGAACTCGAGCGCCTGCTCGACATTGCTGACCTTGACCGGCCCGGGCGCGGCGGATACCTGCGTGAGCGCCTGCACCGTACGATTCTCGGCCTCGTTGATGCGTTCTGCGTAACCGGCGAGCTGGCTGCGTGCTCGGCCTAGGTCCCCGACCTTGGCCCTGAAGCGCCGAAGCCGGCTGCCGAGACGATCGTTGTCGCGCCGCTGCAACGCCAGCTCTTCTTCGAGCGCCTTGCATCGATCACGCACGCGGATGAACTCGTCCCAGTTCATCCGCGCCTCTTCGCTGGCCTCCTCGAATCGTTCGCGGAGCTTCCGATAATCGTGGACATCGGCAGAATCCGCGTGTACCGACCGCAAGGGCCGGATGGATCGCACGACCCGGAAACAGGTCGGGACAGCCTGTCGGCGAAGTTCTCGTTGCTGGCTCATGATTGCTCCTCGTGTTTTCGGGGTACCTCCCCGATGCCAACTCTTCACGGAACCGCCGTATGTCAAGCCTCCCCTCTGTTCGTTGCGCGCAGGGCGGTGCCGCTGCCAGCAATCTCAGCAGGGGGGTGTGACAACTACTCCGTCGCGCTGCGCCCCATGCGCCGGCAGCGGACGGTGGGCCAGCAAATCGCGACGGCAGTGGCTCAATCGCGGGGAAAATAGCTGGCGGCGCGCATACTGCGTTCGTACGTTGCACGCCGGTGAGCTGGCAAGCGTCTGGACCCGAAATCCGTCCATCAGCGCAGCGTCACGGCGTCAGCATCGCCGACATCCTGCATGCGTACCGCCGACCTAGTGTGGCGGTCCTCGAGCGAGAGAACCTCGACATGCTCGTCAGCCCAGGCGCCGACGGACTCCTCCTGGAAATTGGCCTGCTGTACGATCCAGAACACGATGTAGACATCGTTATTCACGCCATGCGAGCACGCCCGCAGTACACGAGACTCTGGCAGGCAACACGATGAGTTGGACCCACGCTGACACCGTCCACCGGTGCGACGAGATCGCCGACCACATGGAGTCGTTCGATCCGTCCGAGGGAGAGGTTGTCCCGGGAGTCGAGTACCAGCTCATACGCGCTGCCCGTCGCCGGTCCGCCGATGCCGCTGAACTTTCCAGTTCGGTAGCCGAAGCCCGAGATGCGGGCACCACGTGGACCCGCATCGGAGAGATCCTCGGCCTCGGATCGGCCGAAGCTGAACAGCGATACGGAAATCAATCTTCGCGGCAGCAACCAGCGACGAACACGCTCTAGCTGTGACGAGAGTCGCTAGCTAGCAACCTCAACCGACTCTGGCAGTCAGAACATCTGGCCAGCGACGGGCTCGGCAGCTCGGGCTGCCGCGGCCAAGGCACCCTCGCGCAGGCTGGGCCAGGCGGTGATGAGGCTGTTGTAGGCGTTGGCCTCCGCGGCCCAGCCATTGTCGTTGGCCTTCTGGTACAGCAGGTAGGCGAGCTGGCGTGCCCGGTCGCCGTTGCCGCCGAGGGTGTGGAGCAGGTCCGCGGCCTCGGACTCGGAGCGCTCCAAGGCAGCAACGAGGTACTGCAGAGCCTCCCAGATGGTGAACCGGTCGTCTTCGGCAGGCGACCATGGCTGTTTGAGTTCGTCACGTCGGTGGAGCCGAAACTTGCCGCCGTGTGCCTCTCCGATGCCCGACTCGTCAAGCCCCTGAAGCGACGTGTTCTTGGCCTTGGCGACGCTCTCCGCGTCGCCCGAGGACCCTGGTCCGTACTGATACTCGGCGAACCAGGTCAGTGCGAACCGCGTGTCGCGGTCCAGTTCGGCTTCTTCGCCGTCCAGCACTTCGCCCAGAACATCGTTGATGATCGACAGCGCCGCCGACACGCGCATCGCCGTCCCGTCAGCCTCTACGACTTTGGAGTACCGGGAGAACACCTTGATCCCCGGACCGATGGTCGACTGCGCCATGTCAACCGGCGCGATATTGCCCGACTGCAAGATGCGCACGGCCTCAGGCAGTTCAGTCCGCAGCGCAGCGATGAATTCACCTCGGGTGGCCATGACCGCCGAGTCCAGTCGCGGCCGGCACGCGAGGACGATCGACGACGCCAACGCGTTCGAACCGTGGGCGCGTAGCCGGCCCGCAGTCTCGGTCCGCATCGGCCAGGTAGCCGTAACTTGCAAGCCGGATTCGACGACAGCCTGCAGAAACGTGTCCCAGCCTGTAGAGCGGATCTGGCCATCCTTGGACTCGATCGCCTTGAAGGCGTAATACACGGCGGCTGGAACGTCGTTGCGTGCTCCGACCGCAAGCTCGTGCATGAACTCGGCCATGCCTGACTCGAAGTAGGACTCGGCCAGTTTCCTGGATCCGGCACGTACATCGTCGGCCACCAGTTCGTCGGATTTTGGCGTTGCCAGCGTGGAGAACTCGTTTGGCCATACTTCGAACAGGTTCTTCCGTAGCCAGACATAAAAGAAGTCGGAAATGTCTGCGTACGGAACGTTGTCGTAGTAGGGGGGGTCAGTCGACAGGGTCGCCCCCACAGATTCGCGCATAAGCGCCCGCGCATCCCGCTGCACTGCGGACCCCGTCGTGCCGAGCACGGTACCGATGCTGGTCAATCCGCCGGTAGTTCCTCGTAAGCACGTCATGAATGAACCCGAGCTGTTACTGAACGGGTTGGCCTCTGCAAAATCCCACACCATTGGAATGGCCTGCCGGCCGAACAGGTGTCGAGGACACTGGGCAATTGGTTCCCAGCCAACGAGTGTGTTGCCAAGATCGGCCAACTTGTCGATAGCGAAAGCCAGATAGGTCGTAATTGCCTCCGCATACGCTCTGGCGCCGAGACCGCGTTCGCAGAGCGGCACGGCGTCATCCCTGAGGCCAGCCGCTGCGGCATCGTTTTGCGCGACAATGGTGGCGTCCGATAGCAAGTCTGAGAGCGTCACCAGGGTCGTTAGCTGCCTCGGCGCAAACAGCTTCCACCACTCATCGAGCCCATACGGCGGGGGCAACATGTACCGCGGGTTCTTGGTGATTTGTCCTATGGGCAGTTCTCGTGGAAGTTCACAGACCGCAGCCTGCTCATGTCGATCATTGGGAGGGCAATAGACCCGACCAGACTCTCCCTGCGCAACGATTGCCATGAGTCGCATCCTCATGCGACCAGCTACACCTTCGGCCTTGATGTAATCGGCCGGAATTGCGGCTCCGGTCGCGACGCAGGTGCCATGTCCTCGTCGGATGGTCCGGTCCACTGACGGCTGCCCACCCGAGCGAATCTCATAGCTGATCGCTTGGGTTTCGGGGTCGACGACAGGCTCGATCCAAGCGACTGGCCGGCCCTTTTTCTTTGAGAGCACCCACGACGTCACTAGCCCTGATTATTCACGAGTCGGGTTGACTGGTCTGTAAGGGTCCGCGGAAAAGCCCCTCTGACCTGCGACGATGCATGTGTTGGAAGCACGCAT